>Ga0070741_10001276_pt1 | contig 78671 bp, 53 predicted proteins | sample Coa_R1_4_FD_66440 | JGI IMG/M metagenome (GOLD analysis project Ga0070741, IMG submission 66440) | Surface soil microbial communities from Centralia Pennsylvania, which are recovering from an underground coalmine fire - Coalmine... | ecosystem: Environmental > Terrestrial > Soil > Unclassified ...
CAACCGCGCCGAACTTCGTGATATCGAACTCGCGTGGGGGAAAACTTGGCGGTGTGATGCGAGCAAGAATCTGCGGCAGGCGCGACCATGGGTGTGAAGAGCTTGGGTCTGAAGAACCGCGTACATCCCCTGCAAACGGCCGCCCAGCGCCAATTCTGCTGGTATTGAAAATGAATGCCGCACCGCCGCTCATTAAGGAAGCCTTCAGGAATTGCCGGCGACTGCTGCTCGATTTTTGCTTGGGAAACTTTGCTGAGGCCATTTCGTGCAACCTCTACGTGGTTTTCTGTGTGTCGATGTTTGTTACTGCCCTAGGAGGCGGCCCGCACACGGGCTTGTTCGCCCTTGGATCCTCCGGGCGGCAACTGAATCAAGCTGTCATTTGGATAAAAATGGTCGACTGTCGTAGGGGTCACTAATTTGTGCTCCACAAATACCGCCGGCGGCACAGGACGATGATTCAAAATATCGAGGCTCACGCGAATCAGGTCGTCGCCATATCGTTCAGGAAAAAACGCTACCGATCCGAGCAAACGCGTGTGCGGACGCCGAAGCTCGGCGCGTCCTTCCGGCGAAGCGTTGTGACCCATTACGGCGCAGGAGTCAGCCCGACCGGCTTCTTCAAATGCTCGCAAAGCTCCGAGCGCGCTAGGATCATTGATCGCTCCGACCAAAACGCGTCGTGAGTGCGTTGTCCTTAAATGTTTGCGAACGGCTTCGAAACTCGGACCTAGCTCTCCGTCACCATCGAGGCGCGTAATGCGGCAGTTTTTCGCGGAGGGGAACGCCAGGTTCAATCCAACTAACATGCCTGTCAGTCGCATGCGTGGCAGCTGCCCGGCGCGATCGAGCTCGAGAAGAATGAACTCCTCGACCTCTGAATTCCAGTTTTCTTTTACCCAACGCCCAAGATATCGTCCCGCAATCAAACCCGCCTCGTAGTTGTTGGCGCCGTAGTAAGTGGCTCCGGGATGGGGAATGTCGATCGCGATTAATGGAATATTCCCATCACGATATTTTGCCGCGACAATGGGCGCGACTTCCTCATCGGTTTGGAATTCAATCACCAAATCGACTTTTTCGCGTACCAGGAAATCAGCATTCCGCTGCGCGACTTTCGCGCTGTAGCGATTGTCGACGCAGATGAGTTCAATGCCTTCCGCAGCGGCAGCGCGTTGCAAACTTACCGTCACTTCATTACAAAACTGATAATCCGTACCCTGCGCCGCATAGCCGAGGCGGTACAACTTTTGCTTCCACGGTCGCACACACGATTGGTAAAGATTCTCGCCAACTTTTTCGATCATGCCGCATTTTTCGAGCGTGTAAAGCAGGCGAAATGCCATTGTCTTTGGCAAGCCGCTGCGGGAAGAAATTTCGCGTAAGGCGAGGGTCTCGCCAGGCATCCGAAATGCACTCAACAACCGTGACGAATGAATAACTGATTTGACAAGATAGGGGTCGCGGGGACGGGCAACCTGCTCCATAAACAGAAGGAGATTACTCCAGCTCTCTTATTTTGCCAAGCGAAACTTGCTAAAATTTATAGTCGCGCTGGGGAATTGCCGTTTTTTCAAACTGATCCTCTTTTGTTTCACGGCGTTTCACACGGTGTGGAGGGTAGTGCCTGTTGCGCACAGCGAAACAAAAAAGAGCCATGAAAAACCCCGTGACGGACGGGAATCCGCAGTGTACTCTCGCAGTTCGAGGCCGCCATGCCTGCTAACACATCGGACGAAATATTTGGAGCCTTGGAGGGGTTTCGAATCGAACTTCCTTCCTGGGGTTTTGCCAATACAGGCACCCGTTTCGGCAAGTTTCTTCAACCCGCGGCCGCGACCACCGTGGAAGAAAAAATCAGTGACGCTGGTCTGGTCCACTCCCTGACAGGCATTTGTCCGACTGTAGCGCTGCACGTTCAATGGGACTTTCCCCAGGGCGTCCGCAGCGCAGCAGCAGTTGAGGCCGCCACCAGGGCTCATGGCGTGCGCCCGGGATCAATCAATCCGAATTTATTTCAGGACCAAATTTACAAGCACGGCTCGTTCGGGAATCCGGATCGTTCCGTCCGCGAAACCGCGTTGCAGCACGTTTTCGATAGCGTCGAAATTGCCCGCCGCCTGAATAGCCGCGACATCTCTCTGTGGTTCGCTGACGGATCGAATTATCCGGGAACCGCGAACGTCCGTCAGCGCAAGAAGTGGTTTGAAGAGTGCCTGAAGGCAGTCCACGAAAAACTTTCACCGAAGCAGCGTATGCTCGTCGAGTACAAACCATTCGAACCAGCGTTCTACCACACCGACATCGCCGACTGGGGCATGGCTCTCTCGTTTTCCCGCGCAGCAGGGAAGCAAGCAAAGGTGTTGGTTGATACCGGCCACCATTATCAATCGCAGAACATTGAGCAGATCGTTGCGTGGCTTTTGTCCGAAGACATGCTGGGCGGTTTCCACTTTAACGATCGCCGGTATGCCGATGATGATTTGACTCTGGGTTCGATCGATCCCTATCAGGTATTCCGGATTTTCCACGAGATTCTTTATTTCGAATGGGAAGCTGGTCGAAGCAGCGAAATTGCTTTCATGATCGACCAGAGTCATAACCTGAAAGGCAAGATCGAGGCAATGATTCAAACCGTCACCGTCGCTCAGGAGCTCTATTCGAAGGCTTCATTGGTGGACCATAAACAATTGGCTGCGGCGCAGAAGCAGGCCGATCTAGTACGAGCGGAATCGCTGCTGCAGGATGCTTTCGCAACCGACGTGCGACCTGCGATCCAGGAATGGCGCGCCTCGAAAGGATTGCCTCAAAACCCAATGCAGGCATTCCGTGAAAGTGGATATCTCGAGCGTATTACCGCCGAACGCTCGGCGCGCAACGCACAAACCATCACGTCTTATGCTTAATTCTGCGGCTTGAAGTCTCGCTCTACAACCCTTGCCTTAAACTGAATCAGCGAAACACCAAAACATGTGGAAGGAATTGCAGATGCGCTTTGCTCCTGTTCGTTTTTTCACGGCGTTTCTTTTCCTTTACGTCAGCGCTTGCTCGGCGAGTGACGCTTCTGCGATCTCAGTAACAGTCAAGAACCCCACTAATACTACCCGCCAGTCCGAGACAATTTCTCTCCGTGCCTCTTCACTCAAGCAATCGCTTTCGGTTTCAGATATTCGCCGGGTTCACGTGCGCGATTTGGCGTCGGGCCAAGATTTGCTGACGCAAGCTATCGATGACGACGGCGATGGCACCTACGACGAGTTGATCTTCCAAACCGATCTCGCACCGAACGAAACCCGCCGATTCAAATTGACTGTTGCCGAACGGCGAATACCGACGCCGCAGGAATTCAAAGCCTATGGCCGATTCGTGCGAGAACGCGAAGACGATTTCGCGTGGGAGAACGACCGCATTGCCCATCGCACTTACGGCAAAGCACTTGAGATTTGGCCGCAGGAGCCGCTAACCAGCAGTGCAATTGACGTTTGGACAAAGCGCGTCCCCCGGCTGGTGATTAACGACTGGTATATGGTCGACGACTATCATCGCGAGCACGGCGAGGGCGGAGATTTCTACTCAGCCGGAAATTCGCGCGGCTGTGGCGGAAATGGTATTTGGGTGAACAATCGGTTGTATCCTTCTGCGAATTTTGTAGATTCGCGTGAACTCGCGAATGGGCCTATTCGAGTTGTTTTTGAACTTACCTATTCAGCTTGGGATGTTGCCGGCGCGCGAGTGAGCGAAGTCAAACGCATTTCGCTGGATGCCGGCCAAAATTTCGACCACTTTGAAAGCCACTACAAAGTTGAGGGCAGCCCTTCCAATCTCGAAGAGGCAATCGGAATTCGCAAAGGCACCGACGCGCAGAATTCCACCCTGCGCGAGAAGGGCATCTTGCGCACCTGGGAGAAACTACCGGGCGATTACGGCCAGCTCGGCTGCGCGGTGATTCTCGATCCTGCAACGATAACCAATTTCACTGAAGACCAGAAAAACTTTCTTGTCACGGCAAAGATGCCGCCAAATCGTATTGTTTCCTATTACGCCGGCTTCGGCTGGAGCAATGGCGGATTCGCGAATTCTGAAGATTGGGACCGCTATGTTTCTGATTACGCTGAGCGCGTTCGCATTCCCGTCGAAGTCATGCTTGTAGGCCAATCGCGTTGAGCTGGGCAGACAAATTGCCCCCCACTCGCCTACCAATGAATCTTCACTGCAAACTGCAAAATGCGCGGATCAGTGTCGGCAGGCAAGAATCCTGCGCCCGGCATGCTGGTCACCAGCCCAAAATTCGAGCTGTTGATTCCCGACGCGCTTCCGATCGATGAACCCCCGGCCGAGGTGCCGCCCACAGAACCTAACAATGGGTTGACTTTGTTCAAGACATTGAAAGCTTCGAACCGCAACTCGAGTTGCGTTCTCTCGTAAAGCGGAAAGATCCGGCTCAGAGCAGCATCAATCCGAAGAACCCCCGGTCCGTAGTAAGCATCACGACGAATGGGCGTGTATGCGTAAACATTTCCAGCTGCAGGATTGATAACAACCGGTGCCGAGCTGCTGGTGGGGTTAGCAAAAGCTGCCGGATTAAATACCTGGTAGCAGATGTTGGCGCCGCCTTTGCCGCAGCGCACCCAGTTATCCACATAAACTTTTTGTCCCGGAACAAGTTCAGGCCGATCACCAACGCCTTGAGCATTCGCTTCGTTGCCATCGAACAGTGAATCTGTTCCATTGACGATATTCACGGGATAGCCGCTGTAGGCCCGAACTGAAGGCGCAAGCTGCCAACCACCCAACAGCCACTTCATCGCTCCTGAGCCGTGGAACGGACTGCTGGCAACCATCGTCGCATTAAATATGTGCCGTGTATCAAAGTTGCAGCTTCCGTAATCCAGCCGCGGATCAGATTGAATTGTAAAAGCGGTTTGGCGCAAGTCGCCGCTGAAATCGCCCACACTCAGGCAATGGGAGTAGGTGTAATTCGCCTGAATACTAAAGCCGTGTCGAAAACGGTGGGAGAGCGAGGCCAGCAGGCCGTTGTAGTTCGAATAACCGGTGTCGTCCCCGGTAAACAAGGAGCCGAAGCCTTCCGCATATTGAGAAGTAAACGCAGGGGCGGTCGGCACATTTGTGCCGTTTGCGGTTGCAATCTGATACAGCAATCGTCGCTGTGTCTCATTTTTTGTGCTGCAACCGCCGGTGAACTCCGAGCAAACCCCAGAACTCGTCGTAACAAAGTTCGTATCGTACGACAGCGGCACATGCAGGCTCCTGCTACCGATATATGCGAGTGAGAACGACCACTCGTTCAGGAACTGGCGCTCATAGCTCAAGTTGTACTGCTGCATGTACATGGGGCGCATGTTCGGAGGAAGGTTGGCCCAGAGCGATCCCGGAGGGAATACATTGCCGCCGCCAGGGAATGGGTTGTAGCCGGCATTTGCAGTTCCGCACCCGGCGGTCTGCGAATAATTCAGCCATGGATTGCTAAAGGTGCCGCAACCTTGGGTGTTGTCAATTTCGTCGACTACCGGAGGATTCGAGGTGAGGCGCTGCGAGAACCAGACCATGCTGGAGTCATAAAAAATTCCATATCCTGCACGGATACTCTGATTGCCTTTTCCGGTTGGGTCCCACGCGATGCCAATGCGAGGAGCAAAATTCAACCAATGGTTATTAGTGAATGCGGCAGGCACGCCTCGATCACCATAGAAGAGCTCACCAGCGGGCGCTTCGCCGATTGAAGCTGTCGTGTAAACAGAGCTATGCACGTTGTTCAGGAAGTCCGACATGTTAAAAATGCTGCCGCGGTGGAAGTAGTCAGAGGGGAAAAGCGTCGGTTCCCAACGCAGGCCGGCGGTCAGCGTCAAATTTTTCGTCAGCTTGTAAGTGTCTTGGGCGTAGAAGCTCGGTATGTTGTCGCGGTACGCGACCTTCTGCGCATGACTTTGGCTGAACCCGGAATAATCGCCTAACAGGAAATCTGCAAGTCCATCTCCCGATACGCCTCCGCTGAATGCGTATGTCCCGTTCTCGTCGTATCCGGTAAGTGTGTTGTTCTGCGTGTGAATAAAATCCACGCCGAAGGCGAAGTGGTGCTTGCCGCGGATCCAGTCGATATCATCGGCCACCTGCTCGGTGTTTACGTTAAAGTATCCAGGCGCGCAGGTGCCGCAGCCCACACCGAAGTATCCGCTGATACTGCTGATCAAAAGAAAATCAGGAACAGCTGTGTACATATTTACGCCCAGCGTGTTCGGATTGATGTCTCCCGGATCCGGTGCGCGATTGTCGCGTCGGCGAGTGCCGGTTACGTGCACAGAGTTGATTAAGGTAGGCGTGAAAGTATACGTGTCACCGATCGTCAGGCTCTGAGCGCGCTCCCAGTTTCCCGGCGTAGTCGTCAAAAGCAGGTTGTGAATATCGAAAGGCGCGGGTGCGCGGAAATCATCAATGAAGTAGCGGCCGAAAAGAGCTTGCTTCTGACTCAGCGTGAAATCGACCTTTCCAACAATTTCGTCTTCGTTGTCTATAGAAGGCACTGCATAGTTAAGCGATCCACAGGGGTCGGAAGATATGGGAACATATCCTGAGTTGAACAGTTTGACTGCCGCAGCATCGTAGGTTGCTGGGTTTATGGTATTTCCAGCAAACGGCGCCTTCAGAGTTTTAGCTTTGCCGGATGATTGGCATCCAGCGCTCTCGAGTTGAGTGAAATCTCCGTTCAGTGCTGCCTGCGTGGCAGTAAAAGTTGATGCGCTCGAACTTGCCCGCGCACGTGTACCCTGGTAGCCGGCGAACCAGAAGAGTTTGTCCTTGATAATCGGTCCACCGATCACTCCACCGAACTGGTTGCGCAGCAGCGTGTCAGGCTTCGGTGCGCTCGGTGTCATCTGTTTTGCGAGTGCGTTAAAAACGCCGTCTCGATAGAAGTCAAAAACGTCACCATGAATCTGATTGGTTCCGGATTTGGTCACGATGTTTACTACGCCGCCCGGGTGTAAGCCATTTCGCGCCGGTAGAGCGCTGGTTTCAACACTGAATTCCTCAAGCGCATCGGGGAACGGGAACGGCAGGTTTACGTTGCCGAAGGTATCGTTGTTATCTCCGCCATCTAGCAAGTAATTCGTACCATTGCCTTGGCCACCGGCGACCGAGATCGTGGTCGAACTATAAAAGCTCTTGCTGCCGCGTTCGTCTCCTGCGGGTGCCAGGAGCGATGCCCCGGACATGAGCACGAGTTGCGACGCATACCGCCCGTTGAGCGGCAGGTCTATTATTTGGCGGGAATCTACAACGTTCGAAATCGCGGCTGTCTCCGTTTGCACGAGCGGCGCTTCGCTAGAAACCTCGACGGTTTCTGTTACTTGTCCGATTGTCAACGGGGCATTGAAAGTGACGTGATCGTTGACTTGCAGCACGATGTTATTCAACGCGTACGTTTTGAACCCGGTCTTCGAAACCTCGAGCTGGTAACGTCCCACTGGGAGCGCGGGAAACAAATAGTTGCCGTTGGCATCGCTCGTCGTTGTGTGGACGATGGAGCGATCAATTTCTGTCATCTGCACGCGAGCCCCGGGAATGGCCGCGCTGTTCGGGTCAGCAACCTGGCCACTCACCTGCGCGATCGCGACCTGTTGCGCCGTAAGTGATGTTGGAGCCGCAAGCGCGAAAAGCAAAAGTGATAACGCCAGACAAAAAAGTTTCCGAAGCATCTCGGCTTCTCCTAAACTCTGAATTTCAATATCTGTTCGCGCTGCGTGCTCGGGATCCGCGCCAATCACGTTCAGAGACTGAACCGTTCCTTAAAAAATCTCTTAAACCAAATGGCTTCAAAGATACCGAGCGGCCAAAATCGTTCGGAAGTAAAAGTCGTATGGCTGAAGTCTGAACTTGCGGTTCACCTTTGGAGCGCGTCGAATTCACGCATCCTCGTTGGGTACTGCAAAATGTTTTGAACGTTTTTCTCAGCCGTATGACAGCCGAAAATCCACCCGTAAATACCCAGCAGTCGCATACTTCAACATGGGGTATTGCAAGCTGTCAAGAAAAATTTCAAAAGAAACAAGAAATTTTGCAAAACAGAACGCGGGGCCGGACGATTTTCGACTCAATCGGTGTGGACGGCAGTTCCTCGTGGCGAGTCCCGCAATGGCGTATCTCGCGACGCCACCGGAGCGCAGGATTCACGGCGTATCAGCTGTGTGGGTAATTTGGGGTGTTTAGCTTGCAGATCGGGCCGTGCGATCTGCTCGAGCAGAGCTTCCGCCAACTGCTTCCCGAGATCGTCCGTGAAAACCCGCACCGACGTAAGCGGCGGATGCAATGCGGCAGCTTCCGGAGTGTCATTGAAGCCTGCCACGCTTAGGTCGTCTGGGATCTCCATACCTCGGTCCCGTGCCGCCTTGTAGACTCCTCTCGCAGCAGTGTCGTCGCCCGCAAAAATGGCGCTGGGCGCACCGGCCTGCTGCAGTAGCGCTTTCGCCGCGATATAGCCCATCTCCTCGCCTTCACGGAAGTTTCGCTCATTTACCAGGGGCTTCAAATCCGCTTCATTCATCGCTCTTTCATATCCGCGATAACGGCGGGCATACCAGGGAAGAGTCAGGTTGCCAACGAATGCGATCTTCCGGTGACCAAGTGACTGTAAGTAGTGCGTTAGCTCGTAAGCTCCTGAAATATCATCGAAATAGACCGTCCTTCCTCCGGTGAGTTCCTCGTCAGTTTGGGAGATTACATTGTTGCCGAGCGCTACCCAGGGTACCGATTTGTCCGTCAGGAGTTGCAGTAGGTTTTGCGAGTTCGCCCCTGCCACGATGACACCGGAAACGATCTTCGGCCTGTATAGAATTTCAGGAAGGCTCACTTCGGTGGCAGCAGCGCTGGTCGAATAATGAAAGGGAAGAAACAGCATTGCATAATCGTGCTCTGCGCAATATGCCTGCGCTCCCATGAGCACGGACGAGTGAAAAGGGTGCAGAACGCTCCGATTACTTAGCAAGAAAACGATGATCCGCGACTTCCTGCCGCGCTCCAGGTCAAAGCCCAGCCGAATTGCCGCTTGAATAATGCGGTTCCGTGTTTCAGGATTTATTCCGCCCCGCGCTCCGATGAATCGCGAAACAGTCGCGGTGCTGACCTGCGCAGCACGCGCTACATCACTGAGTTTGACCCGTTTGGCCCGCTTCTTCATGATTCAGTCAGACTGTCCGCAGCCGTACTCGTTTTCTTGCTCGCTGTAAATTATCACGGAAACGGAGAAAATACGTCATCAATTTTGGCGAATTTGGGTTATCATCCTGCGCTAATGTACTTGATCGTATTTTGAAGCCCTCTGGTCGATCCAATGTTCCGATACCTCGCGCTGGTTTCCATCGTTTTAATGCAAGCGGTTCCGGGGGCTTCGCAATCACGTGGAATTCAGGAACTCCGGTCAAATTTCGAGTCTCCTCCTCCCGATTGCCGAATCATGATGCGCTGGTGGTGGTTCGGGCCTTCAGTTACCAAACCCGAACTCGAACGCGAACTGCGCGCCATGAAAGATGCCGGCATCGGCGGAGTAGAGATCCAACCGGTTTATCCGCTTGCTCTCGACGACGCGCAAATCGGCTTCCACAATTTTCCTTATCTTTCAGGCGAATTCATCGGGGATCTACATTTTGCCGCCGGCAAAGCGCACGAACTTGGCATGCGTGTCGATGTGACGCTCGGCAGCGGGTGGCCTTTCGGTGGACCGCACATTCCGGTTACGCAAGCGGCTGGAAAATTGCGCGTGGTCTCGATTCAAGTTGCGCCCGGGAAAAACACCGTCGCCGTTCCGGATATCTCTGCTGGAGAAAAGTTGCTGGCTGTGTTCATGAAGGAGAGCGGACTGCCCGCGAAAATGCTGGATTTGGAAACCATCCAGCATGGCCGTATAGCATTGCCGCCTTCAGCCATTTCCCGAACTCTGACCTTTTTCATCGCCAGCCACACCGGACAGATGGTGAAGCGTGCTGCGATCGGCGCCGAAGGTTTTGTTCTTGATCATCTGGATCAATTTGCAATTGAGAATCACCTGCGGACCGTCGGTGATCGGCTGCTGATCGCGTTCGGCGACAATCCGCCGTACGCCGTTTTCAGCGACAGCCTCGAAGTCTATGGGTCGGATTGGACTGGCGATTTATTACAGGAATTTCAGAAGCGTCGCGGCTACGACCTGGCTCCACATCTTCCCGCGCTTGTACGAGACGTAGGCCCGCGAACATCAGACATCCGCCACGATTGGGGCAAAACATTGACTGAGTTGGCTGACGACCGCTACCTTACTCCCCTTCAGGAATGGGCCGCGAAAAATGGGACGCGGTTCCGCTCACAGACTTACGGTATTCCGGCCGTATCGCTATCGAGTAACCACCTCGTCGATCTAATCGAGGGCGAAGGCGACCAGTGGAACAGCTTTTCGCCGACGCGCTGGGCATCGTCGGCGAGCCACCTCTATGGACACAACATTACTTCCTCAGAAACCTGGACGTGGTTGCACTCCCCTGCATTTCGCGCGACGCCGCTCGATATGAAGGCCGACGCCGATCGATTCTTCCTTGAAGGAGTAAACCAAATTGTGGGCCACGGCTGGCCTTACTCGCCGCCCGGAATTCCCAAGCCAGGCTGGAGCTTCTACGCCGCCGGAGCATGGGACGACCACAATCCATGGTGGCCGGTGATGCCGGAGTTAACCCGGTATTTGCAAAAAGTGAGTTTTGTACTACGCCAGGGAAAACCGGTCGCGAATGTTGCACTGCTCGTTCCCACGGACGACGCCTGGGCGCAATTCACGCCCGAAAATGCGTCCTTGAGCGAGACCATCGAGCGCTTGCTGGGCCACGACGTTATTCCACAGATTCTCCATGCCGGGTTCAACTTCGACTTCATCGATTCCGAAGCCATTGACAAACTTGGAATCAACTATAAGATTCTTGTCCTCCCGAATATTGAAAGGCTTCCGCTTAAGACTTACGAAGAGATAGAGAAATTCGCGCAGCATGGCGGAATCGTAATTGCGACGAAAAGGCGGCCATCGCGGGCGCCCGGATTTATCGAATCGGAAAAAGAGACGCCCGAAATAAAAGAGATTTCCAAAACGCTTTTTCAGCAACCGGAAGCAAAAGGGTATTTCGTCGCGGATGAACAACAACTCGCGGCTCTCCTGGCGAAACACCTGACTCCTGATCTGTCTCTCAATTCGAATGCCGGCGATTTAGGTTTCGTTCACCGCTCCCTACCTTCCGCCGACATCTACTTCCTGGTAAACACAACGAACCAGCGGCTATCGACAAGAGCGACCTTCCGAACACAACGAAAAAATCCAGAGTGGTGGGATCCATTTTCGGGCGTCGCTTCAAGAGCTGGCAACGGAAGCACAATTGCGATTGATCTCTATCCTTACGAATCCCGAGTGCTAGTGTTCAGTGACGAATTGGAGACCGGCCTGGACAACGCACCCGTTAGTGTCCCGAAGGAACTGGGCACGCCGAAGCACATCGACACCGGCTGGACGGTCACCTTTCCTGAACTGCACCGCAGTAGCCATATGGACAAGCTTCACTCCTGGGCCGATAACGATAAAACACGCTTCTATTCCGGTGGAGCGACTTACGAAAATAATTTCACCATCGCACCGCAGTCAGGTGAGCGAATTTATCTTGACTTCGGTTCCGGCACCCCGACTACTTCAACCGACAAGCATCATCGTTTCTTCGCCGGATTGGACGCCCCCATCCGCGAAGCTGCTCAGATTTTCGTGAATGACCAAACAGCGGGATTCCTGTGGAAGCCGCCGTATCGACTCGACATAACAAAGTTCGTTCACGCAGGCGAAAATCGCGTGCGCATTGTTGTGTACAACAGCGCGATCAACGAGCTCGCCGGACGCGCTCCCCGCGATTATCGGCTGCTGAACAGCCGCTACGGCGAGCGCTTTGTGCCGCAAGATGTTGAGGACATCAAGCCTCTGCCATCAGGATTACTGACCGCTCCGCAATTAATAACCGACCGATAGACCGAGTTCGCTTTGAAGATGAGTGTATTTCACGCGGCAACCCGCAACAGGAGGCAGTTGTGAATGCGCGCTTAGTAGTTAACTTTGTAGCTTTGGCGACAATGCTGGCCTTCGCAAGTTTTGCCTATGGGCAGAAAACAGGCCCGGAGCCAGTTCCATGCATAGTCAATGGGAGCGAGGAATTTGTAACTCCATCCGGCAACATTGATAACGACACAACAAACATTCAAACCGCAATGGATACCTGCACGACAATTGGTACCCAGGCAGGTGCTCCCGTTTTCGTTCGGCTGGAGCGCGGCAATTATACGATCAGGCCGATTGTGATGCGCTCCTACGTTTATCTGCTGATTCCACGAGGCGTGGTCGTGAACGCCTCGACCACAACGAGTGACTACCAACTTCCCGGCAAGACCACCTGCGGCACCGTGGCTTCTTCGAGCACCGGGTGTACGCCGCTGATTTATGCCGGACAAAATTCCCAGCCGGCCGCCAATTACAGCGGCATCATCGGCAGCAGAATACCCGGCCTGATGGGGGGCACCATCGACGGCCATGGTTGGGACGTGACCTCAAACGGTTTCACGTGGTGGGAAATTGCGGATCAAGCAAAAGCAGCAGGGAAGAACCAGGTGAACCCGCGACTGATCGAATTCGACAAGGGTGAGAATCTCGAAGTCCGCGACGTCACCCTGGAAAACGCCGCCTACTTCCATCTGGTCTTTAGCCAATGTTCTAACGTTACGGTGTTCGATATGACCGTCGATACTCCTAGCCCGGGCCGCTCGGGCACGGACTACAACACGGACGGAGTCGATCCGATTTCGTCGACGAATGTCTGGATCGATCATTCCCGCATCTCCGACGGCGACGATAATGTCGCAATCACCGCCGCGACGAAAGGTCCAAGCCACGACATTTTCGTGACCAACAATCATTTCGGTTTGGGACACGGCATGAGCATCGGAAGCGGTACGCAAAGCAGCGTGTACAACGTGTATGTGTTCAACCTATCGTTTGACGGCACGGATAATGGTTTACGTATTAAGTCTGCCCAGACGGAAGGCGGGCCAGTCTATAACATTTACTACGACACCATTTGCATGAGAGCAATCAATACGCATTCGCTGAGCTCGAAAAATGGCGCGATCGTTTTGGATACGCAATATTCAAGTGGAACAGGGACTCTGTATCCCTATTTTCACGACATCCATTTTCACGAGGTGTACTCCGACACCGACTCGGCTACAATTTTCGGCACCGCTTGGGACCACGTGCGCCTCAATGGCGCTGGAGGCAATCAGCCGATGGCGAATCTGTCATTCTATGATGTCGTCTTTGGTGAGCCCACGACCGCTGCCGTCGCCGACATCGATCCGAGCACAACCTATTTGTATTCGAACTCGAGGAACCTGGTGATCCCCGGCGTTTCGCGTAGTCCTGCCCCGCCGGTCGATCCCTTTGTTCCCATCGGCCCGCAACGTGACATCGAACGCTACTGTCATTTTGAAAATTCATGGGGGAACGCATTTTGGCAAAAATTCTGAACGCATGCTTTTCTCGTGCCCCGGGTATCCAGACCCGGGGTGAGCGGGCCTGGTCCGCTCATGGAGTATTGGCGGCGTTTTTGTTGCTGACTTTCGCTCCACTTTGTGCGGCGCAACAGAAATACCTTTCCGATTGGCCGTCATGGGCTGATCCGCACGAAGTGGGTAAGCGTGTGGCCGAACATTTTGTGACCAGCCCGCACCAGGACCCCGAGAAAATCGTCTATCCCGAGGTTTGCACGTGGTACGGAGCGCTCACCTTCGCTCATCTTTCGGGTGACAAAGACCTCACCGCAGAGCTGATTAAGCGATTCGAACCGTTGCTGTCCAGTCCCGGGTCGGAGCTAATTCATCACGAGCGTCACGTCGACTTCGAAATTTTCGGCGCTGTGCCGCTCGAAATCTATATTGAGACAAAAGATCCGAAGTACTTGGAGCTAGGTAAATCTTTTGCTGACACGCAATGGGGGCCCCTTCCGCCAGATGTCCACGTTCGCGAGGGTATGCCTCCCGAGAGCATCCCACCAGGCCTGACTCCGGAAACCCGCTTCTGGGTCGATGACATGTACATGGAAACCATCCTCCAGGTGCAGGCATTTCGCGCGACCGGCGATCAGAAGTATCTGGACCACGCCGCGGTCGAGATGGTTGCGTATCTCGACAAATTGCAGCAGCCGAACGGCCTCTTCTATCACGCACCAGACGTGCCGTTTTTCTGGGGACGCGGTGATGGCTGGTTCGCAGCCGGAATGGCCGAGATGCTGCGATCGCTTCCGCAGAATCATCCGCAACGCGCGCGCATTCTCGATTCCTACCGAAGAATGATGAAAACTCTGGTGAAGTATCAAGGCGCGGATGGCATGTGGCGTCAGTTAATCGACCATCCGGAATCGTTCCCGGAAACTTCATCCACCGGGATGTTCACGTTCGCGCTTATCACCGGCGTAAAGAACAGCTGGCTGGATGAAGAAACTTACGGCGCAGCGGCGCGCAAAGGATGGCTGGCGCTCGTCGGCTACGTCGACCAGAACGCCAATGTCACGAACGTGTGCGTAGGAACCGGGAAGAAGAACGACCTTAATTATTACCTTACTCGCCCCCGCCACACCGGCGATATGCATGGCCAGGCGCCAGTGTTATGGTGTGCTTCGGCGTTGCTACGGTGATCCCGACCAACGGCGGCTGCTCCACCCTTTGCCGCTGTTCAAAGGGTAGGTACATCGGACCTGAGAACAACCACTACGCCACCGGCGCGTGTTCTTCCATCCGATTGCTGGTGTTTTCGTGGCTCATAAAGAAATGCACTGCCGGCGTGATGATTAGCGACAGTCCCATTGAGATCACGATGCCACCGATCACGGCAATTGCCAACGGCTGAAGCATCTGTGATCCTGCGCCAAAGGCGAATGCCAGAGGCAACATTCCCGCGATAGTTGCAAGCGCGGTCATCGCGATCGGACGCAAGCGGCGGCGGCTTGCTTGCAGCATCGCAGTTTCAGCCGACGCACCAGTCGCACGAATTTTCTGATCGGCATCGAGCAGTAGAATTCCGTTCTTCGCGACAATCCCGACCACCATCACCAATCCCATAAACGACGACACATTGAACGTTGTGCGCGTGATCAGCAGCGCAATAAAAACCCCGGACGTCGACAATAACGCCGAGGCCAAAATAGCCACAGGCGCGGCAAAGCTCCGGAATTCAAACAACAAAACAATAAACACCAAAACAATCGCGAGCGCCAGCACGAACAGGAAATCGTGGAACGATTGTTGCTCCTGCTGATACGTACCGCCGTACTCGATGCGAATCGCCGGAGGAACATGCAGCCCCTCGACCGCCTTTTGCACGCCGGCAATCGCGCTGCCCAGGTCGGTGCCTTCCGTACGAGCTGTAACCGAGACCTCACGCTGCAGGTTCTCGCGATGAATCTCGGTTTGTGGTGGAAGTTCCGTAATTGTCGCCAGAGAGCCAAGCGTCGCGGTGTGTCCGGTTGAACTTGTCAGCAATGTGTTCGTAATTGCTTCGAGCGACGTGCGGTCACTTTCAGGAAAACGCACACGCACCGTGTAAACGCGATCGTTGACAACAACCGGGGCTACGGCCGGCTGGCCCTCAATTATTGCGCTTGCATCGGCCGACACTTCTTCCGGGGTGAATCCCGCACGTGCCGCGACGAGCGGGTCAACTTGAAAATTCACCGCCGGCCCGCTGATCGTATTGTCAAGGCCGTTCAGAACGTCCACTACTCCAGAAACTCCTTTATGCCCGTTCTCACTGTCAATCGCCTCTGCGACTTTTGGGGCCCACGTTCCAAGCAGCGCCGGGTTCTCCGAAAAAAGCTTTATGGTCACTGGTTCCGGCTCGCCGGTAAGATCGCCGATCATATCCTGCAGGACCTGAATAAATTCGGTGCGCACCGCCGGCTCTTGCGCATTCACCTTCTGGCGAATGTCTTCGATTATGTCGTCAATGGCACGGCTGCGTTTCTGCTTGAGCTTGACCAGAATATCGCCGGTATTCGCCTCCGTTACTGCGGCGAGCCCCAACTGTGCGCCTGTGCGCCGAGACGTACTCTCGACCTCCGGAATCGATTTCACAATCTGCTCAATGTGCAAGATCATTCGGTTCGTTTCCGAGAGCGATGTGCCGGCGGGCGTGTAATAGTCGAGCGTGAAGCCGCCTTCATCCATTTCTGGCAGCAAGTCGGTTCCGGTGAATTGGAAGCAAAGATATGAAGCGACAATCAAGACCACGCTGGTCCCCACCAGCCACCAAGGTTTCGCAATCGCGCGCCGTAACCATCGCTGATGGAAATCAATAACTCGCCGGAAGAAGCTGCCGGTCGAAGCCTCCTCGGCCGCGAGCAATTGCTCAAATGACTCTTCCGCGTTCTCCTCTTCATTCCCGGCCTGTTTGCGTCGAATAAAAATACTGCTCAACGTCGGAGTCCACGTCAGGGCCAGAGCTAACGAAGTGAATAGCGAAACTCCCAGCGTCAACGCCAGTGCGCGAAAAAAACTCCCGTACACCCCGGTGATCACGATCAATGGCAGAAGCACCACGACCGGCGTGACCGTTGATCCGATCAGCGGTACCGTGATTTCACCCAGTGCGCTGCGAATCGCCTGCAATCTTCCTTGCCCCGCATCCCGATGCAGCACAATGTTCTCGACAACTACAATCGCGTCGTCGATCACCAGCCCGACCGCTGCAGCCAGTCCGCCGAGAGTCATCAGATTGAAGGTTTGCCCCAGCAGCTTCATCACTACGAACGTGATGAGGATCGTTACTGGAATCACCAGACCGGCTACCAGCGAAGTGCCCCAATCGTGCAAAAATACAACCAGAATGATCGAGGCCAAAATCAACCCGAGCAGAATCGCATCCCGCACGCTCTTGATCGATTCGCTTACCAAGAGCGACTGATCGTAAAAGGGTTCAATCGAAATTCCCGGCGGCAGCGTACTACGAATTTGAGTCAGTGTGTCATGAACTTCGTTGGCCACCTGCATGGTGTTCGAGTCCGGTTGACGATTGATATTGATCAACACAGCCGGCTTGCCATTTGCAGTGATGATCGTATAAACCGGCTTTACTCCGGGAATGACCTTTGCCACGTCACCGATCCGAACCGGAGTTCCGCCCGTAGTGGTCTTTACAACAACGCCGGCGATCTCTTCGGGAGTTCGTACTTGCCCGCTCACAAGTCCGAGCACGAGCTGATGGTTGCGCTCGAACAGTCCAGGCGAGTCGATCAGATTTGTCCGCCGCATAGCATCGAGCAGATCAGTAACAGTCACGCCCGTGCTGAGCAGCTTCGCCGAATCAGGCTCGATGTGAAATTCAGGTTCCTGCCCGCCTTGAATGAATACTGTGGATACACCGTCCAGCCGGTTTAATCGCGGCTTCAATTCATAAGTCGCCAGGTCCCACAACTGCGTTTGCGGCACCGTCTCGGAAGTAACGCTATAGCCAATGATCGGGAAGCTGGCAAAAGTCATCCGGTTTGCAACGATTTTCGCCGTGGGAGGAAGTTCCGGCTGAATGCGGGAAATAGCTGCATTTACATATTGCAGCGTCTGGAACATATCCACATTCCAGTCAAAAAAGAGATCAATTTCTGCCTGGCCGCGGCTGGTGTTTGATCGCACTTCGTGCAGACCGGGCACGCTGTTCACGGCTTCTTCAATGGGACGTGTTATCGCGACCATCATCTGGTCGATCGGCATCACGTCGTTATCGACCGCGATGAGAACACGCGGAAAATTGGTAGTGGGAAAGACCGCAACCGGAATCGTAAACGCGAGATAGATGCCCAGCGCCGCAATCGTGATGATCAGGAAGATCAGCGGCTTTGAATGACGCGCAAACCAGTAAGACCCACTCAACTTTTATTCCGCTCCTGCCTCTGTGGCGTTGCTCAGCGCGACTCCGTGTTCTCTGTGGTCCGGTCTTTCGCTCGGCAATTTCTAGCTCTGACCTTCTTGAGCGGGCTTCGCTTCAGTGATTCTGCTGTTATCGGGGAGCCCGTATGCGCCTTCGCCGACAATCTTCTGCCCCGCTTGCAGACCCTCAACAATTTGCACGCGATTGCCTTCACGAATTCCTGCTTTGACCGAGGTCTGATGCGCCTTGCCATCGCTGCCCGCAACCATCACTGACGTTGTCCCATCCTGCGCCGTGAGCAGCGCAGCGGCGGGAATCGCAAGCGCATCTCGCACCGACCGCGCAATCATCGAAAGCTCCACGCTCGTTCCGGCCCTTAATCGCTCGTGTGGATTTTTCATTTGCACCCAGATTTCAACGGTCGTGCTGTTGGGGTCGAGTGCCGGACCCACCATCACGATTTTGCCCGCGATCGGCAGGTCAATTCCGGCAGCCGTGACGGTTGCGTTGTCGCCGTTTTTTAACAGCACCGCTTCGTGCTGAGGAATGTGCGCGCGAGCTGTCACCTGCGACACATCCATGATCGTGAGCAAGGGAGTTCCGGCTGACGCCATTTCTCCCGGATATAGCGGCCGTTCGGTTACAAGGCCGTCGATCGGGCTCTTGATGTCGGAGTAGCTCAATTGCGCTTCTGCGCCCTGATATTTTCCCTTTGCCGATTCGAGCTGGCCCTTTGCGGATTTAATCGTCTGCTGCTGGCCAAGCGCGTTTAGCGAGTCCAAATGACGCTTGGCAATTTCGTACTGATTGCGTGCCGTGGTCAGGTCGATGTTCGCTTGCTCCAGTTCCCGGCGGGGAATTGCGCCTTCCTGAAACAGCTTCTGCCGGCTGTCGAAAATCTTTTGCTGAGTATCGAGTGTTTGCTGGGCCGCTTGCACGTCTAATTCAGCCTTCTGCATCTGCTGCGGCAGGTCTGCGTTGGTAGTAATTTCATACGTCGCCTGCGCCTGGTCGTACGCTCCTTCACTTTCCTGTGCGGCGGCGGCGAGATCGCGGTTTTCAAGGACTGCCAGCAGCTGCCCTTTGTGGACGTGGCTGCCCTTATTTACCAGAAATTTTTCGACTGGTGCGCTAATTTTAGGAACGATCGCAGATTGCGCAATGGGGAAGAGAACTGCTTCAGCGGTCACTCGTTCCTGCAGAGTTGTTCGTTCCACCTGAACAATCTGTACGGGAACAGCCGGTTCGCTCTCCTTGGCATCTGTAGAACAGCCAATCATTGTCGCGAGAGCTAAAGTCATTGCGAGCAGCGCGGCGCTCAGGTTAAGGTAAAGTCTGATCATTTCCGCAACAGTTAAGCGTTCAGAACCTTCCCGTCAACATCTGGAGATTGGCCACCGCTACCCGGTAGCGGACCTGCCCATCTCCCAAAGCATTTTGTGCCTGCGTCAACGTATTCTGGGAGTCGACGACTTCGAGCACGGTTGCCTCTCCTGCTCGATATCGTAACGTAGTCAGGCGCAGGCTTTCAGCGGCCAACTCCGCCGATTGCCGCAGCGACTCCAGTTCCGATCGCGATGTCCCCGCCTCGTTGTAAAAGTCCTTTAAGTCGGCGGCCATCTTCCGCTGCGCAAAACTCAATTCTACTTTGGCCTGGTCGCGGTCCAGTTCCGCAGCTTTAACCTTGCTGCGCGAAGCTCCCCAATTCCAAATAGGAATGTTTAGGGTCGCGACTGCGGAATAACCCAGATTCCTTATCGGTCGCGGCGGAAACACGGTCGCGTCGCGACCATTAACAGCCAGCTGATTGGCATCAATCCCGTAAAAATAATCGAAACTCAATGACGGCAGAAAACTGTTCCACGCGATGGCGACTTCCTGGTTGGCAGCTTTTAATGTGGCGAGAGCAACCGCGAGCTGCGGGTTTCGGTCACCAGCAAGGGTTTCAACTTCCGGATATGACGGCAGCGCGCCAAGATTTTCCAGATCGTCGACAACCGTGAAGTTCTCGTTGAAAGTCGGGAAGATAATCACCGCAAGATCCAGCCGGCTGCGCTCCATTTCTAGTTGTGCATCTTGCAGCGCCCGCTGTTCCTGCTGAAGTTGCAATTGTGATTTGATCGTGTCCGAATGCGCGACTTCACCGCCGCGCTCAAGTTTCTGAGTGATATCAAAAAAGTTCTGCGCCTCGGATGCCGCCCGTTGCGCGATCGAATACTTTCGTTGCGCGATGACTGCCCCGTAGTATGCCTCTGTTACCGCAACGGCCAATCCACGGGTCGCGATCTGGGCCTGCGCTTTGGCCAGTGCTTCCTGCGCTTGTGCTTGCTTGTATTCGGCAACCATCTGCCATGAGAGCGCCTGGTGCGCATTACCTTCATTCAAATACTCGTGCACTCCGTTGTTGGCAATAAACCGACCTGAGGGGGTGCCGTTTCCTTCCGTATATAAGAAGGAGCTCGCGAAATTAACATTCGGAAGCAGTCCGGCGCGGGCCTGCACCCGAGCCTCTCTGGCCACACCATACCTCGCAAGCGCAGCGCGATACTGCGGTTCGTTCACCTGAGCCCGCGCAAGCGCATCCTGCACGGTGATCGTCAACGGTGTTGAAGAGTTGGTCTGGCTTGCTTGCTGCGCAAAAGCGAAGGTCACAGAAATCGCAGAGAGTGTAACCATGAATCTCGAGAGTGCATATCGTCGTTTTTTGACCATTGTTGGCCTCGTGTAGCGGCGTTCAATTGTGGCATAAAAGTTGAGGTCTTTCCGGAACGGCTGGGCTCAAAAAGTCACGAAATTTAGTCCTCCTTGGCAAAAGAAAAGGGCGAGATCAATCTCGCCCTAAACGCAATTTCGAAGGCTTCTCGTTCTCCGTTCCGGTCTACAACCGAACGCACACTGCTTTGGTTTGGGTGTAGTTGTTCAGCACCTCGTGACCCATTTCGCGTCCCCAGCCCGATTGCTTATAGCCGCCGAACGGAAGAGCAGCGTCGAACACGTTGTAGCAGTTCACCCAGACCGTCCCGGCTTGCAGGTGCGCGGCCATGCGGTGCGCCTTGCTGACATCGCGCGTCCAAACACCGGCTGCCAATCCGTATACATTTTCATTCGCCCGTGGCACGACCTCCTCCGGATCGGTGAACGGCATCGCCGTTACGACAGGTCCGAAGATTTCTTCCTGTACCACTTTCATATCGTCTCTGGTGTTTACGAGCACAGTTGGTTCCACAAAGTAACCTTTATCGCCCTTCTTCTGCCCGCCTGCAACAGCCTTTGCACCCTGAGAAAGTCCGGACTCCAAATAGCCGCAAACCCGCTTCAGTTGTTCTTCAGAAACCAGCGGCCCCATCTGAGTTGCCGAATCGAGGCCCGCACCCACGCGAATCTTCTTCGCGCGCTCAGCGACTCCATCGATCACTTTGTCGAACACTTCTTTTTCGACATACAGCCGCGACCCGGCACAGCAGCATTGCCCGTGATTGAAGAAGATCGCATTGGCTGCGCCTCCAATGGCGGCATCGATATCCGCATCCTTGAACACAACGTTGGGAGACTTGCCGCCGAGTTCGAGCGATACGCGCTTCAAGTTACCCGTCGCTGCTTGCACGATCAGTTTTCCGACTTCAGTCGAGCCGGTAAACGCGACTTTGTCGACGTCCATATGGGCGGCCAGAGCTGCCCCTGCCGTTTCGCCATAGCCGGGAACAATGTTGACCACGCCTTCGGGAAATCCGGCTTCGACGATCAACTCGCCAAGTCGCAAAGCCGAAAGCGGAGTCTGTTCTGCGGGCTTAAGAACAACGGTGCATCCGGATGCGAGCGCCGGGCCGAGTTTCCATGCCGCCATCAGCAACGGAAAATTCCACGGGATGATTTGCCCGACCACGCCGACCGGTTCGCGAAGTGTATAGGTAAGATATTGGCCGCCAGCGGAAATCGGAATCGTATTGCCTTCTAGCTTGGTGGCCCATCCAGCCATGTATCGAAAAAGATCAACCGCGAGCGGAACATCAGCCGCGCGGGCCACCGTCAGTGGCTTGCCGTTATCAAGCGATTCGAGATATGCGAACTCCTCCAAATGCTGTTCGATCAGGTCGGCCAACTTCCACATTAGACGTCCGCGTTCCGAAGCCGTCATCTTTCGCCATGCACCCTCGTCAAACGCTTTGCGCGCGGCTTTCACCGCCAGATCGATATCGGCGCGGTCTCCTTCGGCAATCTGCGCCAGAACTTCCCCAGTGGATGGATCGTAGGTAGGAAACGTCTTGCCCGAAACGGCATCAACCCAGTTGTTGTTAATGAGCATCTTGCGCGGCTTCTCGATGAAGCTGATTACGCGCGGATCAACTTGTGTTGCGGAAATTGTGGCCATGAAAACCTCCTAATTCAGACTGAAATGAACTCTGGTAGACGCGTGGAATAGCGGCACCATGCTAGTCCTGTGGGCGGGGTAAAGGCAAACCGTTCAGTGGGTAGATGAAGGACTCCGTTACTGTGTGTGAATCCCCAAATAATTCCCGTAGCCCACAATCACCGTCGATGCGACCAGAAGAAAAAGCGCCAGCGCAAGAAGTTGTCCAGCTCTTTTGCCGGCTCCCTTCCATTCGTGGAATCCAATTCCCCAGAGACTGCTGAAAATGATGATGCTGGCCATGTGAAGCGTCCAACTCGAGAACTTGTACCGACCCATCTGCGTCTCGCCCATTGTGTAGAAGAAGAACTGGAAATACCAGGTAGTTCCGGCAAGGGCACAAAGAAGGTAGTTCCTGAGCATCGGAACACGTTCAATTGCTCGCCGCGCTTGCGCAGGAGGCACTAGAACCTGAACTGCCCGCCGGGATGAAGTTTGTTCAACCACCTCGCGGCTGGGCGCATCGACCGCGGTTTCTAGCACCAGATTATTCTGCAGGTACTGTTCGTCTGCGCGGGAAGTAAAGAATTGATGTCCTGTTTTATTTCTGAATAAAAGCACCAAGCACCAGATGAAGTTGGTTGTGAATCCGCCAATAAGAACCACGACGAGAACTGGTAGCCCCTGCCACAAGATTGGTGTTCCGTGCTGAATCGTGAGCGCTTTAATCGGATCTCCGGCCGCCAAACCGTAGGCAAAGCATGCGCTCATCACGCCGGAAAGGATGGCAACGCCGATTCCTTTTCTTAGGTCAAACTCTTCGATCGCTGCTTTCTGCTGCTCAGGCGACATCACACGCTCTTTGGAAATTCCCGCGAACCCCGCTGCCGTAATTCCAGCCAGGCATACTCCAATGCCTAGAAGAATGATGCGCCCTGAAGATGTTCCCACTACTTCGCTCATGAACACGCCGCGAAAGATCGGCGGCATGAGTGTGCCGAATGCAGCGCAAAGGCCGAGCACTACAGCCATTCCGAGCGAAAGCCCAAGATAGCGCATGGTAAGACCAAACGTAAGCCCGCCCACTCCCCACAGCAATCCAAAGAAGAACGCCCAGAAAAGCGCACTTGATGGCGCTTGATGAAGGACTGGAAGCAGGTCCTTCGTCATAACAATGGCCAGGATCCACGGAGCGATAATCCAACTGAAGAAGCCCCCCGCCAGCCAAAATGTCTCCCATGCCCACCGCTTCACGCCGCGATAAGGAACGTAGAAACTTCCGGACGCGAGGCCTCCCAGCCAGTGATAAACGACGCCAACCGCTGGATTCGCTGGCATTGTGCTCTCTATTCCTTAGTGCAGATGAATCTCATAGTACTTTGCCTTCTTCGGTCAACGCAGGAACGCTTCTTGCAATCCGCCATCGATCGGTATGATGTGCCCGCTGGTTTTCGCGCTTTGATCACTGAGTAGCCAGGCAATCGCATTGGCGCAGTCCTGCGGCAGAATCGGACGCTTCGTAAGAGTTCGCTGCGCATAAAAATCAGCGAGCTTGTTGCGCAGTTCCTCGGTACTCTCGTTTTCGGAAAAGTCGATTTTGTATTTCTCAAGTGACTGGATGACTCGGTCCCGTGGGAACATCGTCGAACCCGCAACTACAGTGGCGGGGGCAATTCCATTCACGCGAACGTACGGAGCAAGTTTGATTGCCAACTCGCGAACCAAATGATTCAGGGCTGCTTTGCTGGTGTCGTAAGCTTCGCTTCCTTTTTTCGGGACCACCGCGTTGGCTGAGCCCGTCAGCACCATGGAACACGGCAGCTTCTGGTCCTCGAGCACCCAACCGGCCTCACGCGCGAGCAAGTAATTTCCAGTGACGTTTACCAGGAAAGTATTCGCCCACTGAGAATCCGCGAGTTCCCCTTCTGGCCCAGGCACAGGGTATATAGCGGCGGTATTAACGATGCAATCGATTCCTCCAAACTGCCGCACAGTATTCCTAACCGCCTCAGCGAGACTCTCCGCCGAAGCCAGATTTGCTTTTGTGTGTAGCACTTGTTCCGCCGATGATCCGGCCGCAGCCTCAGCCGCTGCCTTCGCCGCCCCCGCCTCGTCGAAATCAGCCACCGCGACATGCGCCCCCTTACGTGCCAAAAGCAGCGCAACTTCGCGTCCGATACCGCTGGCGGCACCGAGCACCATCACAATCTTCCGGCTGAATTCGGCTTCAGCAGGCATGCGTTGCAGTTTCGCTTCTTCGAGCGCCCAGTACTCGATGCGAAACGCCTCTGAGCGGGGGAGAGCTACGTAGTTGTGAAACTGCGTGAACTCGTTCGATTGCTCACTGGTCTTGGCCTGCGGCAAAGGACCAGCTACGGTTCCGTCCTCAAGCGCATTCGCTCCGGCCATCACGTGAATCGCGTTGATAAAGAACTCCGTCGTGATCCGCGCCTCTTTCTTGTTTTTGCCGAAGCCAAACAACCCGAGACCCGGGATGATCACGACCGAAGGATTGGTGTCGCGCAACTTCGGAGAGTCTGCTGCCGCGTAGCTGTCGTAATACTTTTTGTATTCCTGTCGATATTGAACCACCTGGTCCTGAATTCTTGCCTTCAGCGTCTTTGCATCCTCTTTCTGCGGATTCCATGGAACTAACATCGGACACACGCGTGTACGCAGAAAATGATCCGGGCAACTCGTTCCCAAAGTGCTTAGCTCGCGAGCCCATTGCGAATTGGCGAAGGTGAGCGCATCTTCGTGATCCGTAAAATGTGCGATCGTGCGTCGATTGGAAGAAACGGCTCCGCGCAAAGCCGGCAGGATTGCAGTCGCGATCTCTGATCGATCAGGGGCCGTGGGGACGGCAACTCCTCCGAACAGCGGCCCGTTCTTCTTCTGACGTTCAAGCACGAACTCTCCCATCTCATCAATGGTGCGAATGCTGTTCAAATAGCACTCGTGTTGAGTCCGGCCCCAGGTGAACAAGCCATGGCCGCCCAGGATCAGTCCTTCGGCTCCGGGATTCTCCGCGACCGCTTGCTCCAGCATAAGCGCCAGCTCAAAACCGGGCCGTTGCCAGGGAAGCCAGCTAATTTTCCGTCCAAACTCCCGGTTGAATTCTTGCAGCTTCTGCTTTCCATTCGCGCTTGCGGCAAGCGCAATCGCCCAGTCGGGATGCAGATGATCGACATGATCGAATGGTAAGAAAGCGTGTAGAGCAGTATCGATTGATGCCGCAACGCGGTTTTCGCCAAACGCGGAGACGGGATAATACTTAACCATTTCGTCTTCGTACTTTTCACCGCGGTACAACTTCTTCAACCGCTCAAGCCGGTCAAGATACAAAATCGCGAACCCAGCTTCGGTGATCGACCCAATATCGCCTCCGCTCCCTTTTACCGCGAGCACTCGTACAGCGGCCCCCGTGAAGGGATCCGTCATTTCAAATTTCGAACTGGTATTGCCACCACCGAAGTTCGTGATGCGCAGGTCCGCGCCGAGCAGATTTGAACGGTACCGCAATAGCGCCAACTGATTGTTGTCGAGTGATCGCGCTTTCTGCTCGTCCCATAAATCTTTCAGGTGAAGCATTTCCTGTGTTTCAGGCATAAACCATCTCCATATAGTGCTGGAAACGTGAGACGTGTCGCTCCCATTTATCGGTGTCTTGCGGTTCGAAAGTCTCTGTCGGGAACGACCTCTCGATAATCGCGCGGACTTCGCTCAAAGAGCTCGCGTAACCTGTTGCGAGAAGTTGCATTCCAATATTGCCGAGCGCCGTCGCCTCAGCTGGCCCTGCCAGTACGCGCCGGCCAGTCGCGTCTGCAGTGAACTGGTTCAGGAGACGGTTTTTTGAGCCGCCGCCGATCACACGAATTTGCGTGATTGGCTTCTTCGTAAGACGCTCCAGGTCTTCGACAACCAGGCGATACTTCAACGCGAGACTTTCAAGAATCGTCCTGGCGTATGCGCCAGCCGTTTCTGCTTTCGCTTGCTGAGTCTTTGCGCAAAATTCATCGATTGCACACGGCATGTCGGACGGGTGAAGAAAAGACTCATCGTCTGGGTCGATCAAATGAGCAAACGCAGTCTCCCGCGACGCCATTTCCATAAGTTCGCGATACTCATAGACCTGCCCGCGCGAAGTCCACGAATTTCGGCAGCACTGCAGCATCCACAATCCCATTACGTTCTTAAGAAACCGCGTCGTTCCGCAAACACCGCCTTCATTCGTGAAGTTCAATCGCAGGGCTTCATCATTGATGAGAGGAGCGTCAAGCTCCGTTCCGAGCAGGGACCATGTTCCAGAACTTAGAAACGCTGATCCCTCGCGCGCCGCAACTGCCGCCACCGCAGAGCCAGTGTCGTGCGAGGCGGGAGCAATTACAGGTGTGCCATGAAGCACGCTTGGTAATCCCGATTTCTCGGAAAGATCCCCGACAAGGGTTCCGGGCTCGACAATCCGCGCCGGAAGCTCCGACGGCAGCTCAAGTTTTTCCATTAAAGTGCGCGACCAGGTACGCGTTTCCGCGCTTACCATTTGTGTCGTGGTCGCATTCGTGAATTCGCACACTGCATTTCCTGTCAGCCAATAATGAAACAAATCCGGTATCATCAAAAAAGTTTGCGCAGCGCGCAATAACTCGGGCGTCTCTCGTTTCGCGGCAAACAACTGATAGAGCGTGTTGATCGCCATGAACTGGATCCCAGTTGTGTTGTAAATCTCTTCTCTAGGTACTTTTTGGAAGACCAGTTCCATCACTCCATCGGTTCGCTTGTCGCGATAGTGATACGGGTTCTCGATCAGCTCGCCACTCTCTCCCAGCAGTGCATAATCAACTCCCCACGTATCTACTCCAATCCCGTTCAACTCGACCCCTTCCAAATGCGAAAGCGCCTTCCGCATCTCAAGCCACAATTTAGGCGCGTCCCAGTGAAGACTTCCTCCGTACTGCACAGGTTCATTGCGAAATCGATAGACCTCTTCCGTGCTAAGTACGCCCGAATGCAGGCGCGCCAATACCGCCCGGCCGCTTTCGGCTCCGAGGTCAAAAGCTAAGAACGGCTTTTGTTGCTGTCCCATTACATGCGTAATCCGAGGAGATTAACAATTTGGTTACGCCTCGGTCATTATATTTATTCGCCCTCCCTGCCGTTTCTTATTGCGAAACTAAAACTTGAAAGACGTCAGTAAAACAGACATGTGTCCTCGTCTTCATTCGATGTGACTGCATAATGCTGATGAACTGAGTCAGTGTTTAAGCGAGGCGAGTTAGCTGGGCAGTCCTTGCTGCCGGTCGTCGGCGAAACCCCATCCTGCACGCCAGGCCGGTGCAAAAAAAGGCGAAGGAATCACATCGCGTGCGTTCCTCAATGCGAAACGATAAACATATGTGAGCAGCAGTACGCCGCGCACTGATAAGGGCTGGCGCGAGTGGGCTTTGATCAAGTCAGAATGGAAAGCGCGCGGTCCATATCCATCGATGGTTGTATAGATAAAAGCCGCTGACTGCGGTCTGCAGGCCTCCGCCGAAGGTGAAATGCAGCCGCTCACCGACTCGAAATGGCCCAATGACTAAGCCCGGAGTAAGGAATGTTTGGGCATTGTCGGAGTGCGGCCCCTCAACAAAGAACGTCGTATTGCTTTCAACTTCGGGCCAGAAAACTTTTGCGGCATTGAACTGAAACGTGTTATTGAAAATAATCTGCCGCCCGATGGTCGCGGTGCCGCTCTGTGGCAACACCCCTGCAAAGTTCGTCTGCCAGTCAAACCAGCGCCAGCGTTTGGCGGCGGCGATCATTGGAGTCCAAATCGTGTGCCCCGTACCATTCGGCGGAGTTCCACTGGGGAAAGAGCCACCGAGAAAAAATCCTAAAAAGTATCCGCCCTTTGCCTCAGGAGCTGAGGCGACTCTAAACTTCAGGAAGACAGAAAGATCGCCGAATCCATCGGGCGTGTTTGGTGATTGATGAAAATAGTACGGCGGAATACCGACCTGCACTTCCATTCGCGAATTCGGAATAACTTCCAGGCCGCGGCCGGCTCCATACTCGTCTGTCTCGGCACCGGACGGATGTGCCGACTGATACCAGGAATCCAACCGAAACTGTTGAACGAGCAGGACATGCGTCGTTATTAAAGGAGACGCGTAATGTGGCTGTTCAGACCGCGTCTTATCAACCGTTCTCAGCCAGCGATGCACCCAATCATCCGGCCCCTTGGTGAATGAATCCGCGGAGTCTGAACCTGCGGAATCTGAATCAGCCGAATCAGAATCCGCCGAATCAGAATCCGCGAAATAGTCTGCCGAAAACGTCGAATTCCCGTCACCGGCGGCGGAAAGAGACGCTACTCCGCTCGTGGGAGTATCGGATTGGCCTGCGGATGTGCTCTGCGCTTCGACTCCCGCTCTTAGCTTTATAACCAGAATGGCTAGACTGCAAATTAGTAGCAACCGCCGCCTCGTCTGGCATTCTCGAATGGCTTTCATCGCATCGGTCTTCTGACCGGCTTGCCAGAGGTATACCGCTGGTTAGCTCGTCAGAATGTGTAATCTGCTACGCTCTATGCCACAGCTCCTCCACGTAGCGGAGAACAAACAATTATCATTTTGGTGCGATTCTTGTCACTTCTTGCTTGATTTTTTTCATTCTTTTGTGGCATTGTGCTCACACTTCCCCAGGAGTGTTTTCGTGAAAGAACAAAATCGTGGGTTCGGGCTGCGCTATTTAATCGTTTCAATACTCGTTGCTTTCAGCTTCTGCGCGGCGCGCGCGGATGTGACCGGTGCCATTTCGGGCACGGTTAAGGACACGGCGCAGGCGGTAGTTACTGGCGCTCGAGTCAGCATCGTGAACGTGCAAACCAATGTCAGCCAGGAAAGCACGACGGCTGCAGACGGCACCTTCCACTTTCTGGCCTTACAAGCAGGCAATTACAGGATCACAGTAACCGCCACTGGCTTTCAAACCTATACCGATAGCGGCATTACGCTGCAGGTTAACGACCAGCTTCGGCTTAACGTCACTCTGCAGGTCGGCACAGTTGCCGAGCACGTCGATGTTTCAGCCAGCGCCGTCCACGTGGAAACGGAAAATACACAGTTGGGGGACGTGATTGACTCAAAGAAGATGCTTGCCCTGCCTCTAAATGGTAGAAGCTACCTGGATCTGTTAGGCCTCCAAGCAGGTGTGGCACCGACCACGGCTGGCACGATTGGGGGTGACAGACCAGTTTCGGGTGGTTATGACTCCAATACGGGGAATGTCTCGGTTAATGGCCAGCGCGAAACCGCGAACGCTTTCCTTGTAAACGGAGGGGACGTCAGCGAAGGACGGAACTTGGGTGCCGGTTTGGTTCCCAATCTTGATTCCGTCGAGGAGTTTCGTCTTATTACCAATAGTTTCGACGCTGAGTACGGAAAATTCAGCGGAGCGGTGATGAACGCGATCACCAAATCAGGGACCAACGGCTTCCACGGCGACGTATTCGAATTTCTGCGCAACGATGCGATGGACGCCAAGAATTACTTCCTAACCGGCCAGCCCAAAACCGAACTTCACCGCAATCAGTTCGGGTTTACCGCGGGCGGTCCCTTCTGGAAAAACCATTTGTTCTGGTTTACGGATTATCAAGGCACGAGGCAAGTACAAGGCGCGGAGACCACCGTTCCTTTGCCGACAGCTGCCGAGCGCCAGGGTAATTTTGGCCCCAATATGCTGACCGGATCGGTTGACGTCGTCCCCCAACCCGACAACAACCCTTGCCCAGCCAGCGTAGCCCCTTGTAACACCTGGGCCCAGGTGCTTACGAACCGATTGGGATACACGGTGAACCAAGGGGAGCCGTATTGGGTGGCCGGCTGTAACACAGCGGCTGATGCTCAGGCAGGAACGTGCGTATTCCCTGGTGGCGTAATTCCGCAAGCAGCTTGGTCGTCGGCAGCCATTGGAACTCTTCCTTCCATTCCCGCCCCGAACGTCACGGGCCAGGGATTCAACTATGCGGACAACAGCGGAAGGAACAATATCCGCGACGACAAAATTGGAGAGCGCGTTGACTTTAACAACCAGAAGACCGGCAATTGGTCGTTCTATTACCACTTTGACGACTCCACCGTCTCAAACGCGCTGGGTGTCTCCAGCCTTCCAGGCTTCCCTACGATCACGCCGACCCGTGCGCAGGAATTCGTAATAAGTAACACCAAGACCATTGGGTCGACCGCGGTGAACGAGGCGCGGGCGACGTTCTTTCGCACCTCAACCCATGCAAGTACCCCAAGCGGTGGCTTCGCGTCGTTGGCATCGTTGGGTTTTAACAACAGCCAAGGTTTGGGAATCATTACCGACGGCTTGCCAAATACCAAGCAATTCATGCCACGGCTCTTTTTCCCTGAGTTTAGCGACGGCCCATCGGACTTGATCACATTCCAGCCGAACAATACTTATATGGTTTCCGATGGATTCACGAAGGTGATTAACAAACACACCCTGAAATTCGGAGGCGAATTCCGCTATCTGCAAGTGAATGAGCGCAATTTGGCGGACGTTAATGGGGGTTTCGTTTTCGACGGCACCGTGACTGGGGACGGCAGTATTCCTGATCAAGCTTTCGCCGATTACCTGCTCGGCGCTCCGACAGGCAACGGCAGCGGGTACCAGCAAGCTGCCCTGCAGTTGCTGGATTCGCGCACGCGTTACGGCGGTGCCTATGCACAAGACACCTGGAAAGCGACCCCCGATTTGACTTTAAATCTTGGCCTTCGTTGGGAGGTAAGTATGCCTTGGTATGACACTCAGGGCAAGATTCAGACTTGGGTCAAGGGAGAGCAGTCAACCGTCTTTCCCAATTCTCCCCCAGGGCTGGTATTCCCTGGCGACCCGGGCATCCCCAAAACGCTTGCTCCTACTAAATATAACAATTTCGCGCCGCGCCTCGGTCTCGCCTATTCTCCGAGCTTTAGTGATGGAGTATTAGGTAAAGTCTTCGGTGGGCCGGGAAAAACCAGCATCCGCGCCGCCTATGGCATCTACTACACGTCGGTCGAGGATCTGAACCTCTTTTACGAGGTGGCCGATGCCCCGTTCGGTTTGTACTGGGCGAGTCCGGGCCCTGTTGATTTCGCCGAACCTTTCCGCAATCGCGTGGATGGAACAATAGGGCAAGAAGGACAGCGGTTCCCATTTACCGTTCCAATTCCCGGCAATCCTAACAACAAAAACATTAACTTCGCGGGATACGAGCCGATGTCCTACTTCCCGGGATATGACATTCACAACGAGCTGCCGTACGCCGAGCACTTCAACTTCTCCATCCAGCGGCAACTGAGCAGGTCAACTGTGCTCACGTTGGCATACGTCGGCACGGAGGGCCACCGCCTCATTGAGCAAGAGGACGTCAATCCAGGCGATGCAGCGCTTTGCATGCGGCTTAACGCTTTAGGAGCTACCCCAACCTGCGGACCACAGGGCGAACAGACTACTTACACGCTGCCTTTGGGCTCCGCCTTGGGCATACCGTGTAACGGCAACACGGCGAATTGCGTTTATGGTACGAGAGATTTCCTCCTTAAGAACAATTACTGTCCCGAATCGGGAGGGCTATGTTTTGCTAACAATAATACCCTCACTCACTTGGCAGCAAACTCGATCTACAACTCCGGCCAGGTCACCATCGAACGCAAAGCCGGGAGTTTAACATTGCTCGCTGCTTACACCTTTGCCAAGTCAATAGACAATTCGTCCGCGTTTAACGACCTGGTTAATTTCCAGAATCCCAGGTTGAGCCGTGGCTTGTCAGATACAGATGTCGAGCATAACTTTGTTGCCAGCTACATCTGGGAGATACCATTCGACAGAGTTTTTCGTGGAGGACCTAAGCGGCTTACCCAAGGATGGCAACTGCAAGGGATAACCCGTTTCGCCACAGGTTTCCCAATTCAGATGAACCAGAGCGGTGAGGACATCTCTCTGGCGGGAAGTCCTTCTACGGACATGCCAGATCTTGTTGGCCCTGTGCAGATAGTGAACCCCCGCAAAGTGAACACGCAGTGTCCCACCTACGATGGAACTCCGGGCTCCGGAACCGGGTGCTATTTCCTGCCACAAGCATTCGCGCATAACACCACGCTTGGAACGTTCGGGACGGCCAATCGGAGGTTTTTCCACGGTCCCGGCATTAACAATTTCGACATAGGACTATCAAAAAGAATTCCAATCACAGAGGCAAAGGCTCTTGAAATTCGTGGTGAATTCTTCAACGTCTTCAATCACGCTCAATTCGAAAACCCGAGCGGTGATATCGATGGCAACTTTGGGGTTGTCGACACCGCTCGCGATCCCCGCATCGGCCAGCTCAGCGCGAAGTTCGTCTGGTGATTTGGTATCAGCATTGTAGGATCGGGCTCGCGCGCCGAAGGGCTTTAGGCACGCGAGCCCCAGCTTTTTGTGAGCATTTCTCATGCTAGGCTGTGAAGATGATGTTGTGGCTGGTGCTGGCGCTTCTGCTTGCAGCGCCTTGTCTCGGGCAAACGGCTGAGAGTTATCGTCGAACTGCTACCGAGCTCGCGCAGAAAAAATCCTGGGATGAAGCAATTGCAAACTTCCAGAAAGCGCTCTCGCTTGATCCCAATGATGCTCTTACGCACTATGATCTCGCTCTCGCTCTGAAGTACAAGGGCGACCCCAACGCAGCCGCAGAGGAGTTTCAAAAAACCATTCAGCTGAGGCCGAAGTGGGCCGAGGCGCATTATGGCCTGGGAGCCACCTACTACGATCTTCGCAATCTTCCGGCGGCGACAAAAGAACTCAAGACGGCCGCACAGATCGATCCAAGCAACGCAGCAGTGCTTCGCCTTCTGGCGCGCACCCATTCCGAACAGAACGATTTTTCCGATGCCGAAACCGAGCTAACACGATCCGCCCAGTTGAAGCAATCAGCGGACACTTATTTTGAGCTCGGACTCGTAGAGGGGCAGCTCGGCAAACTGGATAACGCAGCGCTCGCATTTCGCCACGCGATCAAGTTGAATCTCCGCTCCGAGCCGGCGGAACTCATGTTGGGAATCACCCTGCGGCGCATGGGTAATCACACCCCAGCACTGACCCATTTTCAGCGAGCGGCTGAACTCAATCCGCAGGATCCCGAAGCGCAATACAACCTTGGCATGGAACTCAAAGCCGGGGGCGACCTCTCCGGAGCAATTGCGGCGTTTCAGCGTGCCATCCAGCTCAAACCGGATTTCGAACAAGCGCACTACAACCTCGGCATCGCTCTGCGTGCTCAGGGCCAGACCAGCGCCGCAAAAAAAGAATTAAGCGATGTCAAGGGGCTGCACGACTTTCGAACCCGATTGGCTCAAGCGAAAATGTTGACCCTTCAGGGCGTCGATGCTTTGAAGAAAGAAAACCTTGACGATGCCCAAAAATTGTTCGAACAAGCAAACGAGCAAGCTCCCGAGTTGCCGACCGGCTATTACTATCTGGGAGTCACGTGGGAGCGGAAGAATGATGCCGCGCAGGCACTCGCGGCATTTAAGAAAGCGTTGGAACTGAAACCTGACTATGCCCGGGCTCACTCGAGTCTTGGATTGTTGTACTGGCAGCAAAATGATCACGCACACGCGCTCGAAGAATTCCGGCAGGCGGTGATGTGCGATCCCGACCTCCCCGAGGCGCACTACAATCTCGGCCTGGGGCTTGCGGAGACAGGGAATTTAAACGAGGCGATAAGCGAATTCAAGCAGGCAATTAGTCTGAACCCCGAATATACGGAGGCCCGCGTGCAACTCGGGCTGGTACTAAGTCACACGAACGACACGGCTGGCGCGGTGAATGTTTTCCGCGAACTGTTGAAGCGCGATCCAACTTTTGCAGAAGCTCACAACAATCTGGGATTGGTGTTGTTTCAATCGGGCAAGCTTCATGGGGCCGAGGAAGAGTTTTCTAAAGCCGTGCGCCTGAAACCGGGCTATGCAGAAGCTCATTACAATCTGGCGCTAGTCCTTCAGAAGGAAGGAAATGAAGCTGCATCAAGAGCAGAACTCGACAAAGCTTACGAAATTAAGCCGGAGTTGAAGGATGCGCAGCAATAGTAAGGGTGTAATCCCTCCTGAAGCCGCCGATTGACGCCATTGCAGAGTTCAAAATTCTCAGTTACAACGCGAATGCCTAGTTTGGACGGAACACGGGCTCGACGCGTGGCGACCGGCGACACAGTTATCACGTGCCCCGCTGCGTGGAGGAGACACTGCCTGCAAAATGTGGTTTCATTTTCGTATCCCAATCTGTTGATTGAAGAAAATAGACAGGACACGTGATGAAACTAAAAATTTTTTCAAACAAAGACAAGCTTGCTGCCGCCGCCGCCACCCAGGCTTCTGAGGCGATCGGTCGTGCGATCCGCGAACGGGGTGCTGCCAGAATCATTGCCGCCACAGGTGCATCACAATTCCACTTTCTGGAACAACTGAGCAAGAAAGATGGGATCGACTGGCAGCGAGTCGAGATGTTCCACCTTGACGAATACATCGGCATTCCCATTTCGCATCCCGCGAGCTTTCGCAAGTATCTGTTGGATCGTCTCATCAACAAAGTTGGGATCAAGCGATATCACTTGCTCGATGGCGAGCAAGAGCTCAGGAAGGTCATTGCCGAGGTGAGCTCAGAAATTCGTAAGGCTCCAATCGACGTAGCGTTCGTTGGGATTGGAGAGAATGGGCATCTGGCTTTTAACGATCCGCCAGCCGACTTTGAAACGGATGAATCGTACATTGTGGTTGAGCTCGATGAAGCATGTCGCCGTCAACAACTTGGGGAGGGTTGGTTCAAGAGTTTGGATGAGGTGCCCCGACGTGCGATTTCGATGACGATAAGGCAAGTACTTAACGCACGCGAAATCATTGGCATCGTGCCTGATATGCGCAAAGCGGGCGCGGTTGCGAAGTGTTTTGATGGGGAAGTCACTCCCATGGCGCCTGCATCCATCCTGCGCACTCACAAAAATGCAACAGTATATCTCGACAAGAGTTCTGCTGCGCTCCTCAAGTCTGAAACCGTGGAAGCGCTGAGCGCATAGCGTCTTCAGATTTCGCGTACCAGGCCTTGCTTCGTGGCTTGGGTATTCCGGACCAGAAGCAGGACCAGAATCATTCCAATGAAGGGTATGAGCCCGGCGGCGATCATAATAGGATCGAACGCATGGGTTGTGGCGCCCTGCCGCAAGTCAGAGATCCTTCCAATTAGAAAGAAGGCGATGATTGTGCCAACGCCTGCTGCGCTACCGCCGATCCCGCTGACACTAGCGACCGATCCGCTCTCGTAAAGGTCCGATGGAAGCACGTTGGCGATGGTGCTGAATGACGCATAGGAAAACGTGGCCAGCGCAAACAGCACGACAATCAAGTTCAGTTTGGTGGTCCAGATTGTGGGGATTAGCAGCATCACACCCATTCCGCCAAAGACAACCACTGCTTTACGCGCCCAGCCCAGTGTCCATCCTCTTTTAATAAGCCATCCTGAAGCTGTTCCGCCGAAGAAATTTCCGAGATCAGCGGCGATGAAGGGGATCCAAACGGCAAGGATTCCGCTTCGCAGGTTGATGCCTTTAGCTACGAGATAAATCGGGAACCAATCGGCGACAAAAAACCACACCGGGTCCGTAAATGCCCGAGCAATGATCGTGCCCCAGGTTTGCGGCAACCTCAACAGATCAGACCAGGGCAGAGTGCGCCCGGCGACGTGCTCGACATCGTGTTTATCCTGTGCGAGCAATTGGCGTTCAGCTTCGGAGATTCGCGGGTGCGTTTCCGGAGGACGGTAGATTTTTCGCCAGAGGAGAATCCAAAAAAAGCCGAGCACGCCGGGAACGATTACCGCCGGACGCCATCCCCAACGAAAGTAGATGGAAAGAACAATGTAGGGAGCGATAGCTCCTCCGACTGACGACCCGCTGTCGAAAAACGCAGTTGCCAGCCCGCGCTCTTGCTTTGGAAACCATTCCGAAACCGCTTTGGTCGCGGCGGGCCAGTTTGCCGATTCTCCGGCGCCCAAAAAAAAGCGGAAAAGCCCAAAACTGTATAAGCCATTTGCCAGCGGTGTAAGGATCGAAACGACTGAGTACCAGAGCACAGTAAAGGTCAGTCCGCGCCGTGTTCCCATGCGATCCATGAGGCGGCCGAATACCGTTTGCCCAATGGTGTAAGCCACTCGGAAGGCGATCACGATGTATGCGTAATCCGTATTCGACCAGTGATACTGAACCTTGAGGAAAGGTGCGAGCCAGGAAAGCGTCTGCCGGTCCAGATAGTTAATGATGGTTGACGCAAATAGCGTCGCAGCAATCCACCAGCGCAAAGAGCGAATCGGTGAAGTGCTTGCAGAGGCTAAGTTCATGGTTGTTGATCGATTACTGGATGCACGTTCCGCGGCAGGAAATATTCGATGGGCCAGAGTTCTTCCCTTTGATTGACAATCTCAGACCATTTCAGCGGAGAAGAATCAGGCGCGGGCAGTAGTTTCACCTTATAAAGAATTTCCGAAACTGCGCTCGCCAGTGTGCTTGCGTTTCCGTCGCCTCTGATCGAAAAGGTGGCGTGACTGTCGAGCTGCAATTGTGGGAACCGCGCTGCGATTTCAACGTCTTCGGTCATCTGGAGAAAGTATGGCTGTCCGATTACGGCGAGTTGTAAACGTAGTCGGCTAAGATACCAGATACAGGACTGACATAGACAGGATCAAAATCCAACTGAGCGAGTGAAGGATCGTCAGGCGATGCTGCTTTATAACGCATTCGCGTTTCGCCGAGCCCGAAGAATCGACCGCAACAATGTCGATTGCCTCGTGCTTCCTGCTCAGGCAAGGCAGGCAACGTCTGCGCGCTAGGGCAATGGCCAACTGGCGCACTCTTGCGGCATCAAATCACGTTTATTCAGGATGATTGAGAAAGAATGGATGATCGGCCGACAGTCGGCCAATCATTCACCTTCACGCATCGGGCTCGCCGAGCAGCCTAGCTGTCGCGCACAATTGGCACTATCAATGGGCAAAACACCGCGCTGCACAGATTTGACATCTACCCGGAAAGGCGAATGGGCCCTGGCAACGGACCGGCCGCAAAGTTGACATGTGCATAACATGAAAGTATGCTTTACACATGAGCAAGATGATTCAACTTCGCAACGTGCCCGACGCCCTGCACCGCGGTCTCAAAGCCCGCGCTGCCATGGCAGGGATGTCGCTTTCGGACTATCTCCTGGCTGAGATCAAGGAAATTGCGGAGCGGCCCACCCTCACAGAATTACGGGAACGGCTGCACAAACGTAAGCCGGTTTCAGTGCAGATCGATACCGCTCGCCTGGTGCGGGAGGAGCGCGAGGCGCGATGATCGTCCTCGATGCGTCTGCCGTGGTTGACTGGCTCCTTCAGACATCCGCGGGCCAGAGCGTCGAGAAGCGAATTTATTCCCGTAACGAAACCTTACACGCGCCCCACCTCCTTGATCTTGAGGTCTCGCAAGTCCTAAGGCGCCTTGCATTGCAAGGAGTGGTCTCTGCAGGTCGTACTGACGAGGCGCTCCGCGATCTACTGGATCTCCGAGTTACTCGATATCCTCATCTCGTGCTCCTCCCTCGTATCTGGCAACTCCGTCACAATTTTTCTGCCTATGATGCTGCCTACATCGTGCTTGCTGAGAAACTCGGAGCTGCGTTACTTACTAGGGATGCTCGACTCGCTTCTGCTTCGGGCCATGCCGCAGCCATCGAGCTCTTTTAATCAGACAGAGCGCGATTAGGCATTCACGTTGCTTGTCCCTTGTTTTCGTTGACGCACAACGTTCGCGGTCTCTCAGCCGACTGATCGGCCGTCAGCCCAAGTTGTCAAACGATTACGATTGGCGATTCTCCTATTTGCGAAGCGCGAATGAAAGTACAGAGTTTGTCTTCACGAGACAATCTTCTTGTAAGCGGGGAAGCTGTGAACGACGGCGGTACCCGCTCATGACCAACGCGGGTCTCTCGGAAAAGCGACAGCCAGCGTGAAAGGGCTATTTTTGTCGTGCTCTCAATTGATCAAGCTTCTGCTTAAGCTGCTCGAGCTTCTGCCCAGCTTCGCCTAACTTTCCTTCGGCCGTCAGCCGTTGATAATCGGCCAGATCATTCGCAGCTTCCGTGATCAAAGTATTGACAGCTTCCGAGGTCTTGCTGGACGAAGCAGCCGGAGTTTGTACCGATGACCCGGAACCAGCCGAAACGCTCAGAGATGATGCTGCCCCGCCAAACAATGCATTCATGGCCGACTCAAATGTCGGCCCGTATGCCAGGCGGTCTTGCAACGCCAGTACGACGAGCCGCAGCTCCGGCATGGGACTCCGTTCTGCCTGCAAGTAGATCGGTTCGGCGTAAAGCAGAGCGCGCCCGCAGGGAATGACAAGCAAAGTACCTCGTCGAACGTGAGAGCCCTGCTGATTCCACAAGCTTAATTGTCCCGAGAGTTGCGCATTCTGATCGATTCGCGCTTCGATTTGTAGTGGTCCATCGACCAGCCTGGTTTTAGGAAAATCGAAAACGACGGAGTTGCCGTATTGAGCGCCGTCGCTACGACCGGCGATCCAGCCAATCAAGTTATTGCGATTGGCCGGCGTAAAAGGAAGAATCCCGACGAACTCAGCCGCAGTTTCACCCGGCAGTTTCATCAACACGAAATTCGGTTCCATTCCTTGGGTCACCTGCTCTCCCGAATTACCTAGGCCGACTTCAGAAGCCACGGTCCACAAGTCTTCACGGTTGTAAAACACTTCCGGATCTGTCATGTGGTAAAGACCGTACACGCTGGCCTGCATCTTGAGTAGCAATTCCGGATAGCGGACATGCTTGTGAAGATCAGGCGGCATAGTTGCCGCATCCTTAAAGAGTGCAGGAAAAATCTGACGATAAGCCGCGAGGACGGGGTCCTGTGCGTCAAATACATAAAAGGTGGTCGTTCCATCGTAAGCGTCGATTACAACCTTCACGCTGTTACGAATGTAGTTGATGCTGTTCCCATTCAGTGGATAGTGTGTTGAATCAGGATAGCTGTCCGAGGTGGTGAAGGCGTCCAAAATCCACGACAGACGACCGTCATCACCGATGACGATGTACGGATCAGACTCGTAGGTTAAAAACGGCGCTAAGGTCGTAACCCGATCGATCACATTCCTTCGCATCAGTAGTCGACTTTGCGAGTTGATGTCGTCGCTAAACGGCAGCTTCGTCAGGTCTCCTTCATTGAAGGCAATCAGGAGGCGACGCAGAAATCCGTCGAGAACTATGCCGCCTTTCCCCGCATAAGATGTCAGATTATTTGTTTGGCCCTGCGGATAATTGAACTCCTGCTGTCGGGTCTTTACATAGACGTCAGTGTTGGTTAACTCGCCAAAGTAGATCTCAGGACGGGCGACCGAAATGCTGTGCACAGTGCTCTGGACTGGCATGTTATTTAGAATCAGGGTAGGCAGCCCTTCTGGCGTGAATCCATTCACGGGATTCATAGTAATGCCGTAGCCGTGAGTGTAGATGAGCTTTTCGTTGATCCAGTTCCGGCTGCTTTCCGGGAGCTTGTCGATGCTAAGTTCACGCGCAGCTAACATGACTTCTCGCATGGAACCGTCAATTTGGTAACGATCAATGTCGATATCAGGAAAATCGTAATATGTGCGAATTTCCTGAATTTGCCGCAACGTGTCCTGAAGCGCGCGCCAGTCCCAAAGGCGAATATTCTGCAACGTAGCTTGGTTGTTTGCCGGCTCAGCGGCCTCTACAGTCGTCTCTGCCGGAAATTCATGCTGCGAAATTCGATCCAAGCCGTAACCTCGTCGCGTGAGGTCAATGTTATTCGTGATATAAGGGCGTTCGCGGACCAACTCGTTTGGCTTTACAACGAAGTTGCCGACATACCAACCAATAACCTGAACTCCGAGATAGCAGATCGCAGCCGGAACAATTGCAAATAGCATCCAGCGTACTCGCGGCGTTGTTACCGCGTTGACGAGCGCAATGAGCGCTCCTATTGCGAGCGCCACGCACACCAGTACGAGACCAGTGAGCGTGACGTGGGCATCGGTGTAGGTCACACCGCTAAATATCGTATGCGCGGCGAACAATGCCTCGAATCGGCTGAGGTACACACGGGCTGCAAGAACGAGCAGTAGGAAGGCAAATGCAATTGAGAACCCACGCCACTGTAGTGGGATGCCGCGGCCTCGGCGCCCAGCAAAAATCTGGCTGCTGCCACTGACCAGAATGAAGAAAAAAGCGACGACACAGCCAAGCACGGCAAGCGTCAGCAGCCAACCGGTTATTAGCAGCCATGCCGGGAGGCTGAACAAATAAAAATGCAGTGCTCTACCGAAAATAGGATCAACGACTGCGTCCGAAGCGCGAGGCGCGTACCAGTAAACCGCAAACGTTTGCCACGACGACATCATACTTGCGCCAGCTATTCCGGCGATGACCAGCGATGCAATGAGTGCAATGAGACGCAGGATGCGGTCGACTGGCAATCTCACGGGCTGCTTTCCAATAAAAATCACCCCACCCGACGCGTCAGGCGGGTAGAAACGCCGCAGTGCCAGAAACCACCCATACAAGATGAAGAATGTAACTACGCAGAATGCCGCAAAAGTTAGCCATTGAAGAGCGAGCGCCCTGCGAAACACAGCTTCGTAGCCGAGCGATCTAAACCAAAGGAGATCTACATAATATGAAGCACTCGCTGATAAAGCGAGAACAAATAAGATAATTAAAAGCAGAACGAGAACAAACGTGCGAAGCCGCAGTGGTCGCAGTTCCGACTCAATGGTCTGTGGCATTACACCTCCACCTTCTGCAAGTTTCATCGATAATTCGAACCACGCGGCATTGTACCGCTTCTTTTTTTCAAACGAGGCCGACAGCGTGAGGTTTTCTTCGCCTCGCAACAGCAGCACCCACGGAAGTGCTAACGGTTGATGGACACGCGAATTTTAGGTTGTCTTTCAAAGACCGAGACTTATCGGCATTACTCCCATTTGTTAAATACCGCATATCTCTGCGAACCTGAGCCTCACATTTTCCTGCCGGCACCATGCGTGTATTTCAAGCGCAATCGCAATTCCGACCTTGCCATAGTTTTTTTAACGACCGAGGCAGCCGTTACCTGAAACAAAGGTTGTTGTCAGGCATATCGTGGTGCTAAGGATATCCTGACGTTGCGTTCTGAATGAGCAATTGCCCTTTTCAATTCCCGATGCTGCTCCGGTGCTGCGCTGCGAATATCCGGAATCAACGCCTCTGGAGGAATGTTCCACAAACGACAACCCTCTCATCGAGAAGATTGCTAGCAATGGGATTGCGGACGCGCCGGGGAAGGCCGGTTACCAAACAGACTTGGAGTCGGCTGCTGTCGAATCCGATCTACGCCGGTTGGATTCGCAACGGATCAGACCGGGTACGCGGGAAGCATGAGCCGCTCGTTTCAGAGGAAGTGTTCAACGCAGTTCAGGACCGCATCAATCGTAAGAGCCGACCGCATTCCCGGTTGAACGAGGAATTTCCGTTCCGGGGATTCGTGAAGTGCTCAGGATGTGGAAGGAATCTCACCGGTGGATGGGCGAAAGGTCGAAAAGAGCGATACGCGCGTTACTGGTGTTGGCAGAAGGACTGTGGAGCAGTCGGTGTGAGCAGGGAAGAGCTAGAGTCTCAGTTCACTGGACTGCTATCTCTGATGGCTCCTACTGCTGAATTTCTCGCTGAACTGCCGTTGATCGCGGCTCGTGAATGGGAGACCCGCAAAGTTCGGATCGGAAAAGATGCGGAGACGCTATCCAAGCGACTAGCAGATCAAGAGACTTTGAACCGCAAGGCGATACAGGCCAAAATTGACGGGGAAATTTCTGCCGAGGATTTCCGCGTAATGAAGGAAAGTCTTTCGGCTGAATCGGAGCGGATTAGAGAACAGATAAGAGCTTTGGATTCAGAGCGTTCGACAATGCAGGATTTGACCTCACAGGCTCAGGTTCAGGTGATTGATCTCGTTGCGGCTTGGAACAATGCCTCAGTGAACCAGAAACAGGAGATGGCAAAAGGACTGTTTCCAGAGGGGCTGTTCTTCAGTGAAGAAACAAAGTTCTTTGAACCGCGTAATCGAGTGCTAATTGATATGAGTCTCAGATGGTTAGAGGAACACCGGAAAGAAAAACACGCAATCCTCAACATTGGCGTCCCCGACGGGATTTGAACCCGTGTTACCGCCGTGAAAGCAATGTGTCCTGATGTAAGTTACTGAAACTACGCAACGCGGATGGCTACCAAAAGCGGTTTCAGTAGTGGCTGGAAAGCTTTCGTGGATCATAAATGGAGCAAGAAAGCTGTCGGCACTTCCTTCCCTCGTCTGTCGTCACAAACACATTACCAAGAAGTCGAGAGCGCGGCCGGTTGTTCCCAAAATTGTCTGAACAATATCGCCGCTTGTCGGCAAGAGTGTCTACACGAGCCCACAGACCTGCTTGTGTTCGGCCAGCTTCTAAAAATGGAACAAGATCTGTTCAGGTATCTTGCAATATGTACTCATATTGAGTACAATTGTTCTCGGAATGAGTACGACCACTGGGTTGGCATATCTTCTATTCGGCCGGACGCGCGCAGCTGTACTTGCGTTGCTGTACGGCCACGCCGACCAATCGTTCTACACGCGGGAAATCGCGCGCGAAGTAGATGCGAGTGTTGGCGCTGTTCAACGCGAGCTCGAAAACCTCACGAGAGTGGGACTAATTCTGCGCAAGTCAATAGGCACCCAGGTTTTTTATCAAGCGAATCGCGAGACCCCAATCTTTTCAGAAATGCGGGCTTTGATAAACAAGACTATCGGAATCTTCAGCGTCCTCAGTTCAACATTACGCCCCCTGTCGAAACAAATTGTTTCTGCGTTCGTGTATGGATCGGTTGCACGAGAACAGGAAACAGCACAGAGCGATGTCGATCTGATGGTTGTCGGAAAGGCTACGCTGGAAGAAGTCCTTTCTCGGCTGTCGACAGCCGAGAAAGGTATCGGGCGCTCAATCAACCCGACTGTCTACTCGTTAGCCGAATTCAAGTCGAAACTTGCCGCAGGGAATCATTTTTTGACTTCCGTGCTGAAAGGGCCGAAGGTATTCCTCCTGGGAGATGAAGATGAGCTTAGAAAAGTGGGTGGAGTACGGTTGGCTAAGGCGGGAACCAACTAGCCCCGGCGAAATCAGAGACCTTCTTGGGATTGTGGAACGCAGCCTTGCCGATTCGGAAGTCGAAGCCATATCAACCGATCTTAGGTTCATCGCTGGTTTTAACGCAGCTCTCTGTGCTGCAACTACTGCGCTCCGGGCCTCAGGGCATCGCACGGTCACTCAGGCTGGTCATCACCTCAAAACGATTGAATCGCTCGTACTCACGGTGAAGGCCAATTCCAATCTGATTCAGAGATTCAAAACCTTCAACAATAAGCGGAACAAGTCGGTCTACGACGTTGCTGGAGCGGTGTCGGACCAGGAATTGCAGGCAATGATTAGGCTGGCACAAGAGTTAAAGAACAGTACGCTTGCATGGCTACACGAAGTTCATTCAAAGCTGCTCTAGTCGCGATTTGTTCGGAATCCGGCTAAACGCGGAATATCTACATAATGCGAAAGAACTCGTGGTCTCTGCCGTGACAGAGTGGCACCGATCGGTAACTAATTGAAAATCTGCGGCACTGACGGCCAAGTTCCGAGCCCTAAGCTAACGGACCCTAATTGGACCCATATTCCGCCTAGTGCGAGGCGACCAAACAAACCGGTATCGCCAGCCGATAATAGGCGGGTTTGAACCCATTACCGCCGCGAAGGGGCTTGTTGAGTATTTGATCTAAATTGGATGATCTCCACTCGGTCAATGAGTGATAACGTTTTTTCGGACCGTCTGTCCCAACTCTCGTAGCGCCTTCAGGCTCAAGATGTTCGGTGGATGACACTTAGAGATCGGTTTTGGATGATAACGCCTTATTTCGCCAATGCGCGGGCTGCTCGTCCCGCAGGTTGGGACTTGCTTTCATCGATGAGGGCTCTGACGCTGCAATTTCGCTCCCATTTCATTCAGTTTTTCTAATGAGGGATACGATTTCGCTTCAATGACTGTGCGCTCCGGGGGTGCCTCCCCGCTCAGCGCTCGCGCTACAAGATGCAGAGCAATTTCTGTAGTAGTGCCCGCAACGATCGTTGCTGTTAATGTGCGCTGATCGACCCATGCCTTACCTTCAGTTGGCAATCCATCGATACCGGTCAACGGTTTTTGCATCCAGAGTTCGCGTTCGGCTGAGTCGGTGTGGTCCTCAAGGGCTTTCTTAGCACCAACAGCAATTGAGTCTGACTGACAGCCGATTACGTCAATTGTGGCAGCGCGGGACGTGGAAAGCCGCAACCAAGCAGTAACCGCTTCGCGCGCCCCCTCCTCAAGCCATCCGCATCGCAAGGTCTTAAGCTTAATGTTCTCCGGCTTGGTGCTCTCCATGCCGATCGTGCGTTGGGCTGCGGCTGAGCTCGTCGAGGGTCCCTGGATGTAAAGCACTGTTCCTCCGGCCGGTAGCAGTGCGGCAAACTGTCGTCCTTAAATTCGACCAATGTCGGTGTGGTCGCGCGTGATAGAAAACACCGGAGTGGATCCGAGGCTGCGTAATCGGGGAAGATAGTCAACATCACAGTTCAGGACAACCCAGATTATGCCTGCACTCACCGCCGCCTCGCCGACCCGTGCCAATGCTGTTGAAGTGAGAGGCTCAAAAAGAATCGCGTCTGGCTTCTGTGAGGACCGATGAAAAGTCTCTAGAACTTGTTGGCTCTGATTTACCGCATCTCCATTCGCCTGAATGATCGTAAGGTTCGCACCGATTTGGGTGGCGGCGTCCTTCGCCGCTCTCGCCTGCTCCCGTTGGTACGAATCCTCCTGAGGAACAGACACGACCACATTGATTTTTCCCATACGACGGGGTCCCCCCCGGGGTCATTGCTGCGGACTGAAGGTCATCTCGACGATTTCGGTCGTGGCCTCAATCGCAGGAACCCACTTCCACTTGTTAACTGCGTCTTGTGCCGCTTGCGCGAGCATTGGATGACCACCTATTACTTTTGCGCTGCCCACTGTGCCGTTTGGCTGAATGTGAACTTCAAGCCGGACTACCCCTGTGATTTGCATCCTTCGGGCGATTTCGGGATAAGAAGGTGGTCTCTTGGAGACCAGCTTACGTTTTACTTCCTGTTGCACCTGCTGAGCGGGAGAAACATGGGAAAAGGCTGCGACGGCAAGAATAGTAAAAAAGTATTGGCGCAATCGCAGCATTTCGGTTCGTGGTTCTATCGGACACTATCTCTGCTACGGCTGGTACGCTCAAGATCGCCAAAGTAACTTCATCGTCCAGCCAAGGTCTCACGTCGAACCAATAGAACAGGGGTTGGCTGGCTGTGTGTATCGCATCAAACAAAGCTCTAAGGTACTTTTCTTACCTTTGGGCTATTTCAACGGAACCTCAACCGCAGTACCTTTCGGACAGGACTATAAATGAGCGATACGGCACGCGATGAGGGAGATTGGCTCTCAAACACAATTCGAATGGTTGACATAGTGATGGTGCGGCACGGATTCATTGATGAGAAGAAAGGTCAAAGACCTGCCCCGATTCCGCAGGTAGTTAGTACGAAGCGTCGCGAATGGATCAAGACGTTAGCAGCCGCTTTGCAATGGGCGAAAGCCTCCTAGACTGACTCAGCGGCTGGGCAAGAGACTAGCTTCGTTTCTTTGCATTGCCCCTGCGCCGTCTTACCTATGCTCTCTTCCGTTCCCGCTCGTGATCTGGATTGTCCCGATGCTGATGTTGATTTGGTTTATCTCCCTGATGTTCCTGCTCGCTGCCCGTGGCAAAGTAGGCTGTGATTCCTACCGTCAAAGGCGCTTGTGATTCACAGAGCAAGCCAATTTGTCGACAATCCGGAAGTTAATGTCCGTGAGTCGGTGAGCCTGTTCGGTAGTCCGCAAACCCAGTCCGCATCAAAGGTTACCAACCATTTCTTGCAATAATTTGGCAGTCCCACGTGCTACGTTAAGTTACTCAAAACACTGTTTGTTTTTACCTGAAAAGGCTGGCGTTGGCGGTTCAACTCCGTCCCTGGCCACCATCATTACAAAGGACATAATAAGGATGCGATCGGTAGCGGCTAGTCCGCTCTCAGTCCGCATTCACGACAGGCGTTGTAGGCTGTACCCGCAACTGGGTCGCGTTGAAGAACTTAGGCAGTACAATTCCTGTGTAGTCCGCTTTCAGTCCCCTTGGGCCCCGCAGCGTCCTTACCCCAGAACATGGAGCTACGCAGGGCAGCTGCAAATGATGTTGGATGAGCTTTTTATAATCAAGATGGTCTAACTAATTTAGGCCTCTGCCGCCACCCAGCAGGGTGTTGACGTAGGTACAAACGTAGTGTGCTCTATCTCCAATGGTTTACCTAGCGCTAGCGAACACGTTAGGTGCGATTAGGGTGCGACTCATTGACGCTGCTACTCTGGGGCTAGCCCATCGCCTCGTGCCCAACTGATTTCCAGGTCGAATATTCACTCTTGACACGTCCAGAGACTTACCTTATCGTCCCAAGCAAATTACTGTTGATCCGAGCTTCGTCACAAGTAGGAAAACGCATTCGCAAGCTTCGGCGAAAGTCATCGAGGGGTTTCGCCGAGGAACGTTGGGATTGGTTCGTGCCTTTCCCGCCGACAAAGTCGCTGTACTTGCTGGCTTGAGTTGAGGAAACCTCAACGTCAGGCGGGAGAGGATTTATGCGCCCCTCGATCTCCAGAGCCGCTTTCTGTGCTGCCATTGTTCTCCTTGCAGGCCTCGCGTTCGCAAAGACGAACACATCCACGAGCGTCTCCTCCTCAGCAAACCCGTCGGCGTTCGGTTCATCGGTGACCTTCACCGCGACTGTCACGCCGTCTGCCGCGACTGGAACAGTAACATTCAAGGACGGCACCACAACGCTGGGTACCGGCTCATTAAGCAGCGGAAAGGCTACCTTCAGTACGTCTACGCTTGCTGTAGGGTCACATTCAATCACCGCCGCCTACGGGGGAAGTTCGACTTACAACAGCAGCACATCCTCGGCGCTCTCGCAAACTGTAAACAAACGGACCACCACGACGACGTTGACTTCGTCTGCGAATCCGTCCACATCAGGATCAAGCGTGACCTTCACTGCGACCGTGAGTCCATCGGCGGCAACAGGTACCGTGACGTTTAAGGATGGAACTACAACGCTCGGAACCGGAACGCTCAGCAGTGGAAAAGCGACTTACAGCACCTCGACGCTCGCCGTGGGATCGCATTCAATCACGGCTTCTTACGGAGGCGACACCAACGACAGTACCAGCACATCATCGGTGCTCACTCAAACCGTCAAATCAAATACGACGACAACAGTGGCATCTTCTTTGAACCCGTCAGCCTACGGAACTGCGGTTACATTTACCGCAACGGTTACTCCATCGACCGCAACGGGTACAGTCACGTTCAAGAACGGAAGTTCCACTCTTGGGACTGGCACGCTCAGCAATGGAACCGCCAGTTACACAACCTCAACTCTAACGGCCGGTACGCATTCAATCACGGCAGCATACGGCGGCGATAGCTTTGACAACACTAGCACGTCGTCGGCTTTGACTCAGACAGTCAATAAGACTGCGACGACCACGACGGTGTCTTCGTCCGCAAATCCTTCCGGCTCGGGTTCATCCGTCACATTCACAGCCACGGTAACGCCATCTATCGCAACCGGAACTGTAACCTTCAAGAATGGGAGCTCGACGCTCGGAACTGGAACTTTGAGCAACGGAACTGCCAGCTTGAGCACCTCTAGTTTGTCAGTCGGGTCACACTCAATCACAGCTTCTTACGGTGGCGACTCGAATGACAGCAGTAGCACGTCGTCTGCTTTGACGCAGGTAGTCGAGCAAGGGTCGTCAACAACGCTGAGTTCCTCTGTCAACCCTGCTCCTTACGGCGGAGTGGTGACGTTTACCGCAACGGTTTCGCCTTCGGCGGCGACCGGCTCTGTGACCTTTTACGATAGCGGCACATCTCTTGGATCGGCTAGTCTCAGCAGTGGCCTTGCGAGTTTTGCAACATCAAGTCTTGCCGCTGGTTCGCACTCCATCACAGCTATTTACAGTGGAAATAGTACCTACGCTGGCAGCACATCTGCTTCTTTGAACGAAACGATCAAAACCATCACGTCCGTTGCTCTAGCGCCACAAACGGCCACGATTGCGGCTGGTGCTTCGCAGCAGTTTACGCTTACGGCGACGTATTCCGACAACAGTCAGGGAAACGTCTCTTCCAGTGCCAACTGGACTTCATCGGACGATACAGTCGTAACTGTCAATGCTAACGGGATAGCAATTGGAGCTGGCCAGGGCACCGCGACAATTCAAGCCACAATCGGATCACTAAATGGATCGGCAACAGTCACCGGAACACCTTCAAAGTTTAGATTGGTCGGGAACGTGGTAACACCCGCGGATACTCGTACGGCTACCCTCCTTCAGAACGGCGAAGTGCTTCTCGCCGGTGGCTATGTGGGGGCGGGCAAGATTACGGCAAACTCTGAACTGTACAATCCAGTCACAGGAAACTTCACGGCCACCGGCCCACTGTTCTATGCTCGTTTCGGACACACAGCCACATTATTACCAAATGGGAAAGTCCTAATTGTCGGTGGGACATCGCCTAACTCTGACGGTACAACTTATGCTCAAGCTGTTGCCGAGCTGTATGATCCATCGAGCGGAAGCTTTACTCAAACTGGCAGTCTCAACACTCCCCGATCCGGACATACCGCGACTCTTCTACAAAACGGTCAGGTACTGATAGCGGGTGGTGGCTATGCCACATCCGAACTTTACGACCCTTCGACGGGTGTATTCACAAATAGTGGAAGTCTTAATACCGTGCGCGGGGACAATACTGCGACTCTTCTCAATGATGGGACAGTGCTCATTGCTGGCGGGGACGGTTTCGTCAATAGCCAAGACACGGTTTTTGCGACTGCTGAGCTGTACAATCCAGCGAGCGGCACCTTCACCTACACTGGGAACCTCAACACGCCTCGTGCTTTTCACACTGCGACTCTGCTGGGTAATGGCAAGGTTCTGATTGCCACGGGAGTGGACCAGAACTATTCCGATACGATTGATGCGGAACTGTATGATCCAGTGGCCAAGGCCTTTGCCACAACAGCGAACCTCACTTACGAACGGGCTTACGCTGCGGCTACTGGTCTAAACACGGGACAAGCATTGATTGTTGGTGGCGGCGACAATAACGGCAACTATATTGCACAAGCTGAGTTGTACGATCCGACGAGCGGTACCTTTTCCATCGCTGGAAACCTTAATATTCCGCGGACTACGGAAACCGCGACTCTACTAAGTGACGGCACCGTTTTGATAGCTCAAGGAGACGGTCCCGATGCCTTTATTCCACAGGCAGAAATTTATCAAACATCAGGTCAACCTGAACCGCCAGACACACTTCAGATCACGCCGACGACGGCCAATGTTGTGGTTGGAGGAACACAGAAATTCAATGCTATAGATAACAATGGAAATCCACGAACTGACGTGACTTGGACGGTCAGCGATCCAAGTCTTGCATCTGTAACTACGGATGAAAACGACTCGGCCGAAATTAAGGGTTTGGCAGCGGGTCAGGTGACTCTTACTGCAACCGCAGAAGCCGTCTCAGCACAAGAGCAGGTAAACATTGTGTCTGCTTCAGTGTACATTCCCGGAACGACAATATGGTCTCTACCTGCGGTACCAGGTTTTGCTGTGCAACAAGTGGTACAGGCTGTTCCAACAAGTGGCGGCCCCGATTTGTACACGGCTCAGTTAAGCAGCGATGGCACACAATCTGTGCTGCAAGCTCTGACTGTCGATGGTACACAGCTCTGGCAAACGACAACCGGGCCATTGAACAGCAATGCTGTCCCGGACGGTCTAGGAGGAGTCATAGTTACCGAATATGACACTTGCTTCGGCACTCAGACCAACCCGCTAAGTGTTGTTGACCTTGACCCGACCTACGGTCAGCCCGTCTGGCAAGTTTCGGCGGCCGGTGTCTATCAAGGTAATGGAATTCGCTACTGCTATGGAGCAAGCGGGGATGCTCCGCAAATAGCTGTTCGAGGTGATGGTGCCGCAATTATTTCGGAACAAACCAACAACGGTTTCCCTCCGCTGACGCTTGTACTGTCGACCGGCCAAGCGTATTCCTATTACATCCCTCCGTCGGAAGCCACCGTTCACGGTGTGACGACGCCGTTTCAATGCTGCATGAGTGCCCCAATGGTGAACGTGGATGGAACGGCGTACGTGGAATACGAGGTGCGGTATTTCACAGATACTGGCGTCACTTCAGATACTTTGTATCTTTCCCAGATAAACCAGGATAATTCATCATCCGATACAGTCTTGAGCTCAACGACCGAGGATCAAGCACTTCTTCCCGGCTCAATTGTTCCCGACGGGCAAGGGGGAATCATAGCCACATGGACGATTTCTCCTGTCGGTTCTCCTGTCCCTCAATATCCCTATCAAGCCGTCGATGTCGCCAATGGGACTGTGGGCACTCCCTACAATTTACCCTTCAGCCCTAACAGCGTCGCACCCAACGATTCTCCAACCATCGTTCTAGGTGAAAATGGAACAGCATTCGCTAGTGGACATACGACCGCTAGCGATGGTTCCACTCAGATCGACCAACTTGTTTCTTTTAGCATTTCCTCCGGAGCGCCGAACTGGACGTATCAGGGCACACAGGGAAATCACTTATCAGTCATTGAAGCGACATCGGGCAACGGCCTGTCGGGGAAAAACACGGATTCGAACGGTAATGACACGGTTTTAAATCTGAATCCAGACGGAAGTATCTTCGACCAGCTCTTCGGGGGGTTGTCTAATGTGGACTACTATAGTAACGGTTCGTGGTTGGGCGTGAGCAACGGCAGTCTCACCGCAGTCCTGGGGGATGCCATTCAGGCAGCAAACAGTTCGTCTCCTCATCAGCTTGGAAATGGACTGAAGCAACGCTCATATGTTCCGGTTTTGTGGAACTTCGAAGCGTTCGATCCGTCGCCGGCAAGCGGGCTCTTAGCTGTGGATTTTCCTGATCGTTATAACGCGACCCAAACCGTAAACACAATAACGGGTAAGCAACAGACTCTGGGACAGGTAACACGCGGTGAATTCATGATTTATAGTGGCGCCAGTTGGAAGAATTTTTCCGGCGAATTACTCAAGCCCTTGGATGGCGTCGCCTTTATAGGACACAGCCTCACCGGAACTACTGCCGGTGGCTACCCGGCCCGAGCAGTTGGCCTCTGCTTCTTCAACTATGCTTGCGTCCAGAGACCGTTTGTGCCGGGAGATCCCGAATTTGGTACCGAATCGATGTCTCCTGTTACCCCTATTACGAGTGTCGATGTCGAGCCGTACCTCCAGACACAGGCGAGGCTTATATTTATTTCGGCCTGTAACATGGATGCAAACATGCAAGAGTGGCTTGGGGTCACTTCCTCTAGCCGCGGCCGGGCATTAGTTGTTCCGAATAGCAACGTTGATGTGGATATGTATATGGGAGAGTTTGCCTGGGAACGAATTCTATCTCATCTTAACGATGTCCCTGGTGTCACGACACTAGCCACAGCAGTAAATAGTGCGAATATTGATATTAACAACCAGCACTGGACGGACGACAATGGCAACCCAATTCCAGCAGTGAATTGGACGGTCATTGGGGACGGAACAGTTCACTACTGAGGTCGCCATGTTTTCTTCTCTGAAATATCGATTTAATGTCGTCGTTGTGTTGCTCGCCGCTCTAGTGTTTAGTCTCGGTAAGATGGCGTTTGCTGAAGAGTGCGGGTCGCTTGATCGCGCGAGGAACGCGATAGGCTTAGCTGAACTGCTGTATCCTAATCTGAAAACTGAAGAATTTGGACTCCAATTCTCAGAAGGAACAGGAGGGCGACCGAGCAGCCCGACCGATGTGCGTTCTCTCCTTATTCGCGTTGACAAACCACAGTGGCTGAACGCACAGGCTGACGCCAGACCAACGTCCGAGGCGGATACCTCTCAACTCGGCGATTTTCAGCTACCAATGTTTCTTCATTTCGATTTCGTAGATTACTCTTCAACACCAAGACGGCTACTTTGTCGGCCCGGTCAGTTCCGCAATGAGAAAGCGGGCGAAAAAATGAGCAAGGCTCGCGAACTCATTAATTCACACCCTGAGTGGACGGACGAACAGGATTTGGAAGCAGCCACAAAGCTGGGAATGTTGTTCGGCCCTGACAAGAAAACGCTTGTACTTCAAAAGATTCCATTGAAGGAACTAAGCAAGATCTACGGCCCACTTCGCATTAAAACCATTAGTTTTCGGATCGGTGGAGACAAATGTGAGGGATGTTCCTTCGCTGACCTACATTGGAAAATCGAAGCTGAAAAGGCTGGGACTGCCGGTAGTCTTTTCATCTCTTTGGAACCCTTTACTGGAAAAATAGACTCCATAACGGGGTAAATACCCCGCAATGCAGATCGGCTACAGAGCCATTCTAGTACTCTCAAACCTAGATCATCACGAAGGCAACGATTGTTTTCGTTGACCGGCCAGAACTGCTGATGACTTGCAAACATGTGAATTATGGATGTTTCGCGAAACCCTGACTCTGAGTACAATTCCAGATAGCCCCTACGTCGCATTTCCGCCCGGTTTACCCGTGCGTTGTAGAACGAGTTTCAGTGAGCCGTCGTCATGTCCCAAAAAGGACGGCACTTGCCTTCCTTGCTTTCGCAAATTCTGATCGTCTCCTCATGTTGCGCGATGCCGCTTTAGAGTCAGTGGCAACTTAGGACGAAAATAAATTGAGGTTTTGCCTTTCGCTGGTACTCTGCTCTGTTGAAGGGGAGTGTGGGCGCGGGGGCGGTCCTTCAGCGTTCTCGCGATGCGGCGACTGAAGCTATTGAAAATCTCAGAGCTTTCGACTTGTCGAAAGTAACCTCCTCTAGGGTCGATAGGGCTCTGAATGCTCTCAGGGATCACGCTACTGACATGGATCTCAAGGGGGTCGTGAGGGAGGCCGAAGGTGCTCTAGAAGGGAATCATGCTCCCGAGTTTAACAACACGCTCGAGTCCATGACGAACCTAAAGAGTAGCCTGATGGGAGCTCTCCAGAACCCCAATCTTCCCGATGAGGTCCTTTATTCATGCTTCACGTTCGCCAGGCACACCCGCACTCGCGAGGCCTGAAATGCTCAGCAAGTGTGGATCCAGTGTAATGCGCACACCCATCGTGCGGTGCGGACGCTCTGAATTTAGCTAGCGGGAAGTCGATGAGTGATATGGGGATTTATCGCCACTTGCGTGCGCCGGTGCCCATTTTACGACCGGATTGTCGTATCATTTTGCCCTATGGCTGACAGCTCCGAGCAGGAACGGCAGCGATTGAGCGAGCTTTATGCTCGGATGAGCGAAGGTGAATTACGCGAGATCGCAAATGATGCCGTTAGCCTAACCGATATTGCGCGCCAGGTGCTGCTCGAGGAAATCGAAAAGAGAGGACTGGACACTCCTTTGCCCGAATCCGGGGCTGTCAGAAGGTTCGAGGCGCGAGACATGGTAACCGTGCTGCAGTTCCGTGACTTGCCGGAAGCATTGCTTGCAAAAGGCATGCTTGATTCGGCAGGCATTGAGTGCTTTCTTTTCGATGAAAACATGATTCGCATGGATTGGTTCATTTCGAACCTGCTCGGCGGCATCAGGCTTCGAGTGAACAGGGATGATGTTGAGGAGGCGGTAATGTTGCTCAGCGACCCTATTCCTCAGGGCTTCGACATCGAAGGACTCGGAAAGTATGAACAGCCTCAATGCCCACATTGTGGTTCGTTCGACATTGCACATCACGCGGGATTAGACAAGCGTTTCGCGCTCCCTGCACTCTGCGTCGCGGGGATTCCGATTCCTGTCGTACGGAACGAGTGGAAGTGCCAGTCGTGCGGTGCTAAATGGCTGGATTCTGAATCGGAAAAAGCTGAACCTGACCTTTCATCAGATACTCAATGAGTGATATGGCGATTTATCGCCAACTAGACTGTGAGCACTACAATCCAATGGAGCGTGAGTACTCGCAGCAAACTTTTTAGTGTCGTAGTAGTGATGCTACTTGCTGCCTTCATTCCTTTGCCTCAAACGGTCGCACCAGACTGGATCATCACCACATTGGATGCCCATCACAAGCCGCTGATGGGCGTCACCGTCCGTGAGGTCTGGCAACAGTACAGCCTCGAACATATGTCGCACGAGGAAGATCGTCTGACAGACAGTACGGGTAAAGTGCGATTTCCTCGCCGTCAGTACTGGACGAGCATCGGCGTCAGATTCCTCGGCTGTGTGCGACAGGTTAGCAGCTATGGAGCCCATGCGAGTTGTGGCCCTCATCCATACTTGGTGGCATTTGGTGGCGGTATCGACACCTTGGATTGGGAAGACTTGAGCCAAGAGTACGGAACTACGGCACCGTGGCAAAGCTCGACTCTGGCCTTGAAACACTGACATTTTTGTAATCGGGCGTTGTCACTCAAAACCCCAGCGCGAGGTCAATGAGTGCTATAGAGATTTATCACTATTTGATCAGACGAAGTAGCGACGAGAATCTGGCACTTCGAGGGCGATCACCAGCTCACCGACTTCAAGGGGGCCTACGACGAGTACCAGTCAGTGCTGGCCTGAATCCGAGAAACAATCGCTAGGTTCGCTCTTGAACCAGTCTGCTAGAATTCCTGCCGTGAACCGGAGAATCCTGCTCCAGTCGATTCCAACAGCTGCTACCTTGTTTTCTACCGTAGTTCGGGCAGCCGCTCAGGGAGGTAGCCCTGAAACCTCGAAAAACTCGACCGCAGTTTATGAGCTGCGCGTCTATCACGTAGCGCCCGGAAAATTGTCTGAACTTCTAGCACGCTTCCGCGATCACACCATCAAGCTGTTTGAACAACACGGAATGGAAAGCATCGCCTATTGGACTCCACTCGAAGATCCGGAGAAGAGCAATACGTTGATTTACATTCTTCGCCATCCGAGCCGGGACGCCGCGGAGGCCAACTGGAAGTCTTTCCGCGACGATCCCAATTGGCAGAGTGTACGCGACAAGTCAGAAGCAAACGGCAAACTCGTCGAAAAAGTCGATTCCACCTTCATGGCTCTCACTGACTTTTCCCCGCGAGGCTCTGTTTAACTCTTACCTGTGCAGTGCGTATTTCAATCCAGTAGCACTCGCCTTGGCATCAGGTCAATGAGTGATATGGGGATTTATCGCCAACTGGCAAGCTGAGCCTATACTGAAGCGACTCATCGAGATGCGAGTGCTGGTTCTACTTTCATTGGTATGGATTGTTAGCGGAAATGCGTATGCTCAGCAGCGGAAGCCATTTGCCATGCTTCAGGGTTCGGTGGCCAATCTTCACGATGTCTCTCAACCATGCTCGAGAACTGGGCTGAATGGCATCACGGGAACGTGGTACCCGCGTAAATCTGATGTCCAGCTGCTTGAGCTGCATCTCGCAGACATTTCGAGATTACACAATCAAGACGGGTCGCAGGATATCCGGATTGATCAGCCCAGCAACTATTATCGGCAGTACATTCCTATTTTGGTTGGGAAACACAGATTGATATACGTGAATGCGTTCTCGCCGACACAGCCTCCGACTCCACCTGCGTCGTGGCATACAAGATTCATAAATGTATGCGACGGTGGGCCAGCGGAATGGAGCGTGATATATGACCCGGCAACCAAGCGATTTTCTGCCTTGAGCACATCGGCAGCTCTTCCAGTGCCACCCCCGCCTCCATAGAGTCGGCGGCCATGCCAGCACGGCTCCTCAATGAGTGATATCGAGATTTATCGCCAGTTGAGTCGCTGTTCGACCGAACATCTCTCAATGAGAGTCAGCCCTTTCAGCGCTCAAGCGCGTCAGTTCACGGGTGGGCAGATATTCGTCTGCTTCACATGGCTTGAGAGAACCAATGCATCGAACATTAAAGGCGTATGCTTTGCTGCGGAATTCGCTGAAGTCTGATGGAACCAAGTCGATGATTACGTGTCTGAGTTTCCCGGATGAGTCTTGGTTTCCAGTTAACCTCGAAGTTTGCAGCGCCTCAGTGGAAAGTGGAGGTGTACCCTCAGCTACCGAAGCCGACCAGACCATAATGTCCTGACCCATACTCGTAAACTTGTAAACCAATGCGCCGTGGCGAAAGTCGAGCCTACCGTTGAACCCAACCGGCGGAGCCAAATGAAGCCTCCACAACTGCCAGTCATCCACGTGGAAGGTCATGATGCAGTCTTGTTTGCAGTCGCCCAATGATCGGATGGGAATCCCTGCCTGGTGTAGCTCAGAGGCAACAACATCATTTGGTGTATTGATCCGCAGCAACGCAACGAAGCCCAAATACCTTGTTGCGCGGGACCTTGCTTCGTATGTGAAAGCGAAAGCGAGAGCCCCGACAAGTGCCAGCACCGCGGCCGCGACAAGGAGCACGATCGCCGTCCGTTTCATGTCCACACTCTACTCCAGCATGGGTACCGATTCTAGACGGCTGTTGATAACAGGCGTTATCACTCATTGACCGCCAAACCCCTCAATGAGTGGTATCGAGATTTAACGTCAACTATCCGCGTTTCCTGATTCCCGTTCGTTTTGTGCTAGCATCCGTGGCACTTCTGGATAAGGAGAATCCAAATGAGTCGCCCGCAAATGTTGGTCTCATTTGTGTTGGCGTGCGCTTCGAGCGTAGTCGTGGCTCGCGCTCAGTCTCAGACAGTGCCTAGCCCGGAAGTGAAGAAGCTGGCAGTAATAGTCGGCAACTTCACAGTCGAAGATGAATTGAAAGCAGGGTTTATCGGGCCGAACTCGCCACCGATGAAATTCAGTGGCACTGACGATTGCAGATGGACGGCAAACGGCTTCGCCGTGATCTGCGAGACAGCACTCCATAGACCCGGAACGAAATACTCGGAGACTTCTTTTTACTACTACGATCCGACTTCCAAGACGTATCGATACCACGCAGTTGACAGTTCAGGTGGGATAGAAAGCAAGACTGGTACGGTGAGTGGCGACGTATGGACTTGGCTTGGGGACAGCGTCTTTGGCGGGAAGGTGTATCACACCCGGTACACCATGAAGGTTGTTTCAGCCGACTCTTACGAATACACCGACGAGTCGGGTGAAAGCGAGAACTCCATGAAGGTGTTCGTGAGCGGGAAGGAGACTCGAATCGCGTCGAGTAAGTCCGCGAAATCGCAAAGGGCACAATGACGGGTGTCCAGTCATCACTTCCAAGCTAACGGGTAACTGCAACTTAATCTCAAGTGACGCTGTCGGGCGTTATCACTCATCGACATCCCTAATTAGAGTTTGAGCGGTAGGCTGAAAAGCCACCCTCGCCCTCGATGGGCCATTCCGGCCGGGAGCATCTTATCGCTGAAGTATGAGGTTGGACCTTCGATTACTCGGACAGGATATACGAAGCATTTTGAGGGGGATGAGGAAGAAGGCTAAAAAGCACGGTGATTCACCGACCCAAAATCAGATCCGCGTGGGTCAATGAGTGATATCTCGATTTGTTGCCAATCCAACTCTCGCTATCTCAAAATCGGATCGTTGGCCCGAAGGTTACGCGAAGATTGTGGTGCGCTCCGGAATCCCAATAGATTTCGTCTCCCGCATCCACTCGTATGCCGAGCGGCCCGGCATGAAAGCCGAGACCTCCCCCTGGATAGAAAATCCCGTGCGTAAACGAGCTCAGTGGCGACAGAGACGCCGAAATGCTGATTGGAATGCCTGTAATAGTGTCGACCGTTCGCTCAGGAAAATATTCGTTAGCGCCGCCTTTGACGAAGAGAAAAAAACTCCCGCCAGCGGTCTGCAGCTTCAAACCGCCATTCGCGTGTAGTATGCCCAACTTGCTATTGGTCAATACTGCCGAGGCACTAGAGGCCGCGAGTAAGAAGTTTGCATACTTCACGTCGTAAGCAGCCTCGATCTCGGCCTGCAGAAATCGGTGCAAATTAATATCGAGTCGGCCGCCGGCGCCGAAGGCGTTTGCCGGAAAACTGGGAATTGTCGGCCTGCCATAATCAACAAAACCTCCGACTTCAAAGTGTTGCGCCGAGGCTGTGCTGGCGAGCAAAACACAGGTAGAGAGCAGGGCAACTATTCTCATCGGATAAACCTTAGCTAGTGTTCGTGACAGCGGGCACTGTCAAAATTGGTAGGCGTCTTCCTGTTCTCTCGTCCGACGCTTGATTTGCGCATCCGTCTCCTTATAGACTCCCGGAACAATGAAGCGAGCCGTCCGAAGTCGACGCAAAGTGTTTGGGCAGCTCCTGGAGCATGCCCGCCGGCAGCCGCATCGAGAATGCTGTGGAATGCTGGCGGGTCAGGACGACGTAATCACGCGGGCGTTCCCTGCGAAGAACGCCGCGGCTGATCCGGTGTGGAATTACGTAATTGCCCACAAGGAGATCGTGCGCCTGCAGGGGGAATTCCGCGAGCGTCGGCTAGAATTTCTCGGCATCTACCACTCGCATCCGCACTGGCTGGACGTGAACGAGCCTTCGCCCAAAGATATCGCGCTCGCCTGCCATCCTGAAGCGATCCATTTCATCGTCACGCCTCGGCCATACGCAACTACGCCTGTCCGGGCATTTTCAATTCAAGATGGTCGTGTGACAGAACTTGAAATTCAGGTACTACCCTGACGTAGACGCAAGACTACTGTCCAATGATCGGCGTCTAGGACGTTAACAGACGCTATAACTCATTAACGGCACAAACGAGAGCTGTTCTAACCTCTTTAATCCTTCTCCACCCATTTTTGATAGAGAAACACCCCGATAGTCAGCGCTAATCCATACACGGCGGCATTCCGGTTGCTCATCGGATATCGGAAAGGATGATGTTTCGAAATGTCGAACCGAAATAAGAGGAATCCGAAGCCGTACATGCCTAGGAACAAAATCACTGGACGCGCCGAGAATTTATACCAAGGCTTTAACTTCGCGCTAGGCTCCTGATTCGAGTTGGGCAGCAAGGGGGCAGGAGTGCGAATCGATGTGCCGCATTTGCCACAGAAGATTCGGCCCCAATCAACGGAGGCGCCACATTTGGAGCAGATCGCACTTGGTGTGCTCATACATGTTTGAGCGCTATGATAACTCTCTCAACCCGATTGGTTGGCGATAACAGGTGTTATCACTCATTGACCCCTTCCACCTCATTAGTGATGTCGGGATTTATCGCAGCCTGCTGCAGCTCTCCCCGAACGTTCGTATTCTCAGAACGGTATCCAGTCACAATCGCAGTGATTAAAGCTCCCACGGAGTAAGCCGACCCAATCCCAAGCCAAAACAAAGAGTCTGACCATTGGCCCTTCATCTCTGCCATACCACGGTAAAGGAGGAGGTGGCACGTCAAGATCGCGGGGAACACCCAAGCGAAAAATGCAAGACGATCCGGCCACCGGCGATAAACCTGCATCGCGCCGAAGGCGACACCAGCAAGGAGGAGCACCATAATGAGAGGGCTTTGGGCGAATTGGTGATACCGTTCTCTTCCCAAGATAGGTCGGAGAGTTGAGTACACAGCACTGCCAGCGAGGAGGGTGGCAATGAGGGAGAGCATCGTGTGTAGCACGAGTTTGGCAAATGCCCTCAGCTTCTCTGCCATGCTATTAACAAGTCATCATAACTGTTGTAATCAAGCGTTATCACTCATTGACCCAAAAACCCAGCCAGCTTCCTCAAATGAGTGCTATTGCGATTCTTCAATAGCTACTTAGAGGTACTAACCTCAGAGTACATTTCGCCATCAAAATACCGAGGAATGCGAATGTCAATGCGCAATGCCGCAAGAAAGCGCCAACACACTGTGGGAGTATCGCCAGCGAATAGGATTGATTGGGCCAAATTAAAAACGCTGTGCCCACTTTGTCGGGCAGAAGTTTTCGTTTTGAAGTGTAAGCCTGAAGGTCTGGAACATCTGACGTGCCCCGAATGCGATGGCATATTTTCCATCGTGCCTAGGGCAGCGCGAAAAAAACCCCCACGACGAGCGGCGTAGCCGCCAAAAGTTCTGCTTCACTTAGGCGCTAGAAGCTGGCGATACACGCCATATAACTTATTGATCCGACGAATGCCTCAATGAGTGATATGGCGATTTTTCGTAAAATGACCCATGGCCTGTGTTCCTAAATTCACTCCCCATCCAAAATCCGCACCTGGCGATTTTTATGTAGTGAAGGGGGAATGTCTGGCTTGCGGAGTTCCTCACGTCGTTGCGCCCGATCTTATGGGGTGGACTGGCGAGAAGACCCAGCATTGCTATTGGAAGAAACAGCCTGAGACACAGGCGGAACTCGAAGAGGCTTTTGCCGTTCTTGAAGCCCAAGAATTGGAATGCCACCGATATGCGGGAACCGACCTTGCAATTCTTGATCGGATATTGTCCACATACTGCGATTATCCGATTCCGTCGCCAACTGTCATCGAACGGGCCGAACCCCGATCACCAGATTTTGCACTTCTCGATGACCGACCCAGTCTACTTGCCCGAGTGTGGAGGGCGGTTACAAGGCGCCGCTGATTCGCCTTTTCTGGTCTCAATGAGTGATATGGGGATTTTTCGCCAATTTGACTCACCGGATAAAAGCCCGCCAGCTAGAATCGCACCATGCCTGATTTCAGTTCAAAACAGTTTCATAGTTCTCTGGCCAGCACTGTCGTGTGGTGCAAGATTAAAGCCATAGGGATGGACGCCGATTCAGACGACGTGCGACAACGGCACTCGATCTATGCACAGGCCGAAAAGCAATGGGAAGAGGCCCAAGAGACCGTAAAACGAGGTTGGTTACGTCGAAAGATTACCGACACGAAACAATGGCAGAACGCGATGGAGCTGTTAAAGGAGATTCGGGATTCCCTCGGACCTATGGACCGTAAGCTGCGAAGCCCAGAGTTGAAACCCAGTTTCGGCCTCGATGAGTTTGGAGACAATGCAGTTTGGGCGAAATCTGTTGCGGAAGTTGTTGCAAAGCGTTCACGATTGACAGCCGGAACATCTGCCGAAACGGCCGGTGCGAGCGTCGGTGGACGATTACTCCTGTACAGCCCAAGCGAGAACCTCGCGTGCGGTGCAGCGGAAGTCAGCTCTAACGGCTTCTTCGATGTGAATAACGTGCCCCCGTGGGACATCTGGGTTGACTTTACGGAAGGAACTTTAGTGAGTTGGGTCCCACCTGCATTGATCGACGTTGCGCAAATGGGAATTGATGTAAATCCCGAAGAGTGTATTCGCTGGTCGAACTAGGGTTCTCTTCAGACTGTCGAAATCAGGCGTTATCACTCATCGACCTTTCCCAAGGCATCATTCGTACGTTTTCTTATAGTCGTCCAGGGACATCCCGGAACGGAGTGCACTCGCCACATCTCGGAACTCCTGCCGAAATGGACCAAAATCCTTGGCTAGTGGAACGGATCTGAAGAGTCGTGTCCCTGTGTAGTGAATTAGGTCATCGTGAATATAACGGAGCAGCTCATTGTCTTTCAGATGGCCTGAGACGAGGTCATAACATCGCTGCCACACGTCAGCATTCCAGATTTCCTGTGCAGCAAGATCGTCCAGCGACTTCGCGATCTCTGTTTTCTTAGCCTCGTCCAACATGGCAAAGATGATAACTGTTGTTAACAGGCGTTATCACAAGTGTGCGCCTTCAAGAGCGTTACGTTCTTAGATCGCCAGTCATTGGATCGCCTGAGATTATATCGCCGGAGAACAGACCGCTAGGGACTCGAAAATGCCCCTCGATTGCTTCCGACAGCATTCCCGGAGATCAAACCCTGGGTAATCTTTAGGCCTGCACCAGCAAGAAACATGGAGGGTAGCTCCAACGCCCATCAGGCGCGGCAAAACTCCACAAGCTCAGGCTCTCTCTGCCTAATTCATGCGATGTTATCCTTGAACCATCACTCCTCATCAGGTTGTAACGCCAAATGTCTGATCCCAATACTCCAGAGTCTCCAACGAAGCCTGAATCAGGCGAATCTTTCGGCTCCGTCCTCTCGCAATTCGAGCGCAGCCACACGGCAAAACCCGCAGCAGGGCTGCGGGAGGGTACCGTTGTGTCAGTTTCGTCCGATTCAGTGTTTATCGATCTCGGGTTAAAGACGGAAGGAGTCCTGCCGCTCTCAGAATTTCAAAACGACCGTGAGGCTGTGGAACCCGGCGCCAAGCTGCAGGTCGCAATCAAAGGCCGCGATCCCGAAGGCTATTACCTGCTGACCCGAAGCAAGGCTGCCCGTCCCACGGACTGGACAGCGCTCGAAAGAGCCTTTGCTGACAAAACCACAATTGTTGGAACAGTCACCGGCGTCATAAAAGGTGGGCTAAGTGTCGACGTGGGAGTGCGTGCTTTTATGCCCGCATCGCGCAGCGGTGTGCGGGATGCGGCCGAGATGGAGAAATTGGTCGAGCAGGAAATTCGCTGTCGCATTATCAAGCTCGACGCCGCAGACGAAGACGTGGTGGTCGATCGCCGCATTGTGGCCGAAGAGGAAGAGCAAACAGTTAAGGACCGTCGTTACTGCGAGCTAAAGGAGGGTGACACGGTCAGTGTAGCAGTGCGAAGTCTTACCGATTATGGTGCGTTCGTTGATGTAGGCGGTGTGGACGCGTTACTCCATGTCAGCGACATTTCCTGGAGCCGAATTAATAAGCCTGCAGACGTAATTTCGGTAGGCCAGGAGATCGATGTCAGAGTGCTAAAGGTCGATTCCGAGAAGCGGCGCATTTCTGTCGGAATGAAGCAGCTTCAATCGCAACCCTGGGACGCGGTCCCGGAAAAGTACAAAGTCGGCGAGCGTATTCGCGGTACCGTTACTCGCGTGATGGATTTCGGCGCCTTCGCTGAACTAGAGCCGGGAGTTGAAGGATTGATTCACGTCTCTGAAATGTCATGGGTCAAAAAAGTCCGCAAGCCGAGCGATCTGGTAAAGCCCGGCGAAACGGTCGAGGTTGTCATTCTCGGAGTTAACCCGGGTGAACAGCGGATGTCGCTGGGATTAAAGCAAGCACTAGGGGATCCATGGGTCGACGCCGCGCAGAAGTTTCCAGTTGGCGCACCGGTGGAAGGCCCCGTCGTGAGTCTGACAAAATTCGGTGCCTTCGTGCAATTGGCTGAAGGGATCGAGGGCATGGTGCACGTCAGCGACATTAGCGCGGAGAAGCGCATCCATCATCCGCAGGATGTGCTGAAAACTGGACAGTTCGTGAAGGCGCTAGTCCTCGAACTCGACAGTGAAAAGCGAAGACTTAAGCTTGGCATGAAGCAATTAATTCCAACCAGCATTGACGAATATCTCGCCGAGCGCAACGAGGGTGATAGTGTTACCGGCCGTGTAGTGGAGGTCTCCGCCGGCGCGGCGCAGGTGGAACTGGGGGAAGGAATTCGTGCAGCGTGCACGATTTCACATGCCAGCATTTCACGCGCTGACGAGAAGGGAAGTGCTGATACTTCGGTTCGAGCACGAAGCGACTTGGCGTCCCTGAGCTCGATGCTTGCAGCGCGCTGGAAGAGCGGCACAGTTCCGGAGTCTTCGAAACCACAGGAAATCCAGTCCGGGCAGGTTCGGAAGTTTCGCATCACCAAACTCGACCGCGCCAACAAGAAGATCGAAGTTGAACTGTCTTAGTGACAGTTAGTCCGGCAGTGATCTCGGCTTTTCATCGTGCTTTAACTTGTCCACATTCCGTTTGCCGAATCTCTCGAGACAATTATCAGGAGTCCGCAACCGTTGCCTCCCATCATTAATGTACAGAAGATCTCGAAATCCTTTGGGGCACAACCGCTCTTTCAGGATGTGTCTTTCACAGTTGCGGAGGGAAGCCGGATTGGGGTAATCGGCCCGAACGGCTCGGGTAAATCCACCTTGTTACGCGTTCTGGCGGGGACGGAAGAGCCTGACCAAGGCGATGTCGCGATCCGCAAGCGCCTGCGACTTAGCTACGTGGAGCAGGACTCGCATTTTAAAGCTGGCGAAACCGTGCGCTCGGTAATCGAAGCAGCGTTTGAGTTTTCGGCGAACATCGACTCTGAACACGGCGTTCACTTTGCCGAGACGCTGGGCCGGGCAGGATTTGATGACCTCGAAGTGGACGCGTCCGCGCTGTCAGGGGGCTGGCAAAAGCGGCTCGCCATTGCGCAAGCGCTGGTCCGTGCGCCCGATGTCTTGCTGCTTGATGAGCCTACCAATCACCTGGACCTCGCCGGAATTGAATGGCTTGAAGATCTCCTGGAGGTTGAAACTTTCGCTTGCGTTGTAGTAAGTCACGATCGTTACTTTCTGGAGAATGTGGCCAGCGAGATGGCCGAACTCAGTCGCGTATATCCCGACGGGCTTCTGCGGGTGCGAGGCAGCTACAGCACCTTCCTGGAAAAGAAAGAAGAATTCCTCCACGCGCAGTCGAAGCGCCAGGAAGCACTGGAGAATCTGGTTCATTCCGAAATCGAGTGGCTGCGACGAGGAGCCAAAGCGCGCACTCGCAAGTCCAAGGCACGCATTGCTAAGGCGGGCGAAGCGATAGGCGAACTCGCCGATTTAAATGCAAGAACCCGAAGTGCGACTGCACAAATTGATTTCTCGGCAACCGATCGCAAGACGAAGCGTCTGATCGAACTTGAAGATGTGAGTTGCGAAATCGGCGGCCGAACCTTGTTCGAGCGGCTTAACTTCATCATCACCGCCGGCATGCGTGTCGGACTAGTTGGGCCTAACGGCAGCGGCAAAACGAGTCTGTTGCGTTTGTTGCGTGGAGAAAAAACAGCCACCCACGGAGAAATTCGCCGCGCTGACTGGCTGCGGATCGCTTATTTTGATCAGAGCCGACAGCTCGACATGAATATGACCCTCAGCCGCGCGCTTGCTCCACAGGGAGACTCGGTCGTTTATCAAGATCGGGTGATTCATGTCGCTTCCTGGGCGGCCAAATTTCTCTTTACCGGCGAACAGCTCAACCAACCCGTCGAGCGGCTTTCTGGAGGCGAACGGGCACGCGTGCTGATCGCTCAACTCATGCTGCAGCCTGCTGACGTTCTCCTCCTGGATGAGCCCACCAACGACCTCGACATCCCTACCCTCGAAATTCTCGAAGGGAGTCTGTTGGAATTCCGCGGCTCTCTGGTGCTGGTAACGCACGACCGGTACTTGTTGGACCGGGTGTCGAATATCGTGCTGGGTCTCGATGGTCAAGGTAGGGCAGACAGTTTTTCGGACTACACACAATGGGAATCCTGGCAAGAGGAAAGCGACAGAACAGGGAAGACCTCCGTCCGCTCGTCACCGCTTGTTACGGCCTCCGAAGATCCTCCACTGCCTGCGAAAAAGAAGCTCTCATACCTGGAAGCGCGGGAGTATGCAGGAATCGAGCAACGCATTTCTTCTGCTGAGCAGGTGCTCAAAAGCAAACGGATCGAATTGGAGAACCCGGCGATCGCTAGTGACGGTCCTAGACTTATCGCGGCCCACGCCGAGGTCGAACAGGCACAGAAAAATCTAGACGCACTTTACGCGCGCTGGGCGGACCTCGAAGAGAAGGCCGGCAGCTTGCCGGCTTCCCACACTCGATAAAGGCCCCCGCTCTCGAGCTAGTGCCCATAGCCGCCGCCTTCGAGCGATACCTTGCCCCTGAACATCCGGTACACGATGACGAAATACATCAGCGCCAAGCACACTCCGAACGTCCACCAGATAGGAGAAGTTCCTATGGTTCACTATTGATAACAGGCGTTATCACTCATTGATTCGTCAAGGCCCTTAAATGCGGATATGGGATCTTGCTACACTTGCGTTTGAGCCTATGTACGCGATCTGGAAAAACAGACGCTACAAGAAAGTTGAAACGAGAAGCGAAAACGCTGAAAGGCAGTAATTAAAAATCTTGGGTGCAATAAGGGTGCAACAAGACTTCCTAAGCCCTACTTTGGGCGCCAAAACTGGCGATCGGCGCCGTGAATTTTCTTACAGTTACCTCTGAATCGTGAGCTTTTAAGGCATGGGTCGCAGGTTCGAGTCCTGGTAGCAGCGTAGTCCCTCAAATTGGCAATTGCCGCATCCAACAGAACCTCGTTAAAATTGGATGTTTCCACTCGTAATTGTGACTCGCAGGGGACCCGCAATGGGACCCGCAATGTTTTCGTCTTCCACGTACTACCAGGTACTTAGCGGCAACCCCGTGACCTGTTAAGTAGTTGAAGTATTCAACAAGGGTAATCTGAAAAGGCTGGCGGCGGTTCAACTCCGTCCCTGGCCACCACATCTCTCAGTATTTTAGAAAACTCGCGCAAAGTTTCACACCTGTGATTTCACACCTGTGGTCTGGCAGTCGGTCTCCTCGCACAAAAAAAGAATGCTCGACTATCGTCGCAGTCTTCCTTAAGATCTGGTTCTCGAATACATCCAGATCGCTGTGGTGCGCAATAACTCCATCCGCCTCGGGCCGCGCTGGTGAGTCTTCTCGGGCGAGTTCCCCGCACCCGGTAGAAGATCTAGTACCAAGGACTTCTCGTCTAAAAAGTTGAACTCTGTTGAGCTTGGATGCTTTCGCGTCCGGCTTGTTCGTAGCCCTACCAGATGTGGACAGCCTGAACGCGTGGTGGACCAGACCGGCCCTGAATCACCTGAGTTTCGAGGACTACTTCAATATTTTTTTTCTGCCAGCCTGCGGGGAGCTGTTTGCTCATTTCTTCCATGCGGTTCTCGTCTACCAGGAATTCTCCCGCGGCAACTGTTCCTCCGCGCCCTATTCCTGCGGCCACCACTGACAATTCATCCGTATCCGGCGGAACGAAGCGCGCGACGATCGCGTAGTCCTTGTAATCTTCGGTTTGCTGTTGCAAACGGTCGAGGAGCCAGTCACGGTTCTGGGGATGCTGCCGGTCTTCGATCCATAACTTTGACATCGAAGGCTCGTTAACGAAGTGGAAACGCAGAGGGCTCGTCAGCCGCAAAGTCCAGCCGTTGTCAAACGCGCCGATGAAAACCGACGGGCCGCGACGAAGATCGGTCAATGTGGCAGTCGATTCACCGAGCACGCGATAGGTTTTGCCGAATGTGCGCAAAGTGCCCGCGATGTTCACCAGAGGATTCAGATCGTCAATGATGACCGTCACCATGTTGTCGGGCAAAGTGATTTCGTGCTGCGGATCGGCGGCGTCTCGTAGCCTGATGTTCGCGTATTGGTTTTGGTCAGCAATGCAGAATAATGTCGCTTCGGGCGACTTCGCGAAGGGTTCCCAAAATTGCTGGACCAGCGTGGATCGAGACTGGCGCCAAACTAAATCGGCGGCTATCAGCGCCAGAACCAGCGCAGACAAAAATACAACCGCCTTGACGCGAGCCGAGAACCGCTTTGCTGCTGGAATCGAACGTGTGGGCACCGGCTGAGACTTGAGCACATTCGATCGAGCGGCTGGCAATAGCGAGGTGGCTTCAGGAAAACCGTTCGGGTGACCCGGCCATGAAAACTGCGGCGCATAAGATCCAGCCGGCAAAAACAGCCGAATCTCCTGGCTGTGTTTCGGATCCTGATAATACTGATCAATGCGTTTGCGAATTTCGGCCGCCGTCACGCGAACGATGGGATCGGTATTGGTGTCGTAATCCGCGGGGCGTTCAAAAATCTCTATTCCGAGGACACGCTCCTTGAGTTGACCGGCTTGGCCATCCAAGGATCGAGTGACCACAAACCGCAGAAATTGAGCATACCTTTTGCTCGAATTAAATAAAGCAGAAGCGAGCAGATGCTCGAGTTGTTGCTGAACGGCACCCTTTTCAAATTCGCTGGAAGGCGTCCAACTCTCCGTTGCTGACTCGGGTAGCAATGCCATGCCTTACGAGAGGCTTGTCACGTCGTTGTGACGAACAGATTCGATGGAACTCTGTTTCGAGGATACTACTGTGCCCGATGACGAACTTGCAACCGTAAAACGTGATTCAAGCCGGGCTCTTAACGTCCTTCTTTACGTCCACTCAAGTCGTTGAAAATGTTGTGCAATATGCCCTACGCGAACGATTATCTGCATTATCCCGCGCCTTTAACTCGTAAACCCTTGCTCCCTCTGTACACCCGGTTAGTATCCGTGGTTTGTTGCTGGCTCGATCCCAGGTCTTCAACCAAAAAAGTTTCGGATGGACTCAAGCGAGGAGGCAGGTATGTTGCTTATCCAGAACTCTTGGAAAAAATTTGCGTTGGCATGCGTCATGGTTCTATTGCTTGTTGGTGTTAAGCCGTTTTACGGCCAGAACCAGGAAGTGGCAGCGACCTTGAGCGGAACCGTTACCGATCCCACCGGCTTAGCGATAGCGGGTGCAAAGGTCACGCTCAGAAGCATACAAAATGGAGTTGTCCGAACGTATACAACGCAAGACAGCGGCCTGTTCAGCTTCACGCTGTTGCCTCCCGCCGTCTATTCGCTTGAGGTGAATGTCGCTGGCTTCAAAGACTACCGGCAGCAGGGCATCACGCTGGATGGGGGGCAGACGATTGCACAAAATGTCCGGCTGACGATCGGGTCGACCGCGGAAACGGTTGAAGTTACTTCTCAGGCCCCACTCCTCAACGCCGATAATGCCAACATTTCATCCGACATCTCCGCCCGCCAAGTCGTTGATCTCCCTTTAAACTTGAGGAACGTCATCAGCCTGGCTGAGCTCAATTCTTCCGTCAGCAATACGGCTGAAGAGCAGGTCGTTGGTGCTCCTGGAATTTCGGGAAGTGCTGACCAAGACGTTTCTTTCCTGAATTTTGGCGGCACCTTCTTTGACACCGCCGAATATCTGCTTGATGGAAGTTGGGATACACGTCTTGATTGGGGAGGAGTTGTCTACGTCCCCTCTGCTGACGACGTTGAACAATTCAAAATTCAAACCAACGCATTTACGGCGCAATACGGTTTTAGCAGTGGCAACGTTATTAATGTTGTCACGAAATCGGGCACGAACCAATTGCACGGCGACGCGTGGATGTTCTATCAAAATAGCGCCTATGACGCTCGTTATTACTTCAACAACGATAACCAGCCGGCGTTCCATCGCGATCAGTTCGGTGCGACCGTAGGCGGGCCAATCATCAAGAACAAGCTTTACTTTTTTGCCTATTACGAAGGCTTGCGCCAGGCGACACCCGCAACGCTCCTTAACACTATGCCAACGTCTTCCGAACGATCAGGAGACTTCTCCGCGTCTCTGGGAGGTCAAGTCGGAACTGACTACCTAGGCAGGCCCATCTTCGCTGGTGAAATCTACAACCCGTTTAGCACTCGCCAGGTTACTTGCGGAGGAGTCGATAGCGTCACCGGCGACGCGGTGAGCCATTGCCCATCAGGGGCGACTACGGAATTTATTCGCGATCCGATCTCCGGCAACATTGCCGCCGGAACCGGCGTGACCAACATTATTCCTTCGGGGCTTCTCGATTCGATTGCTTCCAAGATCGCGACAGGAAGTTACTGGCCGAATCCAACGACCACCGCCTTGATTAACAACTTCACCGCGGCTTCGGCTGCGGGAGCGCATTCCAACGAGTACTCCGGCCGCATCGACTACAATTTTTCCAATAACGACCGCATCTGGGGACGTTGGTCGCAGAAGTATGAGCAGAAAATAAACTCTCCCGAATATTATGGCGCGTCAGATTCCGGCGGGCCGGGCGTGGTGGCTCCCAACAACCGATACAGCGTCAATGTTGGTTATAGCCACGTCTTCAGTCCAACGTTTGCAATGAGCGCCAACCTCGGCGTGAACCGCCATGTTGAGCAGTCGCTTACTCAGAGCTACGGCTTCAAGTCCTCGACACTTGGACTGCCTTCTTTTATTGACGGCATAGCTCCAAGCTTTCCCCAAATCCAGCCGCAGAGCTACGCGTCACTCGGCGCTCCGCAGGGACTCGATAACTACAAAGTGCCGCAAACCCTTTGGACGAGCTCCGTTGACTTCACGAAAGTCCGCGGCAAGCACCAATTCGGCTTTGGATTTATGGATATTTGGGCGCGAATTGACGGCGGCCATTATGCGAACACAACCATGCAATTCCAAACCACTTCAACGGCTGGACCCGATCCGCAGAACGAAACCGGGGGGACTGGAGATGGCTTCGCATCATTCTTGCTCGGAGTAGGCAGCGGAACGGATTCAACCGGGTACAACAGTTTTCCGGCGACCGACAAGCACATGCTCGGCTGGTATTTGCAGGATGACTTCAAAGCCACTCGCAAGCTGACGTTGAACCTGGGGCTGCGCTACGAAATTCAAACCGCGCCTACCGAAAGAAACAACGCACAGGAATATTTCGATTTCACCGCGACCAATCCGATCAGTACCGCGGTTGGAACAAACTATCCCGGAGAACTCGTATTCAACTCAGGCAACAATCGTGGCCTGTACAACACTCCATACACCAACTTTGCTCCGCGCATTGGGGCCGCGTATCAGATTCGCGACAAATTGGTTTGGCGTGGCGGCTACGGTGTATTCTTCGTTCCTAATTATTACGGCAATGGACCAAATACTGGCTTTTCGCAAGGCACGCCCTGGGTCACGAGCTTGAATAGCGGCTTAAACCCATTCACAACTCTGAGTGGGAACGCCGGCCTCTCTTGTAGCAATGGCGCGACAAGCACGCCATGCCAGAGCGCGTTTCCCAACGGCGAGGTGCAGCCAACTGGAAACACGCTTGGCGGTTTGACCGACGTAGGCTTCGGACTTAATCCTGTCATCAATCCTGTTCGTCATTCACCATATGTCGAGCAATGGATGACGGGCGTTCAGTACTCACTGACCAACAATGACCTCCTGGACATCAGCTACGTTGGCAACCACGGCGTACACGTGCTCTCGCAATACTTGGAGTGGGACGAAATTCCCGCCTCGGACCTGGCGCTTGGCAATCAGTTGCTCAATCAGGTTCCGAATCCGTTCTTCGGGCATATCACGTCAAGCGGTTGCGGATTGGATCAGCCTACGGTTGCTGAGGGACAACTGCTTCGCACATTCCCGGAATACTGCAGCGTAACCGAAGCGCCGCCCGCTGTTGGTTCTTCCACCTACAACGCATTACAAGCGACTTTCACCCATCGTTGGCATTCCGGCCTCGACATGAATGTTTCATACACTTACTCGCGATTCATGGATGACGTTCAGGGCGCTGCTGGCTGGGCATTTCCGGGCAGCGGCAGCTCGGTCCGTAACTCTTACAACTTGGCTGCGGAGCATTCAGTCGATGTCACCGACACTCCCCATAGCCTAGTGGTGAATTACAACTATGAATTGCCTTTCGGGGCCAGCAAAGTCATCGGACGGACTTGGAACAAGCCTGTAAACGCCATTCTGGGCGGATGGCAATGGAGCGGAATTGTGAGTGCTAGATCCGGTTTGCCGCTTTCGATTAATCCACAGAGCAACAATACAGGCGGATTCGGCTTCAATCAGCGTCCGAATCTCGTGCAGGGCGTGAATCCCATTCCGACGGATCAGAACATCGATAATTGGATTAACAAGGCGGCCTTCGCTCAACCGGCGGCATACACCTTCGGCGACGCTCCGCGCTTTCTTTCAGATCTTCGCGCGCCGAGATACTTCGACTGGGACATGGGCATACAGAAGTGGTGGGGTTTCGGCGAGCAGCGGCGTTTGCAGTTCCGGTTTGAGATGTTTAACGCGCTCAATCACCCGGACTTCTTCGAACCAGATACGAATCTGGGAGACGCCAGCTTCGGAACGATCACCTCGGCTTATCCGGCGCGAAGTGTTCAGTTCGGTCTTAAATTCTACTGGTAGTGGCACTCCCCCAAACCAAAATGCCTGGCAGGCCCATAACCTGCCAGGCGCCATACCTGAGAACTGCGGAAACAAACAATCAATGGACCAATGCAGATGAAAATCGTCCGGCCCGTTTTGTCGTTGTTCACGCTTGTGTTGGTTCTGGGAGTTCTGCCGCACGCTGTGTACGCGAGCTCGGCGGCAGATGTGGTTGGTCGGTACGATCCGATTGCCGACCCTGACGCAATCGTGATTGTCGGCTCGGCTCGTTTTACTATCTTGACACCGCAGCTAATCCGAATGGAGTGGGCCACAGACGGAAAGTTTGAAGATCACGCGTCGTTAGTTTTCCTCAACCGCAAACTGTCGGTTCCGGAATTCACTCACGAAATTACTCCCGATGGGCGCACGATCATTCGCACCAAAGCGTTAACTCTGAGTTACTCACCTGCTGACTCGAATGGAAAATTCACTGCCCAGAATCTCAGCATTTCATTCGATCTTGGCGAAAAGAAAATTACGTGGAAGCCCGGAACCCCCGACACCGGCAATCTGCTCGGCACCACGCGCACCCTCGATCGAGTTCGCGGCTCTAATGTGCAGCTCGAGCCAGGGCTGATTTCCCGCGACGGCTGGACCCTAGTCGACGATAGCGCCAGACCTCTGTTCGACTCGGCCGATTTCTCGTTCCCGCAAGGCGAGGTGAGCCAGTGGCCGTGGGTGATGCTGCGTCCATCGGGTGACCGGCAGGATTGGTATTTCTTCGGCTACGGCCACGATTACCGACGCGCACTTTACGACTTCACCCAAGTCGCAGGGAAAATCCCCTTGCCGCCGCGGTTCGCATTCGGCGCGTGGTGGTCTCGCTATTGGTCGTACACCGATCAGGAGTTTGAACAGCTGATTCACGAGTTCCATACCCACGAAACGCCGCTCGATGTCTTAGTGATCGACATGGATTGGCACCCCACGTTTAACGAAGTGGCGGGCAACGAAAAGCTGGATGCCTCAGGTCACAAGCTTGGATGGACTGGTTACTCGTGGAACAAGTTGCTCTTTCCTGATCCCGATCAGTTTCTCGCGAGCGTTCACGAACAGGGACTTAAGGCCACGGTTAATCTTCATCCCGCCAGCGGGGTGCAGCCGTGGGAAGATGCTTACCGTGATATGGCTCGATCGGTCGGAATCGATCCCGCGACCAAGCAATACGTTCCGTTCGATCTTGCGAACCGAAAATTTGCGACGAACTACCTGAAGTACATGATTCACCCGCTCGAAAAGCAGGGAATCAATTTCTTTTGGCTCGACTGGCAGCAGGAAGATGCAACGAAAGTTCCCGGCCTCAATCCCACCTGGTGGCTGAATTACATTTTTTTTAGCGATCAGCAGCGCGAGGGCAAGCGCGCGTTGCTGTTTCATCGCTGGGGTGGATTGGGCAATCATCGCTATCAGATTGGTTTTTCTGGCGACACCATTTCCGTTTGGGACTCACTCACCTTTCAGCCGTATTTCACTGCGACCGCGGCTAATGTCGGTTACGCATATTGGAGCCACGATATCGGCGGCCATATTCCCGGCGTAATCGAGCCTGAACTCTATTTGCGTTGGATCCAGTGGGGGATTTTCAGTCCAATTCTTCGCACCCACACCACCAAAAATCCCGGTGCCGAGCGTCGCATATGGGCATACCCCGAGCCTTATTCAGACTTGATGCGCGACTGCTTTAACCGTCGTCACGTGATGGAGCCGTACATCTATACAGAAGCAAGAAGAACTTACGACACGGGTCTTGCGTTCCTGCACCCGCTCTATTACGACTGGCCCGAATCGCCGGAGGCTTACTCCGCAAAAAACGAATACATGTTCGGCGAGAGTATTCTCGCCGATCCCATCACGGAACCTGTTTCGAAGGATTCTCAGCTGGCAACAACTTCTGTCTGGCTCCCGCCCGGAGATTGGATCGAATGGGACAGTGGTGCGGAGTTTCAGGGGCCGGTCACTGTGCAGCGCAGCTTTTCTCTCGGCCAGATTCCTCTATATGTCAAAGCTGGCAGCATCATTCCGATGCAGCCCGCAAAAAATCACTCTGACCAGAAGTCTGCCGATCCTCTCATTTTGACGGTGTTCCCGCTGAAGAATGGTCAAGAATCGAAATACCGTCTGTACCAGGATGCGGGTGACACGCCTGGCTATCAAACGGGAGAAGCGGCATGGACGCCGATTCGCACAGCATTAAACGAAGACGGCACTACGCTGAAAGTCACCGTCTCGCCAACCGAAGGCCACTATGCCAGGATGCGAGCCGAACGCGATTATGAACTGCGGCTTCCTGGAAGTTGGCCGCCATCATCAGTCACCGTAAACGGCACTGCTCTGTCGTATTCGCGCAAGCAAGGCGCTCCGAGCTGGCGCTTCGATGGCGAAACATTGACGACGATTATCTCGACACCGCGCTTTCGCACTGGCGAGGAAGTGAATATCACAATACGAACCGCACTCGAGATGGCACGCAGCCGTTCTCTGCTGAACGGTTTTTCCGGAAGTATGACACGGCTTCGCGAAACCTACGACATTTTGAACGCGAACTGGCCCGTGGCTTGGTCGCCGGATGCTCTAGTCGCTTCGATGCAAACCGGCGATCGCATAACCTACCATCCGGGGAATGCTTTTGATGAATTGAGAGGCCTGCAACCGAAACTCGCAGCGATTCCCGCCACCATTGAAGCCATGCGCGCAACCAAGAGTTCGCCGGCGTTCTCAACGAGCTCTGCTGATTCGGATGCCGATCATTCCAATCAACGTCTTGCCGAGTACAATAGCACCCTCGATACTGCCGTGGCGCATGTTGCCGGCATCAGCGAGACTCAGCCGCAGGCGTCGGTCAGCAAGTTTTCTGCGGGGCAACACAAAGTGCAAAGGCAATAAATTCGGTTGTGATGTGATGACGCGAAGGGACCTACTGTCACTCTTCTTTTCGATCGGCGCGATTTCTTTTGCGCCAAAACAGAGCGCCGAACCACGGTTCCAAGTTAGTCCTCTGAAGGGCGTCGATTTTCTCCTCCGCAACTCGCCGACCTCACGCAAATACCTGATCGAAACCATGCCTGGAGGGGTCGCCCTCCTTGACTACGACAATGACGGACTGCTGGACATTTTTCTTGTGAACGCCGGCCGCGTTCCCAATCCTTTGCTTAGCCCCGCGCACTTCGATCGGCGCAATCCTTTGTATTGGAACCGCCTCTACCGCCGGAATAAAGACGGGACATTCACCGACGTTACCGTGCAAGCTGGGTTACAAAACGCCGGCGACGCGAACTACGGAATGGGTATCGCCGTCGGTGACTACGACAACGACGGGTTTCCTGATATCTACGTCACGAATTTCGGCCGCAACATTCTCTATCACAATAACGGTGACGGAACTTTCACCGACGTAACCGCCAAAGCGGGCGTAGCTGCGGGGGGCTGGTCAGCTTCAGCGGGATTTCTTGACTACGACAACGACGGACATCTCGATCTTTTTGTTACGCGATATCTGGATTGGACTCCAGAAAAGAGCAAAACCTGTGGCCGAATTGATCAGCCAATGTATTGCCCTCCGGGCGAATTCCTGCCCGCGACAAGTATTCTTTATCACAATCGCGGAGATGGAACATTTGAGGATGTAAGCGTGCCGTCGGGAATTGCTGCAAAGCCGGGGCACGGTCTGGGCGTCGCATTTGCCGATTATGATGGCGATGGTTTTACTGACATCTTCGTCGCCAATGACGCCATTGAGCAATTTCTTTTTCACAACAACGGAAATGGCACTTTCAGGGAAGTCGCGCTCGATTCCGGCGCGGCGCTCTCTAATTCGGGCAAGAAGCTTTCCGGCATGGGAGTTGTTTTTCAGGACTACGATAACGATGGCTTACCTGATCTCGTCGTCACGCAACTTCCGCACGAACCCTATGTCGTTTTTCACAATGACGGCAAGGGCGCTTTCAGCGCTCAGGAACTCGAAGCCGGATTCGGTGCGATCTCCGGCAACGTCTCCGGATGGGGTGTCGGCTTGGAAGATTTCGACAATGATGGCTGGAAGGACGTTTTTATCGCGCAAGGTCACGTCTTCGACAACGTGCAACTTTATGACAGCTCTCTCGCCTATCGCGAGCCTCCGCTGCTCGCGCTCAACCATAGAGCCCATTTCGAAAAGGGCGATATTGGATCGACTCTACCCGTGGCCGGTCGTGGCGCTGCCTTCGGTGACATAAACAATGATGGCTGGATCGACGTAATCACTACATCGCTCGGCGAGCATCCTCAATTCTTCTTGAATCGCGGAGGCAAGTCTCATTGGCTAACGATCACATTACGCGGCAATCGCAGCAATCGTGATGGTTTCGGCGCGCGCGTTCAGGTCAATGGGCAAGTGCGGTTCGCGACCGCTGCCGGCAGTTATCTCTCCTCGAACGACAAGCGATTGCACTTCGGCCTTGGGGATGTTGGTACTGCAAATCTAGAGATACGGTGGCCGTCAGGAATTCACCAAACCATTCGCAACGTTAAAGCTGACGAATTCATCGTGATCGAGGAACCCAAGCGATGATTATTCAACTGATTTTGGCTATGCAAATATCAGCGCCGGCGCAAGCGGCACAAGCTCAAGCTGCTCCGCAAGCCGCCGCGCTATTGCAGTTCGGGGTTGATGCCGAGACTCGCGGCGACCTTACTGAAGCGATCGCTGATTTTAGAAAAGCTACAGAGCTCGACCCGTCCTCGGTAGCCGCTTCACTCAGGCTTGGCGATGCTTACATGAGAAAGCATGATTATGCTGACGCAATTCCACCACTGAAACGCGCGGGCGAACTCAGCCCAGATTCTGTTCCCGCCCACCAGCTACTCGGTTACGCGCTGCTTTCGCAGGGTTATGCCTCCGAAGCAATTCCGCACCTGCAGCTCGCACATGATTCCGCCGCTTTGGGCATTGCCCAGTTGCAAGCAGATCAACCTGCGGAAGCAGTCATTAATTTGAAAGATGCACTCGCAAAAAATCCGGACGATCCTGATCTTCTCTATTACCTAAGTCAAGCCGCTGCCGCTCTGTCGTCCGACTCGAAAGACAAACTGGTTGCAAAATTTGCGCAAACCGCTCGTGGACACCAAGTGCTCGGCCAAAATTACTATGCGGCCAAAATGTTTCTCGAAGCCGAAAAAGAATATGAGCAAGCGATCGCTCTGCGTCCCGATCTTCCAGGGCTGCATTTAGAACTCGGGGAAATTTATGCAGGCAATTCACAGTGGGGTAAAGCGGAGGAACAATTTCGCGCCGAAGCAAAACTGCAGCCCGGAAACGCCGAAGCGGCATACCGTCTGGGAGATGCGCTGTTACAACAAGGAAAAATGACAGAGGCCGCCGAGGAACTGCGCAGCTCAGATTTACTTCACCCAGATATGCCGGAAACCTTGTGCGCGCTTGGCCGTACCTTGGCCGTCAGTGATCCAAAGACCGCCGAGCAAGTACTCGATCAAGTAATCGCGATCGAGAAGGAGACTCCGCTCGCCGAAGAAGCCTATTTCTTGCTAGCTGGAATTCACCGAAAATTAGGAGAACCCGAATTAGCTTCTCACGATATCGAGCAATATAGGAAACTTCAAAATACTGCAAGACCGGCAAGGTATCCGTAGCTGATAGCGGATAAGGGGCAACTGATGCGATCACAGGTTTATTCTCAGTGACCATGGTGGCACGCCGCCTCTTGTTGATAAATCCGAGGCGCTGGTCGGCCCGCATCGCGAGCCATGTCTGTTGCCGTCAAATTTGGCGTTGAATTTTTCCAGCCGGGTCGCTTCATTACGAGCCCACGTGAACCAGAATTGGTCGCCACGAAGGTCGTAGAAAAATGTATATGTGGGCGACCCTGTTCAGCAGCTAGTTCAAATTAGAGGCTTTGATTGAGAACGGCGGCGGACCAGCCCTTCAGCACCTTGATCTCAGCCGAAGGCTTCAGTCTGAACTTGGGCTCGCGGAGTCGCTCATGAACTCCACAATGGGCCGATTGGGAGCGTGGTGATCTTCGTCAGGTGGAAATCGAAACTGCAAATTAACGTACCCGCAGGGGACCCGCAATGTTTTCGTCTTCCACGTACTATCAGGTACTTAGCGGCAACCCCATGACCTGTTAAGTAGTTGAAGTTATTGAATAAGGGTAATCTGAAAAGGCTGGCGTCGGCGGTTCAACTCCGTCCCTGGCCACCATTATTCCAAGGTCCAGCCCGGAGACATGGGTTACAGAATGTACCGGTCACATGGGTAACACTTTTGGGCCGAATGGATTTTCGAGCGGTTCCAAGACTCTGGTCTCCAAATCGAAGTAACCCAGATC
>Ga0070741_10001277_pt1 | contig 78658 bp, 56 predicted proteins | sample Coa_R1_4_FD_66440 | JGI IMG/M metagenome (GOLD analysis project Ga0070741, IMG submission 66440) | Surface soil microbial communities from Centralia Pennsylvania, which are recovering from an underground coalmine fire - Coalmine... | ecosystem: Environmental > Terrestrial > Soil > Unclassified ...
CGAACCCGCCCATTTGCGTAGCGGTTAAATGTGCATTTTCCTTGCCTGCGCCCTTAAGCCCATTGGGATCACCGAACCCACCGGTTTGCACCGATTGCACCGGCGCATTGATGGTGGCAGGAGCCGAACTGCCGAAAGATCCCGTGTAAATGAGTTTGGCGGGCATTGCCGACTGTACCGGCAACGCGGGCGCTACAAACCTAGCCTCAAGTTTGGGAGCTTCGACCTTCTCTTCTTTCTTTTTGGGTCTGCGGAACTCCTTTGGAACTACTAACTTCGGAGCTGTAAATACTGGCGGTAACAGCTTCGCCATTAATTTGGGACGCTTCTGGTGTGGTTTAACTGCTTTCTGATGTGGAGCCGGAGGTGGAATGAGTTCAGTAATGGAATACTTTGGCCTGATATTCAAGTGCTCAGGCCACAACACTCCTACAAACAGCAGCAATAAAATCGCGAGAGCTTCAATGCCATAACTGGTGGCAATCGTGCGCCAGTCCAGCTTTCTTTCGGGCAGAAGACCCATCTCGAAATTGTCAGGCATAGATCTTCATCAGCTCCTAAAAGGAACCCGGACCGGGGTGAGTGCGCGGGTGGAGTTTTCAAAGTACGGGAGAATGGACACGGGGTAAACGTGTCCTGTGGGCGTGTACTTGGGTAACCCTCGGGTTATCACTCTGGGAATTTGCCTAAATTGGTTTCAGGAGATTAAGCAATATTCTTCCGGCGGCGGGCGAAAAAATAGAAAACGGGAACGCCGGAAAAAATAACTAATGACCCTAGCGCAGAATTGCGGAGATTGTCAGTGAACGTGTAGTAGAGCAATACTGCCGAGGCCAGTACGAACAGCGCAGGAACGACTGGATATCCCCAGACACGATAGGGACGCGGAGCTGTGGGATCACGCTGCCGGAACACGAAGACCGTGCTGCTGGCAATCATATAAAAAAGCCACTCTGAAAAAATGGCAAGCGAGAACAGTTGACGAAAACTGCCACCCAGTAAGAGCAGCAGAATGGCAAGAACCGCCTGCACAATAATAGCGATGGAAGGTGTATGGAATTTTGGATGAACCTCCGCTATCGCCGAGAAAAAGTAGCGATCGCGCGCCATGGCGAAGGGAACGCGAGCTCCGCTCATGATCGTGCCATTAAGGGTGACAATCATCGAAACGGCCATTCCGATGGAAACAATGCTGGCACCGAGTGGGCCAAGCACGAGAGCAATGGCATCGGAAGCAGGACGCGGAGTTGCCGCAATACCGGCCGCCGGCATTACGAACTGCACAGCAGCATTGACCAGCATGTATAACGCGGCAACTACGGCGACCCCGGCAATTAGAGCTATCGGAATGTTGCGCTCAGGTTGGCGAATTTCGCCCGCGACCATATTCAGATCATTCCATCCGTCGTAAGCCCAGAGGGCCGCAACCAGCGCGGCCATGAATCCAGCGATTCCTCCCTTTGCTCCGTCATAGCTGCCAGCGAAGTGACTCCAGCTTCCAGCGCTATAGCTGAAGCCGATCCCTACGATAGCTAGAATCATTCCTACTTTGAGCAGAGTGAAGACCAGCTGAAATTCCCCGGCTCGTTTGATCCCGATGTAATTAAGAAATGAGATCAGGATAGTGACAATAATTGCGAAAAGTTGTCCGAAGGTGATGGCAAATGGCTGCCTGATTACATTGTGAGAAAAGAAAGAAAATGCTGGGAAATTTCCGAGAATGCGGACAATTGCAATAGTGACGCTGGCGATGGACGCGGGTTTGGCAATGACAAACCACGTCCATGCATAGAGAAAACCAGCAAGCGGTCCGTAGCCATCCCGTACATATACATACTCGCCTCCGGCCTGCGGCTTCATTGCGCCAAGTTCCGCGTAAGTGAGCGCACCGAAAAATGAAAGTAAGCCGCCGACGATCCACGCCAGATAGACGAGTTTGGCCGAGCCAACCGCCTGCATCATTTCGGCGGGAACCAAGAAGACTCCACTTCCGATGATTGTTCCTACTACTACAGCAGAGGCATGGCTGACTCCGAGATCGCGGGAGAGTTCAGGACGAGTTTGGGTGGATGTTGGCATTAAAAGGAATGAGTATACGCGAACGCGAGACCGAGAAAGTTGGGAGGACGGGGATGAAAAGCCTGAACCGCAAAGAGCACAAAGAACTGCCGCAAAGAGCGCGAAGAAAAGCCTAGATCAGTGCTGTTTAAAGTGACCGCGAGTAGAACAAAGCTCCCACTGAACTAGTCCGCTTAATGACACGTGCGGCGCTTTCTGAGTTCTTTTAATTTTTAGCTTTTCTTCGCGTTCTTTGCGGCAGTTCTTTGTGATCTTTGCGGTCAAAAGCTCTAGCTTATTAACTGTTCCAAAATGGTATGGAACTTGATAGATTTCATGTGAAACAGTGGCTATTGAATAGTGCATCAGCTATGTTGTAGTCACATGCGAGCCGCTGATCTCACTCCTGAAATTATTGGTGCAGCGATCAAGGTTCATCGGCAGCTTGGTCCTGGCTTACTCGAATCCGCCTATCAAGCTTGCCTGGCATTCGAGATCGGAAAGTCAGGTCTTCGAGTAGAACGTCAAAAGCCAGTCCCTCTGGTTTATGAATCGGTAAAGCTGGATTGTGGTTTCCGAGCCGATCTGGTGGTTGAAGGCAGAGTGGTTCTAGAACTTAAATGCAAGGAAGCGATTCATCCTGTTGACGAAGCTCAATTGCTCTCCCACCTACGCCTATTGCACATACCCGTGGGGCTGCTCATCAATTTTCATGTATGTCTTCTGAAAAATGGAATTAAAAGAATGGTCAATGACTATCGTGAGCGTCTGGCGGAAGGAGCATAGAGTTTGTTTTCACGTACTGCGCGAAATCCTTAAAACATATAAACCGCAAACAAAGAAAAGCCGCAAAGAACGGGAAGAAGAGTAATGGAAAGAGCATCAGACTGGTGCAGTGGTTGATTCAGAATTTACAACGAACAAAGCGCTTGCAATGTATCCCACGCCGAAAGTGATGACCGTCCCAAGCGGTACGTACCACGTCCAAGGTACCTGGGTTCCCAACCAGATATAAAATTCTAGTGCCAGACCACATGCCATGCCTATCATTGCGCCATTTTGATTAGCGCGCTTGGTGAGCACACCGAGGAGGAATACGCCTAGCAGTGCTCCGTAGGCCACTGAGGCAATCTGCAATCCCACTTCGATTACGCGGCCTACTTTGTGCAGCGACAGCACGGCCAATCCAAAAAGCACCAGTGCCCAAATTAGAGTCGATACTCTGGAGAGGCGCATCTGCAGCCGATCATCTAAGTTTGGATGGCGACGTAGGTAGAAGTCCATCATTGAGCTGGACGAAAGCGAGTTTAGAGCCGCGCTCAGGTTCGACATCGCCGCCGCCAGGATGGCAGCGATTAGCAGTCCTGAGATTCCATGTGGCATATGCGTCACGATGAAGGTGGGATAGATTCGGTCGGCTCGTCCAAACGTTGCCGAAGGTGTGTGGTAAAAAGCGAATAGCATCACGCCAACAATTAAAAAAAGCGCGAACTGAAATAAGATGGCGACTCCGCTGGAAAGCAGCGCCGTCACGGATTGCCGTTGGTTACGGGCAGCCAACAATCTTTGCACGATCAGTTGATCGGTCCCGTGGCTGGCAGTGGTAAGAAATGTACCGCCGATGAGTCCCGCCCAGAACGTATAGGGTTTCCACAAGGTAGGAGTGAAATCGAACATCTGCAACTTATGAGCGCTTGTCGCTATAGTGTGAATACTCGCCAATCCTCCCGGCACCAGATGCAGAATAGTGAATACGCCCACCAGCGTTCCCCCGACGTAAACAAAGGTTTGAACAACGTCGGTCCAGATCACGGCTGCCAATCCGCCTTCAAACGTATAGACCAATGTTAGCGCGGTAATGATTGCGATGGAGGCAATCTCGCCAGTGCCCAGCGCGATCGCGACTACGATGGATACAGCATAGACACGCACTCCTTCCGCGGCAGCCCTGGTCAACAAGAATAATCCGGCTGTCATTGACCTCAGTGTTCTTCCAAAGCGTCGTTCGATTAATTCATAGGCAGTGAAGAGATCTCCGCGAAAATAGTGTGGCAAAAGGATGAAGCTGATAATGATCCGACCGACAAGGTATCCCATTACGACCTGTAAAAACGTAAGGTTCGTGTCGTACGCAAGGCCAGGGATGCTAATGATCGTAAACGTGCTGGTTTCCGCAGCGACAATGGAAAGTGCAATGGCCCACCAGGGAATGTTACGGTCGGCAAGAAAGTAATCACGAAGCGACCGCTGACGTTTTCGGAAGCGAAGCCCGAACAGAGTTATGCCCGCAAGATATAGCGCGATGATAGTGAAGTCTAGAGTATTCAGGCCCATCAGATTGTCCATTATGCAGGGCAGAACACCGGAGCGGTAGTGAGACAGTGAGAACGCAGGACAGAAGCAACTGAAAATGGTTAAGAAGGGACTCCGATTTAATCCTGTGATAGAACTACGCTCGTGACTTTTTTTCTCGGCATCGACGGCGGAGGCAGCAAGACCTCCTGCTTACTCGGCGACGAAACCTCCGTGCTTGGTAGCGGTACTGGGTCCGGCAGCAATGTGGTTCGGGTTGGAGAGGCATCAGCGCGGAAGTCCCTCAGCGAAGCGATTTACCAAGCCTGTTCTGCTGCGAACATAAGTCCTTCACAGATTTCCCGTACCTGCGTCGGCGTTGCTGGTGGCGCTCGCAAGGACGTAGACGAGATTGTTCGAGCGATCGTCTCCAAAATTGTTGGCGGCGAAATCGAAGTTGTGGGGGACATGGTCATTGCTCTACAGGCTGCTTTCGGCGATGGACCCGGAGTGATCGTGATCGCTGGTACCGGTTCAATTGCTTACGGGCGGAATTCAAATGGCGAGACGGCACGCGCTGGCGGTTGGGGTTTTGCGATCTCCGATGAGGGGTCAGGCCATTGGGTTGGGCGTGCAGCTATACAAGCAATAATGCGTGCTTATGATGAAGGAAAGCAGACGCGTTTATTGGCAAGCATCTTGAACGCTTGGCAACTCGAAACTCGCGACCAGCTGATTCTTTCCGTAAACGCGATACCGTCTCCTGATTTCTCCGCATTATTCCCAATGATAATTTCCGCGGCAGCTTCGGACGATGCGCTTGCCAAGCAGATCCTTGCGGACGCAGGAGACAAATTATCTGGTCTTGCGAAGATCGTAGTCAGGCGTTTATTCCATCCAGGGCAGGCGGTGAAGATCGCTATGGTTGGCGGCGTGTTTGCGAATAGCGGAATCGTGCGGGAAGCGTTCTGGAAAAGCTTGACCGTCGAATACTCAAATTCCGATGTCGATCCGAGAGTTGTTGAGCCGGTTCGTGGAGCCCTCGAGCTGGCTCGCAAAAGAAAGGCATAACCAAGTTTATTTCGCTACTGCTGCTTGTTCAGGCTGGCTCACACCTTTGCGTCGCAGCAAATCCACTAAAGCTTGATACAACCGTGCGCGTGTTTCATAACGCTCGTGGGCACGAGTGATATAGCGGATGTGCACCTCTACTCCCGAAGTAGTGGGTCTTAGATTTACTGCTGGGGTTGCGGTAACGGATTGCACTCGATAACGTGTGGTTGCTTGCTTCCATTCCTTCTCAGCCGCTTGAGCATTCTCTGCGGTTTCTTTCACAACCATCTTCTGAATTGACTCAATAATAGGATAAGGATCTTCTGAAGACGGAACCATGATTTCCAGTTCGTCCCACAGCCATTGACCGGTGGTTGAGAAATTAAAGAAATGTCCTTCGATTGCGTAACTGTTCACGAAAGCCACTTTGCGTCCAGTGGGATGGCCCGTGTCAGTCCAATTGCCAGTTTCGAGCAGTACGGTCCGGAACAGACTGATCTCAATTACTTCGCCTACAACGCCATTGATCTCGACCCAGTCTCCAACTTTGATTCCATTGCGGCCCATCAATACAAACCAACCGACGAAAGCAACGATGAAATCTTTCAAAGCAACGGTAAGGCCAGCGCCAGCCAATCCGAGAATAGTCGGCATCTGCTGAGGAGCGCCAAAAATTACAAATAACGCCATTAGCGCACCGATTGCCTGAACTACAAAGCGAATTACAACCCGAAGAGTACGAATACGATTATGTTCTGTGCTGGTACCAGGAAGAAAATGATCGATGACGAGTCCGATCAGATACACGGCAAAGAAGATCAAAATGATCCAGAGCACCGATTGGATCACTTTATGGGTAGCAGCACGCTGCTGTAGCCCCACAAGAACCAACCAATTGCCGTAGGTGTCACGAAGTTCCTGGTGATCCTGAATACGCTTGTCGAAATCCGTCAGGTCTTTTTTTACGTCTGAAAGACGGTTTAGTGAGGTGACGGCAGCATCGGTTGCTTCGGCAGAATCCCCTGCATCGCCTTCACCGGAGGTGAGTTGACTCGCAGCTTGCTGCGCAATCGCCTGATTGCTTGTAGCCTGAGTTTTGAGTAGTTGGTTTAAATTGTCATGAGCGTGGGTCAGCTTGGTCGCGTTTTGGTCCGCGTCGTCACGGGCCTGATTCAAGGCAACTGCCTTATTGTGCAGATCGTGTAATTGTGTGAGCTGCCCCCACAGTGTATCGGTGCGGTAATTTACCACCTTATTTACATTCACACCTGCTGTCGAACGGCTTTCGTCAAGTACGTGTTCAGCAGCTTCGTGTGTGGTGAACTGATTTTGGATGGCGGTTCGTGGATCAGCTCCCGAGCGGTCTATATCTTCTTTTATGTCGCTGACTTCGTCGCCATCCAGCTCAACCTGTACCTGTATCAGCTCGAGTTGCTGCTGGAGGTTATCTTTGCGATCGCCTGTGGCCACATCCACTTGCTTCTTCAACTGATCAACGCGTGCCTGATCGGCCGTAACCGCTTCTTCGGCTTTGCTCAGACGTGCAAAGAGCTCGCGATTTTGAGGAGAGGGTTGCTCAACCTGATTGCCAGCGTCGCGCAACGCCTGGGCAAAGGCGAGATCGACTTCGTGATCGCTTACTCGCTCAGCTTCCTCGGCGAAACGCTGTTCCTCAGTTGTTGCGACCAATGGCGTGAGACTACGAGCAGTCTGCAACGGCTTTTCGTCCACGGCTGGCGGCTTTACCGTCTTCTTTGCACTTTTCGTCGAAGCGGATTGGGTTGACTCGCGGGTTACTGTGAGTCCCGCGATAGCCGCGAGGATCAGCAACAAGAGCCCGAGAATAACCAGCAGTTGGCGAGATTTCATGAAGATGCCAGCATTTCCGCAAATCCGCGCTTCATTATACGTTCACAGCTGATTGCACGAGAACTCGCCAGTGCAGTCACTTTAGGAAACCCCAGCCTTTAAATACGTTGAGCAGTGTGGCGTGGCGCTCAGTCGGACTGAGAAGATGCCGCGACGCTGCGCTAAAATCATTTCCATGCGGATCACCAGTCGACGCACAGCGATTTACACCTTCCTCTCCGTAGGAGTGATTCTCGCCGCCTTGGCAGTTGCTGTCGGTTTTGGGTGGATCATCCTCAACTGGCGTCAGGATGTAAAAGTTGTCCTCGGAATCATTTTTTTCGGAGGCATCGCCGCTGGACTGATTGTGAATACCAGTTTTCTGATTCGCGAGATTCGTCGTAACGAACAGCATGACAGCTTCATCAATGCAGTCACCCACGAGCTTAAGACCCCTATCGCTTCCATCCGTCTGTATTTGCAAACTCTACAACGGCACGATGTGGATGAATCCAAGCGCAAAGAATTTTATGGCCTCATGCTCGACGACACGGAACGTCTACTGCGGACCGTCGAGCAGGTTTTGAAGGCCGGACAAGCCGGAGTGAAAAGAACGAGCCGCCGTAACCCGCTGGATTTTGGAGAATTAGTGAATGAGTGCGTTGAAGGAGCCCGCGTCAGTCATCATCTTCAATCAGAAGCGTTGCGCTACGAATCGATCATCGAAAACGGTTCCGAGATCAGCGGCGATCCGGAGGAACTGCGTACTGCAGTTTCCAACGTACTAGATAATGCAATCAAATATTCGGGAGAAAAAATCGATGTTATGGTGCGCCTCGAAGAACCGGATGAAAATTATCTCCGTTTAAGCGTGCAGGATCATGGCGTCGGTATTCCGGACTCGGAGCTGAAGCGAATATTCAAGCGCTTTTATCGTGTGCCTATGCGTTCCCTTGCTCATGTTAAGGGCACAGGACTGGGTTTATTTATTGTTCGTACTATCGCCAAAAAGCACGGCGGCCGGGTCTCCGCTCAAAGTGAAGGAGAAGGACATGGCACGACCATTGTTCTGGAGTTGCCCCGGAGCCGGGCATGAGCCGAATCCTCATAGTCGAAGATGAAGTCCACCTTGCCCGGGGACTCTGTTTCAATCTCGAAGCTGAAGGCCATGCCGTGCGAGTCGTTGGGGATGGAGAGAGTGCACTGGATTTGTTGCTGGGACATGGCAGAAAAGCTGCCTCCGAAAAGACGCGCGAAGGGACAAACGAAAAAGCGGAAAGTTCAAAAATCGAGTCGTTCGATGCCATGGTGCTTGATGTCATGCTCCCCGGCATCGACGGATTCGCAGTCGCAGCGGAACTCCGAGCCGCAAAACAATTTATTCCAGTGCTCATGTTAACTGCGCGTGGTCGACCCGAAGACGTGTTGAAAGGATTCGCATCGGGCGCGGATGATTATCTTCCCAAGCCGTTCGAATTGGCAATCTTATTAGCCCGGCTGCAAGGGCTGCTCAGGCGCCGTGAGTGGATGGCGCAGAGTCATTCACAGCACGGAACTGCCGGGGCAAATACCGCTACCAATGGTTCAGCCAATTTATCGGCCGGTACACCGTCTGTAGAAATCACTGAATATTCCGTGTACACATTTGCTGGCCGCACCATAGATTTTGGAAAGCTCGAACTGCGCGTTAAAGAAAACACGATTCAGCTCACTTTGATGGAGGCGCAATTGTTGCGTCATCTGATTCGCAATGCGGGACGTCCCGTATCACGCAAATCGATCCTGGAAGACGTTTGGGGGTTGCATGAAGATACTGACACAAGAGCTATTGACAACTTCATTGTGCGACTGCGGCGTTATATCGAAGACAACTCGTCAAAGCCACAGCATTTATTAACTGTGCGCGGGGTAGGATACAGGTTCGTGGCTGACCCGGAGAAAGCCTAAATATATCGCTTCAAACACGTTTATTCCACGCATTCGGCAATAGTCAGTGTCCAGCCTTCGGGATCTTCAAAAGCGAACTCTCTCATACCGTAGAACTGAGTTTTCAGCTCCATGGTGATCTTAGCTCCAGACTTTTTTACGGCTGCCAGGACCTCTTCGATACCATCGACTTCAATAAAAAGGGTCATAGTTCCGCCAACTGGACGCGAAACCAGAGCGGGATAATCTTCTTTAACCGCCTTCAAATCGTTGAAGAAAATTTCGACAGCCCCGTTCGTAACCGAGGCAAAAACGTATGGAGGATGATCGGGAACGGACATGCCAAGCTGGAAGCCGAGCACGGTGCGATAGAATTCCACGGTGGCTGCAACATCGCCAACAACCAAATTCGGCGTGAGCTTCTGGAATTTCATCTCTTCTCCTCCACGGACTATAGGAGCATAAATGCTCCGGCAACAAAAATTAACTTATTTCATTGGACTTTTTGTAAGCGCCCAATCAACTTTTGCGCGAAGTTTTCTTCTGAATCAGACCATAGCAGGCGCGCATTCGCGCCGGAATGTTGCTGGACCTTGTTGATGAAGTCGACGAGCTTCTGAACGTTAGCCTTGACTCGCTCTTCGGCTTCAGGCGTGAGCTGAATTTGATCTTGCAAAAAATGTGAGTCCAGGCCAAAGTCCACCAGAATATGCCCTTGTTGTTCGTAAACGCTTTCGTCGAACTCGCCCCCGTGAACTTGAAACCTCACCAAAGAGGGTTGCAGCGATGATTGGCCGTCCGATGCCGCTGTCCACAAATCCCAATACGCTTCGAAGACATAAGCATGATCTTCGTGCAACAAATCAGAAGCCATGAGTACAGCTTCTTCTGGACTGACTCCTGGACTGAATCGTTGCTCAAAAACAGTAGGCTCATTCCAGGAAACAGGTTGGACAACAATATAAGTAATTCCGGAGCGCTGAGGGGAAAAAGGGAATTGCTGCAATACAGCCAAAGCTCGCGGCAACATCTCCCGAAGTTCAAAATTTGGGAACCAGAGGCTTAAATAAAGAGGATCAGCCATAATGTGTTCGCTTTTCGCGACTCAATTTCATTGTAAATGTTCAGAAGTTTAACGGAGTATTGGGCGTGAGAATCTGACTCTGTGTTTTAGAAATCTGAGAACGTCAACCGGAATTAAGCCGTTGTGAAATTCCGTAGGATGATTAATAGATGAGTTCTTTGACAGTGGACATACGCGCTGCTACCATCAATAACTTAGCGACAAGCTCCCGCCTCACTGAGTGTCCCCGTCGTCTAGCCTGGCCTAGGACATCGCCCTTTCACGGCGGTAACACGGGTTCAAATCCCGTCGGGGACGCCAACAAAATAAAGATTTCCGCAAAAATCGCCGTTTTTCTTCATGATCCAATTTGATCCACTTAGCCGGACTTGGCTTCCGAATCGAAGCCTTTCCTTACAAGTCTGACCAAATTGCTTGCGCCTCACGCTTCTGAATCGCCACCAAATGAGGCAACTTAGCTCAGCGCGGATCGCGGCACCCTTTCTATTTCCACTCACCGGTCTTTACTGTATTTGCAATCCTGGTATTTGCAATCTTGGATAAAAATCTGAGTGCTTAGAAATCTGACGCTGAGATTCCGACGGACTTCATGCCCGCTCTCCCATCGGAGATCCCAGCGCCGAGGTATGCTCGTCACATTGTTTTCGAAAAATGACCTTTTGGCACTTAGTACAACGTGAGCGTAGTGCTGACGAGACTGAATCCATCCATGTCTAGTCCTCTAATCGGAGCAAGGAATGCATTCGAGCTTGCAGCGTTATCGGAGGAGAACGTCGCCCACATGGTCAGCCCATTTGAGCTCGTCCACTTATTGATGAAATTAATTCCCAGAGAATCCCCGGTTCCTCCAGTAAACGCAGTGGTTCCGAGATTTCCCCATCCACCCGTATTGTCGGTGTTGGAATTGTAGTATGCGATGGTGGTCCACGGTCCCCAAGGATTTGGCGCATCGTAAAATGCAGCCTGGTTGACGAAACCACCCTGTGCCGAAGCGATGAAACGTTTGAGCGTTGAGTTGTAAGTGACTTTGCTCAGGCCAAGCGGTCGGGGGCCATTGTCGACAAAGATCGGATACATGTTAGTGACATTGGGAGTCCATTTCGTCCATACCGGGTTCCCGGAAGCGTCTAAGCTGGTCAGGACCTGATAAGAGTTCACGTTCCTAATATCGGCGTCATCATTCAAAACTCTTCCCAGGTAGGTGCAGGGACAGCTGCCGCCATTCCCGATAAAGTTTTCCGTGGTTGCGCCAAGCAGATAGACATAGTTGTCGATGGCGCCCGCATTGCCTGCCCCAAACTGTACGAATGAGGTAGGGCAAAATCCCAGAGGATTGGTATTCCTGCTCTGATCGTCGCCTGCGGGATTATCGAAGCAGAAAAACCAATTCGAATAGTTACTGATCCAGGAATAGGGGTTTCCCTCGGAATAAATGACTTCAAAATGATTGGGAGCGCCTGACGTGTGGTTCGTACCCGGGTCACTCGGCTGCCAAATTCCTCCAAGGGCGTAGAAGTTTGATCCAATGGAAATGATGCTGTTCGACTTGCCATTAATATTGGAGGCATGCGACGTGTTGTATCCGCCATATACATTGCTGGCATCGGTTGTAGTAAGCCCCGGGGTTGTGCCCGTGAGTTCGGCGATTCCGAAACTCGCTCTACCAGCGGTGTTCGAACCATAAAAGCCCCCGCCGTCACCGAAAAATAGATAGATGTTGCCGTCTTGTCCCCAAGTGGCCGGCCACAAATCGCTGCCGTCCTGTTGATTGGTACCGCCGGACCAATTCCAGGTCATGCCGGAAATCACTGTGCTCGGACAATACGCGGAATCTCCAAGCGGAGCGGCTGGCGGTGTTTTAACTGCAAGACTCTGAGTGGTGAGCTGATTTGACCCGTCAAACGCTACCACGGCATAGCTGTAAGAAGTGGAAGCCTTCACGGTCTGGTCCGTGTAGACAAGTTGAGCAGTGCTCGCAAGAGTGGTTCCGGCGCGAGTAACGTTATAGCTGGTGGCATTCGTGACAGACGACCACTTCAGCCCTACGACCACCGGTGTCACACACGCTGACTTCAACGTTCCCGTACCTACCGAGAAGGTGCCGTCGTTGGTCTGCCCAGAAGCCCCAGATAGGCCAGTGCCGCTGGAGTTATAGTAGCTAAGATTGTAGGTATACAGTCCAGATGCCAGGCTCGAAGATGTGCTAAAGGTCATTGTCACCGTGGTCGGCTGTCCGGCTGTAAAGCTCAGGCCCGTTTTCGATGCCGAGCCTATATAGGTTCCCGCGCTGTTGTAAAACCACAAGGTCACCTTCACACCAGTTGCCGTTACCCCGATAACGGGATTGCCCGTAAAAGTTACGGTTTGTCCGGCAACCACCGGATTCGGGTTCGCGTTGAACGTCGCCGCTTGTCCGAGCCCAAACGATGACAGACCGAAAAGGACGTAGAGGAAGAGAACACTTTGCACAAATCGCAATGGCCGCATGTTGTTTCTCCAGGAAGCAAAATTTCGAGCAATGAGAATCGTCTGCTGACAAGCTCTATTCCACCGAATCCAACGCCACCAATTCCGCATCGGGTGCGGGGAACACACGCTAAGGAGCTGCCCTCGGTCGCGTTCTACACGAAAAAAAGGCGCGGATATAATGATAACGATTACGCAATTAACTACTGCATGGAATATTAAATTGTGTAATCATCGCCATTTGCCTCAGCATATTATGCAATCGATTACATTACCGATGGCTGGGAGGCTACGCTTCCGAGCCCCTCGCGTCAAGTATTTTCAAATCTTTTGTTGGTAGCACATGATATGTGCGGTTGAGATAGCAAGTGATGTGTCCGCTTTTCTGCCCGCGAGGGTAGGAGACCTATAAATGAAACGGATGGACGCTTGCCCGGCAGCTAGAAGGAATGAGAGACGCGATCATTACTTCCAAGTAAAACAAGCAATATTTAAGTAGCTGAAGCAAGGATTCATCCACGTGATGGATTGGAATGTAAAGCTCTTGACAAAGCAAAGGGCCGCGTGATCCACTACGAACGCTTTAGTAAAGCGATTTACTTCAAGTATTGCACGATTTACTTCAAGCATTGCACCGTATTACATAAAACATGGCGCAAGATCGGCTTAATATCCGAACTGCCTCCGAAAGTGCATTTATCGGTCAAGACATTTCGGCCGATGCCAGCGATTTGGTATTAAAAATTCCTTCCATCCCACCGGAATGGCAGTTTTTGATCGGCATTATCCCCATACAGGTCGTGGCGGAACGCGTTGCGTACTTAGGGAATCAAGATTGCGATGCGTTTTGCATTTGCCCATACATTGTTGAAGAAAAGGGAGACCTCATTCGCTCTAACGGTCAGTTCCAAGAAGTAGCGAGGGCGGAATAGCGGATGAACATTCCTCGCTGGCTGCTCTTGGCAGTGATCGTGCCATTGCTGTGGGGCGTTTGGGGAGCCTTAATTGAAATTCCAGAGAAGTGGGTCTATCCCAGGTTTCCTCCCACGCTTGGCTATGTGGTGTGGTCTTTCACCATGGTATTGCTCGCTCTCGTCGCGCTCAGAAATATCCATTGGAAATTCCCTTTCGATCTCCGGTCAGTTCTATACGGTTCTGCTGTGGGGTTTTCAGGAGCGGCAGGACAACTTCTTTTGTTCTGGACCTTAACTAAGGGGCCTGCTTATATAATTTTCCCGATTATCTGCTTGTCCCCGGTTGTAACAATTCTGCTTTCTGCAACTTTGCTGCGAGAGCGTACTCATGCCTTGGCCACCATCGGGATCGGCTTGTCGCTACTGGCGATCTTCTTTCTCTCGCTGCAGGAGTCCGGAAGTAGTCCCGTTCATGGCTACGCGTGGTTGGGACTGACGATCTCAATATTCTTTATGTGGGGATTGCAAGCATACTTCATGAAATCATCCGCGAACTCTATCAGTTCCGAGGGATTATTTTTCTATATGGCAGTCACAGCGGTTTTGTTATGCCCTATAGCTTTGCTGATGACAGATTTTTCCGTACCCATCAATTGGGGATTGTCAGGGTTTTTTCTGAGTGGTTCACTGCAATTACTGAATTCTATCGGAGCGTTACTGATTATTTACGCTATTCGACTGGGAAAGGCAATTATCGTGGTTCCCATGATCAATGGCCTGTTCCCGATGGTCACGATTGTGTTATCGCTTTTCATCTATCACCGTGTTCCAAATACTTACAATTTCGTTGGTCTTTTTTTAGCTCTTGTTGCCATTTTCATGATGGCATTCGACGAGGTAATACACGGCACTAACCCCGCGAAGGAAGGATGAGTTCAGCGAAGACGAAGATTGACTTAGCCAAATGGAGGGTAAGTGGATAAGAGGTTATCGACAGTTCTAGTGATTTTGGTCATGGTTGTGAGCCACAATGCCACGGCAGAAGCTCCAGTCACCATTAGTAGTCAAGGTTGGACTATTACTGCTAACCCACGAGAAGGCATGCTTACCATCTCTCAGAAAACATTAGGCACAGTCTTGCAGGATGTCCGTATCAATCTCCAAGGTGAAGACGAAAGCGATCATGGACTTCTTCCCATCACCGACTGGTCTGTCGAGCAGAATAATCAATCGTTGTTGACCATACATACGAGCCATCCGATTGGCGCCTGGACGCTTGAGATTGATCATGACACGGTAAAAATATCGAGCACATTTATCAGAGGCATTCTCACTGCCAAGACGTCTGCGCCACTGAATCGACTACCTGTACGGACTCTTGATCCAGCGGGCTTTCCTGTCGATTGGGCGGGAACGAACGAAGCTATGATCAATTTTGGTGGGAATGAAACCCGCAGCCAATCGTTCCTCCCCCGGAAAAATTCGGAGGTTATGTACTTTGCTTTAGGGTTAGTATCGGGAACAAATTTTCATGCGCTTTTCGACCGCAAGGTCGATACCGTAATTCAATTCTCAGAAGAGACGACGCTGCGGCGCGCCGATCAGGATGAAAATCTATTGGATGTGAGAATGCCGGTTCCCGGTAATTCGTATATCCGCTTGCTCCCAGACTATTACACGAAAATTCTAGGAGCGCCGTTCTATGCTCCACTGGATGACACATACTTCAACGCCGCTCCCATGGTTTGGTCGAGTTGGACAGGGTATTACGGAGATGTCACAGAGAATGACATCGTTCAGAACACAGACTGGTTGGCAAAGAACCTCAAGCCTTTCGGATTCCAAATTGTACAGTTGGATGATGGATACGACCGTGGAAAAAATGGGGAGCACTATTGGATTGAAAACTGGGACAAGTCGAAGTTTCCACACGGACCTCAGTGGCTAACAAGCTACATAAAATCCAAAGGAATGCGCGCCGGATTGTGGCTCGTGCCGAATTCCTATGCAGGTGCGCTAGATAAACATCCAGAGTGGTATGTGCGCTCGAATGAGGGCGACTTTGTTCCCGACTATCTAACACCGGTTCTTGATTCCAGTAACCCTGAAGTTTTGAATTTTCTCAAAAAGCTCTTTACCACCTTGGGGGGCTGGGGCTTCGAATATTACAAATTTGATGGTGAGGGGTCGATTCCTCAGACCATGCCCGAATTGAACCGGCAACGACTCTATGATCCATCGCTAGATCCTGTTCTCGCCTACCGCGACCGGATGAAAGTAATCCGCGATACCATCGGGCCTCACGTATTTCTCGAAGGATGCCCAGCCGGAATGCCACTCAACGGGATCGGTTATTTCAACTCTTATTTCAATGGTCACGACCTGTATAACAATTTTCAAGGGATGTATCCACTTTTCAGTTCGATCAATGCCAACGCCTTCTTTAATCATATTTTCGCGTATGTAATGCCGGGAGAAGGAGTGGAACTCGGCAGACGCATGACTTTGGAGGAGGCGAAAGGCAAGCGGATACCGGCATTGCTAAGAGAGATTTCCACTCGCGAAAATCCATCCACCGGGGTCGGAGTTACTGACGCGGAAGCGCGCACCCTGGTCAGTTTCATTTCATTAACTGGCGTGGCTTACCCAGTAGGAAATGTGATGCCGGATCTTCCGCAGGAGAGACTCAAGCTATTGCAGGAAACTATGCCCACCATGCCGATACTGCCGCTGGATCTTTTTAGCCGTGGCACGAAAGCAAGGGACACTGAATTCCGCTATATGCAACCCGACTTTTACGTCCACAATTATCCCGAAATACTCGATTTGAAAGTCAGCGCAAAACCGGAGATCTACGATGTCGTGGGCTTTACCAACTGGCGTTCCGAAACCACCATAAGAAAAATTCCGCTGGTGGATAAACTTGGGCTTGATTCATCCGCTAAGTACATCGCCTTCGATTTTTGGGATCAGAAACTTCTCGGAGTGTTTGCCAATGAACTGGAGCTCAAAATCGAACCTCACGATACGCGAGTGCTGATGATTCACCCCGCGTTGAATCGTCCACAGTTAATAGGGAATTCTCGCCACATCACTGGTACCTATTCAATTTTGGAGCAGGAATGGGATGAGGCCAAATCCACACTATCTGGGACATCCGAGTCGGTACCCGGCCAGGCTTACACACTGTGGTTCTATATCCCAAAGGGAATCAAAGTCTTGAAACTGAGAGTAGCTGCAAAAGAAAGTCGCGAGATTCCTGCGCGACAGATTGTGGATGGTGATTCATTGATGATCAGCTTTGAAGGGCAACTTGAACCTGTGAGATGGGAAATTGGTTTTTCGAAAACGGTTATAAAGTAGATTCAACGAAACGCTCTCGGGCCTTATTTAGAAATGGTTTGCACAAATCTACCAAAGAATATCAGCGGGATGTCATCAGGCTCGTAATACACAATGATCCATGAACGGAATGCATATAACGCAAGGCATGCTGATTGGTTGCGTCTGCATAGAGCCTATGCTACTTTGTTGTGTCTTTGAGGAAAATTTCCTCTTGTAAATCGCTTTAGTAAAACGACTATAAGGCTGCTTCGGTTTACCATCATCAAGTAAACAGCCGCAACGGTGTCATCCAGGAATTGGAAAAAATTATGGTAGTGCAGATGAAAGACGTGGCGGAGCGGGCCGGAGTATCGCTGAGCACCGTTTCATTTGTACTGAACAAAAAACGTAGTAGTTCCATTTCTCCCGCAACCACTAAGCGGGTTTGGGCCGCTGCGCAAGACCTCAACTATCATGTGAACGTGCACGCTCGGCGTTTGGCGAGAGGCCAAAGTAACTATGTAGGGTTGATCATTTCTGAGATCGCCAATCCCTTCTTCCCCGATGTCATTAAAGGTTTTGAAACCGCTGCGTCAGCTCGCGGTTTGGAACTGCTGCTCTGCAACACCGAATATCAGCCAGAGCGCATGGCAGCAGCAGTAAATAAGATGTTGGGAGAGGGCGTTCGAGGCGTCGCAATCATGACATCGACCTTTGGTGAAGAACATCTGAAGGCATTGGCGAGCCGGCGCATTCCCGTCGTCCTTTTAAGTGTGGGACCAAATTCCCCCCGCGCCCGGAAGATTGAGATCAACTTCTCAAAAGGAATCCTTCAGGCAATTGACCATCTGATCGCTTTAGGGCACCGGAAGTTCGGAGTTATTTCGGGACCGCTTCATATTGGTTCAGCCGCCACAACTCGTGATGTAATTTTAGAAAGCCTTGGTCTGCGAGATTTACGTGCTGAACATGTGGTCGAGTGCAATTATCGTGTAGATGGCGGAATGTCTGCGGTAAGATCTCTACTCGACCAATCTGCACTGCCCACGGCATTGCTCTGCGGCAACGATTTGATAGCGCTTGGCGCGATTAGTGCGCTTCAGGAAGCAAATATTCGTGTGCCGGAAGACGTATCCGTCGTGGGCGTCGATGATATCGTCTTCGCGCGGTTAGCCTCTCCGCCATTGACTACCGTTCGTGTCCCGCGGGAGGAGCTGGGAAGGCTGGGCTTCGAAGTTCTCGAGGGAATGCGTCGCTCAAAAAGCGTAATCAGCACCCAGCAAGTGGAAACCAATTTGGTAGTCCGGAAATCGACAGCCGCGCCCAAAAAGAAATCGCGTAAATAGAACTTCTGTTCACCCCTCCCACATCCGTCGATATATTCTCTTGTTGAGGATTCGTTTCGCCTGACGGCAAAACCGTCTACTACTTGTTGTCGTCGGACGCACAGCCTCAACTGCAACCACGTTTTTGGGGCTGGTTTGGGGCTGGAAGATAAAACATGGATGCCTTACTTCGGTTAGCGCGCTACATTGACTTTGAAATAGATACAGCACTTGCCAAACCATTGCGCCGGTAATGGGTAACTGTCGCCGGCGCATTCAAAACTCATCAGAAACGCACCCTACGAATAGCCTTCCAAGTCATTCGAGACCGGTTTGATGCTGGCCGGGAGCGAATTTTGTATGCATCATTTCTTGACAAGACGTATGCCGTCATGATTCACTGCAAGCGTTTTAGTAAAGCGGTTGACTAAGTTGTTTTCTTCGCAATTATTTTGATCGGGGGTGTCATTATGCCATGCTTGCCCATTAAGTTCCGCCGCTCTCAACTCCTTACTGCACTTCGCGCTTGGAATTTCCTTATTGCTAAGGCAGCATGCGTTCGGTCAGTCCAGTTACGCGGTGCAGTTTTTCCCATTTGGAATTCCCGACAGATTAGACGTCTTAAAACTTTCGTCGAGGCAGAAGGAAATTTCTCGCAGGGATTTCGGCAGTATGTAAATTGATTTCAGATTTTTGGCCGGACATTCGCAAAGAGATACCCGGTGAGATTCAACAAGCGAAGGAGAAACGCAATGAAAAATCGAGAGATGTTCACTGAACTGTTCGACCTTCTGTCGTGCGCTAGCAAGCGAACCCTGACCCGGGATCGCGTTAACGACCGTTACAAGAACAGGGTCTCGATTCTTAATTGCATTCTGTTTACAGTGATCGTCGGTCCAATCCTCGCCTATGGACAAGCCGATATGGCAACTATTGTTGGCAGGGTCGTCGATTCCAGCGGCGCAGGTGTAACCAATGCAGCGGTAACCATCGTTAACCTCGGAAGCAATTTGAAAACTTCGGCCAAGACCAATATCGAGGGCGAGTATGTCGCTACTCCTCTGCGGATTGGGGATTATTCGATAAACGTGGAGGCGCCTGGATTTAAAGCCGCAACTCGTGCGGGAATTGTGCTTCAAGTTCAAGACCGGCTTCGGGTGGACTTCGTGTTGCAGGTTGGTTCGACCAATGAACAAATCACCGTGACCGATGCTCCGCCTCTGCTCCAATCGGAAACTTCTGCGCTGGGTGACGTTGTCAGAAGCCAGCAGATCACCGATCTGCCATTGAATGGCCGTGATTACACGCAGCTTGTCGCCTTGACGACCGGAGTCACGAAAATTACCGAGAACGGAAGCATCATGAACGGCTCCGCATCTGCCACGGACGGCAATGCCGGCGGCAGTTTTGCGGTCAACGGCACGCGTGGCCTTCTGAATAACTTCCTGCTCGATGGCATCGACAACAATTCGAATGATTATGGCCGCAACTCACTGGTGACCAACGTGGATGCCATCGCTGAGTTCAAAATTCAAACCAGCAACTACTCCGCGGAGTTTGGGCGGAGCGGCGGCGCCGTGATTAATGCGACCATTAAATCGGGGACGAACTCGTTCCACGGTACTGTTTTTGACTTCCTGCGGAATTCGGTGCTCGATGCTCGCGGCTTCTTCGAGGCGCCCAATTCTCCCAAGGCTCCCTTCCATCAGAACATATTTGGCGGCACCTTCGGTGGTCCCATTAAAAAAGGGAAGTTGTTCTTTTTCGGGGACTACCAGGGAATTCGTATTGGAACCTCACAGACGGATTTGTCCATCGTGCCGACTCCGGCTGAGATCAAAGGCGACTTCAGTGCTCTCCTACCAGCCGGCACAATCATCTACGACCCGGGAGTAGGTTGCGGAACCATACCCGGCACCTGCCAGGCGAATCGTACAGCTTTTCCTGGCAACATTATTCCGACCAACCGCATGGATCCAATCGCGCGCAATTATGCCGCGCTGTACCCTGCACCCAATTATTCGTCACCAGGCAATGGTTTCAACTACATCGCCAATGATCCCGGTCGCGATCGCATCGACCAGGGCGATGTGCGTGTCGATTACAACATTTCGGATAAACAGCAGCTGTTCGGACGCTTCTCCCTCAGCCACACCAATAAATTTCAGCATCCGGCGTTACCCGGCCTTGCCGATGGCGGAGGGGGCGGGGGCTTCATAGACGACACTCATGGCGCCGCCGTCGGATATACCTACACGATTAGCTCGACGATGGTGAACGATCTGCGGGTGGGCTTCAACCGGGAGAGTTATACTCAGGGTGTCCCCGGTTACGGTGTTAACCCGCCGCCTGCCGGTCTGGCCATCTCCGGCGTTCCCAGTAATTCACAAACCAATGGCATCACGCAGTTCAACATCGCCGGCGACCGCGGACTAGGCTGGCCAGGATTTGAGCCCACGATCAACAGCCCCAGCCAGGAAGTTCAATTGGGCGACACTCTGAACTGGATCCATGGAAAACACGCGCTGAAAATAGGTGCGCAAATTCGATTTAGTCAGGAAAATCTTCTGCAAATTGCGCAGCCCCGCGGTTACTTCGTATTTGCAGGAACTTTTACCTCCCAGACACCGTTGTCAGGCAATGGCGGCACCGGGTTCGCGGATGCGTTGCTGGGCCTGCCATATTTTGCTTCCGTTGGCACTTCAGAGACCTTCCAGAATCGGCAAAATACTTATGGCGGGTTTATTCAGGACGACTACAAAATTCTGCCCAAGCTGACGTTAAATCTTGGCTTGCGCTATGACTACACGACCCCAATCGTAGAGGCGAATAATCACCAGGCCAACTTCGACTTCGCGACTGGGCAACTCGTTATAGCTGGTCAGAATGGTGCCTCCCGGGGCCTGGTAACGACCGACAAAGACGATTTCGCTCCGCGCATCGGGCTGTCGTGGCAAGTTCTGCCAAAAACCGTTGTCCGTTCCGGCTATGGACGATTCTTCGCTTACCAGGAGGTTCGTACAGGCGATCCCTTCCAGCTCGCCTATAACCCGCCGTTTATCTATCAACCCACTTATCTGAGTGACGGCCAAACCCCTTTAACTACAGTGTCACAAGGCTTTCCAGCGCCGAATTCACCCTTAGCCAGCCCCGTGGGGGTAACCATCTCGGCAGGTGGCGTAGGCACTCATCTGCACGCTCCCGTTCTGGACGAATGGAACTTGAACATACAACATGAGTTACCTGCCAAGATTTTGGTGGAGCTGGCCTACGTCGGTTCGAAGTCGACTCATCTACAGGCGCAAGTCGATAATAACCAAGTTGTGGTGCCCGGCCCTGGCGCGATTCAGCCGCGGCGCCCGTATCCGCAGTGGGGCGGATTCACCGACATTGTGGACCGCGGAAATTCAAACTACCACGCGCTGCAACTTAAGGTAGAGAAGCAGCCTTCACGCGGGCTCTATTTCCTGAGCTCCTTCACTTTCAGCAAGGCCATTGACGATCAGCCTTCGATCTGTTGCGCCAATGGCGATCCACAGAATAGTTACAACCTCCGCGCTGAGAGAGGGCCTACCGATTTCGATTCAAAATTCCGCTGGGTTAATAGCTGGGATTATCAGCTTCCGGTCGGAAAGGGCCAGAGATTGTGGGATACCGGCGGCGTAGTCGACCAGATCTTCGGTGGATGGCATGTCGGCGGAGTCTTTACCATTCGCACTGGTTTCTACTTTTCACCGGCAATGGGTTTCGATCCTTCGAACACGGGCTCCTTTGGGCTGGCTCGCACCGATCGTATCTGTAACGGGAATTTGTCGGGTGGAAAACGGTCAATCAACAACTGGTTTGACGTCAATTGTTTTCCGTTGCCGGCACAATACACTTGGGGCGATTCCGGGAAGAATGTGCTCGAAGGACCCGGCGAGGTAACCGCAGACCTGGCGCTCCGCAAAATATTCAATACCAGCGACAGCACGAATGTGGAGTTTCGATTTGAACTCTTCAATGCGTTCAACCACCCGGTGTTCGGGCTGCCGGATAACTTCATCACGGACGGCCCAGGCAGCACGGGAGTGATTACTTCGACAGTTGTGCCGTCGAGAGAATTGGAGTTCGCTCTGAAATTCCACTTCTGAGTGTTGCGAGCAGAACAGCCCGTGAGCTCCATCATCAACAACTATCGCAGGATGCAATTCGGAGCGCGCTTTCAGTTCTAGCCAAGGCACGCTCGCTGCCGACTCGCACGGTCTCAGAAAGGCGTCATCCTGAATTGCGCGAGAAATCCTGGCGTGAATCGGATTTGTGCGGTTGATGACATATCTCTGCTCGTCGTTTCGCCGCTACAGGCAATGCGCTCACGCGTATGGCGTTTATCTCATGCTTCGTCATGTCTTGATCATCATGCCTTTGACATTGACGAAGATGATTTTCATGAAATGCCGTTTCGAGCCTCTCCCTCTGCGATCGCGATCCAACCAGTCGCAACAGTTGCCATCTGGTTTCATTTTCCTGTTTTCATTTTCAGGATCGCTGCTTCTGGGTCACCAGGCAAGGCTCATTTTCGACGTACATTCCAGCTTCGCCCTCAACGTTGCAGTCGCTCAAAAGTATAATTTCAGCGCGAATTGTATTTCGCGTTGATCATTTTGACCGTCACGCATTGAAGTGATCTTTCCGAAGTCGCTGCTGGTGTAGTCGAGCGACCCGGGAGCTGCCACTACACCATTGCCCGAGAACCCCGGATTGGAGAAGTTAGGATGATTAGTCAGATTGAAGAATTCGGAGCGAAACTCCAGGCGAAATCTCTCTGTAACGGCGAATTGTTTGAAGAGAGAAATCGAGACGATGGAACTCCAGAGTCTGGGCCCTTAACCTCTCTGGCAACCCCAACCGGCGCTCCGCGCCGGCCAGGATTACTATGCCCTGACAAAGCCTTCGCTCTTATCGAGGGCTACCCGTTCTTGATTATTTTTTGTTGGCAGGGGAGTCGATGATGGCATCCAGCACGCCTGGCAACAGGTTTTCTTCTCCCCAGTTTTGGGGTGCGTATCCCAACCTGGCCACGACTAGATCCAGCGATGGGACGACGTAAAGCCGGCTGGCAGTAAACCCTCGGAAGGCGAAAGTATCCCTGGGGGCGGTTGGCCAGAGCGTGCCATCTGTATTGACCCAAAAAGTGTATCCGTAACTGGGATTGAGTTGCTGGGAACTCTTGGTGGCCAGTTCGATCCACCATTGGGGAACGATCTGTTTGTCTTGCCATTTTCCGTCATGCGCCATCAAGTAACCCAACCTCGCAAAGTCGCGAGCGGAGAAACGCAAGCCACTATGGGGATTTGTATGGGGTCCGAGATTACCGGCCACGCCGCCTTGCTTGTCCCAGCCAACATTCTCAATGCCGATGGGATCGAAAACCCGCTCCTTCATGACATCGAAAAGTTCACGCCCGGTCGCGTGGTAGAAGAATAGCGACAGGTGCTCGAAGCCCGTGTCGGAGTATTCCCAGGCAGTGCCGGGCTCGCTGGTTAATTTGGAAGCCCATTTTCCAAACCGGTTTGGCTGTTTTCCCAGAGCAATCTCGATGTCCCCGCCACCGGGCGCTGCGCTTAGGCCGATCATGCCATGGTTCTCACCGGGGATCCCCGAGGTCATCGAGAGTACATGTTTGAGTTTGATGTTCTTCTTTTCCGGATCGGTGAGAGGGAAGCCTTCCGGCACGTAATCGTAAATGGGCGTATCGAGAGTGATCTGCGCATCTTTTGGAAGCTTATGGTGCAGACTATCATCCAGGAGCAAACCAAAGGCGATTCCCGTCGAAGACTTGGTGCAGGACCAGCCATCGAATGTTGTGGTCGGCATCGTAGGCACTCCGTACCACTCGGCAACTAGATAGCCCTTGCGAATGATCACGATTTGCCATGGTCCCGCGAACAGCTGCAAAAACTTATCTCGGATCAAGTCCAGCTTGTCAGGATCCATGCCCGCCAGAGAGCGCACCTCATCAGGAGTCTTGCACCACCGCCAGCCGCCGGCCGACTCTGGCGGCGGGGTATAAGTGTCAGCTGCGAACAGGGCCGGGACGACAATCATCGCAAGAACCGTCAAAAGTACAAATTTTCGCGTCATTTCACTCTCCTCTGATCACTTAATTTTGAAAATCGAGATCATGCTCTCCGCTGTCATCGTTCCATCTCCAAGACTTCGTAACCTTTTTGTTTGGTGGATACGGATTGCAATTCTTCCGCTTCGCCTTCTTTACCGCGCATGATCATCACTGCGCTCCGGTGAAGCGTCCCAGGGTTGCGCCACTCGCGCCACTGCATATAAACGAATCCGGCAGCAAGCATGATCACGAAGAGATACGGAGTCAGGTTATATGGCCAAGGAAGAAGCGGATAAACACTCAGAAAGAGAACAGGTGCCAGGACCAGTGTCGCCAGCGTTGGAACCAACACGTGCAGCCAAATGCTGAAATAGGCTCGATGGTCGCGGCGCATATATCGCGTTAAGGCCAGGTTCGCCATGACATAAATAACAATGACCGCAAGCGTAGCAATCGTTCCGAGGAAATTGAAAATATATTCAGGACGCAACAGTAAGCCGACTAGAAGGATCGCTATCATCCCCACGATTTGCGCAACTCCGATCGCAACCGCAGGCGTGAGATGAGTGGGATGGATACGGCCGAAGCTCGCAGGAAGGGTGCCCGCGCGACCCATTGTGTACATAACACGCGATGCGGAGTTGGTGCAGGCGATACCAACCGCGACGCAGCAATTGACCAGCGCAAAAACTACCAACCACCAACCCGCTCCCCATAGCGAATGGCCTAATCCGTAGTACGGATTGGGATTGGCGGCGAAAGCAGCCATATCTCCAGTGCCCCAGCCGATCGCGCTGGCATAGGACATGAAGATGTAGAAGACACCGATACTGACAACCGAGAGCATGACTGCCTGGCCAATAAACTTGCCGGGAAGCCGAGCCTCTTGTGCAAGTGGCGCCGGAGACTCAAAACCGGCAAGTGCCAGGACGGAAAAAATCATGCCCCCAAGGATGCCCCCGAAATGATTGGGCGAGGAAGCGGGCTTCAGAGGCGCGAGGTAAGAAGAGCCGTGGCCGGGATGGATCAGAAACGTGATCCCAAGCGCCAACATAATGACCAGTTCGAGGGCGCCTAAAATTGTGCTGATGCGAACTGAAAGTTGAATACCGCGGTGCGTCAGCCCCCAGATCAGTGCGGTTGTTGCAGTTGCGATGATCCACCAGGGAATACTTAGACCGAACTCCCCTTTCAACGTGTCGGAAACAAGATACCCGAGAAAGCCTACCGCTGCGGCAGCGCCGATAATTTCATAGATGAGGTAACTCCAGGTTGCCATGAAGCCGCTGCGGCTGCCAAGGCCCCGAGTGGCAAATGAATAATAGCCACCGCTCGATGGCATATATTTAGAAAATTGGAATACGGTGCTACCGACAAACAGACAAACGATTGTGGTAAGCACAAAAGAAAGAGGCATGACCGGCCCAGCCCGTAGAGCGATGGCCGGGAAAATAAACACGACGCTGGTAGCCGGCCCGATGTGGGTCACAGCATGGAATACAAGTTCCCGCAGGCCAAGCGAATTGTGCCGCAGATGAGGACCAGTATCGAGAATGGTGGTCATACCGGACACGTCAGAATCTCCTTCAGAATCGATGGGAGCTAAACTCCTCTTTCGTCGTTTTCATCAGCGGCATTTAAGTTGATGCCCTACGTACAGCCACACAAGCGGAGGTATTGAAGCCCTTGCTCCGCCCATTTCTGCTCCATCGCAATGGTTGCTTCGATAGACTCTTGCGGCGGTGGCCACTGCTCCAGAATGGCCGATACGTTTTTTTTCCGGGGCATATGCTCCAGCAGCCACGGGATCGCCAGCCTCCCCGCCCCCGCGGGTGCTCCCTTTACTACGAAGCCCATCTTGTGTGGAACTCGCTCAATCGCGAAGTCTTTTACATGGAGGTTCACGGTGAGAGGGGCCAGCATTTCGACCACGCGTTCTGGTGTCTCCAGTGTTCCAAGGGAGTTCACCGTATCCAGACAGATGCCCACATGATTGCTATCGAATTTGCGTACAAAAGCTGCGAGATCGCAGCAGGAATGCGCTTCGTAGTTCTCCATGCCCAGTGTGACCCCTTGTGCTTCAAACTCTGGCAGGACTGCACGAATCCATTTCTCCGCCTGTTCAAGCGTGGGCTGCGATTGGACTGTATGGGTCAGGGTTCGAATCAGAACTGCATCGAAGGTGACCGCCAGGCTTAAGTAGCTAAGCAGATGCTCTGGCTCTACTCCCCGCGTTCCGATTTCGATCTTGATGCCCAAACCTGCGGCTTGGTCGCGAGCGTCGTGGAGTTCGTGCGCGTCCAGTTTGTGGAGGGGCAAGTTGTCTGCGACTTGCAGCACTCCAACTTTCAACAGCGAGGCTCTCTCGATCAAGTCCGCGAGTCGAAGCGGCCGAACTGGCGGCGGGAATCCACTAACCCCTATTGCCCAGGGATAAGTCCAGGAACTGATGCCAAGGCGCACGTTATTGCTTAACGGCCTCAGCCTCGGCTGCATCCAGGCAACGCTTGTAGTTCTCACCAGCCTTGTAGGCAGGGACAAAAACGGTGGCCAGCTTCAAAGGCACATCACCAGTGTTGATCATCTGATGATACTCACCTGTCGGCACCCAAAGTGCGACATCCTCTTCCACCGTCGTCTGCTCACCATCGTGTTTGAAGATACCCTTGCCGGAAACGATATAGATCAGTTCCGGCCGGTCGTGGACGTGATAGTCAGTGCATCCATTCGGCGGGAGTATGGCATGGCTAAATGTGAGCTCCGCAACGCCTTCCTTGTCTGGCGCGAAGAGCACCTTGATATGACGCCGGTAGGGAGCCGGAATCTCAACTCCCTTTTCTTCCCAAGCCCTAACAATTTTCAACGGACTTTTCCTTTCATGTCATGCTCGCTCTGGATCAATGTTCCACATCTTTGATCTGCGGGAATTTCGTCAGATTGGAAATAAAACATGCAATCGATTACAACTGATTATCACATAAGTATTACTGGCCGGAGAAATCGATGTCAAGGGAATAATCCAAGATTTTGTGGCGCACATCTGCTTTGGTAAAAGCATTTCCTTTGTACTCGGTTCTGCAACTTTTATTAAGTTATTATGAAAACGATTGCTACGTGTCATCGGAAAGTTATCCCGTTCCAAGGCAGCGAGATTTCGACCATAGAATATGGACGGAGGAAAGGCGAAACGATGAAAAGGCTTGGGCGAGTGCTGTTATTGGTCCTGATGAGTAGTGCAGCAGTTTATGGGCAGAGCCAGACCTGGTTAGGAGGATTGGTCCAACCTCGCGATTACGTCCAGAAACGGATTTCCAGTTATGACCGCTCGGGAGGGAATGACGACTCTAGAACGATTGCGCCCGGAGATACCCTCACGATTTTGGACGAAGCAGGACCAGGAATCATTACGCATATCTGGTTTACGTTTTCTTCTGACGAGACGTACCACCTGAAAAAATTGGTGTTACGGATCTATTGGGATGGGGAACAGACACCCAGTGTGGAAGCGCCAATCGGTGATTTTTTTGGATTAGGCCTCGGCGAGTACTTCACATTTGAGTCCCTCCCTTTGTCGGCAGCACCGAACCGTGCGGTGAATTCTTATTTCCCTATGCCGTTTCAAAAACGTGCGCGGATCACCGTGGAGAATGCCGGAAAACTGAAACTCGATGCGCTGTACTACAACGTCGACTATCAGGCTTATGCGAAACCACTTCCTGCGGACACCTTGTATTTTCACGCGCAGTACCGTCAGGCTTCGCCGAACAAAGGCATTATGGGGGATTGGACCGACAATGACGACCCGCTCCAGGGGAACAGGAAAAACCTCACAGGGGAAGGCAACTACATTTGGTTGCAAGCCACTGGACGGGGACATTTCGTCGGCGTAACCATGTCCGTGCTACAGAACCAGGACCATTGGTGGGGCGAGGGAGACGATATGTTTTTTGTCGATGGAGAAAAACTGCCGTCGATCAACGGAACAGGGGCCGAGGATTATTTTCTGGGGGCATACGATTTCGGAGGCAAGGCATTCTCGTACGCTCTGTATGGCGCACCAGTCGTAGGAGAGGAGAAAGCAGGAAGCCGAAGTAGCGTCTACCGCTTCCACCTGGATTCTCCGATTCCTTTCACCAAGTCGTTAAACGCGACGATCGAGCATGGACATGCTAACGGAAGATCCGACAACTATTTTTCGGTGGCTTACTGGTATCAGACCGAACCGCACGCGGCATTTCCTTCATTGCCACCGGTCGAAGAACGATTGCCACGGCTGCACGCCGTCGGTGGTCCGGGGAACGCTGTGAAGTAAGAGGAGCTGGATCAGATGCCGCGAACCAGCCCTTGCTGCGTGGCACGGGTGTTGCGAACCAGCAATAGGACAAGAATCATTCCTAGAAATGGCACCAGTCCGGCAACGATGATGACTGCATCGAAGGAATGAGTTGCCAATGCCTGATGCGAGTCGGAAAAATATCCGATGAACTTGAACGCTATGATGGTCCCGATCCCGGCTCCGGTTCCGCTCAACCCGCTCACTGATGCTACCGAATCGCTATAAAACAGATCGGCCGGCAGCACGTTCGCGATCGTGGAAAATGAAGCATAGGAAAACGTAGCCAGAGCGAAGAGCGATGTTATGGCAACCAGATTCACCGTGAAAATCGTGGGGATAAGCAGCAGCACGCCGATTGCCCCAAAGATGATGATCGCTTTACGAGCCGCGCCCAGCGGCCATCCGCGCTTGATCAAAAATCCAGAAGCCAGCCCCCCGAAAAAATTGCCGAGGTCAGCGGCAATGAACGGAATCCACACAGCAATCAGTCCGCTCTTCAATGAAATCCCTTTAGCCACTAAATAGATCGGGAACCAGTCAGCGATAAAAAACCAAACTGGATCAGTTAAAGCTTTTGCAACGATGGTTCCCCATGTTTGCGGCAAATTCAGGAGACGACGCCACGGCAACCCGCTGTTCGCTGTCGCCCCACTTACTTCTGCGGTCTCGGCCAGGATCATTTCACGTTCGGCTGAGCTGATTCTTGGGTGGTCCGCAGGAGCGTGATACGTACGGCGCCAAACCAGCAGCCACAGGAAACCTAACAGTCCTGGCAGTACAAATGCGGGCCGCCATCCCCAGCGAAAGTAGACCCAATAGACGAGGAACGGAGCGATAGCTCCGCCGATGGACGATCCACTGTCGAAAAACGCAGTTGCTGTTCCCCGCTCGCTTTTAGGAAACCATTCAGAGACGGCTTTGGTCGCACCCGGCCAATTCGCGGATTCACCCGCTCCCAGTAGGAATCGAAAGGTGGCAAAACTGTAGAGCCCGGTGGCCAGTGAGGTTGAGATGGAAACGATCGAGTACCACAGCACTGAGAGGGTAAGGCCCCGTTTGGTGCCAATGCGATCAATCCACCTTCCGCAGACAGTCTGACCGATTGAGTAAGAGAGGCGAAATCCGATCAGCAGATTGGCGTAATCGGTGTTTGTCCAATGGTAGTCATGTTTCAGGTAAGGGGCGAGAAGCGAAAGCGTTTGCCGGTCAATATAGTTGATAATTGTTGAGGCGAATAACAACCCGCCAATCCACCAACGTAGATTGCGTATGGGGCGCGCGTTGCGCACACTGGTTTGCGATGCGGCGCTCATCCACTATTGCGCATCTTGGGCGCAACGAAATCCAAGAGTTGCCGAACGATCCTTGCTCGGTGCCATCATCAGTAGTTTGCCGTGTTCAGCGAGATTGTAGGCTTGCGGGAAATACCACTTTGATCCCTGAGGTTGATAATAGCTGCCGCCACGCACAATCGCTGCCCGGGTGTGATCATCGAGGAACTCGTCCGTCCATTGCCAGACGTTACCGACAAGATCCATCACGCCAAACGGACTTGCTCCTTTCGGGTGCGCGGTTACGCTGTCCGGACCGCGCATGGTGCGTCCCGTATCAGGCACCGGAACCGCTGAGGGATCCCAGTCCTTGCCCCACGGATAAGGACGTTCATCCGTTCCCTGCGCGGCGTACTGCCACTCCCATTCGTGAGGCAAGCGCTTTCCTGCCCAAGTTGCATAAGCGCGCGCATCTTCAAGTGATACCCACGTGACAGGTTTGTCCGCTGATCCAGCAGCGTAGGTGCCATTGCTCCAGTCGTGTAGAAAGTTCAGGTCGTCAGCAGGATGGTAGTGCGTGGAATCGAGGAATTTCTTAAACTGTCCATTGGTAACTGGAAACTGATCGATCCAGAATGGATCTATGTGCATAACATGTGCATGATATCGGCGCGGAGAATCCTCCCACGGATATTGCACATCGACGCCGATATCGTCGGCTCCTTCGATTTCGATGCCATTAACTCTGAACACAAAATCTGCGGCGGGTATTTTGATCATATCTGCCGCCGTTCCGGTCGGCGGCTTCGTGGCAGCAATTTGCACTATTTGTTGCGGCAGGAAGCTCCATTCGTGCGAGAAACTCTTGAGAGACTTCGCTGTCATGGCGCTCATTTTGTCCATCAGCGCTTTTACGGTTGCACTGGGAGACTTCGTCGCAAGCAGCGCGCCGTAACCTTTCGATTCGACCTCGAAACTAAGGACCGCCGTATTGCCGCGGACTTCAGGTGTGAGCTGCACGCCGTGATACAGATCGAAATAGTGCATTCCCTCCGCGACTGGCAGTTGAATCTGGGGTCCGGCCACATTGTATTCATTTCGATTGACAATCGTCCAAACAGTTTCCTCTCCCAGCGGCCAGCGGCTCGCTGATACCCCGAAGTGCAACATAGGGAAGAACGGCTCCCAATCCGCGCTCACGAGAAAAGGCGCGACACCGCGTTCCAGGGTTGCGACTCGCCGTGCCGCTTCTGCATCCCGCGCATTTATACCGTTCCAAATGCCCCAGATATTCTCCCAACTCTCCCAACCGACACCATTAAAGAATGCGAACTGCAGATCGTCCGTTTTATCGCGGTTCCAGCGATCGGAAATATTCACCATGTGCCGGGGTTCGAGCCACTTAAATCGGTCCACTTGGGGCGCAAAAGAAAAACTGTAGTAGCCCCACGTAAGGACATTGTAAGCGATGCCTTCGTCATGAGGGCCGTCTTCTGGTTCGAAGGCAAGAGGGTGGTTAACCTTATCTGAAGCATCGGAAAAGGCGCGCGGAACACCGTCCTGAGTGTCGCCGTTAATCCCATCAGCTCCAATTTCAGCCATGAGAGACGCAATGGCATCGGGCCACGTCTGCCCAGGATCGCGAGTTCCCTGGTCCCACATCATCATCGGGAACAAAACACGTACACCGCGATGGTGGAAATCGGAGACCATCTGTCGTACGCCGGCAATTCCGCCCGGCATGGATCGAACCATGTCTAGTTGATTCCGGTTGTCAATGCCCATGTTCGGATATGTGGGCCAGATCAAAACGGAATCAATGCCGCCATAGCGCTTTTCCAAATCGTCCAGATAGCGATCCACCGTGTAGCGATTGCCAACCGGATCGTAGAAGTAACGATCTTCGACCATCATTTGTGGCTGGATGAAACTCGATTGGGTCCACTTCAGCGCGGGAAGCTGATAGCGTGCTGGGCTGTAACCGATACGAATGCGCCGTTCGTCGCGCCAGTGGCGGATATCCGCGAGCCATTCCTGATGCTCAGGTACAGAGCAAAGTCTCGAGACAGCCCCTTCATCTTCATCTTTGACAGCGAGGCAACTTGGTCCGGGGATCTGTTCGTTCTTGGGAGGAAACTTCGTGTCCTGGCTAAAAGTTATTCCGACTGCCGCGCCCAAAAACAGGCTCAACCACATCACATGTCGACGCAATTTCCCTCCTCGATGTGGAGATGACGATTTTCGCGCCGGATGATTAGTAATTTATTCACAATCCAAAATGTATGGCGGGAGACACGATCGATTGTATCTCCCGCAAAGCAGGTTGGTGGCACTTAGAAATTCAATTTCAAACCAAACTGCAGTTGACGTTGCGGTACGACAGTCGAAGTAATTACGCCAGCAGCTCCCGGACCGTCGTCGATGAAGTTATCCGGCTGTGCAAACACCGCATGATTAAAGGCATTGAACAACTCGAAGCGGAACTCCAGGTTTGCGCGTTCCGTGACATCGAACACCTTGCGCAGCGACATATCGCTGGTTACCGCACCCGGGCCCACCAGTCCGTTTTTTGAGGCATTACCGAAGGTAAACTCTGCCGGCAGGGGGAAGCAGTTAATGTTGAACCAATTGTTTATGTTGCGCTGGCCGCGGGGAAGGTTGCCGTTACAGGTTTGGTCGGTGCGGTACAGGCCTTCCGAGCCGGTGTTGGAGGGATCGAAGCTCATCTGCGGTGTGAAGTAGAAACCGGTATGAATGGTGAAGATTCCTCCCATGTGCCATCCGCCCAAGACCAAATCTGCCGCACGACTCGTGTTTAAAAAGTGCTGCCCTTTACCTACCGGTAATTGATAATCGAAACTCGTAACCCAGCGTAATCTCTGGTCGAAGTCAGAAGGCCCGTATTCATGGCTGAGATCGTAGGTGTTTTGTGGGGTGGGAGAGGAGCAGCAGATTTCGGGCTGATCGTTAAGCGACTTGCTATAGGTAAATGAGCTTAAAAACATCAGCCCACGGCTTAAGCGCTTGTCCACTTTGAGTTGCAGGGAATGGTAGTTCGAATTTCCACGGTTGACCATGCTGGAAAAACTTCCGAACTGCGGATAAGGCCGTCTCAATCCGGGGTTGCCAGGACCCGGAGTCGGATCCTGATTGTAATCAAGCATAGTTCCCAAGTGTGTTGCCTTAGAGCCCACATAGGCAACTTCCACCAACATGTTGCCGGGCAATTCATGTTGGATATTCAAATTCCATTCATCCAATACTGGCGAGTGCAAATGCGACTCCGCTCCCTCGGCGGAGGTGGTCACGGACGCCCCAGTAATGTGGTTGGGATCAACCGCCGGGAATCCTCCGGAAACTGTGAGCGCTGGCACAGTCCCATCGCTCTGGTAGTTGGGTTCAACGACAAACGGTTCGTTGTAGTAAAGCTGGAAGGGATCACCGGAGCGAAGTTCCTGGGCACTGAAAAAACGGCCGTAGCCCGCGCGGAGGACTGTGTGCGGCAGAACCTGCCAGGCAAGACCGATGCGCGGAGCGATGTCATCTTTATCTGTTTTTACCAGTCCGCGCGAGTGGCCATCCTTTCCTGCATACACCAGTTGCCCTGTTGCGAAATCAAAATTGGCTATCTGATTGTTGACGTCGTAGAGAGGAGTGGTGTAGTCGTAGCGAACCCCTAAATTAAGGGTGAGTTTAGAGTTCACTTTAAGATCATCCTGGATAAATCCCCCATAAACTTCCTGGCGGTTATGGAATGTGCCGCCGAGCGAGATATTACCTTGGGGACTCAATCCCAAAAGGGCATCAGCCAGGGGAAAACCACCGCCGTTGGGATCGTCTGCGCTGTTAGTCATCTGTCCTGTAAAGCGTATTCTGCCGCGCGGCGATCCGAGCTGCTGGAGGTCGAACTGACTACGGTGGAATTGGGCACCAATCTTTATCGAATGCTTTCCGTGAATAATGCTTACCGTATCACCGTACTGAACTTCCTGCGATGTGCTTATCGTAGGGGCGAAGCCGGGGTAGCCCAGCCGGCGAAAGCCGGAAATCTGGAGCAAAGTGAGGCCATTGAATGCCGGATCGTTGGGAACGCCAGGAACTGTCAGATCTGGCGGAGGAGGATTAAGACCATAGGCCGCAATGCCATTTGCGTAGTGCTCCCAATTAAACCCCCCACGCAGGTCATTCACGATAGTGGGAGAAATGGTCCAGGTATGCCCAAGGGCGAGTCCACGGCTGGAGTCGTAGGAGATTCCCTGCGTTCCGTTGCCGCCGTCAGCGAGTCCAGGTAGTGGTGACTGCTGGAATTTGTTGGTGTGGCTAATCGAGAATCGGCCGAAGAGCTGTTGTCTAGGGTTAATTACGTAGTCGCTCCGCACATCTCCCTGGTCAATGTTAATGCTTCCCGGATCATTCCGAACATAATTGTTGGACAATGCGCCCGGAACGTTTGGTGCCGGGTAAAGCGAGAGGAGGTTATGGGCGATGGGATCGAAACGGTTAGAGGGAATGATGTTTCCCGGGAAGGGTTGGCGTACAGCTTGGCCGTTCACTACGACCGTCGTATTCGGGTCATAAATCGTAGAGCCAATCCCACTAAAATCACCGTTGAGTTCGGCCAGCGTTGGAACCGTGGATTGATCGACTACCGAGTTGCCAACGCGCGTTCCCTGGTAATCGACGAAGAAGAACAGTTTATCGCGCTTAATGGGGCCGCCGAAGGTAAAGCCGAACTGATTCTGGCGGAAGGGCGCCTTCTTGTCATCCTTGGGCTCGAAGTAGCCGCGCGAATCAAGGACGTCATTGCGCAGGAACTCAAACGCGGTTCCGTGAAACGCGTTCGTGCCTGATTTGATGGTGGCATTGATGACTGCGCCACCGCTGCGACCGAATTCGGCTGAGTAGTTGCTGGTCTGGACCTTGAATTCTTCAATCGCGTCTACGTTGGTCTTTAGAACATTGGTGCCGAGGTCGTTGGAATTGTTGTCAACACCATCCAGGATGAAATTGTTCAATAGACCGCGGGTGCCGTTAACCGCGAAGTTTCCACCGGCATTGCCGTTGGTGGCGGAGCTACCTCCGCCGGTAAGTCCGTTTCCGCTTTCTGTGATCTTTATAACTCCAGTCGTCAGCGCAGCCAATTGCGTGTAGTCCCTGCCGTTTAGCGGGAGCTCGGCAATCTGTTTACTCTCGATAACATCGCCGAGAGCGGAAGATTCTGACTGAAGCAATGGAGGAGCGCCAGTCACAGTCACCTGTTCTGCGACCGAGCCGACCTGCATGGTGAAGTCGACGCGAAGCCGGTCCTGCACCTGAAGCACGATACCAGTGCGTGTGATTTCTTTAAATCCCTGGACTTCCACCGCAACGGAATAGTTCCCAATTTTGAGGGGCGTGGCAACGTAATTACCCTCTGCATTGGTTTTGATAACCGTCTTGGCGTTGGTGCCGACATTCACCACAGTCACCGTGGCATTGGATAAAGCAGCGCCGCTTTTGTCAGTGATCGTTCCGACGATAGTTGCTGCATCAGTTTGGCCAAAGACAGCAACCGGAACCGCAAGCAAGGCAAGCATCAGGCAGACCAATCTGAAGATTTTCCTTTTCGATTCGTCTCTACCGAGAAAGATCGAAGCTGAACAGCCAGTAACAAAAGAGAAAGCGCGCCTTACTGCCAGAGAATTCTGCTTGTCCATGATTTGGGTCTCCTGTTTTCCTGCAATCCGTCTAAGTTGTTTGCCACTCTGCATTCCATATGACAGCCGAGTTACACTCGCGGCGCGGGGTCGTGATCTAAAATGGTTTCCGTCTTGGGATCCCAATAGAGCTTCTTTCCTGCCCAATAAGACTGCGCAGCCATCATGCAAGCCACGGAATGCGCATAGCCTGCCTGAACAGGCGTCGAGGGCTGCTTCCCGGCGCGCAGTGCATCCAACCAATTAGTCATATGGGAAAGATCTTCATCTGTAGTGTGTGCCGGGCCCTTCCCTCCGTCTCCCGGCAATGACAGCCACTCCTCTTTGCGCACGATAGTGGGATCGTCTTCAAAATTGCCTTTCTCTTCCACCAAGAGCCACCGAGGAGTGCCTTCGGTCCCGAAATTCATGAGGGTAGCTTTCTTCCCCATGAAGCGAATGAAGCTGGGTGCATCATTGCCAAAACTCGTGGAGTAACTGGCCAGGAAGCCAGAGGGATATTCCAACAGCGTTTGAAAGGTGTCGGGATTCTCTCTTCCATCTTTCCAGGCAAACACACCACCATGGGCCACCACGGAGCGGGGAAAGTGGTCATCCATAAACCAGTGGACAAGATCAATCCCATGGCTCATCCACTGATCCGGAATGCCGCTCGAGTAGTTCCGGTAAAGTCTGTATTCGAAATAGAGCTGAGGATCGAAGGGCCGATAAGGCTTAGTCATGAGCCACCGGCGCCAGTCAATGTCTTCTTCGCGAATCTGTTTTACTTCCGGACGCCCCCGCCAGCGAGGGCCGTGATAGTTCCAGACGACTTCGACTTTGCTGACATCGCCGCAGACTCCTGAGCGAAAAAGTTTGTTGGCGGCAATCTGGTAGGGTTCGCTGCGGCGCTGCGTGCCCACCTGGACAATCAGGTTTCTCTTGAGTACGGCATCCCGCGCCGCCTTGGCCTCTTCCAGAACATTGCCCATCGGCTTTTCGACATAGGCATGTTTGTTGGCCTCCGCCGTCATCTTCAGCATGGGCGAATGCTGATGTTCCGGGGTCGAGATAATCACGGCATCAATTTCTTTATTGCTTAAGAGTTCTTCTATGTACTGAGAGGAGTGAGGCTCGCGTCCATAGGTTTCTTTTGCCTTGGCCACCGCGAGCCCAAGATTCACTTTCCAGAGATCGCAAATGCTCACGACCTCGACGTTCTTTGAATCTTTGAGTTGCGACAGGATGAATTCCAGGCCGCGACCGCGCTGCCCGATGCCAACATGGCCGAGCGAGATACGGGCGTTTGAGCCCAGCACGCGTCCATACGAAATAGCGGATTGGGTAGCAATGCCTTGGGCTCTACTTGCTCCGAGTAGAGCGGCACCCAATGCTACCGAGGCCGAGCGATCCAGGAATGTTCTCCGCGTAATATTTTTGCTGTTTTGCATTTAGCCAGATCCCCTGTTGTCTCATTCGGTGGCTTTGCCAAACTGGGTAAATTCATACATCGACGCGACGCCCAATTTCGGCAGGAAGAATTGGTATCACATTAGCTAGGTCGTCGTCGAGACAATTTCATAATTTTGTGAAATATTTCAATTGATTAAAGAATTTTCCAAAGCAATTTTCACTGATGCTTTGGTTTAATTACAATAGGCGATTGCATGTTTTATCATAATTATCAATAACTTATGTTAAATTTAGTCATCGACGCAGTTCCGGGTTGGTGTGTGGTTTATAAAATTAACGAGAAACTAATTAGCAGCCGGACTGTGAAATGTTTCATATCGAGGTTATAATTCCATTTTTCTATTTGAAAAATGAAATTTGAAATTTAAGGATGATCGAATGCCAAGAAACGTCACCGTGAAGGATTTAGCTCGTCTTGCTGGCGTGAGCCCAGCGACGGTTTCACGCGTTCTCAACGGTACCGCCCGAGTCAGTCCAGAAATTCAGGCGCGCGTAAGAAGCGCCGCCACTGAGGCAGGCTTCAAGATTGAACATGCCAACAAAACCAAGCTGATCGCTTTTCTTTTGGGCAATCGCGACTTGCTGCATCCCTTTCACTCGCGGGTTCTGGTCGGAGCGGAAGCATTTTGTTCGGAAAACAATTACTCCATCATTTTTCTTCCGTTTCACTATCGGTCGGATGTTCCCTGGCAGGATCTCCATCTACCAAAAATTTTGCAACGCCGTGACCAGGTCAGCGGCTTTGTGGTCGCTGGTACAAACTCGCAAAACCTGTTCGATCTCTTAGCCAGCAAACGAATTCCATTTGCCGTCTTGGGGAACAATGTTCTGGAGGACTGGAAATCGAAGGAGTATGACACCGTCTGGTTTGATGACGAACAGGGCGCCTATGAGATGACGCGCCATCTCCAAGCAATTGGACATCGTGACATTTGGTTCGTGGGGAACTGCAAATTCACCTGGTTCGCCAGGGTACACAAAGGATATCAACGAGCGATGGAAGAGGCTGGGTTACGTGCACGCCAGGCCGGATTCGATTGTGAGCAAGAGGAAAGTGTCGGCTATCTCGGCGCGAAGTCGATATTCACAGGCGGAGAATCTGCGACGGCAATCTTTGCCGGATCGGACGCGTGCGCTAACGGTGTCTACAAAGCGCTCCGAGATCTCAACGTTCGCGTTCCGGAAGAAGTAAGTGTAGTGGGTTGCGATGATCTGGACGCAGTCAAGCTCTATCCTCCACTCACCACGATTCGAGTTTTCGGCGAACAGGTTGGCGCTCATCTTTCCGAACTGGTGCTCAACCGTATTGCTCAACCAGATCGACCTGTTCAAAAACATACAATCCCAACCCAGCTAATAAAGCGTGAGTCTTCTGGTCCACCTCTCAAGTTTGCAGGCAGGGCGTTGGGATTCGATGAATCCTCCAGCACCAATGCTTGAGGAGCCTGTGCGCAGTTTTCAAATTTAAAACAAACGAGGGCGAACTTCATGAATTATGGAAAGACCCAAGTTGTGCTCTGTGAAGACGAAAACGATCTGGGGACGAAAGCGGCTTTGACGGTCGCCCTGAAAATGCGAGAGCTGCTGATCTCAAGGGATGAAATAGGCATAATTTTTGCAGCGGGTGAAAGTCAGGGATCTTTTTTAAATGCTCTCAGTCGGGAAAGTGACATCGATTGGAGCCGGGTCGTCTGCTTCAACATGGACGATTTTTGGGATACGCGTATTCCAGAGCAGTACACATGTGGCTATCAAACGCGCAAGCAACTCTATGACAAAGTTCGTCCCCGGAAATTTCATTTGGTGCGGTTCAATGCTCCAGATCCTCATCAGGAGGCGAAGCATTTTGAGTCTCTACTGCGTTCGGCTGGAAAGATCGACATCCTTTGCCAGGGAATCGGAACTTCCGGCCACCTCGCACTGAACGAACCGCATGACACAGACTTCAACGATTCTGCTTGGGTGAGAGTGGTTGATGTCGCCGAGCAGTCCAAACGCCAACTTATAGAAGATCCAAATTTTAAGGACCTTGGCTTCATTCCGGATAAAGGCATTACCATGACCATCCCTGCTTTGTTCCAGGCACAGAACGTGTATACGATGGTGCCCTTAGGACTCAAGCGCAAGATCCTGACAAAACTATTCCAGACCCAGGAGCCTACTGTGGCTCTCCCGGCCTCAATTCTGAAGACGGTCGACGGAACGCTTTTCGTTGACCGGGATTCGTGCCCAACTGAATTCCTGGCTGCTGAATCGTTCGCAACGACTTAAAAAGTTGAGCAGTTAATAATGAACAAACCCAAGAAAAACGCAAAACGGAAGGACTGAAGGTGCAGATTAGGGTACTTGAAGACAAGCAATCTCTCGGTCGCGCAGCGGCGGAACAGGCTGCCTCCGCCATCCGCCGCGCAATTCGAGAATCAGGGGGAGCTCGTATTGTGGCTGCAACTGGGGCTTCTCAATTCGAATTTTTGGAGGCGCTGACCGGAATTCCCGATCTTGATTGGTCGCGTGTCGAGATGTTTCATCTCGATGAGTATCTGGATTTGCCTTCTACACATCCAGCGAGTTTCCGAAAGTATCTTTTAGAGCGATTGATCAATAAAACATGTATTACTCGATACTGCCTTTTGGATGTGGGGAAAGATCCGGAATCCGCAGCAAAGCGTTTTGGAAAAGAGTTAAACGAACGCGACGTCGATGTTGCGTTTGTAGGCATCGGCGAAAATGGCCATCTTGCGTTCAATGATCCCCCTGCCGATTTCAAGACAGAGGAACCTTATCTGATTGTTAATCTCAGCCAGACCTGCCGCCAGCAACAGGTCAATGAGGGATGGTTCACGGACATTTCAGAAGTGCCAAGACGGGCGATCTCCATGTCCGTGCATCAGATACTGCGAGCGAAAGAGATCGTTGCGGTTGTGCCGGACAGACGCAAGGCACAGGCCGCGAAGTCTTGCTTAGAGGGGCCGATTACTCCCATGGCTCCTGCATCGGCGCTGCGTAATCATCCGAATAGCATTGTGTTTCTCAATAAAGATTCTGCCGCTCTCTTAACAAAGAATTAAGATCACAAAATAGTGCTGGTGGGCTGATGGAGATTCTCTTGATCAGGTAGCATTCAAGCACGTTGGCCTCGCAACCCGCTCACGTGAAAGCCCACCATCACACCTGCGTTGGTGGATCGATGGGCTCTTATCCTGTTCAATGGTCATCAACTATATTGACCGGCAAACTTTATCATTGGTTCGAGGCTTTTACAGCGCAGCTGATTTTTGCGGAGAATGCTTAAGTAGCGCTTTGACGAGCAATTCAGCCGCACGGTGTGCCGGAATCGATTCGTTGCGACAACAGGTCAGAGGTGAGCGAGACAAAGATGACGATTCACATTGGTCTGATTGGCGGTGGCAATATTACCGCGACGCATGCGAGAGCGGCCCGCGCAATTGCCGGAGTTGAAATCGCGGCATTCTATGGAACCAATGCAGAGAAGGTCGCGGGCCTTTGCCAGGAGCATGGAGGTAAGCAATATCAGGACTTCGAGGCGTTCCTGGCGCATCGCCCGATGGATCTGGTGGCGGTCGGAAGCCCATCGGGGATGCACGGAGCCCACGGAATTGCGGCGGCGCAGCGCGGCCTGCACGTACTTACCGAGAAACCGATCGAGATCAGCACAGCACGCGCGGATGCGCTCATCGAGGCTGCGGAATGCTCCGGCGTGAAACTTGGAGTGATGTTTCAGGACCGGGTGAAACTTGGAATTCGTCGGCTGCGAGAATGGATCCGTGACGGGGTGATTGGAAAACCCCTGCTGGTGGATGCACGGGTGAAATGGTATCGACCACCGGAATATTACAGCAGGTCGCGTTGGCGCGGCACGTTTGCCCTGGACGGAGGAGGAGCCCTGATCAACCAGGCAGTGCACACGGTGGATCTGCTGCTGTGGCTGCTCGGCGATGTGGTTGGCGTGCAGTCCCGCGCAGCGACTGCACTCCACAAAATTGAAGGCGAGGATACGTTGGTTGCAACTCTTGAGTTTAGCAACGGTGCGCTGGGCATCTTCCATGCGACGACTGCCGCGTATCCGGGATATCCGCGACGAATCGAAATCACTGGAACTGAGGGCACTGTAATTCTTGAACAGGATCGCATTCTGGCGGTCCACTTGCGCGGTGCCCCTGCCGATATCGACGCAAGCATTGTGTCAGATGAAAACCAGAGTGCGTCATCCGCTGTAGTCAGCGACTTTCGTGGACATCAGGCGTTGTTTGAGGATTTTATTCGTGCGATCGAGCAGGATATAGATCCGGTCTGCAACGGGCGCGAAGGCCGGCGAAGTATCGCGCTGGTCGAGGCAATCTATCAGGCTGCACGCAATGACAGAAAGTAGCACACGACCCTTTCCAGCAAATGAAGTGATGAACTGAAATTCGGCGGGGCGGCAACAGAGATCAAAAGGGGGCTCACGTCTCGAATCACTTCACGCGCTGCGGGACGTCGAGATAGTACACCTTCAAATCTCGAAGCACCCAATCGGCTTCATGTGTATTTACGCCCAGGCGCACTGATTTCGCTCCGTCAGGCTGATAGGGAAATGAAGAATAATCCACCATAAGCTTTTCCAGCTGAGTATCACCCTTCATGACGAACATGCTTACGCGCTTGGATTGAAAGTGGCCGTCGTAATCGGCATTGACATACATGCGGAATTGATACTCGGTGTCCGCCGCACCCCAATTTGTTTCAACCTGTCCAATTTGCGTAAAGCGGCCATCGACAAAGCCCATGAACTTAATGACTGCCCCACCCTCCTGGTGAAGGTCTACATTCAAAGCCCAGGTGTTCACATTGCTCACATCTCCATCCGGGCCGGCGACATTGAGGTTGACGCAAAAGGAATTGGCGTCATCACCGAGCCTGGGAATCACGAATTTCCCTTCAATCGCATAAGGGCGCGAAGGATCGATTGCAATACCTTCACGCACAAGGTGCTGATTCAGAGGTGTGTTCGCGTACATTTCAAGAGCATCGGGTTTCACCGCATATTTGAAGTTTGCCGGCTGTGGCGGCCCTTGCCGGTCCCAGACTCCGTTGGAACTCTTTCCGTCAAACTCCTTGAAGATGAGTGCCGCCTCGTCCGTGTCCCTGACGAGGTGATCCGGCTTCCGTCCTGCAGCCCATTCGATCGCGCCGGTGAGTAACGCCCGGAAGTAGCGATCAGATCGATAGTCTTCGTACGTATGTCCGAGCGCGGTGTAAAAGTAACGGCCGCCGTCATAGTGTTTGTACCAGGTGAGTGGGTGATCCGTGGGGCCTTTACCCATGGCAAGCTCGCCGGGATCGTAGGTTCGCTCATCCACAGAGGCGAGCACATGGACATCTGGATCGAGGCGCGGATCGGAAACGAAGCTATACCACTCATCGACATGTTCCCATTGAAGCGGCAATGTAAAGGAAGCCGGATGGGCTTGATCTTGTAGTAGCACCGTTGCCTTTTGAATTTCCGGATGGTCGGACAGCAGCACCGACGCCATCTTTCTGTACCAAGGCCAATTATCGCGCTCGGTGTCGGTTCCTGCCTCGTGAATTGCGACTGTACCTTTGTGCGATTGCTGAAACCGCTCATAGGCCTCCTTCTGCTGCGAGTCAAGGATATTGCCCGACGTATTCAGCCAGACCACCACGTCATAGCGCTCCAGATTGCTGTCATTGAACTGCGAAGCATCTTCGGTGGCGTCCACATCCCATCCACGCAATGCACCCAGTTCTTCAATCGCGCTTATGCCGGCGGGAATGGATGCGTGGCGGTAAGCCGCCGTCTTACTGAAGATCAGAACTTTGAGCGGGATTGTGGCAGCCCACGCAGACATGGCCGGGCAAACAGACAGCAAAACGGCGCATAAAAATTTAAACATCTTCAATCCTTTCCTCGCAGTTCCATCACGAGATACAAACAATTAGGGTCGCCCCGCACTAGGAAGATCGCGCTCAATCCGGCTTGCAGCTTCAACTCCCAAGACACGATACCCTTCAGTATTGAAATGCACATTGTGCGGCTGTTGTAACGTCGTAAGGGAGGGATCAACCACGCTCCAGAGGTCATCAGTCTCAACCCCCATTTCCCGCATGACTTGAAGTGCCGCGGCGTTGTACCGAATCTCGTCGCCCTGAACGCGTCCACCGGAACCGCTCGGCACAGGCGTCGTTGTGGCAAATATCAGTTTTGCACGTGTACTTTGCAGGCTTGCGATAATTTCCCTCAGGTTCGCTTGGTATTGTTTGATTGAAGCAACTTGCTTACCTTTGTCCGGGGTAACATACTCACCTTTCTCGTCCAGATATTTCAGATCGTGAAGTCCGAAATTAAAGTAGATGACATCCCAGTGCTTCTCTCCGATCCACTGCTTAACATGTTCGAGGGCGAATTCGGTGGACCAGCAGTTCACATCGGGATGCTGAACGTTGGCCTTTCCGGCGAGCAACTTCCGCACTTCCCATGTGTAGCCCAATGAGATTGAGTCGCCCATGATTAAGACGCGGGGAAGATGTGGATCCTCTGGGACCTGCACCAACGCCGGATCGGGAGGTTCGCCATCCACACCGACTGGGGGCGGCGCGTCAATGGATTTTTGCTGGGCCGACAGTGGTGCGAACAGAATCGCTATGACGCAGGCGATTACTAAATTTTTCATCTTGTCTGCTCTCAACCGTAAGACTGCTAAGACCGGGGCGAGTAACTCTCATACTTGATCTCTCTGTACGGTATCCGACCTGAAACTACTTCTACAAATGGTTTACCGTTTTTGACACCCACGGTTCCGAAACCGGTGGCGGTAGAGAGGAAACAGCGGAAATCTCCTTTGATTGCCGGCCGAAGATACAAAATTTTCTCCACCGCATCGAAGCGTGCTCCACTAAAGGCTTGCAGGAGAGCATACGAGGACATGGCCCGGGCGTACCAGTGTCCCGCCTCTATTTCATCGAATGGATTTCGGATGCGTCCGTCGTAGCGGCTGCGGCATGCGCGAACAATTTCCAACCCTTCATCGGTCTTTCCCAGTGCAACTAAGTGCGAAGCCACCTGGTACTCGATTCCCGTCCAAACTTCGTCTGAGTAAATCATTGCCAATAATGGTCTGCCGCCACGAGGCCACGTGCAACACGCTAATCCTGCTTCGTGACCACAGGCGAAATAAGGACGCCTGATGTTCACGTGCTTCGTAAAATCTTTCTTGAAGTTGTAATGGTAGACCGCCAGAAGATGACTTTCGACTTTGCGCGAATCAAGCACTTCGCCCACACCACACATTAAAGAAAGCCATTCTCCAAGTACGCCATCCGATAGACACCCTTGGCCATATTGATAAGGAGGGCCGTCCTTTCTCGCTAGCTCTAAGAACTCGGGATAGTTGGGAGAATCGTCATCAATCCGCGGGTAGGGAGCCCGCAAATTTTGCCACTTTGTCTCTTGAAAGAAGTATTCGTCATTGAATAGCTGTTCTATCTGGTGGGAACTCTTACTTAAAAGAGAGGAATAGAGTTCGATGTTGTCGCCTAGTGCCTCGCCCATCAAGATGGCCGCTTTGAGCGCGCTGATATAAATACTCGTACACATGCTGTCGGCGCCCCAGAATTCTATGTCATAGGTGTTGATATGCGGTTCCTCGATCACGCCCTTATGCCCAGGATCCCAGGTGCTGATGCAATAATCCAGGCATGCGCGGATCTTAGGCCACCAACGTTGGAGCCATGCCGTATCCCCACTGATTCGCCAATCCCGATAGAACTTAATGATTCCGCCCAGCTGTCCATCCGCTGCATCAGGAGGCGCATTCTTCTCTTCCAATGACCGTATCGGAATCGCCGCTCGACAGAATTGATGGCCTTCATCGTTCTGGTTCGCCCCGAACTCGGTTTCACGTAAGCTGCGCTCAAGCTCCGGAAAGAGATGCGCGATTGCCTGGGCGTAGTTCCAGACATGTGTGGATGATCCATAGCAGGATCCTTGCGTCTCTCTGCTGCCCTCCCATCCCCACAGGCGGCCATCTGTCTGGCGAAGAACCGTGGGGGACTTCAGGATCGACAGGTTGGACGCGACCGCTTCCATGACCTCAGGTGGGAGAGTCGTATCGTAAAAAACCCGCGAGAACTTTTCAGCGGCCTGCCGCAAAGGCTGATAGTTGCTTTGCCAATAATCGATCAGCTTTTCGAGGCTGGAAAAACGCCCGGCATACCATGGCTGATACGTTCCTGCGATTGGCGTACAACCCACCACATTGCAGCTCACCACATTACTATCCGATGGAATGTCCGCGGGCTTGAAGAGATTCGATCTTGGAGCATGCCAGGCGAAACGAAGTGAAATGGTCCTTGCTTCACCAGGCGCAACCGAGAAAGGGACAAATATCGATGCGCCTGGCGATGAGTCATCCATTATGGGAGCTCGTGAGTAGCTCTCACCTGACTCAATGTCTCTCCAAACGATCTGCAGTGAATCTACCCCGCGCATCCACGCAGGATTAACCTTGGCATTTGCGTTATCCACCCAAACCGCCAAAGACGTATCGTCCCATGGTCTGTCCTCAACCCCAGGGCCGGACAGGACAAATCCGTGAGCGGTAGATCGGATTCGGTCGGATGGCGCCTTTTTGAAGAAATCGTGACGCTCCGCCAGGAAATTTTGAGCATGAAAAGAGAACACCGCTTCGACCGATGCCGGGCTTCGATTGAGAAAACGGTATTCGAGGCCGGCAACCGGAAGACTGGAATTGTCTGCATCGCCGGGAGAGAATGGACTCCAACCAGTGAGCTCCACCTCTAAGGGCAGCTCTGCGTCTTTAAGGCGGACGGTCCCAAATGGAAATCGGCTCTCGAACGTAACCTGTCGAAACCGTGGAAGCCCCCAGCAACCGCCGGGATAGGTGCCTTCCACCCCAGGAAGAAATGGCCGTAGCTTCCAGACAGGCACCGGGCCCTCCAGAACGCGTGCTATTTTCCGCGATCCTTTAATGCATATGGCCGAAAAGGCGTGAGGCTCGCTGCCTAAATCAGGCCGGTTACGCAACGAAAATTTCGAAAGCGCGCCTGTCCCTTCCAGGCAAATCATGCCAGCCCCAATGCCGCCCATGGGAAACGCAATCTGATTCAGATAGTCGCCATGATAGAGGCTATTGAACGCACGGACGCCGCTATAAGTTTTGGTAGTAGGTTCTTTTCGGCCATCGCCCGTAGCATGTGTCGCAGATTCAGAAGACACTGCATTAGCGGCAGACGCTGCGATAATCCCGCCCGCTCCTACCAGGATGTGCCTTCGCGTCATTGACATGCTTAGCGCCTCCTGGACGCCGCGGGTGGCCCACCGTTTGTGGCGGACTAATATTTAGAACTCACTACAGCATTTCTGCAAGAGCCTGTCCTGAGCGAGGTGTCAAAGGCTATCAGAAAACTCAAATGATGGGCCATCAGCCGGTTTTTATTTTTCGGGAAACCTGAAAAAGTGAGTCACAGCATCGCTTTCATGCCGCGCTGTGACTTGCTCACACTCCTTCAATTATTCCGTTCGCCATTAAAATTGAAATCTTCCGGCGAACTGAAGAATACGCGGGCCTGCATCGCTTTGGATCTGCCCAAATGTACTATCTGACAAGAGGTTATCCGGATTGCTGAAGTTCGGATGGTTTGCCAGATTGAATGCTTCGAAGCGAAGCTCAAAACGCATACGCTCCCGCACAATGAACTCCCGGCTGAGTGCTACGTCCACGTTCACCGCTCCAGGCCCCTCCAGAGAATCGTTTCCCGCATTGCCGAAAGTTCCAATCGGGTTAGGAACATACGCAGATGGTGTGACCCACTGAAGAGTCTTGAGGTTGCGCACGTACGGGTCTCCGACCAGGTTTGGCCGGTCCAATCCGATACCCGTTAAGGAATTGTCAACCCCGGTAAACGGAGTGAACCAGGTTCCCGAGCGGGCTGTGATGATTGGCGCCAGTTTCCAAGTGCCCACCAATTTGTCAGCCAGGCGATTCTTGAGACGAGGAGTCTCCAATACAACCGAGACGTTCAATGCATGACGAATATCAAAGCCGCAGTTTCCGTGTTCACCTTTCAGATTGTTCGGATCCTGCGTTTGCGGACCTCCAATGTCACCGATGAAATCCACATCGCTTATGCAATGCGAATAGGTGTAGTTGGCCAGGATGGTGAAATTGTGGTTGAAGCGATGCTCTCCTTTTAGAAGTAGCGCCTCATAACGGGAAACCCCGCCGTCGTCAGCCTGGAAGATGTCCGAATATGCGGATCCTGTCACTGGGTTCTGAAGGTAAAGGACCCTTCGTTGATCCAGGTTATTGATCGTCGAACAAGGTGCGCCGCCACAGGTTCCGGGAATAAAAACACCGGCGTTGATATCTTCACCGCTCCAAACGTGAACGGTGATGTTACCGAGGTAGCCGGCGGAAAACACCCAGTCTTTGAATGGCTGGATCTCATAAGTCAAGTTCCAAGTGTTTGTGTAGGTTTGTTTACCGTTTAGCGGAAAGGTAATATACGTCCCCTGAGCCGGAAAACCAGCAGTACTGGGAGGCGGTTGCGGCGACGGAAAAGGATTCCCTCCAGGAAATCCTGTATAGGGGTTTGTGAAACCACCCGCAGGACTAGCCAATGAAATGAGGCTGCCCCATGGCGCATCGCCCGTTTGATCGTTCCAATAGCCGAGCGCGAAAAGATCATAAAACAGGCCGTACCCGGCGCGGACTACTTGGCGGCCACTTCCGGTAGGATCCCAGGCAATGCCGACACGTGGCTCGAATTTCCAATAGTGGTTATTACTGAAGCTGTGTGGTACACCCGGATCACCTGGAAATTGCAGGCCAGCCGGAGCATTTACAAAGATATTGCTCGTAGTTCCGGCATCGAAGGCGGCCTGAGAAAAGTGATTTTCCTTATTGTAGATCTCATGTCCCCAGAGGTTCGGTTCCCAACGGAGTCCCAACTGTGCTGTGAGTTTCCGATTCAAGCGAACTACATCGTGGACATACGCGCCATAATAGTTTTGCCGGCCATCGAATGCCTGCTTATTTCCCTGTTGAAAGTTATTCGGGAGTCCAAGCATGAAGTCGACAAGCGAATCGTTTGTAAATTGACCGCTGAAGTTGAAAATTCCTTCTCCATTGGTGAGGCCGAAGCTCTTCTGCCAGTGATAGATCCCCTCGCCACCTATCGCCAAATGGTGTCGACCGAAGGTGATGTCCACATCATCTGCGAGTTGATAGTTGTTTTGAAATATTTGAACCGGTGCGCAAGTGCCGCAACCTACCGTAAAGTGTCCACCGACGCCGACACGCATGTAATTAGTTGCCGGCTGATAAACATTAACCCCGATTTGCCCGAGGCCAATCGCGTCTGGCGAAGGACCGCGCGCAATCGTGAGCCGCGTATACCCGGCGTGAAATGAGTTAACCATGTTTGGATTAATGGTATAAGTCTCGCCAACTACAGCCGAGATGTCATGATCGATGACCCCGCGGAGTTGGGTCAGCAGGATGTTCGATGGGCTAAATGGTCCCGGACTGTAGTAATCGGCTTTGAAGATGTGCCCGAACAGGCTGTTTTTTGAGTTCAGGTTCGAATCGACGCGGCCGACAATTTGCTGCTCGCTTTGAGGTTCGGGGAGTGAGTAGGTTATTTTTCCGCAAGGATCTGTGGCAACCGGGATATGACTCAGCAAATTCAGTGCCTGTTGATTGAAGCGCGATGTAGGAATCTGGTTTCCGGGGAAGGGCTGTCCTGTGTTCGGATCAATGATTGTGCGCGCGACGCCACTCGACTGACACCCAGCGCCTTCCAACTGGGTGAAGTCGCCGCTCAGCGCAGCCGCTGTAGGAACAAAAGAAAAAGTTGACGGAGGCGCAGTGCGGATGATTGTTTTCTGGTAGCCAAAAAAGCCGAATACTTTGTTCTTGAGAATGGGAGCGCCAAATGTACCACCAAATTGATTCCTTTTCAGCGAGTCTTGTTTGGTTGCGAAGTAGTCAATCGCGTTGACCTGGCCGTTGCGGACGAATTCAAACAAAGTTCCATGGAATTGATTTGTGCCCGACTTTGTCACAGCATTCACAACAGCTCCGGGGTGCATGCCATAGCGAGCCGAAAGAGCACTGGTCTCCACACTGAATTCCTGAAGTGCGTCCGGGAATGGTAGCGGGAGGTTTACGTTTTGAAGCGAGTCCATGTTTTCGCCGCCGTCAAGCAGGTAGAGGGTTCCGTTCGCCTGCCCACCCGCCACGGAAATGGCATCGGCGCTGAAATAATTCTTACTTCCAGTTAAATCGCTCATTCCATTTGCCGGACCAACATCATTAGCGGCGCCGGACAACATAATGAGCTGCGTGGCTTGGCGCCCATTGAGCGGCAATTCAACCATGCGTGCCTGGTCTATTACTTGGGAGACAGATGCTGTGTCTGTCTGGACCATTGCCGCATCAGAGCTCACCACAACCCGTTCGGTCACCCCTCCTAGTTTCAAGGCGATGTTGATTTTGGGGCTCTCACCGACCTGAAGGACAATACCTGTCTGTATGTATGAGGTAAATGCCTTTGCTTCTACTTGAAGCTTGTATGGGCCTATCGCTAATCCCGGCAGAATGAAGGTTCCATCGGACCCACTTTGCACTGTCCGAACCGCGTTGGTGTCGGTCTGGGTGACGATTATCTTCGCATCGGGAATTGCCGCTCCCGAGGGATCTGTGACAACGCCGGACAGCTGCGCGTTCGCAACAGCTTGAGCGTGAGCGAGAGTAGCAGAGGCGACAATCAGAAACAGCGATGTGGCGGTAAGCCAGCGATAGGCGGTCCTTGGTTTAATTGTGCAGAGACCAGTGAAAGTTCCGATTGATTTCATGCGGGTTACAGGGCCCATGGTGCTCCTCCGGAGAAACACATCTATCTTCGAGCGGATACAATCTCAGCTTTTTGCCATTACTCTTCTTTCACCTTCACCTTCTCGATGCGCAGGCATTCGAATCGCCCGATCGTGTCTTAGCCCTTCTGCCTAGCTGAGGGGTGAAGCATGATGCGAATCCGAACCAAAACTACAGGCTTCGCAACAGGATGAATAAGTACCACGCGAGGAGTTTGACCGTCAAGAAATTAATGAAATATTACAAGTAATAAATGAAATGTATCATACAGTGATTCAGATATTTAAAAGTAATTACTGTGCGCTATATCTTTATTATAAATAATTTAGTAAGCCAAGAAGGTTGAAGTACGTTGATATGAAACGTTTCTTGATAATCAGAACGTGGATTCGATGAGCAACGCCGTTAGCGGCAGGTCGATTACAGGACATTCTTGTCGGTTTTGTGGAAATAAACCTCGCCGGGGAAGATTGTAGTTCGTTGATCAAGCGCTAACTGTCAGGATCACCTCCTCGCTCTCACGTATTACCAGTTCTTCAGAAAGATCTACTTGAACGGTGTCTGCATGAACTCTTGCGTTGCATGGAACAGAGTTCCCGTTGGGTGCGGTCATTGTTGCCGTTTTGGCAGAGCCGTATTTCGAGTCGCTCCCGAGAATCATCTGCCGAAGTGTGATGTTGCCGTGGCGAGACCCAAGAGTTGCCTTGAGTATTCCGCCTCTCCGGTTCTGCGTATATCGTCCCCATGCCGACCCTGCGGCGAAAAAGCAGTTAAAGTTGTCCGGGTTCAAGCGGGGACGGAAGGTCACGCTTTGCTCCACGGCTGAGTATCGAAACCCTGAAAGTGCTAAGAACACGGAATAGCTCGCCATGGCGCGCGAATAGTGATTTCCCCATTCGATTTGATTCCAGGGATTTCTGCGTGCACCATCGTAGCGGCCGCTAATAGCCTTAACGATCGCCAACCCTTCCTCCACCAGCCCTTGATAAATTAGGTGCGCGGCCACTTGATACTCAACACCCGTCCAAACCTCGTCGGCATAAACAAATGGGAGGGTGGGACGTCCGCCCTTCGGCCACGAACATAGCAGCAGGCCTTTCTCGTCGTTGAGAACGTAAATGCGTTGTGTATTAGCATGTGTCCAGAAGTCATGCTTGAAATTATTGCGATAGATCGACTGAAGCGCCTTTCGCACACGATTCTTATTCAGTCCGATATCGAGTCCCACCACATCCGCGAACCACTGTCCCAACATTTGGTCCGACAAACACCCGTCGCCAAATTGATACTTAAGCTGCCCATCTCCCACCACGCGTTCCTTCCAATCTTCTTTGTCGTACGGCAGCATGGGGCGAATCTCCTCTACGGGTGTAACTTTCTGGATGTAGAAATCTCCATTCCACAGATCCTCGATATTCTTCACACCCTTTTCACGAATCTCTCGATAATTTGTCGCCGCAGACCGGTCATCAACCGCGGAAGCCATAAGCTCCCCTGCTTTCAACGCCCCCAGGTAGAGCGTAGTCATCATGGGATTTGGACCGAAAAATTCGATGTCATAAGTATTGTGTTGTTCCCCTTCCATGAGACCATCTTTGTCGGCGTCCCAGAACTTCCACGCGAACTCCAACGCCCGCTTGGCATTTGGCCACATCTTTTTTAGAAAATCATCGTCACCCGAGAGCTGCCACTCCCGATATAACTTCATAATGCATCCCATCTGTCCGTCGGCCGCCGGACGAAAGTCCCACTGCGCGATACCGACAGGTACCACCGAACGAAATGCCATACTGTCGTCACCCCGCATTTCATAGAGGAAGTCGGTGTTACGCATCGAGCGTTCGAGTTCAGGAAACAGAAATGCCAGTGCCTGTTCATAATTCCAGACATGCGAACAGTTCATCCAACCATTGTGTTGATCGTCGCCGCAACCTTCGAATCCAAAAAATTGTTTTCCCTCGAGCAAAATGCAGGTGTTGGTTCGAAGAATGGAGGCCTGACTCGAAACCGCCTCCAACACGTAGGGCGGAAGCGTACTGGAAAAAAATATTTCTTTGAACAACCGGGTCTTTCGCTCCAATTCAGATAAACGGCTCGCGGTGTGGATCGCGACCTCCCACGCACTCTTGAAGCGGGTGCCATAGTAGTTGGTCAGTTTCTTGTCCTTTATCTGATCATGCTTTTGGTCCCAGCCATCTTCATCCTCTGCTTGCCAATAGTTTTCCCGCAGCGGAAAGTACCACGCCAGGATGAATGTGATGGTCGTCGATTCACCTGGAAGCAGGCGAACATGCGGCGCGAGCGTCGAGTAGTCTGATTTGCCCTCAGCGGATGGTTTAGAGGGTTCCGAATCGTGCATCTTGCCATCAGCGGAAAATTCATCTACCCACTTCTCATAGGAATCCCACCATGCTCCATCTTCCCAACTGGTGCGTGCGGTGTAAGAGGAGTTAGTTGTTAGCAATGCGACGGACCCATGACGAGGATCATCTACAGAATATTTCTCTGAGGTTAAATCTAGTCCGGCAACCTTTGTTCCACCCGCCTGGTCCTGTTTCACGGTGGTCACATTTTTTCCAAACCCGGGATGGCCATTACCTTTGAGGAATGCCTTGCCGTCGTAGCCGACCGGGTTTAATAAAGAGAAGGCGAGTGCAATATCGACCGCTTTCTTGCTGTGGTTTTTGACTCGATAATTGAAAATTGCCACCGGCAAGCTGGAATCATCCACATTGAGCGGGATGAATGGATTGAAAGCTTCGAGGGAGACCGTCAAGGGAAGTGCACTATCTTCGAATTCAACTTTGGCTATGGGGTATTCACCTGTGAATCGCGCTTTCTGAAAATGCGGCAACCCCTGGCCTGATTCCCGGTTAAAGCCTTCCCAGCCCCGAAAGGGAGGCTGAAGAGGCCCTTCGACCACGCGCAGTGAACCAGAACCGCCCTCTGGCCGTACCCAAAGCGCGACAAAAGTAAAAGGCAGGATTCGTCTTTTTGCCGGGCGATTGAAAATTTCCCAATCGCGCAATTCGCCTCGGCCGCCGATCGAGACAGTACCGGTGCCAATACCTCCAAGAGGGAACGCCACTTCGCCAGCTTGTTCACTCGAGTAAGAACGCTGCGGACCACCTGACACAAGCTCTTGACGGGAATAAGGTATGGATGAGCCTGCATCGGATTGAAAGGCTTGGGGCGGAGTCCCTGCGGACAATCCATTCTTTTCCAAAGCGGCAACGCCAAGGGCTGCCGCTGACGTGGAAACCAGGAACTGCCTTCGATTTACGCCGTTTTTCTTTTCCACTAGATTCTCCAGAGTTTTGACCGATGTGCTCTAAAAATCTTCTCCCCGTAGATCCACAACATGTATCACCAGGCTGGCGCACTCTATGGTTCTTGAGTAGTATCACCGAATGCGAAGTACAGTTGCTGCGGGATATTCATTTGGCAGTTGCGTGCGCGAATTCAAGCAGCAAACTTAAATGCAAAGGCTTGTAGTTACTCTCCAACTTTGCATCCGCATAGATAGACTTCGATCCCTAACTCGCGGAAAGCTGCAGCCTTGGCCATCAATGCCGTATTCGAAGTGACGGCATCTTTGCCGTAGGCTACCTGAATGTGATTGGCTTTGTGACGTCCCATCATCTGGTCGCGCGTGACGCCGTGCAGCACAGTGTTCATCATGGGCCATTGCGGTGTGGTGGCTTGCCACCGGCGCTCAACTTCCTCAGGCGGCAATTCCACGACGGTGGCGCGCCCAAGGTCAGCTTTGAGCCGGTTGCCTTCCACAAAAATGCGGCTCCAGACAATTTCCCCAGGCTTGCTGATCCCCTTCAGCGTCCCGCCGCCGAGCGGAAAATACATCGGAGGCTGGCGTTCACTTACGGCTTCGCGATAACCATTGGCAAAATGCTGGGGAGGCGCGGCTCCGGAAATCTCCAGCACCCAAACAAATTGGCCACCATACTCTTCGCCGAAACGGAGGTCATGCAAAGTTGTTTCCGGATCCAGGCCTAGACGGCGCCACACCATGTTGGTGATGAGAGCATCCACGCCTGCGCATTCGTCCACTTCGTTGAAATGGGGAAGCGCCTGTCCTCCGTAGAGTATCCGGTTACTCCCAGCTTGGCAGACCGGGGGACGATCCACGTTGTTCAACAACCCTTCCACCAAATCCGAAGCGGGAGTCAGGTCCTTCAGTCCTTGCTGATATTGAATTCCTATAGCGGCGCACCCGAACTCATCCGCAATGCGCAACGCCGCAATATACATCCGGCACTGCTCGAATATCTGTTCATCTGTCAGCTCGTTCTCCGGGTTTGAGCCAGTGTTGAACTTCATCCCTTTTCTATCTAACCAGGCGCGGACTTCCTGTGCCTCTGCGTGAGGGACCCGCAGCATGGCTGCATACAAAGCTGACTGGCTCAATCGTTCTTTGAATACCCCCATAGGACTTAGTAACTCGTCAGGGATGATGGCGTTGTACATTCCCATGCAACCCTCGTCAAAGATTCCGAGAATCGCTTTTTTACGGAGAAGCTCCGCAGCCACACTTTGGCCCACCTGTTCTGCTAGTGAATCTGCAGGTTGTGAAGGGAGAGGACGCACATGGCTGGAATCATGTGCAACGCGCTTGCCTTGCAGCCAGTGTTCCAGCCGACGCAGAAAATATTCATCACTAAAATCCGCGCTCCAGAGAGTGTCGTAATGGATCCCAGCCTTGGTCAGGCATCCATTCAGATTCAACATGCCGACTAACCCGGGCCACTGTCCGCTCCAGTTTGCCACTGTAAGGATGGGGCCACGATGGTGAAAAAGGCCAGCGAGCACATGATGGCTGTATTGCCAAACCGCCTCTGCCACGATCACCGGGGATGCGGCTGGAATTCGCTCAAACACGTCGATTCCATAGCGCTGGCTGTCAATGAAGCCATGACCTTTCTCGGCTTGAAAAGCGTGGGCGCGTGTCACTTGATATCCGATACGGGTTAACGCGGCCGTAATCTTCCGTTCAGTGTCCGCTTGTGCTGGCCAACACTTTTGATTTGCTGACAAACGTAGGTCGCCGCTGGCTACCAGATAAACAGACATTGCCGATCAGTTCTCCATGAACGGCAGCCAGTGTACAACGCGGAACTTATGCGCGTAAATAGTAACGTTACGATTTATAGATGCGAATAGGTTAACCTCGTAAAATCATCGTATCTACAATAGACGTCCAATAGCCAGAAATCGTAACGTTTCGCTTGACAATGCCAAAAGCAAAGTATACAAGGCATTAGCCCTTATTTCTGCCGTTGGCTTCTTTGCAAATTTTATTGCCGGAGATATGAACTTAATGGCGAACTCTTTTGCCCCGGAGTAGTGGCCCTGACGTACCAGAATTCGCGTCATAATTGTTTCGTTCAGGGATCGGTTACTTATCCTCCATCAGGCCAACCATTAACAATGTGTGAGAACAGTCTCACAAAATTCCGAAGGTGCCAGCGAAGACGATCCGATGGAAGCATAAATTAGAAAAGCTGTGTGCAGGGGGTGCAATGTTTCGAACGTTGCTTTTGCTGCTCTTGACCATGTTGCTTACGGGGACCATGAACGCCGAAGTGAAAGTGGAAAAAACGGAATACAAGGGCTGGAAAAATTGTTACCGCGTCACCAACGGTGAAGTTGAACTGATTGTGACGAGTGACGTGGGCCCGCGAATCATTCGCTTCGGGTTTGTCGGCGGGCAAAATCTCTTCAAGGAATATTCCGACCAATTAGGAAAGAGCGGCGAAGAAAAATTTCAATCGCGGGGTGGAAGCCGGGTGTGGAAAGCACCGGAAGATCCGGTTGCCACATGGGCGCCGGACAATGTGGCAGTGGAGATTAAAGTCACCCCCACTGGCTTAGTTGCTCGAGCCCCGGTCGAGCCGCTCTCCATGCTGCAAAAAGAAATTGAAGTGAGTATGTCGCCGTCGGGAACTGGCGTGGTTGTTTCGAGTCGCATTAGCAATCGTTCCCTGTACCCGTTGGAATTCTCGCCATGGGTCCTCACCCAGATGACGGAAGGTGGCCTGGCGATTTCTGGGTTTCCACCGCGCGGCAAGCATCCCATTAATTTGGAAGCAACCAATCCCTTGGTGATGTGGGCGTACACCAACCTCGCCGACAAACGCTGGAAGTTCACGAAAAAGTATTTGACGCTGCAACAGGATCCAAACAATCCAGAAGCCCAAAAGCTAGGGATGTTCAATTCCGACACTTGGGCCGCCTACGTAGTTAATCAGGAGATGTTTCTCAAGCGCGCAAAATCCGATCCTGCAAAAACCTATCCAGACTTTGGCTGCTCCTTCGAAACTTTCACCAACAATGAGTTTCTCGAGCTTGAAACTCTGGGGCCGATGACAAAGGTTCTTCCCCAGCACACAGTGGAGCAAGTGGAGCAGTGGAGCTTGTATCGCGCGGTAAAACTCTCCGAGTTGACTGACGAAAGTCTTGATCGTGTTTTGTTGCCGATCCTGCAATCCGAGGGGTCCCGACACTGATGTCGGCCTCCGCGCAGCTGAGTTTTTTCTTCTTGGCGGGAAACTCCCGTCTGATGTCGCTCAACGCCATCGATCTGTCCATCATCGTCCTTTATTTTGTGCTGGTTCTCGGTCTGGGAGCTTACCTGCGCAAGTTTGCCAGTACGGGCAATGATTTTTTCATGGCAGGCCGCGAAATGACCGCGTGGATCGCGGGACTGAGCTTCATTTCGGCGAATCTGGGATCGCTGGAGATGATGGGATACGCTGCGGCGACATATCAATACGGCATTCTTGTCGCTCATGCGTATTGGATCGGAGCGATTCCAGCCATCCTGTTCCTTGCCCTGGTGATGCTTCCGTTTTATTACATTTGTAAAACCCATTCGGTTCCCGGCTATCTCCACCTGCGCTACGGTGAAGGTGCGCGCTCGCTTTCCGCAATATCTTTCGCAGTGATGACCATCTTGATGAGTGGCATCAACATGTATTCGATGGCCATCATCATGAAAGTCATTCTTGGATGGGACATCCACTTCAGCATTTGGGTTTCTTCTCTTACCGTTGCAATCTATGTCATGGCTGGCGGTCTGTTATCGGCGATCTTCAATGAAGTGCTGCAGTTCATGCTGATCTGGGTCGGCTGTCTGGTGATTCCTGTCGCGGGTCTGTTTGAAGTCGGCGGATGGAATGGGCTGGTGCATCGCATTTCACAGAATTTTCCCGGCCAGGACTTCACCCATATGTGGAGCACCATGGGGTCGTTCACTGGTAATCCCATGGGAGTTCATTGGACTGGCGTAGTGTTCGGCTGGGGACTTGCTATTTCGTTCGGATATTGGACGACTGATTTTCTTGTGGTACAACGTGTCCTGGCGGCCAAAGATCTTCGCTCCGCACAGATGGGTACGATCATCGGTGCATTTTTTAAGATGATGGTACCGCTCATCGTCATTCTGCCGGGTTTGCTCGCGCTCGCGGTGCTTCCTTACAAGCTGCTTCCAGAGACTATGGCCAGCACGCCCGGGGTTCACACTTACAACGAAGCGTTGCCGCTGATGCTGGCGCGATATTGTGGCCCCGGTTTACTTGGCCTTGGTGTCACCGCGTTGATTGCCGGTTTCATGAGTGGTATGGCCGGCAATGTCAGCGCATTTGCCACCGTGTGGACCTATGACATCTACAAGCCGCTTTTCCGGAAGCAAGCCACCGACCAACACTACGTGAGCATGGGGCGGTGGTGTTCGCTGTTCGGCGTCATAGTCAGTATTGGTACGGCATACATGGTAATGAATTTCTCCAGCATCATCGTGTACGCGCAGGTGGTCTTCGTCTTCTTCATTGTGCCCATGTTCGGTACCGTTATTTTCGGAATGATGTGGAAACGAACCACCCCGGCTGCAGGATTCTGGGGATTGCTGGCTGGGATTCTTGTTTCCTTCCTATTATGGCTGTGGGTGAAGCTGGATCCTTCAGCACTGCGACACGTCGCATTTTCTCCTTATGCCAAGGATATGGCGGAGAATCTGTATCGCGCCATGTGGTCGCTGATCGCAAACGTTCTAGTTACGGTTGGAGTGACATTTATCACCAAGCCCAAGTCGGATGAGGAGTTGAAAGGGCTGGTTTACGGGTTGACTTCAGTCCCTTCCGAGTTGGCACTGCCGATTTTTAAGCGGCCAGTTATCTGGGCGGCTGCGGTCGGAATTGCATTCGTGTTATTAAATATTTTCTTCTGGTAGGCGGACATGAGCATCAGAAAAATGATTTCGATATGGTTCTTTGTGGGCTGCCTTCTCACCGCTTACGGAGTGCTGATTTTGATAGCCGGTTTGCAGGGCGACGTGGGTAAGCAAGTTGTTCTTCAGAATTTGCATTTGCAGATATGGTGGGGCATAGGTCTGCTAATTGCCGGAGTGGGTTATATGATTCGGTTTCGGCCTAAAACAGGGCAGTTGTGAATCGGACTGCCCGTTGTTCCGGCGTGCCTGTTGCTGCGGATTCAAACTGCTCTACCTTCATTATCGCTTCTTAGTTATCGCCGGACCATTCAGCCAAAGATCGATTGGTTTTCCTGCGGTAGGCGCAACGAATGGAAACGAAATTTTCCGCCCTTCGCCAGCCGAAGCGTATCCAGCGTTGAGCGCGTGCATCACTACTAAACCATCCTCACCGGTGATGATTGGAGTTTCCTTACCGCGGACGCAGCGAGCGAAGTGGTGCAACTCCTGTGGAGTACCGTAGTTCCAAAGTTCTTCGAAGACGGGATAGGTCCATCCTGTAGTGGATGGAGCCTTTTCCACCGCATAGCCATAACCTTTTTCGCTGTAAGTGGTGAGCGCATTTCCCATGTGTAAATTGGCGTAGGTAACGCCCTCGGAGCCGTGGACTTCAATACGATCATCCATGCCGCCGCGGTGTGCCCAGCTGGTCTCAATCAATGCGGTAGCTCCACCCTCGAACTCGATGATGCACAGACAATCGTCTTCGGCCCGGGTTTTGTCCCCGTGCACATAAGTCCCCATATGGCAATAAATCGATTTCATTGCGGGGCGCCCAAGAAACCAGTAGCAGAAGGCGATCCCATGGCAGCCCAAATCCATAAGTGCGCCACCGCCCGAGCGATTCACATCCCAGAACCATTCGCTGTGCGGTCCAAAATGTTTTTCGCTTTGCTTTACCAGATAGATTTTTCCGAACGCTCCGGCATCGGCCATTTCTTTGGCTTTGCGGTATTTCGGCGTAAACAAGAGTTCCTCTCCGTACATCAATAGAACGTTGTGCTTCTTCGCGGCGGCGATCATTTCCTCGCCTTCAGCAATGGTCATGGCCAGCGGTTTTTCGCAAACGATATGCTTGCCCGAGGCGGCGATATCCTTAGTCATCTGCGCATGTAGACTATTGGGCGCGCAGATGCTCACCATTTCGATATCTTTTTCTTTCAGCATTTCGCGGTAATCGGTAAAGACTCTTTGGATGCCGAATTTCTTGGCAAATGCAGCGGCGTTACCCGCGCTGGGCGAGCTTACGGCTACCAACTCGGCTTCGTCTGGCATAATCTGCAGTGATGTTGCGTGAATGTCAGCTTGAAACTGCGATCCGATAATTCCTATCTTTACTCTGTCTTTATTCGTCATGTTCTCCATTAACCGACGCTGACACTGGTGCCAGTCGCCATTCTATTTGCCAACAAATACAAGACATTGCTTTCTGGCTGCTGTGTTGTGGCCAGAGGCTGACCTGACGCTCGTCCTTTAAGTTGATTTCGTGGGAGGGTGATCGCAACCGACGTATTCCATCAGAGCGACGTTGCCCTTGTATTCCAGGTCATCATGAATACCAATCTTCGATGAGTAGTAACCGTTGATCGTCATTTGTCTCAAATCCTTAAAAAACCGGACTTCGGGAAGGTCGGTCATCTCGATGTTGGTCGAGATGACAGTAAAGACCGCGATTCTCTCTTCGGAACTGGCGGCGATAAAAGATTTGCCGCAGTAGTGCTGGCTCATCAGATCAACCAGGCGCAGTCCTTCCTTGAAATCCGCCTGACGCGCCGTGCTTGCGCGTTCGCGCAGCTGCTCTTCGATATAGTCAACTACGTTCGCAGCCTTGGCGCCTCCGGATTTGCTGTCGGCGGGAATGATGGTCTCTGCCATTTCCGCTACCAAGCTGTGTTCTCGGGGCGTCAGGAATCGTCCGCTGGGTTTAGTTTCTGCTGCCTTGTCTTTCGAATTCTCCGCGGCGATTTTAGATTCCGTTTTCGAAGCAATCGCCGAAGCCGGCAAAAGCGAGCTTCCGAGAACCGCAGCTGAGCCTTTGAGCCACTGGCGGCGATCATGTTTGAGGTCGGGTTTGTCGGACATTCATTCCTCCTAGAGATTGCCTTTAGCGAATTCATCGGCGAGATAATCGCAGGAGCGCCAACATAACGCCATGATCGTCCAGGTTGGATTCTGGCAGCTGGAGTTTACGAACGCGCTGCCATCGACCACGAACAGGTTTTTCACATCGTGGGACTGCTCAAATTGATTTAAAACCGATGTCTTAGGATCGTTGCCCATGCGGACAGTTCCGAGCTCGTGGATCGACCCTCCTTCCGTACGGATGCGGTCACTCACTTCCAAAATTTTGAACCCCGACGCTTCGAACATCTCCTTCGCCGTTTCATTCATATCTTTGACCATGCGCCGTTCGTTGTCACCAAACTGAAAGTGAAAACGAAGAGCCGGGATGCCCCATTTGTCTTTGACTACAGGATCAAGATCGACATAGTTTTCATAGCGCGCCAATACTTCTCCGAATGCCCCCATCTCGATGTAGGATCCTTTATTCTTGCGCACTTCGTCTTTAAACCCGGCGCCAAAGCCGGAAGCATCGTGGATGCGTGGGAGCATTCCTTGTCCGGCATCGCCCTCAAAACCATAACCGCGAATGTAGTTGGACTGCTTGTCCTTTAGATTTCGGAATCGCGGCACATAGAAGCCACCCGGTCGGCCGTCGTCATTGGTGGATGGCTTGCCGATGAGTTCCTTCGCTTGTCCGACAATGCCCCCGCTCATTACGTGTTCGCAGAAATTGTGGCCGACATGCTCACTGGAATTTCCTATGCCGTTCGGATACTGCCGCGACTTTGAGAGCAGAAGAAGCCGGGCGGACTCCAGGGTGGAAGCCGCTACGATGACTACCTTTGCCCGTACGGTGTAGTCCTGCATCGTCTGCGAATCGACGAAGTGAACTCCGCTCGCCTTGCCTGTATTTGGATCGACCGTAATCTCTCTAGCGACGGCATTGGTTCGCACTGTTAAGTTGCCGGTATCCATGGCGGGATAAATCAGCCCCGTCGGAGAATCGAAGGCAGCATGAATATCGCAACCGCCATGCCTGTCGCAGGCGCCGCGGCCAAAGCAACGGCTGCGATACTTATTGTGCTTTAGACCATCGCTGGTGACGCCGGCGCGATATTGGGTTAGAGTACGGCCCATTTTCTTCAGGCCTTGCTGGAGAGTGACTTCGGCGCAATTCAACTTGGTGGGGCGCTGAAAGATACTGTCAGGAAGCTCCTCGAGATTTTCCTTTACACCTGTGATGCCAAGATACAGGTCCACCTTGTCATAGTAAGGAGCGAGATCGCTGTAGGTGATCGGCCAATTTTCACCGAATCCGTCGTGGCTCTTGGCCTTGAAATCGTAATCGGAAAACCGAAGGGCTAGACGCCCCCAAATGTTAGTTTTGCCGCCTAAGCAACGCGCCCGCACCCAGGCGTAATTGGTCCCGGTGTAGGGATTCTCGCGCTCATCAACGACTATATTTTTCACGTAGTCGTTGTTACCGATATAACTATGGAGATGTTTGTACTTCTCAAAGCCCGGCCCATAGGGCGGCTTGCGTATGTCGTATTCGTTGTAGCTGAGCGCGTGTCGATCCGGCGGCAACTTTCCTCGATAGGGATTGTCGTAGGGCCACTCCATCGACCGCAATTCCTTATCGATGGGGAGTTTTTTCCCGGCCTCGAGCATGAGAACTTTCATACCGTGGCTGGTGAGAACATGGGCCGCCATACCTCCCGCAGCACCCGATCCTATGACGATCGCATCATAATGCTTTCTCAGATCAGCTTCGGGAACGGCCATCGAACGCCTCCATAGTTGACTTCCACATCAATTGGGCAGCCTCAGCTAAAGCTCAGTCGAAAATTAGATCTATCCTGCCGAAGATCGTGTTCTGGGGGCTGCCGTCGATTTCCTGATTACCAGATGTATCTTCACTCGCTGCCGAGTCGTCGTTCCCTTTGAAGGACGGCGCATCCGATCCAACATTTCAAAACCGATTTTCCCCAACTCTTCGCGCGGAACGTGGATGGTCGTTAAAGGCGGAGAGGCCAAGCGTGCGAAGATGATATCATCCACTCCCACCACACCATCGTTAGTCTATTGTGAGTCTATTGTGTCCCCAGCCTCACTCCCGGCGATTGTACTCGTACGCGCAGGCGCTTTAGTAAAGCGATTTACTGAAGTATGTCTCGCCAAGTTAGCATAAGGTAAATGTAATTTGCAAACAACTCTTCCTTATGAACGCGGGTTGGCTCACGTGAACGCAGGGAGTACATTGTGATATTTGACCACGAGATGAGACCGGTTAGCTTCGCGGTGGCGTATTAGCGTAACGCGAGACTCCTTTCCTGAATGTTCGCACCCAGTCCAATGCCGTTCTGCTCCTGGAACAAGCCCTTTGACGGTTCGATGTACTTCCAACCAACCAGTGCAATGACGTTAAGCAGCGCGGCGAGATAGAAATAGGCCTTGAGGTGTTCAGGTCGGCCTACGAATAGAGGAAATAGCAGCGAACTTGCCAAAGAACCTAGTGCTCCCATGGTATTCATCGCCGCGGATAGCGTTCCCGAATATTTTCCCCCTACATCACAGCAGACGGTCCAACTGGGAGCTACGGTGAGGTCCAGCCCGAATGTTGCCAGAGCAAAACAAGCTATGAACCACCCCGGAGAGTGCATGAAAGGGGCTGGGAGCAAGCTCATGGTAGCCAGCCCGAACCCAAACATAGCCGGCAGCCCGCGGGACAACTTCCATCTGCCGGACTTGTATATCCAATCGACAGCAGTGCCGCCACTCCACATGGCAAGCGCCCCACAGTATAAGGGAATACTTGAATACACTCCCGCCGCGCTGGTAGTGATGCCATATCGCTCTTTTAAAAATGGCAACAGCCAGCTTAAGCAAATGAAGAACGTAAATTGGGATGCAAAGTACTGATAGGTAATCAAATAAAAGTTCCGCGACGAAAGGAAAGCCCGCCAGGGAGTTTTACTGGTCGCCTCCGCGCGTGGATTCTCTTTCCTGACCGAAAAAACTTTTAACCTATCGCCTTCTAACTCAATCTTCGGTCTATCGCGAAACCACCAAAACCATATCACGGCCCATATCACGCCGGCGATTCCCAGCAGCACGAAACTCTCTCGCCAACCCAGCCACTCGACGCACTTGGGCGCGGCTAATAATCCGACAGCCGCGCCGAGCCGCGAGCCCATATTCAGAAGTCCGAGAGCCAGACCTCGTTCACGCGGAAGCGTCCAATTGTGAAGAGCGCGCGTAGCCTGCGGGTAGACACCGGCTTCGGCCAGGCCAAATAAGAATCGGACACCGATCAATAAAGTGATTCCAGAGACGAGCCCGGTGCACAGCGTGAATAGCGACCAAAAGAAGACGCTGAGAGTGAGGGATTTCCGCGGACCCCATCGATCCGCCATCAAGCCGCACGGAATCATGAAGATGGCGTAGCCAAGCGCGAAGGCTCCAAACACCAGGCCAAAAGCCACGTCGCCAATGCCCAGGTCATGGGCCATCTCAGCTTTCGCGCCAGAAATACCGGCGCGAGCCAGAATAGTTAGGAAAGAAACAATCACTACAGCACATACAACCTCCCAACGTTTGTGGCTGGAAGCTGCGGCCGCAGTGGGATCAGTAGTTTGCGCGGCGGGCATGACGAGCGGATTGTCGCAAGCCGTTGGCTCGATGCCAGGTGGCGTCACGGACACCTCCTATTGCAAACAGAAAAAACCTCGACTCATCTTGCCAGCGGTTTCTTCGCGAGCTTGCTGGTGCTTTCGAATCCGCAAGAAGATCGAATGATGAGCCGCGTCTCAAGCATCACGTGCCGGCGAGGCAAAGAGGGTTCACGAACACGCGCGAGGAGCAACTCGGCAGCTGTCCGACCTACCTCAAATGCGGGTTGCGCGACGGTTGTAAGCGGAGGACGCAAGGACATCGCCCAGGGCATTTCATCGAAACCCACAATTGCGATCTGGTCCGGAATGACGAGCCGCCGTTCATGTATGGCCTGCAATGCGCCCATCGTCAACAAGTTACTTCCGGCAAATACCGCCGTAGGAGGATTGGCCAGGTCTAACAGTTGTTGCATCGCGGAATAACCTGCTGACTGCTTGAAGGCGCCGTGGATGACAAGCTTCTCGTCCAGAGGGATGCCCGCATCTCGGAGCGCGTCTTCGTAACCTGTTTGGCGATCACGGGCGGTGGTAAATACCAGTGGCCCGTTAATAATGGCGATACGCTTATGGCCGAGCTCGATCAAATGCGCGATAGCAGCGCGGGCGCCCTCCTGATTCGCGACCATAACCTGATCGATACGCAAACGGGGAACGTCACGAGATACCGCTACCAATGCTCTGCCAGCTTTCCCTAATTCCGCATAAAGTCTGGAAGGTGTACGGCTGGCGGCGAAAATTAAACCTCCCACTCCGTCGGCACGAAATACCTCTAGGCGGCGAGACTCCTGATCGGGGTCCTCGTTGTAACTAGCAAGAAGTAGCGAATAATCGGTTTTGGCAAGAACGTCCTCAATTCCGCAAACCAGACTGGTGAAGAAAGGGTTCTCAATATCCGGAATAAGGACGCCAACTGCGCGACTGGAACGTACACGCAGATCGCGCGCAGCACGATTGGGGTGATAGGAAATTGATCGCGCTGCCTCGAGAATTTGTGAGCGCAGCGACTTGCGGACTCCGGTCACACCGGAGAGAGCCCGCGATGCCGTGGCGGTGGAAACACCTACAAGCCGGGCCACCTCTTTGAGAGTGGGCACCGAAGGCATCGGTTTGACCGAATCATTTTTCTCACGCATTAGAAATGTAATCCAGTCACAAGGGATGAAGAGCAAGATTAAACCAAATACCTGAAGATACCCAAACAGGCGGAAATCAGGGAACCGCCGCTTGCTTTCGGATCCCACTTATGAAATCCATTACAGGATCGTGGCTATCTTGCGCCTCTTCGACGGTTCTGTCAAGGTAGTCAATTATAGGAAATTCGCCGCTTGATAATTACTCAATGATGCAGTCCATCCGCTTAAATACAAGGATAATCCATTAAAAGAAAAATCTTCTTGACAGTCAATTGTCCACGGAGTAGCTTGTGTGGCTATATGTAATCGATTGCAATATGTTCAAAGGGACTCGCTAAAAACGCCAACTTCGCCACTACTGAGGACTCGTTCGCAGAAACCTCTTTTTAGGAGATAACGTGAAAAAACTTCCATCAGGCAAGTTGTAGACCGTTTTATGAATGGTGATTGGCCTCTGCGCCACTCCCTCCATACGTTCCTTCTAGCGACCGCAACCTGTGTTTACCAAGAAAGGAAAAATGTCATGCCTTCTTTTAGATTCCACCGCCTATCGCTACTCTGGACTTTGATCCTTATCGTCAGCGCTCCAGGGTTTCTTTCGTCGTACGCAAGCGCCAGTCTCGTCAACAATCTGTCCGTCCCAAATTCAACAGCACCCGCAAACACCTATAAAGTGGAAACATCTGCATTTGCCGCTGGCGCAGTTCAATACGGCGACCGGACGTACACCTTCGGCTCGCCAGAACCCTCTAGCCTCAACGGTCAAACCTATATTGAGACTGCCAATGCCGACAAAGCGGTCACTCCCGGAAGTTCCAACTTCATGACCTTTACTTTGGGCCAAAGTGCGATGGTCTATGTGGCCCACGACAATCGAGTAACGGTCAGGCCGACTTGGTTAACGGCCAACTTTATGGATACAGGGCTCACGGTTCTTGGCGGTCAAACCTCGCCAGTACCCTTTGAAGTATTTGTCAACTCATATCCATCGGGTGCAACGGTGACCCTGGGCAGTAACATTCCCGCAAATGGCAACAATCAAAACAGCATGTACACGGTCATTGTGGTTCCAACAGCCACCGACACATCCGTTCCCACCGCGCCCAGCACATTGCAGGCTACTTGTAACCGCGCGATTGTCGTAGGTTTGAATTGGAACAAATCGACCGACAACGTAGGGGTAATGGGCTATCGCATTGTTCGGGGAGGGACCGTAATCGCTACCGTTTCCGGCACAGTCCCGGATGCCATTCTTTATTACGCCGACACTACGGTTGCCGCGTCCACAGCGTATAGCTATGTGGTGAAGGCGTTCGATGCGGCGGGTAACTCTACCTCGTCTGCCACATTACCCGTCACTACCCCCGTAGTCTCAGCTTTGGGCGATGCTCCGTACTGTCAGAGCCCGAAGGTTGTTTCCATGGCATTTAACTTCAATGGATTCACTGACGATACCGCAGTAGGCCCTGACACTCCGCCGAACACCGACGGAAGTGATTTATGGAGGAACACCTGGGCGCCGGATGGCAATACCTATGCATTCTTTGGAGACGGATGGGGGTTGTGCGGCCAATTAGAAAGTGCAGGGATGCTGAATGCCGACAAAACCAGCTTCGGCATCGCAAAAATGACCGCACCCTCCGACGTCGGCAACGGTCAATGTTCGTCGCACTTCTCCAATGTCTACGGCGGCTACAACTCAACCCATCCTTACAGCGCCAATCAACTTCAAGGCAAAGCCAATTCCATCATCTCCATCGGCTCGAATTTCTATGCGATTGGCAACACTTTTGGTACGGGAACAAGTATGTATGGAGGGTCCAATCATTACGAAATCGAGTATTCGCTCGGCAGCGCATTCAACTGGCAAACTAACTCCGCCAATTGGGAATTCTGCGCTGGTACTAGTAGCGGGCCGACGCTCGGTTCGTACTGCCCCAGCCGTATTGTGCAATATGGAAAGGGAGTGGCGAATCCGGACGGCTATGTTTATATGACCGGTATCGCTAATACTGCTGATTTCTGGTGCGACACCGGCTGCGCCGTTCCCGCGCCGCCGGCAAAGACTTTTATGAGTCGCGTTCCGTCCGGTTCAATTTTGACCCAGACCGCATATCAGTATTACGCCGGACTGGACCTGAATGGCGCCCCCATTTGGACCACAGATGTGACGCGAATGCAGCCGATCTTCTCCGACCGCAACTCCAACAAGACCGATTCCCACGGAGTAGTGTGGCCGATGGCGACAGGGCTGGATCAACCTGTCTACAATCCGGCATTGGGTCGTTACATAGCTCCCTCCTCGTCGGGATATCTTGGCCAAACGTCATTTTACGACGCGCCGAATCCCTGGGGGCCGTGGACCGTGATGTCGTATAACAACATCAACGTCGCCAGCGAAGATAGTAACAACAAGCCGACCGGAGGGTGGGGAAACTTCGGGGCTGCCTCAAACGGTCTGGGCTTGAACGGAGTGGCTGCCTGGACCAGTACGGACGGTAATACTCTCTACTTTACTTTTTCGGGTACAGGAAATGCTTCATCCGCTGCTAGTTTCACCTTTTTACAAGGTAAAAACCTGGATGTTTTCAGCTACATCAGTGCCACGTTGACCACGCACTAACAACAGTGTGCCTCCTCCGGAAGCGTAGACTTAAGACGCTTCCGGAGGAGGCCATTTTTTCTTGCTACGCAGATTTGCAGTCAAGATCTTCTTCACCAGCAAATCAGCATAAAATCTCTGCTATAACAATCACTCCTCGGTAAAAATCTGAAGGGATAGTTTGACTTCCTGACGATTGAAGACCGAAGACTGAATTCAAGGATCGAAATGAAGACACAGACTACTCGCCGCGATTTTTTGAACGGATTGGCTCTTAGCTTGGGAGCCGTGGGATCGTGTTTCTTGCCGAGCTTGTCGCATGCGACGGCAGCTTCTTTGCCCTCCATCAAGTTTCCATCTGAACCGCGGCAGCGAATCTCAGTGTCGTCCTACCCTTTCCGTGAGTTTATTGCCGGAGATCGCCACAAGAGCGGTAATCCCACCATTGACCTGAAGGATTTTGCCGCCCACGTGGTCGAACGGTTCAATGTCAACAAGATCGAACCGTGGACCCACCATTTTCCATCGACAGATCCGAAATATTTAGAGGAGTTTCGTAACGCGGTCGAGAAGGCAGGTGCTGCGATAGCGAACTTGGCCGTGGATGGTACCGACAGTGCTTACGCGGCCGACCGCGACGAACGTGAGAGAGCGATTGCATATAGCAGGAAATGGATTGATGTGGCCGTTGCCCTAGGCTCGCCGAGCGTTCGTAAGAATATCGCTCGCGCCAAGGATTCCAAACCCGATGTCAAGCGTCTTGCTGAGAGCCTGCGACGGGTCGCGGAGTACGCATCCACAAGGAATGTCGTGGTACATCTGGAGAATGATGATTTAGTGAGCGAGGATCCTTTTTTCCTTGTGCAAGTGATCAAGAAGGTGAACAGTCCCTGGCTGCGTGCCCTGCCCGACTTTGGCAACACCCTGGACGGACACGAAGAGAATTATGCGTATCGCGCCGTCGACGCGATGTTTGCATATTCGTACGCTATTTGCCATGTGAAGGATAGTATTGGGGGTGATCAGGGCAAGGTCACGCATGTGGATCTCGCGCGGACATTTGAGATTTTGCGGCATCATTCGTACAAGGGATATTGCTCAATCGAATACGATGCGCCCGGCGATCCCTACAAGCCTACGGCGATGTTGGTGGATACAATCGTAAAATATCTTTCCTAAACAATAAAAAGGAAGTTAGATTTCCTGAGGAGGATGATGAAATACCGCAAACTCGGCCGTACCGGTTTTGAAGTCAGCGAGATAGCCCACGGGCTCTGGGGAATGAGCGGATGGAGCGGCTCCGATGATCGCGAATCCCTGGATGCTCTACAACTGGCCACCGATCTCGGCTGCAATTTCTTCGACACTGCATGGGCCTACGGCGAAGGCAAGAGCGATGGGCTGCTGGGCAAAATTCTGTCCAGCAACGCTGCTTCCAACCCCGGCAAGCGTCTGTACGCGGCGTCCAAGATTCCGCCGCTCAACGATAAGTGGCCGGCTCGGTCCGAGTACAAGTATCAGGATGTTTTTCCCGCGGCACATGTTTTCCGCCATGCGGATCTAATCCGGAAGCAACTCCGCGTCGACTCCATCGATCTGCTGCAATTTCATGTTTGGGACGATAGTTGGGCTGATGAGCCTGAGTTCCGCCAGACAGTTGAGAAACTCCGGCATGACGGAATCATCCGTTACTTCGGACTCAGCCTGAATCGATGGGAGCCCGAGAACGGTCTCAAGGCTTTGCAGACCGGGCTGGTGGATGCGGTGCAGGTAATCCACAACATTTTTGATCAAGCCCCCGAGGACGAGCTTTTTCCGGTTTGCCAGGAGCTGAATATCGGAGTGATCGCGCGCGTGCCGCTTGACGAAGGCAGCCTGGGTGGAAAGATGACGCTGGAGACAAGGTTCCCGCCCGACGACTGGCGCGCCATGTATTTCGGCCCAGAGAATCTGGCGCCGACCATTGAGCGGGTGGAAAAACTTAAAACTGCTTTGCCAGAGGGTCTCACGCTACCCCAGATGGCTTTGCGCTATATTCTCTCTTACCCTGCCGTGAGCACAATCATTGTTGGGATGAGGAAGCCCAGCCATGTCCGGCAGAACATTGCAAGCAGTGATGCAGGACCGCTCGATTCGGGGCTGCTGCGAAAATTGAAAGCCCATCGCTGGGACCGCAAACCCAAACCCTGGGCAGATTAATTTGTGATCCTGATGCACATGACTCTAGAAGATTTTCATCAATCGCTAGGCGCAAACGAGCCGCCGGCTGAACTTACACCCGCGCTGGCGGGCCTTTGGTGGGAAGCCAAAGGAGACTGGGAGCGCGCTCACTCATGCCTACAGCAAGCCAAAGGCACTGATAGCTCGTGGGTACATGCCTATCTGCATCGCAAGGAAGGCGATCACGAGAATGCAGCCGGCTGGTACAGTCGGGCAGGGAAGTCCTTTTGTGACGAATCGCTCAAAGAAGAATGGCTCGCCATTGCGCGAGAATTACTCGGGGCTGGGCACGATGCGTCCACCACGTCTCAGCAGACCTAGTTGGCTTTCGCTAGATCCAGAAGTTCGCGCAAATTTATTTTCTGGAAGAACTCAAGTGTCCATTTCACCGGCTGATCTTGTCCAGCTAAGCGGTGTTCAGCAGCAGCAGATGGATCGACAGCACGCGGGTGTCATGGGATCACGATTACCAAAAATTATCTCGTATCCAATCCTTCCAGTTTCATATCGGGGCCGATTAGACCGCCCTCATCTTCGACAATATATTGGCAGAGGCGGAACCTGTCGCAGTCCTGCTTTCCCATGCGCGCCAGACATTCCGCCGCGATCTGGATCGGAATGATGTCCAACACGTACTGCCATTCTGCCGGAATAGATGGAATTTGGATCACTACATCCGCTGCCGTGGTAGGCAGGTTCTGTCCAATCGCGAGCACCTTCACGCCCAGCTTTCTCAGATCTGCGGCCATGGCCAAATCCTGAGCACGCATTTTCTCGAGTTCTATCCAAAGAGCAATCCGCATACCTTTGCGGATGACTTCCTGCGGGCCATGACGGAAACCTCCCGCCGGCATTGCGGTGGCGGGAAGCTTTGCGGCCTCTTCCCAAAGTAGCCGGCCTTCATTGCTGCTAGCCAGGCTTGCTCCGCGCGCGAGAAGATATAGCGGCGCTTTTGTATCGAGCCAATCGCCAGCTTCAATTTGTTGCTTCCAGGAATCGAGTTTCGTTCCCGCTTCGGCAAGCGCACTCTGCAACTTCGCGGCCAGAGACGCATCGACCTTCCCCTCGGTTGCGCAAGCCAATAATCCCCCAATCATAGCCATCGCGGAATACATGGAAACCGATACCGCATTATCGAAGGCCGCCACCATCTTCAGGGCTACATCTGCCTCCCGTGCCAGTGGACTCTCTGGAGTGTTGGTGATGGCAATGACTTTGGCATCACGCGCGCTGAACTTGGGAAGTAACTTCACGATCTCGGTGCTTTTGCCACTTCTCGAGAAGACGACGACCGCCGCATTTTGCGCTATGTCCCCAAAATGCAGCAACTCCGAGGCGTCACACAGAATAGCCGGCCTTCCTGCGGCATTAAAAAATGAGATGACCGACAAACCAGCGCTCCAACTGCTGCCAATGCCTATCAGATATATATGTTGGGCTTTTTTCAGGATGCCAGCAGCCTCTTCCAGCGCGGTCCTTCCGTCACCAAGCGTGTAGGTCAGAGCTTTCGCGAGCTCCGTGGGCTCTTTTAAAATGTCCGAGTAAAACTTGGTCGTCATTTGCCATCCTTTATTGTGTCAATTGTTCTTGGCTCAATCACTTCCCTGAGTTGTCCGCGGATACCTCCCGCGCAACGCAGACTGCTCAACGCGCAGCGATGTCCAAGCCGCAACGAAGAATCGATGCTGTGTCCCAACAGCCAGCCGCGTAAAAAGCCAGCGTCGAAGTTGTCTCCGGCGCCCGTCGTGTCAACCACCGCAAGTGGCGAGTCCTGACACTCCGAGCCTTTGATCTGCCAGGTTTTTTCTCCGTGCACCGCAATGGCTCCCTTTGCGCCGCATTTGACCACCACAAGCGGTCCTTTTGCGGCAAGAAGTTTGGCCGCTTTCCAAATATCAGCTTCGCCGGTGAGAGCCCGGGCTTCGGCTGCATTCGGCAGAAAAACGTCGACGTAGGGCAAAAGCTCGTTCGCTCCTTTCCAGCGATTATCCGGGTCCCAGTTCGTATCAAATGAAACCGTAATTTTCGCCTTGCGGCATTGCTGAATCCAGTCGTGCCATGCATCGCGAAGACTTTGCAGCAGGAAATAGCTCGCAAGATGCCAATGGCGGCAGGAACTCAACAATGTTTCTTGCAAGTCCACCGGCTGGGTGGCATCGATACTACCCAGATACGTCAGCATGGCGCGGTCACCGGGCTCTGTGAGAGCGATGCCGAGTCCAGTCTTCACAGAGGAGTGGCGCTTGACGTAAGTCGTATCGACTCCTGCTCCGCGCAGTTCTTGAAGTGCAAATTCGCCGAAATTGTCGCCGCCGACATACCCGATCACACCGACTCGCTCCCCGAGCTTAGCCAGCTGAGAGGCAAAAATATTGGCTGATCCTCCCAACTCGATCGCATAGTCGCCCACGATCTGTTCCACTTGATGAAACTGGGGGCGCACATTGCCGCTGACCACCAGATCGACACACATGTCAGATACGGTTAGGACGTTCAGCGGTGATTGAGACGCATGATTAAATTGCAATTGAATGGGCCTTATGCTAGGGTTACGTGTCAAACAGCAGTAGGTAAATCGCTTTACTAAAGCGCCTCTAGTGAACCATGCAAGGCTTGCTGTTGTCAAATCGGTAGATGAAATACAGGAGAATGGAGCGGCGGGAGTCTCGCTAAGCACCGTTTCATTTCACCTTGAACAAAAAGCGCACAGCAAACCATTGCCTTTTCTAAGCTAAGCAAGGCGCAAGATAAACACCAACGAGGATCGAGCAATAGGTGATGCGAATTCACTAAAGGGAGTCCCTGATGCCCATAACAGACAGAATTCGCCTGAGCCTCATGATGTTCCTTAATTACGTGATCTGGGGATCTTGGTACGTCACCCTCGGCGCGTATCTTACGATCACCCTTAAATTCACTGGAACGCAGGCCGGCCTCGTCTTCGGAACCACCGCTTTAGCCTGCATGATTTCTCCATTCTTCGTTGGCCTGATCGCCGACCGCTTCTTTGCCTCGGAGAAAGTTCTTTCGGTCTTGCACCTGCTGGGCGCGGTGCTTCTTTTTTTCGTGACTAAGGCTACTCACTTCGGCCTGGTGTACGCTTTGATGTTCGCTTACTGTCTTTGCTATTTCCCGACCATCGCCCTCACCAACTCCCTCACCTTGCAGCATTTGAAAGACACTGGCCGCGATTTCCCATTGATTCGTGTTTTCGGCACACTGGGATGGATTGCCATCGGCGTGACCGTCGGACGTCTTGGGGTCGAAACCTCTACGGTCCCGTTCCTGCTGGCTGCGGGGGCCTCGGTGATCATGAGCATTTTCAGCCTCACTCTTCCGCACACTCCGCCGCCCAGCCGAGGGCAGTCCGTCACCCTTCGGCGCGTCCTTGGACTTGATGCGCTCGTGATGCTTAAGAGGCCGTCGTTCGCGGTTTTTGCCATGGCTTCGATACTCGCCTGCATTCCGCTGACGTTCTATTTTTCGTTTACTAACACCTACCTGAATGAGTTGCACGTCGAGAATGCCGCAGGCAAGATGGCCCTTGGGCAGGCCTCCGAAGTTGCAATGATGCTGCTGATGCCTTTCATCCTGCGGTATATCTCCGTCAGGAGCATCCTAATTATGGGATTGCTTGCCTGGTCGGTGCGTTACATGTTGCTCGCTTATGGCAATCCGCACAGTGGTTTGTGGATGTTTTATGCGGCAATCCTGCTCCATGGTGTCTGTTATGACTTCTTTTTCATGACTGGGCAGCTTTATACGGATCAGGAAGCTCCCGCGCATCTACGGAGTGCCGCGCAAGGCGTGATTACGTTCCTGACTTACGGAGTTGGAATGTTGATAGGCTCCCTGATCGCGGGCCGGACGGTAGATTATTTCACTCACTCAGCCGGAGGTGCCGTAATCCGCGACTGGCACTCCTTTTGGATCTCTTCCGCGTTGAGTGCTTTTCTTATTCTCTTGCTCGTCGCTGTCTTCTTTCGCAGCAAATCTCGAATCGTAACGGCGGTCCCAGACACCCTCGGACGCGAACACATTGTGAACGTCGGTTGATTTGACGTCTGGCATCCGCTAGAAGAGGAAAGAGCCGCAGATCGCTAGTTCGGGTGGAATTCATCTGCTGAACAACTCAATCATCTTCAGTCATTTATCGTTTAGACCATTAGCTCGGCGGCTGTGTTGGGATGGGATCTGTAGGCCGCGCTGGAGCTGTGGAATGGCGAATACGCAGTTCGGCCGCGATGCGGATATGTGGTTGTGGTAACTCATCACCGGGACTACGATTGATGATCTGAAGCAGCAGCTCGAACGAGCGCTTACCCATCTCGTGGGTTGATTGCGCAATTGCCGTTAAGCCGGGATTGAAGTAGCGGTTCCAGATATAGTCGTCAAAACCCACAATGCTCAACTCTTCTGGGATGGCAATCTTTCTTTCATCGAGAACCTGCAGCACTCCGAGCGACAGCTTGTTGTTGTTCACGATGATTGCCGTCGGAGGCATAGAGAGGCTCAGCAGGGAATTGCCCGCGATCAATCCGTCGTCGACCTGCACGTTGCCGCACATCACATATTCGTCCCGCACGGGAACGTGCGATTCCTGCATGGCTTTCCGAAAGCCCTCCAGTCGGTCGCGGTGCGGGGAGAGAGCCAGGTTTCCCACAACTACCGCGATGCGTTCGTGGCCTAGCTCAAGCAAGTGCTTGGCTGCCAAATAACCGGCGTGAACATTGTCGGTCGAGACAGTGGCTTCTGCCGTTGTGACCGGCAGCCGGTCTACAAAAACCATTGGGAAACGGCGGCGGACCATCGCGTCATATGCAACGGAGTTCGCACAGCAGGCAAGCAGGACGCCATCGACCCGCCGTGAAAACAAGGCTGCGAGATGCGTTTCTTCGGTTTTAGGATCCTCGCGGGAGTCGCACAGAAGCACCGAGTAACCCAAGAGTTGCGCGGCCTCTTCAACGCCACGCACTACTTCCGGATAAAAAGCGTTGGTGATATCGGGCACTACCACTCCAATGGCGTTTGTCTTTCCGGTCTTCAGGCTGCGGGCGACTGCGTCTGGCTGATAGTCCAATGCCGTCATCGCTTCTATCACTCGCTGCTTGCGTTTTGGGCTTACAGGAACATTACCGTTGAGGACGGCGGAAACGGTCGATGTGGACACGCCGGAAAGTCGTGCAACATCTCGCATTGTGAACTTCGTTCTCCGGGGCATTCAATTCTCTTAATTGCTCGTATTGATCCCCAGTCTACTACCGATCAAAACGTTCCGGAATTGGCGAGTAGTTTCCGAACCCGAGCTCTCAAATCCATCGCACGCCAGATGGGCGCCGTACCTGGTTATGGAAAAATCGTAACGTTTCGCCTCCCAAACAATAAGCTGGGTGTAGACATCTCATCTGTTTCGGAAAAGGCCTCCGTGTCACGATGCTACTTCGGAGTTTGAATAGGAGTAGACTGGCGAACGCGGCGAGGGACTTTTGCTAAGGCTATGAATCTGGATTTGAAGAACAAAGTCATTGTAGTGACAGGCGGCGCCAGTGGCATAGGAACCGCGATCGTACGAAACTGCGGCCAGGAAGGAGCTTTCCCTGTGATCGTCGATCGAGACGAATCCGCAGCCGAAAATCTCAAACGGCAACTGCACGCAGAAGGAGTTGAATCTGAAGTCATCGCCGTCGATCTCTGCGAGATCGGCGAATCCACTCGTGCTCTGAAAGACATGACAAATAGGGTCGGACGGCTCGATGGGCTCGTGAACAACGCAGGAGTAAATGACGGTGTCGGCTTGGAACACGGCAGTCCCGAACGGTTCGCCGCATCCTTCAAGTCGAATTTCGCACATTACTACACCATGAAAGAAGCCGCACTGCCGTACCTCATCCAATCGAAGGGCGTGATCGTTAACATTTCATCGAAGGTTGCCATCACCGGACAAGGCGGCACGTCAGGTTATGCAGCCGCCAAGGGCGCGATCCTGGGGGCTTCGATCGAATGGGCCGCCGAATTAGCGGAATACGGGATTCGAGTGAATGCCGTCATCCCCGCCGAGGTGCGAACGCCACAATATGAACGATGGTTACAAAGCTTCGAGAATCCCGAGGAACGATTGCGCAGCATCGAGGCGAAGATTCCACTACACGCGCGCATGACCGAACCGGAAGAAGTTGCTGCAATGGTGGTATTCCTACTCTCTCCTAAATCTGCGGGTATCACGGGGCAGCAACTCTTTGTGGATGGTGGCTACATTCATCTCGATCGTGCCTTGACGTTCGCGAACTTTCCGGGCATGACCCGCTAAGAACGACTTGTCCAACTTACGAATCTCGATGAGACCAGGGGCTGGCTGGTTTCTGTCCTAAATGGCGGCATCTGTCGGCGGTACTCGAATCGCGCGTAAGCCTGATGGCTCAGCTTGAATTGGACGTACTATTTCCCAAAATGAGATGTGATTTGGGAGCGAATATTAGCCCGGCACCATTCGAAAAGTTGCGAGGGCATTTCGGGGTCTTAAATTCTATGCCTGCTCCGCAAAGTTGTTGGGCGTGTAATTACGAGACCCTTCCCACTGTGTGTGCTTTTGCCGCCAACTCATACCTGCACCGATCAGGGCGGCATGATCAAACAGAATTGAAACACGCAGCTGGATCGCGAGATCAACCAACTCATTTTTGGTATGGTTCAAAAACTCCGTAGCCGCCCTGGAAATTCCTCCCCCAAGGACAATACATTCCGGAGCGAATGCCTCACACGTGTACCGCAGGACTCGGCCTAACTCTTGGCCGAAGTGTTTGAAGGTTTGATGCGCCTGCGGCTGCTCCCGGGCGAAACTTGCGATTTCATGAACCTCCGCTGGCATTCCGGTAAGGCGAGCATATTCTCGCTGAATGGTGGCAGTGGAAAGGAACGTTTCCACAATGCCGTCGCGATAAGGCAAATTCCAAATTTCCCCTCCCGGCGGGATTCCAAGTCCGTGCACGGCAATTTGCCCAGCGACTGTGAATGCGGAACCGACACCCGTTCCGAGCGTTATTCCAACGCCTCGACGAACTCCGACCGCTGCCCCTTGGTCGAGTTCACCGATTAGAAATGCCGCAGCATCATTCAGGAAGTGTATCCCGGTAGGGTTGCAGCCTAACTTTTGTGACAATCCTTGCCGCAGGTCTTCTCCATAAAGTTGCTGGTATTTGTGCCGCATATAACTAATCCCGCGCTCATAATCGAAGGGATTCGGAATCGTTACAGCAATTCCCTCCAGCAATATTTGTTGAGGCAACAAAGTAGCGGCCAGCGTACCAATGGTCATAACAAGTGCCTTAACAGACCAAGGCATTGACTCCAGAGGCAAGCGACAAAAGCAATTAAGAGCATCTCTCCGACGAAGCACGTGCAAGAGTAAGGTACTGGGAAATGAGCAAGGCGACTCCCGATGCCAGCTTTCGCAATAGGACATCAGCTTCAATAGGCTCTGCAATGTCTGTAAGAATTGCCAGTCCCCAAGCGACATTGAAGCAAAGTAGCATCAATCTGGCGGTACCGGTGCGTCTGATTCCTCAGACAACAATGGTTTTGTGCCGCGCGGCACGACTAATCGCTGCCCAATGCAATCCAAAAGGCCGCGGTAAATTGCTAACCGTTTTCAGGTGCTCACGGGAGATGTGTCATGTCCAGGTGGTTCATTTCATGTGCCTTCTTAATCACTCTCTCGGTTCTTGCTCAAAACTCTTCTTCCGGATACCAGCCTGGCACGATTATGAATGTTGTAAAACATTCGAGTGCATTGGGAGACCGACAAACGCGATACGACGTTTCTGTAAAGGTTGGAAACACGATCTATACCGTCCTGTATACCCCTCCGCCTGGTGTAAATACCGCCGAGTATTCTGCTGGTCTTCAGCTCCTGGTACTCGTGGAAAGCGACAAACTGGTTTTCAATACGAGCGTCTCAGGCAAAACTGAAGCACCCATTCTTCACCGCGAGACGACTTCTAGCGAGAGTGGCGTCGATTTCTCCAAAGCCCCAAGTCAGTACTACAGCATGAAGTTAAAGAACCTTTCAGAGAAACTGAGCCTCACTGAAGATCAGCGGACAAAAATACGACCCGTCCTCGAACAAGAGGCTGGAGAATTGAACTACGTCTGGGGAAATCCGGCATTATCGGAACAGGAGAAGCTGGAGAAATTAGAATCAGCCGTTCATACTTCTGACAAAAGAATTAGGCCCCTTTTGACTCAGGCGCAGCGGGAGAAGCTTGAGGCCATGCGTCAGCAGCAGAAACAGGAACTCAAAGAACGTCTTGAAGAGCAAAAGGCTGCGCAGCAGAAATAATAATAAATGCAGAAATAATAATAATAATAATGAATGGTGGCGAATCGGTTCGTCTGCTTTCAATGCCGCCAAGTCGTTCCCCGGACGTATTTCTGCCTGCCGTGTTAATCCCTGCGAATAAACAAGCCTGCTTCAAACTTCTGGCATTCAGTGCGGTACCGGCTGAAAACGGCCAAGCCGCGGGTTCTGGCACTTTTGCCAGTGGTGCTACGGGCAAAGTCATTTCAGTATGAGATGGGATTGTAGGGCGAGCGTTCACCTGGGCAACGAGTGTGCAGACCAGC
>Ga0070741_10001278_pt1 | contig 78624 bp, 76 predicted proteins | sample Coa_R1_4_FD_66440 | JGI IMG/M metagenome (GOLD analysis project Ga0070741, IMG submission 66440) | Surface soil microbial communities from Centralia Pennsylvania, which are recovering from an underground coalmine fire - Coalmine... | ecosystem: Environmental > Terrestrial > Soil > Unclassified ...
CGCGCCGCTGGTCGTTTTCCTGGCGCTCGTTGCGGCGCTGGCCGTCGGATTGACGCGCGATCCGGGCAAGGTGCCGTCGCCACTCATCGGCAAACCCGTGCCCGAGTTCAGCCTGCCCCCGGTGAAGGGTCGCGAGCTCGGACTCTCCAGCGCGGATCTCAGGGGGGAGGTGTCGCTGGTGAATGTTTTCGCGTCCTGGTGCGTCGCTTGCCGGGAAGAACATCCGCTACTCATGCAGCTCGAGCGCGAGAATTTCGTCCCGATTCATGGGCTCAACTACAAGGATCGTCCGGAGGACGCGGCGCGATGGCTGGACGAGATGGGCGATCCGTACACGCGCACCGGCGCCGACCGCGACGGCAGGGTTGCGATCGACTGGGGCGTCTACGGCGTCCCCGAGACGTTCGTCGTCGATCGCGAGGGCCGGATCCGGTACAAGCAGATCGGACCGATCACGCCCGAGGTACTCAAAGAAGACCTGCGGCCATTCATCGACAAGCTGCGGAGGCAAGACAAGTGACGCGCCTGCTGCGCGGCGATCGGCTGCGCAACGTCCGGGTCCCGCTGCGCGTCATTTGCGGGCTGCTGGGGAGCGTCGTGCTGGTCGTCTCCGGCCTAGGCGCGTACCGCGCGGCGCATCCGGAGCCTGCTGCGCATCTCGTGCCCGCGGCGCAGCGGGGTTTCGCCTTTCAACCCTACGCCGCGCCGCGCCCGGTGCCGAACGTTGTTTTCGAGGACGCTCAGGGAAGGCAGCGCACGATCGCGGATTTCAGGGGCAAGCTGGTGCTGCTGAACATATGGGCCACCTGGTGCCCGCCGTGTCGCAAAGAGATGCCCACCCTGGATCGGTTGCAGAAGCGGCTGGGCGGGCCGGGCTTCGAAGTCGTCGCCTTGTCCATCGACCGGGACGGCGCATCCGTCGTGAAGCGCTTCTTCGATGAAATCGGCGTCGGTGCGTTATCCATCTACGTGGACAGGACTGCGCAGGTCGGAGGGGACCTCGGCATCGTCGGGCTGCCGACGACGTTGCTGATCGACCGCGACGGACGAGAAATCGGGCGCGTGATCGGACCTGCGGAATGGGATAGCCCAGAAGTGATGAGTCTGATCCGCGGCTACATCGAGCCGAAGGCCAAGCCCTGAAAACGTGGCGCCCCACCCATGACCACGGAGGTACCCGATGTGGACTCGACGCGAATTTCTCAAGGCCCTCGGGGCGAGTGGCGGCGTGGCCGCGTTTTCCGGAACCTTCCGGCCGCTTCGCGCCGCGTTCGATCCCGACCTGGTGCTGAAGCTGACTGCGGCACCGGACCGCGTGCCGATCTGGTCCGGGGACAAAACGCGCGTATTGCGCTTCACTGCGGAAGTGCTCGAGGGCAGAAAGGACGCCGTGCGGCCCCTGCCCGGCTACCTGGGACCGGTGCTGGAACTGAGGCGCGGCGAGCGGATTCGAGTCCATCTCATCAACCGCATCGATCAGCCGACGATTGTCCACTGGCACGGGATGCTGGTGCCCGATTCCGCCGACGGTCACCCGCGCTTCGCCGTCGGCCCGGGGGATCGCTACACCTACGAATTCACCGTTCGCAATCCGGCCGGCACCTATCTCTATCATCCGCATCCTCACGGCATGACCGGGAAGCAGGTGTACATGGGTCTCGCCGGTTTGCTGATCGTGCGCGATGACTCGGAGCGGACGGCGGGACTTCCGGGAAGCGATCAGGAGTTGAACCTGATCATCCAGGATCGACGCGTCGGCGAAGACAACCAGTTCGTGTTCCGCCGCATGATGATGATGGACGACATGAGCGGAGTGCTCGGCGACCGGGTGCTGGTGAACGGCAAGCCGGATGCCGCGTTCCGCGTCGCACCGCGGCCGTACCGCCTGCGGCTTGCCAATGTCTCGAACGCGAGGATGTACAAGCTCGCCTGGTCGGACGGACGCCCGATGCACGTCATCGCCGGGGACAACGGCCTGTTCAGCCGGGCGGACGGGGTGCAGGTTCGACCGTACGTCGTGCTTGCACCCTTCGAAAGGGTCGAGCTGTACGAAAACTTCGGGCGGCGCGGCGGCGGCGAAATAGCGCTCGTCAGCCAGGCGTTCTCCGACGAAAGCATGATGGGCGGAATGATGGGGAACGGGATGATGGGTGGCGGCATGATGGGCGGGATGATGGGTAGGGGCATGATGGGCGGGGGGATGGGCGACATGATGAAAGGGATGATGGGCGGCGGCCAGGGCGATGAACTGTTGATCGCGCGATTTACCGTCTCGGCCGGTCCACGAATCCGCGGCGGCCCGCTGCAGCTTCCCGAGCCTGCCGCTCCCGCACGGGAAGGGAAGACCCGGCTTCATACCCGGGTCGCATTTCGCCACATGCAGGGCTTGCTCAACGGACGCGCATTCGAGATGACCTCGGTCGCCGACGATGAGTGGCTGCCGATCAACGACGGCACGGTGTGGACCTTTTCCAACGAAGGGGGAGGCATGATGTCCATGCCGCATCCCATGCATATCCACGGCGTGCGCTTCTGCATACTGGAGCGCAGCCGCGGCGATGCGCCCGAAGATCTGCGTGAAGGACTCATCGATACCGGTTTCAAGGATACGTTTCCGCTTTTTCCCGGAGAACGGGTCCGGGTGCTCGTCGCGCCCACCGAACCCGGGTTGTTCATGTACCACTGCCACAATCTCGAGCACGAGGACGGCGGCATGATGCGCAACTGCGTCTTCGGGGCGCGATAGCAGCGATGGAAGGGCGCGGGGGTTGATCCTGATTTTTGCAGGGAAGGAGATCGATATGCAGGAACTCGAAATGCTCGACAGCGGTGTCCAGCCGGGAGGTGCCAATGCACCCGCCTGGCGGACCTGGAGGCCCAGCCGGCGTACCACGATTATTGCGCTCGCGGTCGCGGGCGGGGTGCTGGGGTTGCTTTTCGGCTGGCGCTGGGTGGCGGCAGCGGGATTGTCCTCGCTCGTCCTCGGGCTGCTTCCCTGCGCGGCGATGTGTGCGGCGGGCCTGTGCATGAACCGGATGGGGCAGAAGCACGCTTGCGGTAAATCCGGTGCGCCCGCGGCGGCTCCGCAACCTTATGATTCGCGGGTGAACACGGCTACGTCCGAAAGAGACATTCCGCCTTTGGACAATGCAGGCGCCGCGGGACGGGTATCGATTGTTCGGACATCGACTCCCGAAAGCGACTAGGGCCATGTGCGGAATACGACTGCGGCGGGTGGGGCATCCGGCGGCCCGAGACGCATCGGACTCGCATCGTGTGCAAGGAGGGATCGTGAAGAGACTTCTCTTTGTGGTATTTCTTGCGGGCAGTTCTGACATCGCGACCTACGCGGCCGACCCCGAGACTTGCCCGATCGGCGAGCCCAATCCGGCATTGGTCGACGCCATTGTTCGCAAGCTCGAGGCCGACGGCGCGCTCGACCAGGCGGTCGAGCGGGCGCTGCTGCGCGTCATCAAACGCCAGGAGGATGCGCGCCAGGCCGAAGAAGCAAAAAACCTGGCGAAGCTGCAACAAGGCGGGAAAGCCGCGCGGCCGGTCACGGCCGGCAGAGACCATGTACGCGGCAATCCGTCCGCGGAGGTTTCGCTGATCGAATACACCGACTTCGAATGCCCGTTCTGCAAGCGATTCCATTCCACGGCAAAGGGGTTGCTGGAGCGGTTCGGCGGGCGGGTGAATTGGGTGCTGCGCCACTACCCGCTTCCGTTCCACGAACCCGCGGCGCGCGACGAGGCCGTGGCCGCCGAATGCGCGGCACGATTGGGCGGAAACGACGCGTTCTGGAAATACTCGGACGGGCTTTTCCAGCGTACCCGCTCCAACGGCCGCGGACTGCCGGAGGACAATGCCCTGTCGAAACTCGCCGCATCCCTCGGACTCAATGCGGACGCGTTCGGCCGTTGCCTTCGGGACGACAAGATCGCGAAGCGGATCGACGAGGACGTCGCGGACGGATCGGCGATCGGCATCCAGGGAACGCCCACCAGCGTCATTCGCAACAACCGCACCGGTGCCACGGAGGTCAAGGTCGGCGCGTTGCTGCAAGAGGAGATCGCCGGAGCAATCCAGCCCATGCTTGACGCCGGAAAATAAGTCTGCCTCGCCGCAGCCTTGAACCCGCCAACTGTCGCGATCGCTGCAGCCAGGATTCGGCGGGCGCTCCTCTTCGGGATCCTGGCGCTGCTCTATTCGCAGGGCGCGATCGCACATCGAATCGTCGCCTGCGAGCCGGAATGGGCGGCTCTGGCCAAGGAACTCGGCGGCGACGCGGTCATCGTCGAGAGCGCGACGACGGGATTGCAGGATCCGCATCGCCTGGAGGCGCGACCGCGCCTGATCGCCATGGTGCGCAATGCCGACTTGCTCGTCTGCACCGGGATGGAAGTCGAAGCGGGATGGCTTCCGATCCTGCTTTCCCGCTCCGGGAATCCGAAAATCCAGCCCGGCCGGGCTGGATTCCTCGCAGCCGGAGACTACGTGCGCAAGCTCGATGTGCCCACGAGCCTGGACCGTGCCCAGGGCGACGTGCATCCCTCCGGGAACCACCACATTCAGAACGATCCGTACAACATCCTGCTGATTGCCGATGCCCTCGCCGAGCGTCTTGCCGAGATCGATCCACCGCATGGCGCCCACTACGAGGCGCGACGCAAGGCGTTTTCGGCGCGTTGGAACGAAGCGATCAGGCGGTGGGAAAAACAGGCGGCTCCGCTCAGGGGATTGGCGATCGTGGAGCATCACAAAGCATGGACCTATCTCTGTCGCTGGCTGGGAATGCGGGAGATCGCCACGCTCGAACCCAGACCGGGGATCGAGCCGACCGTAGCCCATCTGCGGGAGGTGCTCGCGACAGTGCAGCGGGAACCGGCCAACGCGATTGTCCTCGCGCCTTACAATTACTTCGATGCTGCCGATTGGCTGGCGGAGCGCACCAAGATTCCGGTCGTCGTGCTGCCGACGACGGTGGGAGGCACGGCGGAAGCAAAAGACTTGTTCGGACTGTTCGACGACACCATACAACGCCTGCTGGCGGCGACCAGACGCTCGATCCCGGGTGGCAAGCATGAATCGTGAATCTGATCGCCTGGTCGAAGTGCGAAACCGGGAAGCGCATGGTTGAGCCGTCTGCTTTCGGAATGGCGGCGGCCTTCTCCGCGGGGGTGGTCTCGTTTCTGTCGCCCTGCGTGCTGCCGCTCGTGCCGGCCTACGTGTCTTATGTCGCCGGGCAGCCGCTGCACGTTAGCGCGCGCGATATAAACGCCAACACGCGCCTGGCCGCGCTGCTGATGAGTTTGTTCTTCGTGTTGGGCTTCAGCACCGTATTCATCGCGCTCGGCGCCAGCGCCACCGCGCTGGGCAGGCTGCTGCTGCAGTACCGCTACGAGGCGAATATCGTCGGCGGGATCGTCGTGATGATATTCGGATTGCTCATGCTGGGGTTCATGCGTCGTGTCCCATGGTTTTACCGCGACCTTCGCTTTCACCCGCATCTCGCCGGCACCAATCCGCTGGTGGCATTTATTCTCGGCGTCGCATTCGGTTTCGGCTGGACGCCCTGCATCGGCCCCGTATTGGGCGCGATCCTGACGGTCAGCGCAGTCCAGGAGTCGACAGGCAGCGGCATCGGCCTGCTGTCGGCCTACGCGCTCGGACTGGGAGTGCCGTTTCTGCTGGTCGCGGTGTTCCTGCGGGAGGTTGCGGGACGGCTGAAGACCTTGCGTCATGCCGGGCGGACGCTGCAAGTCGTTGCCGGCGTCGTTCTTATTCTCATGGGCGTGGCCATGGTGACCGGGAAATTGGCGGCGTTCAGCTACTGGCTCCTGGACACCTTTCCGGCGCTCGGACGCATCGGATGATCCGTGCCTCACGGGCCTCTGCGCATCTTTGTTCGTTTGCATTAACACGCGGTGTTCTCCCCGGGACGGGTGAACTGCATGCCATGAAAATCCCCGAGGAGACGTATGGAGGCGCACAAAGGCGAACAGCCGAGCTGACGGCGGCCCGGTTCGAATCGCCGATGGCGAACGATACGCGGCGCCCGGCAAAACCTGGCCTGTGCGCGCGAAGCATCCAATTGCTCCGCCGCACCTGGATGAAAAGCATGGTCCTGGCGGCGGCCCCGTCCGTGTCGTTCGCCCACGACCTCCATGCATTACGAGATAACCCATGGACGGCTTGGCAGCTTGCGCCGGACGTCATCGTCACGACGGCAGTCGCCGCCATCTTGTACCTGGCTGGGGTGCTGCGTCTCGGCGGCAGAACCATGGCGACGCGAGCCTGGGCTCAGGCATGCTTTTTTGGCGGCCTCGCGGCAGTGATCCTCGCTCTACAGTCGCCGGTCGATGCGGTTGCCGAGCATTTGTTCTTCGTGCACCAGATCCAGCATCTGCTGCTGCACACGGCAGGACCGATGTTCATCATGCTGGCGACGCCCCAAGGTCCGCTCGTCGCCGGCATGCCGCAGTGGCTGCGAAGATTCGCCCTGAAGCCGGTCATGACCAATCCCGTGATAAGAGCGGTCTTCGGCTTCCTCGCGCGCCCCGCCGTCGCGACGATACTGTTCGTCGCCTCGGTGTACTTCTGGCAAATCCCCGGCTACCACGACCGGGCATTGCTGGATGAGCCGCTCCATTACCTGATGCACGTGAGTATGCTGTTCGCCGGCCTCGTGTTCTTCTGGCGGGTGTTCGACCCGCGCCCGGCACCGCTCGGCGCGAGCTTCGGCGTGCGCCTGGCGATGGTCTGGGCGAGTATCGTCGCAACAATCCTGATCGGCGCCTTCATCGCGCTGAAGTCGTCGGTGCTCTACCAGGCGTACGACGTGTCAGGGCGAATCTGGGGCGTCAGCGCAATATCGGACGAGCGCTACGGCGGCCTGATCATCTGGATTCCGGGCGGCATGATGTACGTCGTCGCGATGCTTGCCGTAATTCGCCTGTGGGGCGCGCAGGAGGAAAAGATGGAACTTCCCGAACGCAGGCGCCATGCCGAAATGCCGCGCGGCCCGCGCGCGGCGCTGCGCGTCGGCGGATCCGAACCTCCTCTGGCGGTACAAAATCGCAGGCTCGCGTTGCGCCTGGCTACGGTCTCGCTGGCGGTGATCGCCGTCGTCCTCGTCGTGGCGAGCCTGTACCGAGCATGGAGGTGACCACCCGCAGCCGGTCCCTGGTTACAAGGGTGTACCGATGCCCGCGGCCCGCAGCTGCCTTTCATCCGGGCCACGGTCCGCGCAACAGTCCGCGAGTTTGCCATCCACCACCACCGCGGGGACGCCGCGAACGCCGTACTGCCTGGCCCGTCGTTCGACATCGGCGCGGTGCATGTCGAGAATCTCGACCTCGCACGATGGACAGGCGATTCGATTGATCAGCGCAATCGTTTCCTCGCAGATCGCGCAACCCGCGCTGAAGACCTGGATCTTTCTGGTTCCTGCCATTGGTACCTCCTCAACATAGTGGACCGCGCTTCGCTTCGTTCCGTACAGCCGGGACAAAACGCAGGGCGGTGCGCCTTGTTACGTCCCCCGAATACCACCGCAACGATCAGGAGCGCTGCTCCCGCGGCCGTCAGCCAGTCCGATTGCGTTCGGAACTTGGCCAGCATGATCAGGATCGACGCTGCGATCCCGAGAACCAGTGCCGCAAAATTGCCGCTGCGTCGTACCCGCAGCCCGAGTGACCCCAGCGCGACGAAGAGGAACACCGCTGTGAGCGGGACCAGATAGGGGGTGTAATTGACGAATCCCAGTCCGAACGCGCCGAGGAGGGCGGCGTAGGCGGGGAAGCAGAGGGGACATGTAAGCTTGGGCAGGAGAGCAGCGCCGATCGCGGGAAGTGGAGCGAGCGCCGTCCGCCACCGCGATTTGGATTGCGCTGGCGCGGCGCTGCGCAACGCGGTGCAAATCGACTCGAGTGACGGGACCGGGCTCAGCCCGCCTCGTTCGTCCGAATAGAGTCTGCAGGTGCGCGTTTCCGGCTGTGGCGCGAGACCCGCGACGTCGCGGCCGTCGACCAGAACGGTGGGCGATCCGTACCCGCGCACGTACGCCGGGCTGGCGCCGGAAGAGCGCTCCCACTCTCGCCAGCGGGCCGAAACCCCGGTGCTGGCGAAGGCGCGGATCAGCAGGGAAAGTGCTCGCGCGACGTTCGGGCAGTCGGCGTCGTAGACCAGTTCAACGTTCATCTTGGCTGGGACCTCCGTCCAGCGCTTCCAGGATTGGGCATTCACTGGTGGGCCCCTGGGCTCGGCACGACGTCGCGAGCTTCGCGAGCACGTCCCTGATTCGCCGCAGATCCGTGACTTTGCGGTCAATCGAATCGATCTTGTCGCTGGCTCGGCGGCGGATGTCTGCGCAGGTGGTGCCCGGTCGAACGCTCAACGCCAGAAGTTCCTTCACTTCTTCCAGCGAGAACCCGAGCGCCTGGGCCCGGTGGATGAAGTGCAGTCGGCGGGCGACCGGCTCGGAGTAGAGACGATAGCCCGACGCGGCCCGTGCCGGGGTCGGAAGCAGACCGCGTCGCTCGTAGTAGCGGATTGCCTGCACACTCATGCCGCAGCGGGCCGCCAGCTTGCCGATCGTGAAATTCTCTGCCGCCGTATCCATGTTGGTGCCCGACGCTGAAAGTATCGACCCTATACCCAAGGATAGAGTCAATTCGGGATTACCGCGACCTGGCTGAGGTCAGGCGCCTGGAATCCAACCCGGCAATTTCCCCGCCCGGCGTGAATCCGCGCGCGCCGTCGCCCCGTAAATTCTCCTGGGAATCCCCGGATTGGCGAGAGCGGGAAGCGTTTGAACGCCAGACCGGGCTTTCCAGCATCGGGCGCGCCAGCGCTCGGACCGATCGACCTGATGAAGGAGGAGCACCGATGAATACGAGTCGTAGACTGGTGGGAGCGGCTTTGGCCACAGCGGCCGCTTCGCTGTTTCTCGCCAACATGCCCGCCGCGACGGCCGACGAGCCGTCGGCGGTCAAGATCAGGTGTTACGGCGCCAATCAGTGCAAGGGCCAGTCGGAATGCAAGACGAGCATGAGCGACAAGGGCCGTAATTCCTGCAAGGGCAAGGGATTTGTCATGATGACCGAGAAGGACTGCGTCGACACGCTCGGCCGCAGGTAAGCTTCCGAAGCGGATCGGCGGGATCCCGCGTCCCGAGATTGCGCCGACCCGCTTTGTCCCTCGTCGGTTCCGGCATTGGCCTCCCTTGTGAAAATGGGCTTTCCCCATTTTTTTGTGGGTGAAAAGTTCCTGGAAAGATTTTGATGAATTGGCTCAATCCGGCCTGGCAATTAACAGGCTATGGGAATAGCTTGCGCCTATCCGCTCAGGCCTTCGGGCTCGCCGTCTCTGATCAGACTGTCGATGAGAGGGCAGCGGATGGCACCCCGGCCCGTCTCGCACCGACGCACGAGACGCGAGAGCACCTGTTCAATCCTCTTGAGATCGCGTAACCGCGCGCGCACCGCCGCAAGCTTGTGCGCGGCAATGTCGTGCGCCTCCGTGCAGTGGGTACCGTCGTCGAGCTTGACGAGGTCGGCGATCTCCTCGAGCGTGAACCCGAGCCCCTGGGCGGTCTTGATGAACCGCAGCCGCGACAGCTCGGGCGCGTCGTAGCGGCGGATGCCGCCCGGCGCTTTCTTCGGCACTGGCATGAGCCGGATGCGCTGGTAGTAGCGCACGGTCTCGACGTTGACCCCGGCGGTCGCCGCGAGCCGCCCGATGGTGTAGCCTTTTTCAACCATGCAGCCCTCCTGCACAGAGACGCGTCACACGCCTTCCTTGGCGAGACTCTTGCCCCTTCGATGAACCCCCCGCCCGCGCGTCCCGGCGCGGGCGCTCAGCGGTGCGGACGGACGTTCAAGTGCATCCGTGAATATCCTCGCTCCGCCCTTGACTCCGTACTCTAGTACGGAGCTAAGGTTACGACATCGGCAGCCACCGTGAAAGGAGATCGGTATGTTCCAAGACCGGATCGGCACCGGCACGCTCGCCGCGGGCGGGCTCGCCGCCGTCCTCGCTTCGGCCTGCTGCCTTGGCCCGCTGGTGCTCGTATCGCTGGGCTTGGGCGGCGCATGGATGTCGAATCTGACGGCGCTCGAACCGTTCCGGCCCTGGTTCCTGGGCGCTGCCCTCGTCGCGCTCGCGCTCGCCTACCGGCGCATCTTCCGGCCAGCCGCTGCCTGTAAGCCCGGCGAGGCGTGCGCCGTGCCCGCGACACGTCGGGCCTACAAGATCGTCTTCTGGGTAGTCTCGGCGCTTGCCGGCGTGGGGCTCGGCTTTCCTTATGTGGCTCCCTTCTTTTACTGATATTCATCCCATGGAGACCCGCCATGAAGAAGCTCATTACCGTCCTATCCGCCACCGCGCTTCTCGTGCTCACCGGCGCGGCCGCCGCCGCGAACAAGACCGTGACGCTCGCGGTCGAGAACATGACCTGCGCCGTCTGCCCAATCACGGTCAAGAAGGCGCTCAATAGTGTGGCCGGCGTTAGCAAGACCGAAGTGAGTTACGAACGCAAGGAAGCGGTCGTGACTTACGACGATGCCAAGACCGACGTCGAATCGCTCATCAAGGCCACGACCAACGCGGGTTATCCGGCCAGCGTGAAAGCGAAGTAGCGCGACTTCATGCGATGACCGCGAGTGGCCCCGCGGTGGGAACTACAACGACGCACAACGAACGATCCGCGCGACCTGCGGTGAACCGCGGCGCGCTCGCGCGCCTGTTCATCAATGCCTTTCCCGCCATGGGTGCCGGCGACCAGCGGCTCGCGCTGGTGCTCTACAGACTGCTCGCGGGAGGCCGATCGGTTTCCCCGGCCCGCCTGGCGAGTTCCCTGAATCGTCCAGTCGAAGACATCCAACGCGTGCTCGGACGGTGGCCCGGTGTCTTTTATGACGATGCCGGTGCAGTGATCGGCTTCTGGGGTCTCACCGTAAAGGAGATGCGGCAGCGCCTGGAGCTGAACGGAAACACCGTCTACGCCTGGTGCGCGTGGGATACCTTGTTCCTGCCCGCGCTGCTCGACGCAACAGCGAATATCGCTTCACGATGCGCGCAGACTGGGGAGCCGGTGCGGCTCACCGTCTCGCCGGGGCGCATCGAGTCAGTCGATCCGGCTTCGGTGGTGGTCTCGTTTCTCGAGCCCGATGAAAGCGAGCTGCGCGAGAACGTGACGAAAAGCTTCTGCCACTTCGTGCACTTCTTCCGCGATCACGAGGCGGGTAAGCGCTGGGTGGCTCGCCATCCGGGGATGTTTTTGTTGACGCTCGAGGAGGCCTTTGACATCGGTCGGCGCGTGAATGCGGCGCGTTACCGAGATGTATTACAGGCAATCGGAGAGATCCCATCATGACGACACTCGAACTTCGCATCACGGGCATGACCTGCGACCGTTGCGCACGCACCGTGGAAGGCGCACTCAACGCCCTGCCGCAAGTCAGGGCCACAGTCTCCTATCGCGACGCGCGCGCCGAGATCGAAATCCCGCATGCTATCGCGGCGGAGGAACTCATCAAGGCAGTGCAGGCCAAGGGCTACGGCGCCAGCTTGCTCGAACGAGCCGGTGCGCTAAAGGCAGACAAAGATAACGGCGGCCTGCGCGTCGTGATCGTCGGTTCCGGCTCAGCGGCTTTTGCCGGGGCGATCCGCGCAGCCGAGGAAGGCGCGCGCGTGACGATGATCGAAGCCGGTACCTTGGGCGGCACTTGCGTGAACGTCGGCTGCGTGCCGTCGAAGATCCTGATCCGCGGCGCGCACATCGCGCATCTCATGCACGACCATCCATTCCATGGCATCGCGCATCTCACCCCGAAGCTCGACCGCGCCAAGCTCGTCGCCCAGCAACAGGTGCGGGTCGGGGAGCTACGCCAGGCGAAGTACCAGTCGATTCTGGATACCAACCCGGAGATCGGTCTGCTCAAGGGAACCGCGCGCTTCCGCGATCAGCACACGCTGATCGTGACCCGCGCCGACGGAACGGAGAAGGTCGTCAGCGCCGATCGCTTCCTGATCGCCACCGGCGCCGCCGCCGTACCCCCCGTGCCGGGCCTGAAGGACACACCCTACTGGACCTCGACCGAGGCGCTGGTTGCCGAGCGTCTTCCCGAGCATCTCATCGTGCTCGGCGGCTCCGCCGTTGGCCTCGAGCTCGGGCAGGCGTTCTTGCGGCTCGGGGCAAGAGTAACGGTCATCGAACTCTTGCCGCGGCTGCTGCCGCGCGATGACGAGGCGATCGGCGAGACGCTGAAGGCGATCCTCGCGCAGGAGGACATGCGTCTCCTGACCGGTGCGAAGGCCGAGTCGGTCCATCACCGGCACGGCAGATTCCAGGTGAAGCTCGGGGCCGAGACGCTCGAGGCCGATGCGCTGTTGGTCGCCACCGGCCGGAGGCCGAACACGGCGGAGCTTGGTCTCGACGAGGCCGGCATTCCGACCGAGAAGAACGGTGCCATCGTCATTGACGACCACATGCGCACCGCGGTGGAGAACATCTACGCCGCCGGCGACTGCACCAACCAGCCGCAATTCGTCTATGTCGCTGCCGCCGCCGGCACGCGCGCGGCGATCAACATGTTGGGCGGCGACGTCGCACTCGATCTCACGACCATGCCGGCCGTTGTGTTCACCGATCCGCAGGTCGCCACGGTGGGCTTGACCGAGCAACAGGCGAAGGAGCAAGGGCTCGCAGCCGAGAGCCGCACGCTCACCCTCGACAACGTCCCGCGCGCGCTCGCCAATTTCGACACGCGCGGCTTCATCAAGCTCGTGGCGGAGAAGCAAACCGGGCGACTGCTCGGCGCCCAGGTGCTGGCCGCCGAGGCCGGCGAGATCATCCAGACGGCGGCGCTCGCGCTGCGCGCCCGCATGACGATTCGGGACCTGGCGGATCAGCTCTTCCCTTATCTCACCATGGTCGAAGGACTCAAGCTCGCCGCCCAGACCTTCACCAAGGACGTGAAGCAACTGTCGTGCTGCGCGGGCTGAGAGGCCGATGCACCGGGGGGCAACCGATGATGCAGTGCGCACATTGCGACATCGTGGTGGAAGACCGCCCGTACGTCGCGGACGGCAAGGTCTACTGTTGCGAGCTTTGCTTTCTCGCTCGCACGCAGCTGGAGGAAGCCTATGCCGAGCGCGTCCCCCGGCAACTGATCGGGGCGTTGGTGCGCTCGCTCGACGCCCGCGAGAGCGATACCGCGAACACTCCCAGCGCGTGGCGCGCTAAACGCATTTGCTCGGCCGCCTTCTCGGCTTAGCGCCCGATGCCTGCCTGCACATCTGCAGCGCGGCGCTGCTGCACGACATCGGGAAGATCGGTATCCCCGACGCGATCCCGAACAAGCCGGGCAGTCTCAGCGCAGGGGAATGGGAGGTGATGCGCCGTCACCCCGAGATCGGCGCCCGGATCCTCGAAGGCATTCAGCCAAAAATTGAGAGCCCCGGCTTTGCCGGGGATGTTTACTTCCTGCCCTCGATTTCCTGCTCGGCGGCCTCGTGCTCGAGCATCTGCTCCATCATCGACTGCATCATGTCCATGCGCTTCATCATCATCATTTTGTGCATCTTCATCATGCCCATCATCATGTGACCGCCCATCATGCCGCCGCCCATCATGTCTCCGCCGCCCTGCCCTGGCTTGTCGCCTCCCATGGCAGGCGCCGTGTTCTCGTCCTCCTGACCCTCTGCCCTTGAACCTGGTGCGGCCTCGCCGTGCTGATGCCCGTCGCTGCCGGCAGCCGCGGATTTCTTCCCGCCCATCATTCCCATCCCGCCCATGCCGCGCATCATCTTCATGCCTTCCTGCATCGCCTGCATGTGTTCCTGCATCAGGCGCTGGCGCTCCTGCGGATCCTGGGTCGTGTGGATGCGCTTCATCAGATCTCGCATCTTTTCCATCTGCCGGTCCATCTTCATCATCGCCATGCCGCCTTCCTTGCCCTGCGCGGCGGGCGGTGCTGCGGCCTGGTCGCCCTGCGGGTGATGGCTGGCATGGTCGTCCTGCGCGGTCGCCGCGAGCGGCATGCCCAGCAGCAGTCCGATCGTCAGCGAGGTAGCGAGTCTGTTCATTTCGAGTCTCCTGTCGTGAGAAAGCCCGGCGGGCGCCGGGGTCGGGTTCGGCACTGCTCCAGCAAGCTCCTTCATCCTCTGTCTGCGCAATGCGAACGAAGTTCCGCGCGGCCCGAAGATAGCCGCCCAGACAGACAGAGACAATGTCAAGGTTATATCCGGCGGCCGAACATGCATTGACCTGGGTCAATCTTTCGCGCGCCGCAGCCGGCAGGCACGGACGATATGGGCGCCGGCGCGGCGTGCCCGCTTTACGTGTCGTCGATGCTGCGTGCATGTTTCATCAGGTGCACGGTCAGCCACAGGGCGAGCGCATAACCGATCGCCGCGAAAAGAGGGAAGTCGTAGAGCTTCGGACCGATGCTGTGCTGCATGAGCAGCGACGAGGCGATGTAGAGGCCGAGCGCCACCAGCGACAAGGACACGCGCCTGCTTGCCAGCTCGATCTGCCGGATCAGTGTTTCGAGGCCGCGATGTTCGAGAGGGATTCCGAGACCGCCTCTGCGCACCTGCCGGACCAGGGCGCCCAGTTCTTCGGGCAGCCGTTTCAGGGCAAGCGTGGCTTCGTACTCCAGGCGCCGGCTGCCGCCGGCTTCCGCGGTGCCGGTGACCTGTTTCACGAACATCGGCGCCTTGGCGAGCAGGCCGTCGATCAGGTTGAAATCGGGATCCAGCATGCGTACCGAACTTTCCATGAGGAAGACCGTTCGCATCAGAACCAGCACATTGTGCGGAACGCGTATGTTGCGTCCGCCTCCCATGCGCGCGATGCGCAGCAGGGCCTCGGCGAACGACCATTCTCGCAACGGCAGGCGCGCGTAATCCTGGATCAGTTCCGCGAGTCCCCGGCGAAATTCGGCGCGCTCCATCGTTCCCGCCAGGACGCCGAGATCGAGCGCCGCGTCGAGCATCCAGCCGGCGTCCTGCGACACGAAGGCCTGCATGAAGGCGGCGAGATTGAACCGTGTCTCCTGGTCCAGGAATCCGACCAGCCCGAAATCGTGGAAGCAGATACGACCGTCCTCCAGGACGAAAAGATTTCCCGGATGCGGGTCCCCGTGGAAGACGCCGGCCGAGAAAAACTGGACGAGGTATGCGTCCACGAATGCCTGCGCGAGCAGGAGGCCGCGGCTGCGCAGTCCGGGGTCGTCAATTTTCGGGCCGCCGCTCATGTGCTGCACGGAGACCCACTCGGTCTGCATCCCTTCGATGGCGGGCGGCACGAAGACCGTCGTCGAATCCTTGAATATCTCGGCGAAGCGGCGGATGTTGCGCGCTTCCTGGCGAAAGTCCATTTCCTTGCGCAGGTTGTGCAGCACCTCTTGCACCAGGCCCACCGGGTCGAAGCGGCGCAGGCTCGGCGCAACCAGCAGCATCACGCGGACCAGGAAAGCCAGGATGCGCATGTCCTGTTCCACCCGGCGCTTGATTCCCGGACGGCGTACCTTGACGATGACCTTGCGGCCGTCGTGCAGGCGGGCGGCATGTACCTGGGCGATCGACGCCGCGGCCAGCGGCGTCGCATCGAACTGCGCGAACAGCTCGTCGACCCCGCGGCCGAACGAACGTTCGATCTCGCGCACCGCCTGTTCGCCCGGGAAGGGCGCGACGCGGTCCTGCAGGCCCGTCAAAGCGGCGACATAGTCGTCGGGAAGAAACTCCCGGTGCATGCTCAGGCCCTGGCCGAGCTTGACGAACGGCGTGCCCAGCCGCTCCAGCATCCGGCTGAATCCCTGCGCCGGGGTGAGCCGGGAGCGCCACAAACCGGCGCGCACCAGCGCCCACCAGAACAGATGGCCGTACGCCGCGAGACCGATCTGGATGAAGCGCACGGGGCTAAACAACGCTTGCTCCTTCGCTGCATGGATGCGAAAGCGGTCCGTATGCGGTACCCATCGGAGCGTGCACGAATCGTTTCATGCAGCCGCCTTGGCGAGTGGCGCCGGCCGCAGCATGACGGCGGCTACCGCTGCACCGAGTCCCATCAGCGCCGCGCTGATCCAGAACAGACGGCCGGCGACGAGCCCGTACAGCGCGCCCGCGGCGGCGGATCCCATGGCCTGCCCCAGGCTGGACAGCGCGGCCTGCAGTCCGAGCGCCGCGCCGATGCGCAACACCGACTGCAGCGAAACCAGGTGGGTGAGGGCGGGCAGCAGGATGCCGGTGCTGGCGGCAATCAGGCCGACCACGAACAGCATGAAGAAGAAATTCTGCGCAGCCGGTAACAGGACGAAGGCCACCGCCACGGCCAGGAAAGCCGGGACGACCAGGGGGCGTCCGGAAAGATTCTTGACCGGCGTCGCGAACAGCACGATCTCCACGACAATCATGACCAGGCTGCACTCGGCAAACATGGTCGCCAGCTTTCCGGGGTCGAGGCCCATCTGCTGGCGGGCCTGGAGCGCCACACCCACCTCGAAGCTTCCCAGCCCGTAGGTGATGAGCAGGTTGAGCGCCAGCAGCATGAGGAAGCGGCCGCGTGCGCGCCGACCGTTGCGTTCGGAACCGCCCGTCCGTTCGATTGCCGGAACCGCTGCCGAAGGCAGCAGGAGATAAAGTCCCGCCCAGACCAGGGACACGAAAAAACCCGAAATGTACAGGGGAGGCAGGATCATCCCGCCCACCGGCATGCCCGCAACGTCCAGGGCTTGTCCCATTTTGGCGAGCCAGCCGCCGGCAGCCGGTCCGACCAGAAACCCGGCCAGGCTGGAGGCGCCGATCCAGGCGAGCCGGCGTGCCCGCCGTTCTTCCGCCGCGGTCTCGCTCACGAATGCCGCGGTGATCGGCATCACGGCCGAGGCCAAAGCGCCGGCAGCCGCCCGCGTCGCATAGGCAGCCCCCAGGCTGGGCGACAGCGCGAACGCCGGCAGCGTGAACGCGTAACCGGCCAGGCCACAGAGAATGACCGGTCTGCGGCCGATGCGGTCGGATACGTGGCCCCACAGCGGCGCGAACAAGAAGATGGCGAACATGTAGATGCCGGCGAGCATCCCGGTGTGCCAGGCGCTCGTCGCCGCGCTCACGCCGGGAACAAGGCGCTGCAATTCGAGCGGCAGCAGCGGCAGGATCACCCCGTATCCCATGGACACCCCGAAAGTCGCCGCCATCAGCAGGAAAAACGTCTTCGTCCCCGGCAGGCGCGCGGTCGCATCGCGGGTTGTGACGGAGGAATCGTTCACGCGGGTTGGCCGCCCGCCGGGAATTCGTTTCGCGGCGACTGGATCCCGGTCAGCTTCGTGCGCTTGAGCATGAGCGCATTGATCGCCACCAGAGCGGAACTGCCGGACATCGCGAGCGCCGCGATCTCGGGGCTCAGCGTGATCGGGTACAGGACCCCGGCGGCGAGCGGAAACGCGATCACGTTGTAGCCTACCGCCCACCACAGGTTCTGATGCATCTTGCGCAGCGTCGCGCGCGACAGCTCGATGGCGCCCACCACGTCGAACGGATCGCTCTTCATCAGCACCACGTCCGCGCTTTCCATCGCCACGTCGGTGCCGGCGCCGATCGCGAAGCCGACGTCGGCCTGGGTGAGCGCCGGCGCGTCGTTGATGCCGTCCCCGACCATGCCGACCTTTTTGCCCTGCGCCTGCAATTCCTTCACCTTGTCTGCCTTCTGGCCGGGGAGCACGTCGGCCAGCACAATGTCGATGCCGAGTTCGGATGCGATCCGCGATGCCGTGGCATGGTTGTCGCCGGTGAGCATCGCCACCTGAACGCCGCGCTTCTGAAGGGCTTTGACGGTGGCGGCAGAGGTCGGGCGCACCGCGTCGGCAATCGCGATCAGTCCGATCAGCGTGCCACCGTGGGCCACGTGTACAACCGTGCGTCCCGCCCCCTGCAGTTCCGCAGATTTGGCCTGCAACGCCGCCATGTCCACCCCGTTGGCCTCCATCAGCCTGCGGTTGCCGAGCAGGACGGTCTGGCCGTCCGCCACCACGGCCTTTGCGCCCTGGCCGTCGATGTTGGTGAACTCGGTTGCCACGCCCGGCTTGAGCCCATCGGCACGCTTCAGGATTGCCTGGGCTAGCGGATGTTCGGAGAATTTTTCCACCGCCGCGGCAAGCGCGAGCACCTCGTCTTCTGTCTTGCCGGACGCGGCCACCACGGCGACCACATCCGGCTCGGCCCTGGTCAGCGTGCCGGTCTTGTCGAAAATGGTCACGTTGAGCTTGGTGGCATCTTCCAACGCAGAGGCGTTCTTGAACAGAATCCCGTTCATCGCGCCCAGGCCGGTGCCCACCATCACCGCCATCGGCGTGGCGAGCCCGAGCGCGTCCGGGCAGGCGATGACGAACACCGTGATGGTGAGCGTCAGCGCGAACAACAAAGGCTGGCCGATCCACCAGAACCACACCGCAAACGTCGCAAGGCCGATGACGATCGCGGCCAAGACCAGCCACTGGGAGGCGCGGTCGGCCAGCAATTGCGCGGGCGCCTTGGAGTTCTGCGCTTCCTGCACCAGCTTCACGATCTGGGCGAGCGCGGTGTCGGCGCCCACCTTGGTGGCGCGATAGCGGAAACTGCCGCTCTTGTTGATGGTGGCGCCGATGACGGTGTCGCCGGGGCTCTTCTTCACCGGCATCGACTCGCCGGTCAGCATCGACTCGTCGACCTGGGACGTTCCTTCGATCACTTCCCCGTCCACCGGCAGCTTGTTGCCCGGGCGCACGACGACGATGTCTCCCAGTTTCACTTCCGCCGTCGGGATCTCGACTTCGCGCCCGTCGCGGAACACCGTCGCTCTCGGTGGCGCGAGATCCATCAGGGCGCGGATCGCGTCGGAGGCGCCGGCGCGCGCCCGCATCTCCAGCCAGTGACCGAGCAGGATGAACACCAGCAGGACCGAGGCGGCCTCGAAAAATTGCTCGCCCTTGAACAGGAAAGTGGCGCCGACGCTGAACAGGTAACCGGTACCGACGCTCAGCACCACCAGCGTGGCCATGTTGAGCACGCTGTTCCTGAGCGCGCGCCACGCCGCGACGAAGAACGGCCAGCTCGGATAGATGACGGCACCGGTGGCGAGGAAGAACAGCCACAGGTTCATCTCCAGCCCGAACGGCGGCCGCGGCGGCGTGAACATGCCGCCCATCGGCGAATACACCAGGATCGGAATGCTGAATGCGAGCGCGACGAAAAAGCGGTTGCGCATGTCGCGCGCCATCGCGTGCATGTCGTGGCCCGCGCCGTGGCCCATCTCGTGGGCCATGGCCTCCACGTGGCCGACATGCGCGCCGGCTTGCGTCTCCGCGTGCGCATGGGGTTCGCGCGGCGCGACGGCGGGGTGGTGCACGTGAGGGGCAACCGGAATCGCCACTGCTTCCGCGGCGGGCGGATCCTCGGGCACGCAGACGTGTTTGGGCAGCATCTCCCCCGCGCAGTGATAGCCGCAGTCGCGGATGGCCGCCTTGATGGTCTTGAGATCGGTGACGTTCTCGTCGTAGGTCACCGTGGCGCTGCCCGCCACGTAGTTGGCCTGCACGCGGTGAACTCCGGGCAGGCGCATGAGGCGCTTGTCCACCCCGCTCGCGCTCAGCGCGGAGAGCAGGCCGCCGACTTCCACTGTGCTGGTCTTCATCGAACTTTCCACTGGTTCGTCGGACCGCTTATCGCTCAGTCCTTGCGTGGCGGACTGCTTGCGGGCGCATCGCCGGGCGCGCCTACATACCGCTTGGGATTCTTGCTGAACCTGTCCAGGCAGTTCTGGCTGCAGAAGTAGTACGTCTTGCCGCCGTAGTCGCGGCTGCCTGCCGCTTCCTTGGTATCGACCAGCATCCCGCACACCGGATCTCGTTCCATCACTTCGACCTCCTCGTTTCGGATTCAGGCCCTGTGGAATCGCCGCAGGCTGCCCGCGAGCAATGCCGCGCCGATCGCGGCCACGCCGACCAATCCGGCAAGCGGCTTCCAGGACTTCATGTCGTTTCCCTTCGTGTCTCGGCGTGCGTGGCAGCCTTTAATTCACCTGTTTTCTGCGTTCCCGCTCAGGACTACGCCGCCCCAGACGATCAGCACCGGACAGATCTGCGGCAGCGAAGATAGGAGCAAGAAGGCCGGACGCGGCGACCGGTGCGCCGACTCTGTCATGGATCACAATTTCACCCGTCGCAGGCGCAAGGCGTTAGTTACTACCGAGACCGAGCTCATCGCCATTGCGGCGCCGGCGAAGATCGGCGAAAGCAGCAGGCCGAAGAACGGATACAGCACGCCCGCGGCGATCGGCACGCCGAACGCGTTGTAGATGAAGGCGAAGAACAGGTTCTGCTTGACGTTGCGCATGGTGGCATGCGAGAGCCGGATCGCCTTGGCGATGCCGCGCAGGTCGCCTTTGACGAGCGTCACGCCGGCGCTCTCGATCGCGACGTCGGTGCCGGTGCCCATGGCAATCCCCACGTGCGCCTGCGCGAGTGCGGGCGCGTCGTTGATGCCGTCGCCCGCCATCGCGACCACGCGGCCGCTCGCCTGAAGCGCCTTGATCTTGTCCACCTTCTGCTCGGGCAGGACTTCGCCCATCACCTCGTCGATGCCGAGCTGCCTGCCCACGGCCTCGGCGGTCTTGCGCGAGTCGCCCGAGAGCATGACGATGCTCACGCCCAGCGCTTTCAGCGCCTTGACCGCTTCCGGCGTCGTCTCCTTGATCGGGTCGGCAACCGCGATCACCGCGGCGACGCGAGAGTCGATCGCGCCGAAGATCGCCGTCTTACCTTGCGCCCGCAGCAGATCGGCCTTCTCGGCAAGCGCCGGCGGCGCGCTGCCGAAACGCTCCATGAAGAGACGGCTGCCGACCGCGACTTTGCGCCCAGCCACCGCGCCTTGCACCCCTTGGCCGGTCACCGAGTCAAAATTCTCCACCGCCTGCAGGACGATCCCGCGCGCCTCGGCGCCCTTCACGACGGCTTGAGCGAGCGGATGCTCGCTCGCGCGCTCCAGGCTTGCGATCGCCCGCAATGCGTCGCTCTCCAGGATGTCGGGACCGACCGCCACATCGACGAGCTCAGGCCGGCCGAGCGTGAGCGTGCCGGTCTTGTCGACCACCAGCGTGTCGACCTCGCGCAGTTTCTCGACGGCTTCGGCGTTACGGAAAAGGATCCCGTTGAGCGCTCCCTGCCCCATCGCCACGGTGATCGAGATCGGCGTGGCGAGCCCGACCGCGCAGGGGCAGGCGATGATAAGCACCGCAACGGCGTTCACGACCGCGTATACGATCGCGGGCGGCGGCCCGAAAACTCCCCAGACGATCGCGGTGACCAGCGCGATCATGACTACCGTCTGCACGAAATAGGCGGCTACGAGGTCGGCAAGGCGCTGCACAGGCGCGCGCGTGCGCTGCGCCTGCGCGACCATGTGCACGATTCTCGCAAGCAGGGTATCCGCGCCGATCTTCTCGGCGCGGATGACGAGCGTCCCCTTGCCGTTGATCGTGGCGCCGGTTACCCGGTCACCCGGCTTCTTTGGCACCGGAATGGGTTCGCCGGTAATCATCGATTCGTCGACGTTCGACGAGCCTTGCAGGCAGGCGCCATCGACCGGCACCTTTTCTCCGGGGCGCACGCGCAGCCGGTCGCCGACGTGTACTTCGGCGAGCGGCACTTCGATCTCGCGGCCATCCGGCTCGATGCGCAACGCCGTGTTCGGCGCCAGCGCGAGCAGTTGCTTGATCGCCTGGCTCGTCTGTCCCAATGCGCGCAGCTGCATCACCTCGCCGAGCAGCACCAGCGTGACGATCACGGCGGCCGCCTCGAAGTACGCGCCGACCCGCCCGCCGTGCTCGCGGAATTCCTCGGGGAAAATTCCCGGCGCAAGCACCGCTGTCAGGCTGAAGACATAGGCGAGCGCGACACCGAGCCCGATCAGCGTGTACATGTTCGGGCTGCGGTTTTTCAGCGACCGCCAGAACTTCTCGAAGAACGGCCGCCCGGACCATAGCACCACCGGTGTTCCGAGCAGCAACTCGAGCCATACCCGCACCCCTGGCGGAATCCCGAACGGCTCCGCAATTCCGAAATACGGGGGCATGGCAAGCGCAACCAAGGGAACCGAGAAGATCACGCCGGCCCAGAACCTGCGCGTCATATCGCGCAGCTCCGCGTTTTCCTGCTCGGCGCCTGCCACCGGTACGAGCGCCATGCCGCACTTCGGACAATTGCCGGGCCGGTCGCTGTGCACCTCGGGATGCATCGGACAGGTGTACCCGGCCGCGGCAACGGCAGGAGCAACGACGGGGACCAGCGCCATTCCGCACTTCGGGCAGGCGCCCGGCCCGACCTGCACCACCTCGGGGTGCATGGGACAGGTGTACTTCGCCCCTCGGCTGGCCGCCGTGTTCGCCACGCTGCCGTATTTCACGGGATCAGCATTGAACTCGGTCGCACAGTGCGTGGAACAGAAATAGTAGCGCTTGCCGCCACGCTCGGCGCTTGCAGCCGCGCCGGACTCATTCACTTGCATGCCGCAGACGGGATCGGTTGCCATGGTCCACTCCGTGAAGTCCATCCGCATGTAAGACAGCCGCTGCGGGAAAGCGTCCCCTCCTGCGCTGTCCGCGGGCATTGCCCTCCCGCCCGCCGAGCGCGCCGATCGATTCGGTGAAACGGTCCTTCGGTTTGGGTGCGGGGAATGGGTGGCAGTCTTTATTGCCGACCCCACCGTTCGTACAGCCTGTTATAGATCAGGCAGAACAGCAGTCCGGCGTAAACGCCGTACAGAAAGCTTTCCACCAGGCCCAGCAGGATTCCCCACCATGTCAGCCATTTGAACGCCGGCAGCACCTGCTCCAGGAACTGATGCATGTGAAGGCTTTCGGGCGTTATCAGCCCGTAGACGACGCAAACGACGAACGTGATGGCGCCCCAGATGCCAAGAGTCCACGAAACCAGCTTGAAATTCAGCATGGCCCCTCCTCAATGATGGTGGTGCTGTTGTCGATCACCCTGGCGCGAAGCGTCCTCGGGCCTGCGGGGCTCGTCGCGGCCGCCGCCGCATCCACCCCCGCCGTGTCCGCCATGGCCGAACAGATGCATGGCGATGAACGCGACAAAGATCAACACCCAGAACCAGTTCTGCGACAGCCAATCCATGATCCACTCCTCGTGTAAGGATGCCGCTGCGAGTCAATTGCCGGGATCGGTGTCCCGCGTCAACGTCGCCCTGCGCTCCTCGTATTCGTCTTTCGAAATCTCTCCGGCCGCGTAGCGGCGCTTCAGGATCTCGAGCGGCGTTTCCCGTTCCCCCCTGTTCCATCCCGGCAGGACGAAGGCAACGAGCGCGACGATGACCACCACCCAGAAGACCCACCACAGTGCATGCATCCCGAAAAACCAGAGTCCGTCACCAAACATTGCCTGCCTCCACGAGAAAGACGCCCGATCGTCGCGAAAAGTATCGAGGGAATCCGCCTTCGACCGGTTGACCAAGATCAATTGCGCACTACCGTCGTCGCAACGGAGCAACGATGCGGGCGCCGGGTGCGCGGCCGGCGCACGCCGCCTAGGGCCGGCACGGCGCTGCACGCGTTGCGGTTACGTCCATGCCCGAAGATTCTCCGCCGTGGATTGCAATCCTGTGAGTTACTCACAGGTCAATCGCTTCTCGCATCGTTGACGCAGGTCAAGTTGAGGCGGCGGCACGAGAGTATGTTTGCATTTGTAACGATGCCGCTTGCATGGCGGCAGCGCGGAACGTGCCGGCCGAGTGGTCGACGCAGGGACTCCTCGGTGCCAGGGTTTTATCCAGCTTGCGGCAGGATCGTCGGAAGTGCTCCGGGCTCGCTTCCGTGAGGCACTCAACCAGCCCGGCTATTCGTACGATGGAGGATGACCATGAAGATGTCGTGGCTGATTGCGCTGCTGGCGACTTTTACGCTCGCACTGCCCGTCGCGCTGGCGCAGGGCGAGGCGGAGAAGGGCAAGGAGGAAAAGCAGTTGCAGCAAATGGAAAAGCGCATGCAGACGATGAACGAGCAGATGGACCGACTCCGCAAGGCCAAGGACCCGAAGGAGCGCGACAAGCTGCTGCAGGAGCACATGCAGACCATGCAGGAACAGATGCGGGAGATGCGCGGGATGGGCGGCGGAATGATGATGGGCATGCAGGGTGGCGGCGGCATGCACGACAAGGGGATGATGAGCCCCGAGGACCGCGAGAAGAGAATGCAGAACCGGATGGACATGATGCAGATGATGATGGAACAGATGATGAATCAGATGCAGGTCTTGCAGGGCAAGATGCACGGCCAGATGCACGGCCAGTGACCACCTTCCGCGCCGGATGACGTTGCATCCGGCCGGTAGTGGACGACGTCAGGATCGAGGGCCTGTGCACGCGGACCGCGGACAGGCCGCCACGATCTGCGATGCGGCCGAGGGCTGAGCGACCGACGCGCAACCGCGGCGCTTAGTGACCGAGTGACCGGGCGATCGTCTCCTGGGCCTCTTCCTGGATGCGGCGCAAATGCGGCACGCCCACGAAGCTCTCGGCGTAGAGCTTGTACACGTCTTCCGTTCCCGACGGCCGCACGGCGAACCAGCCGTTGTCGGAGACGACCTTGATGCCGCCGATCGGCGCGCCGTTGCCGGGCGCCGTTGCCAGCACTGCGCGCACCGGATCGCCCGCCAGCATCTCCAGGCGCAGCCGATCCTGCGACAGTTCCATCAGTGCGGCCTTCTGTGCTGCGCCAGCCGGGGCATCGATGCGTTCGTAAGCCGGCTCGCCGAGCCGGCTCGCCAGCTCCCGATACAGCTCGCCGGGATCGCGCCCGGTCCTGGCCGTCATCTCGGCGGCCAGCAGCCCGAGAATGATGCCGTCCTTGTCGGTGGTCCAGGCGCTGCCGTCGCGGCGCGCGAATGTAGCGCCCGCGCTTTCCTCGCCTGCGAACAGCGTCGAACCCTCCAGCAGGCCTTGCACGAACCATTTGAATCCGACCGGGGTCTCGAAGACGCGCCGGCCGAGCTGGGCCGCGACCCGGTCGATGAGGCTGCTGCTCACCACCGTCTTGCCCACGCAAGCACCGGCGGGCCATTGCGGGCGATGGGTGAGGAGATAGGACAAGGCGGTGGCGAGATAGGCGTTGGGCGCGAGCAGGCCCGCGCTGCGCGTGACGATGCCATGGCGGTCCGTATCGGTGTCGTTGCCGAAGGCGACGTCGAAGCGCTCCTTCAGCCCGATCAGGCCGGCCATGGCGTAGGGAGACGAGCAGTCCATGCGGATCCGGCCGTCGCGATCCACGGTCATGAAGCGGAAAGTCGGGTCCGGCGCATCGTTGACGACCGAGATGTCGAGGCCGTGGCGCTCCGCCACATGCCGCCAGTACGCGAGTGCCGCGCCGCCCAGCGCATCCACGCCGATGCGAAGCGCTGCCGAACGCACCGGATCGAGGTCCACGACGCTCCCAAGATCGTCGACGTAGCCGCCGATGTAGTCGTGCCGGCGCGTGGCAGTCGCGGCGAGCGCGCGCGCGTACGCAATCCGCTTCACCTCGCGCAGGCCCTCCGCCATCAGGGCGTTGGCGCGCCGTTCGATCGCCCTCGTCGCTTCGGTGTCGGCTGGCCCGCCGTGCGGCGGGTTGTATTTGAAGCCGCCGTCCTCCGGCGGATTGTGCGAGGGCGTGATCACGATGCCGTCGGCCGCCGCGCTGCTGCCGCGGTTATGCGTGAGGATCGCGTGGGAGATCACCGGTGTCGGCGTGTAGCCGAGCTCGCGGTCGATCCTGACCTCGACTTCGTTTCCGGCCAGCACCTCCAGCGCGGTGGTGAATGCCGGTTGCGAGAGGGCGTGCGTGTCCCGGCCCAGGAACAGCGGGCCGGCGACGCCCTGCGCGCGGCGGAAGTCGCAGATCGCCTGCGTCACGGCCAGGATGTGCATCTCGTTGAAGCCGCCGTTGAGCGCCGAGCCGCGATGGCCGGAGGTGCCGAACGCCACCCGCTGCGCGGCCACGGCGGGGTCGGGCCGCTCGGCGTAATACGCGGTGACCAGCCGCGCCACGTCGATCAGCAGGGACGCAGGGGCGGGCTTGCCCGCCAGGGGGCTGAGGTTCATCGGATGGGTCGCCGCGCGGCGTTCAAACGTCCCGGCTCTCGCCCCACTTCCAGTCGCGGATCTCGGGCATGTCTTCGCCGTAGCGGGTGATGTACTGGCGGTGTTCGATCAGCCTGTCGCGCATCGCCTGCTTGATGTGGGCCGCGCGAGGCGCTGCGGCGGGCACGCGCTCCACCACGTCGACGACCAGGTGAAAACGGTCCAGATCGTTCAGTACCACCATGTCGAAGGGCGTGGTGGTCGTCCCTTCCTCCTTGTATCCGCGCACGTGCAGGTTGCGGTGATTGGTTCGCCGATAGGTCAGGCGGTGAATCAGCCACGGGTAGCCGTGATAGGCGAAGATGATCGGCTTGTCGGTGGTGAAGAGCGCGTCGAAGTCGCGGTCGGAGAGGCCGTGCGGGTGTTCCGCCGACGGCTGCAGCGTCATCAGGTCCACCACGTTCACCACGCGGACTTTCAGCTCCGGTACCAGGCGTTGCAGGAGATCGACGGCCGCGAGCGTCTCCAGCGTCGGCACGTCGCCCGCGCAGGCCATCACCACATCGGGCTCGCTGCCTTTGTCGCTGCCGGCCCACTCCCAGATGCCGATGCCCGCGGTGCAGTGCTTGATGGCCGCATCCATGTCGAGGTACTGCAGGGCGGGTTGCTTGCCCGCCACGATGACGTTGATGAGGTTGCGGCTGCGCAGACATTGGTCCGTGACGCAGAGCAGGGTGTTGGCGTCCGGAGGCAGGTAGACGCGGATGACATCGGCTTTCTTGTTGACGACGTGATCGATGAAGCCGGGATCCTGGTGCGAGAAGCCGTTCTGGTCCTGCCGCCACACGTGGGAAGTCAGCAGGTAGTTCAGCGAGGCGATCGGCCGCCGCCAGGGGATTTGCCGGCCGGCGACCTTCAGCCATTTGGCGTGCTGGTTGAACATCGAATCGACGATGTGGATGAATGCTTCGTAGCAGGAGAACAGGCCGTGGCGCCCGGTGAGGAGGTAGCCCTCGAGCCAGCCCTGGCAGGTGTGTTCGGACAGGATCTCCATCACCCGGCCGTCCGGCGACAGGTGGTCGTCGTAGTCGAGCCGCTCCGCAAGCCAGGTGCGGTCGGTGACGTCGAACAGGTTGCCGAGCCGGTTGGAGGCGGTTTCGTCAGGACCGAACACGCGGAAGTTGGACGTCCGCAGGTTCATCTTCATCACGTCGCGCAGGAACAGGCCCATGGTCCGCGTCGCCTCGGCAACGGTCCGCCCCGGCGCGCCCACCCGCACCGCATGGTCGCGAAAGTCCGGCATGCGCAGGTCCTTGAGCAGCAGGCCGCCGTTGGCGTGCGGGTTGGCGCCCATGCGCCGCGCGCCGCGCGGCGCGAGTTCCTGCAACCGGGGAAGCAGACGGCCGGTCTCGTCGAACAGCTCTTCCGGCCGATAGCTCCGCATCCATTGCTCGAGGAGCTTCACGTGCGCCGGATTGTCGTGCAGTTCGGATAGCGGCACTTGGTGGCTGCGCCAGTACCCCTCGGTCTTCTTGCCGTCGACTTCCTTCGGTCCGGTCCAGCCCTTGGGCGTCTTCAGGACGATCATCGGCCAGCGCGGTCGCCTCGACACTCCCTTGCTACTGCGCGCGGCGGTCTGGATGGCGCCTATCGCGTCCAGCACCCGGTCCAGCGTGGCGGCCATTTTCTGGTGCATCGCTTCGGGCTCGGCGCCTTCCACGAAATAGGGCTGGTAGCCGTAGCCGACGAGCAGCGCCTCCAGCTCGTCGCCGCCGATCCGGGCGAGCACCGAGGGGCCGGCGATCTTGTAGCCGTTCAGGTGCAGGATCGGCAGCACCGCGCCGTCGCGCGCCGGATTGAGAAACTTGTTCGCATGCCACGCGGTGGCGAGCGGGCCGGTTTCGGCTTCGCCGTCGCCCACCACGCAGGTGACGATCAGGTCCGGATTGTCGAACGCGGCGCCGAAGGCATGCGACAGCGCGTAGCCCAGCTCGCCGCCCTCGTGGATCGATCCCGGCGTTTCCGGCGCGACATGGCTCGGGATGCCGCCGGGGAAGGAGAACTGCGTGAACAGCCTCTTCATCCCTTCCTCGTCCTGCGACACGTTGGGGTACACCTCCGAGTACGTGCCTTCCAGATACACGTTCGCCACCAGCGCCGGACCGCCGTGGCCGGGCCCGGTGACGTAGATCATGTTCAAGTCGCGCGCCTTGATGACGCGATTCAGGTGGACATAGATGAAGTTGAGCCCCGGCGTCGTGCCCCAATGCCCGAGCAGGCGCGGCTTGATGTGCGCCGCTTCGAGCGGCACGCGAAGCAGCGGATTGTCGTACAGGTAGATCTGCCCCACCGACAGGTAGTTGGCGGCGCGCCAGTACGCATCGATGCGTCCCAGCTCTTCTGCGGCAAGGGGTTGTTCTGGGGTACCGGATGCGACGTCCCGTTTCATCATGATGACGGTCCTGCGGGTTGCGATGGGCGTCGGGCAACAGTAAAACTTGCGCACAGGTCTCAGGTCAAGACCGCCCCGGCATCTTCGCTGACCCCGGCGCGAGGGTTTTCAATTGAGCCGCCGCCAGGTGAGGTGTTCGTAGATGCTCGACCAGTAGGCGCCGAAGGCCGCGCCGAACAACAGCTCTTCCAGTGGAATCCCGTGAATGAGCACGCCCGACAGCGCGCCGAGATTCCAGACGCGCGCGATATATCCGGGCGCGGTCAGCGTCAATCCGACCATGAAGACCAGATAATAGGCGGCAAACAGCGCGCTGCCGATGAACGTCTTCTTCGTCAGGTCCGGCCGGCAGGAGATGGTCGCGAGGGCGCCGAGCGCCATGGACGCGATCGCCGGATAGATCGGATTCCAGGGCAGGAACAGCAACACCGGAAACGAAACCGCCGGCGTGAGCAGAGCGACCCGGTGGTATCGGTGCCTGCGGTGATGCGTCTCCGGCATCGGGACGGGAAGACTCGCCGTCAGGATGTTGTAGAGAACCGCCGCAACCCCTCCGATGGCGAAAGAAAAGATCAGGCTTTCGATATCGAATCCCGTCCGCTGTGCAAGCGCGAAAAGCGTGGGCGGGTTCCAGTATGCGGGCACGAACAGCGGCTCCGACAGGCCGAACGGCATGGTGAAGATGCTCGCTTGCCGCATCACTTTCCGGTGCCGCGGAAAGGCGAGGAACAAGGCCAGCCACGGCAGGAGGAAGGCGGCCGACCATAGCAGCCAGATGTGATTCCAGTAGGGCGGAATTGTCTGTTCCAACAGGAGACGTCCACGTCTTGCGTGCCGGAAACCTGTTATGCGTTTTTCGCCCCACCCGGTGTACGCAATCTCGGAATGAAGCGCGGCGTTTGCGCCGCATACCGATCGTAGGTCTCGCCGAATTCACTCCGGGCCTGGCGCTCTTCGCTGATCGACAGCCGCCAGTACATGAACAGCAGGACCGGGAACATTGCCACCGTCAGGATCGTCGGCCACTGGAACAGAAAGCCGATCATGACGAGGACGAAGCCGACGTATTGCGGGTGCCGGATGCGGGCGTAGGGACCGGAGACGGCGATGCGGTGCGACTGCTGCGCCTCGTACAGCACCGGCCACGCCGCGGCGAGCAACCAGAAACCGCCGCCGATGAAGACGAAGCTCAGAAAGTGGAACGGCCCGAAGTGCGGGTTGGCTCGCCAACCGAACAGTGTCTCCAACAGGTGACCGGCGTCGTGGCTCATGAAATCCACGCCGGGAAAGCGGCTGCCGAGCCAGCCCGACAGCAGATAGATGGTGAGCGGGAAGCCGTACATCTCGGTGAACAGCGCTACGATGAACGCGGAGAAGGCGCCGAACGATCTCCAGTCGCGCGCCTCCCGCGGCTTGGCGAAGCTGAACGCGAAGATGATCAACACCAGCGAGTTGACGATCACCAGTCCCCACAACCCGTATGCCGGTACCGCTTCCTTGTTCATTTGCAATCGCCTCCGCGTTGCCGATCCTCACCGTCGCCGGGCGGCGCACTTCCTCCGTGTCCCTGGTGGCCGCCGTGCAGGAACCCATGCAACAGCGGGCAGGCGAGCAGGATCAGGAAGGGCAGCCAGCCGAGCACGTGCGCCCGATGTTCGGTGAGCAGGAAAAATGCAGCGATGGCGAGGAAGCCGGCGAACGCCCACTTCCACCTTGCGGTGCCCGCCCTCCTTCCGTCTTCGTTGCGATGTTCGTGGTTCACTGCGCCTTGCCTGCTTCCAATGTCCCGGTGTCCTATGGCTGCGATTGCCGGTAGATGAAAACCGCGTGCGAAATCAGGACGTGATGCTCTCCGCGGGCGGCCGAGGGGCCGTCGTGCATCGAGCTTTCCGCGTGATCGGGCGGATGTCGGCGCAGCATCGCGCTGGGCAGCACGCCCAGATAGACGGTGACACCCTCGACCGTGCCGGAATATCCGCTCAGTGCTTGCGTATCCTCGGTTCGACCGGAACACGCGAGGACTGTCGCGAGCAATAGTCCCGGCAGCCAAGCGCGAACGTTTGCGCCACGGTGTCGCATCACGTCAGGTGTCCACCGATGCGATCAAGGCGGAAATCTCCTTGCCGTCGGGCAGACGATCCGGCATTTCCTGCCACTTCGCGAGCGCCATCCGCATACGCTCGCGCAGGATCAGGATGGCGTCGAGCTCGCGCGCCTGTTCGTCGAGTCTTCGGCGGATGATTTCCCGCACCAGCGGACAGGGTGTCCCACCCAGGTCGCTGCGTTGAAGAATCTCGCCGATATCACGCAACGAAAAGCCCAGTTGCCGCGCCCGGAGGATGAATCGCAGCCGCGTGACGTCAGCCTCGGTGAACGTCTTGTACCGGTTACGGGGATCGCGTCGCGGCTGGAGCAGGCCGATCCGGGCGTAATAACGCACCGTGTCCGCTGTCGCACCCGTCTTGCGCACCACGCCGACCACGTTCATTGCTTTCGCGCGATCATCAACGGTGGCCGGGCAATCCGCCCCATTGCATGCACGATAAAACATGTGAGCGACGCACAGGTCAAGCCATCAACCGCTCGCCACCACGGCCTGGAAGTGCGCGCACAGGCCTTCGACGTCTGCAACATGCCAGTCGCCCTTCTCCAGGCACGCCAGGGCACGCTCCATCGCCACACGCGTCCTTTGCAGCGATTCCAGTTTGCCGGCGGTTTCTTCCAGCCTTTGCCGGAGGATTCTCTCCATCCGTTCACAGGGGTTGTCTCCCTCCTCGAGACGGGCGAGCAGTTCGGCGATCTCGGAAAGGGTGTAGCCCAGGCACTGCGCCATGCGGATGAAGCGCAATCGCTGGACATCGTTCTGACCGAACATCTTGTACCCGTTGCTGCGGTTCTTGTCCGGCTTCAGAAGGCCGCTGCGCGCATAGAATCGGATGGCATGCGGCGAAACCCTGGTCTGTCGTGCCAATTCGGTGACTCTCATTTGTCGCTCCGTGATTTCACTGATCGCGCAACTGATCCGGTGATCGCTGCGCCTTCCGCTACCGGCAGTAGCGCTTATTCATCCAGGGCCGGGCTCGGACGACTATGCGCGCCGCGTCGCCGGCGCCATGCCCGGCTTGCTTCGTCTCGCGGGTCCGGCTCTCGAAGTCACCGGACATGCGCGAGACATCCGTACGCTCGGCGAGGGACTAGTTGATCAGCCTGCCGTAGAGCAGGAAGAGGGGAACGGAGGGATGACTTGGTGGTGGTCTGTCGGGAGACCGAAAGGTCGCTGACCGAAGAACCGGTGCGCCGGCGGACGCCGGCATTGCCAGGAAATAGTATTGCGCGTCTGCGCGATGGTCTGGCGCGATGAGAAGCGGATTCGCCGCCGCATTCGCGGGCTGGATACTGTCGCAGCAGCACCCGCTTCCATCGTCATCGTGCGAGTCGTCATCGACCGAGTCGTGCAAGGCATGCTTGCCGGCAAGGTGGGGCGTATGGCCGGGAGGATGGGGCCCGCTTGCGGAATGCGCTTCGTGCGTGCTGGTGGCGTGCCCATCCAGCGTCGCCACAACACCGCAGTCGGCGGCGATGGCGTTCGCGGTCCACGCCAGTGGCCATACGAAGACCAGTGCGCGCGCTATGCGCACAAACAATGCCTTATCCATGTTCGTCCCGGCCGCTCCATCGGGAACCGAATGGTTAAACCGCTTTATCGCGCCGCGTCAGCTTACTTCCCGGTGTCCGGCTTTCCCTCTGGATAAACATCCTTCTTGCCCATTTCCTCGTGCTTCTTCATCGCATCCTTGTCGGCCGCGAAAGCGACTCCGGCTGCGAGTGCGAACAGGACTGCCGGTATCCACTGCACATAGCGACGCATGATTGACCCCCCTTCGACGGCGTGAAACTTGAAATCATCACCGCCCGGATAGGAAATACACGGGCTGATTCCGGTTCCCAATCTACGCGCGCTCGGGGAAAGGCAATTGACGTAGATCAATCTTCGCAGTCCGCGCGCCGGGCGGCTGTTTCGGTCCGTTACCGCGGACGCCTTTGCCGCACGCGAATGCGCGGCCGCCGGGGACGCGGCTACTTGGCGCGCACCGACATTTTCATGCCGGCCGGGTAATGACCCGGTGTGTGGCAGGCGATTTCAAAAGTGCCGGGTTTGGTGAATTGCCAGATGAGCTCCCTGGTCTGCCCAGGCTCCAGAGTCACTACGTTCGGGTCGTCGTGGACCATGTCAGGCATCACTTTCATCATCTCGTCGTGCTCGAGCTGCTCCTCATGGGTCCCGATGCCGAACTCGTGGCGCAGCCTTCCCTCGTTCACCGCCACGAAGCGCACGGTGTCGCCGGTCTTGACGGTGATCGACGACGGATCGAAGCGCATGCTGTCGAGCATCCTCACGCGGATGGTGCGGGTAACCGCCGATGGCTTGCCGGGTTGTCCTGCGTCGGAGAACGTGCCGGCGTCGTGTGGATGATTCGCATGCGCTGTAGTCGGCTGATCGTCGTGTGCGAGGCTGGCCGCGGCGGCGGTCGCGAGTGCAATGGCGAATGCGCAGACGAGTGGCGCGCTGGTTTTCATGTCATTCTCCTCGGCCCGATCGGAGGATCGTTCCGATCGGGCGCTGGTTGCGTCGGGTCATTGGACCGGCGAGATCTTGGTGACGAGGTATTCGTTGCCCGATTTCAGGAGTTCGAATTCCACCTTTTGACCCGGTTCGATGCCCTTCAGCAACGCCGGATCCCGGGTCTTGAAGTTCATCCGCATCGCCGGCCAGCCCAGGGATTCGATCGGCTCGTGGGCGATGTTGACCTTGCCGGTTGCGGGATCCACCGCCTTCACCACGCCCTTGGCCTTGTGCGCTTCCCCGGCTTGTGCGACCCGGATCACTTCGTGGTCTTTCTCCGCGGCAAGGGCCGGCTGCGCCAGGCCGGCGACGAGAGCGAGCGTGCTGAACAGTATGGTCGTGCGTTTCATGTGCTTCTCCTTTCGGTCGGAACGAGAGTGGACGAACAAATCGGATCGGGCGCCGTCAGCCGAACAGGCGTTTCATTTCCTCCTCGGACGCTTCCCAGGCGACGGTGCCGGGCGGATGCTTGTACCAGCCCGGATCGGCGTAGTCGCCGGGCGCGATGCCGTCGCGCACCTTGATCACGGTGAACATGCCGCCCATCTCGACCGGACCGAACGGCCCGGTGCCGGTCATCATCGGCAGCGTGTTCTCGGGCAGCGGCATGCCCATTTCCTGCATCATGGCCATGTCGCCCATGCCCTTGCTGCCCATCGCCATGTAATCGGGCAGAAGATCGGAGATCTTGTCCGACACGCCGGACTGGTCCACCCCGACCATGTTGGGGACGGTGTGCCCCATCGCATTCATCGTGTGATGCGATTTGTGGCAGTGAAATGCCCAGTCTCCCGGCTCGCCTGCGACGAACTCCAGGGCACGAATCGCGCCTACCGGAATCAGTGCCGTGGTCTCGCTCCAGCGCGCGGAGGGCTCGAGCCAGCCGCCGTCGGTGCCGGTGACCAGCATCGAATAGCCGTGGATGTGCATCGGGTGCTCGTGCATGGACAGGTTCGCCACCCGGATGCGCACCCGGTCGCCCCTGCGCACGACCAGCGGATCGGTGCCGGGGAAGATGCGGCTGTTCATCGTCCACATGTTGAACTCGGTCATGGTGGCCGGCTGCGGCGTGAACGCGCCGGGCTCCACGTCCCAGTTGTGCAGCATGAGCAGAAAATCCCGGTCGACGCGATGCATCCCCGGGTCCTTGGGATGGACGATGAACCAGCCCATCATGCCCAGCGCCATCTGCAGCATTTCGTCGGAATGCGGGTGGTACATGAAGGAGCCGTTCTGCCGCAGGGCGAACTCGTAGACGTAGGTCTTGCCCGGCGGAATGTGTTTCTGGGTCAGTCCCGCCACCCCGTCCATGCCATTCGGGACGAAGAGCCCGTGCCAGTGCACGGAGGTCGGCTCGCCGAGACGGTTGGTCACGTAGATGCGCAGCCGGTCGCCTTCCACCGCTTCGATCGTCGGCCCGGGCGTCTGGCCGTTGTAACCCCAGCAGTTCACCACCATGCCGGGCGCGAACTCGCGCTTCACCGGCTCGGCGATCAGATGGAACACCTTCACGCCGTTGTCCATCTTCCACGGCAGCGTCGAGCCGTTGGGCGTCACGCAGGGCGTGTAGCTCTGGCCGGCGGGCACCGGAATCGGCGGCCGCGTGGCGGCGGCGGATTTCTCGGCGGCGGTCGCGTTGCGCGCCGCAAGGGTGACGGCGCCGGTGGCGAGCATCGCCGCCCCGGTCTTGAGGATGTCGCGTCGGGTAAGCATTTCAGTGATCTCCATCGGATGGATGCGGCTGATCCGCGGCGGGCGTTCCCGGCGAAGATTGCGCGGCGGGGGCCGTCGAAGCGGCCGGATGGGGAAACTCCGGCGGCAATCCGCCACCGGCGGCGCGCTCGAGCTGCGCATAGGCGACCCAGAAATCGCGGCTGGCGCGCACGAAGTCGCGTGCGGCGTTGAGCTGGTTCTGCTTGGCGAGCAACAGGTCGTACACGCCGAGCAGCATGCCGTTGTAGCGCAGCAGCGTTTCGTTCACGATCGACTGCTGCAGCGGCAGCATCGTGTCGCGCAGGAACCGGGCCTGCTCGTAGGCGGCGGCGAGCAGATCGCGCGCTTCGCGCACTTCGGAGCGTGCGTTGACCGCCGCGGCGTACAGCGCCTGCTCGCTTCGGCGCAGCTCGGATTGCAGCCGCGCGATGCGCGCCTGCCCGCGGTCGAACAGCGGAACGCCGAACTCGAGCTGCGGCCCCTTGATGGTGCCGCCTTCGGCCTGCTCGGTGACCGAGTAGCCCACTCCCAGCACCGACAGCCAGCGGTAGTCGAGATTGAACTGCAGCGCGGTGGCGATCGCTTCCGATTCCCGTCGCAGCGCGGCGAGATCGATGCGGCGCTCGACCGCCCAGGCTTCCAGCGCCTGCTCCTGCGGCAGCGCCGCCGGCAGCTCGGGCAGCCGGCCGGGCAGCTTCCAGCGCGTCTCCCCGCCGTACAGTCCCATCAGCCGGTTGAGCTTCTCGCGGTCGGCGCGAAGCTGTGCCTCGGTGCGCGCGACCTCCAGCAGCGTCTGTGCGTAGAAGCCCTGCTGCATCGACTGGTTCAGGCGATGCGTGGTGCCGGCCTCGCGCTGCCGCTCGGCGAGCATCGCGGCCGCTTCCGCGGCGCCCGCCGCGGTTCGGAACAGCTCCAGCGCCTGCTCGTCGCCTTGCACCGCGAAATAGGCCGACTTCACGTCGGCGGCGAGTCGCAGCGCCTCGTTCGCCACGTCGAGCTTGACCGCCTCGAATGCGGCCAGCGCGGTCTTCTTGCGCGCGGCGAGCGTGATCACGCCGAGAAAATCCTGGACCAGGTCGTAGTCCTTCTCCGTGCCCGCGCCGGACATGGCGGTGATCGAAATGACCGGGTTGTCGAGCAGCCCGGCCTGCACGACGTCGGCCTGGCTGATGCCCAGTCGCTCGTACTGCGCCTGCAGGCTGCGGTTGTTGAGCAGCGCGATCTGCACCGCCTCGTCGGCGCTCAGCGCGTCGGCGAGCATGCGCTGCACCGCCGCGCGCACTTCCGCGTCTTCCGCGGCGTCGCGGTTCCACTTCACCTGGTACGGCACGCGAGAGGCGACGGTATCCCGCACGGTGTCGAAACCGGCCTCGCGCGGCACGCTGGCGCAGCCGGCGATGAGCAGCGCGATTGCCAGCATTGCTGCCGCGCCGCGCCTCGATATCGGACTCGCGCAGCGGCTCATTTCTGCTCCTCCTTGGTCGGGTCGTGGTCGTGCGCGCTCGCGCCGCTGTCCATGCCTGGCGGACTGCTTGCGAAGGCCGCCGCCGGCTTGTAGCCGGAAAGCGCCGATGGGGCGGGATCGAGCGGTGCCGCAGCTGCGGCGGGATCGGCCGGATGGTCCGGCCCGATCGGCGACGGCGCCACGACGGCGCAGCCGGAAAGAATCAACGCGCCCGCTGCGGCGAGCGCATGCATGCGAATGTCAACCATGAGTTCCTCACGCGATGGGCGAGCGAAACGCTCGCGTTCAGACGACGAGGGCCGCCTTCCGGCGGCACGGATTCAGGCGCGCGCGAGGAGCGGAGGCCGGTGCAGCGGGTGGGGTGTGATGCCGTGCGGAAGCTGCGGCGTGAACGAGGGTGCAGCGAACGAGATGAATTCGCTGGCGGCAAGACTGCGGGAAGGCAGCGTGAACGCGCAGGCCAGATGGCAGTGCCCGCAGCCGTCGCAGGGAGAAAGTGCGGCTGCCGGCACCGAGTTGTGGCCTGTCGAATGATCCCCGTCTTCGTGCCCGACATGACCGACGGCCCCGTGCCCGGCCGCGGTGTGGTGCGCGGAGACGGACGTTCGCGCAGAGCCCGACTGGTCGTGCTTGCAATAGGGCATGACCACCGCGCTCGCCCCCTGCATCGGAAGCCAGAACGAGATCAGCAGGATCAGAAGGATCTTCAAACGCTCCACGGTAAAAGTATAGCCGGACTTGGGGGATGCAGGCTGCATTCTGGCCCCGCTTTCGGCGCGAGGTTCCTCTCGGTCCGAGCGATCAGCGAAGGGCAATGCGCGAATCGAGGCTTTCGCGCGTCATTGTCAGAGCGCCTGCTCGATCCGCTCGCACACGGTCCTCAGGATCTTGATGCGCGCGTAGTGCTTGTCGTTGGCCTCGACCAGTGTCCAGGGGGCGATGGCGGTGGAGGTGCGGTCGACCATGTCGCACACCGCGGCCTCGTACGCCTCCCACTTCTCGCGGTTGCGCCAGTCCTCGGGCGTGATCTTGAAGCGCTTGAACGCGGTCTTCTCGCGCTCCTCGAAGCGCCGGTACTGCTCGTCTTTGCCGATCGCCAGCCAGAACTTGAGCACGATCGCGCCGTTGTCGGTGAGTTGCTGCTCGAAATCGTTGATCTCGCCGTAGGCGCGCGCCCAGTCCGCCTCGGTGCACAAGCCCTCGACGCGCTCCACCAGCACGCGCCCGTACCACGAGCGGTCGAAGATGGCGAAGCGCCCGCGCCGCGGAACGTGCCGCCAGAAGCGCCACAGGTAGGGCTGGGCGCGCTCTTCTTCGCTCGGCGCCGCGGTCGGTACAATGTGATATTGGCGCGCGTCGAGCGCCGCGGTCACGCGCCGGATGGCCCCGCCCTTGCCCGCCGCGTCGTTGCCCTCGAACACCAGGATCGCAGAGCGCTTCGCGAATTTCGGATGCCGTGACAGACGGTTCAGCCTGCCCTGGTATGCGGCGCGCGCTGCGGCGTATTGCTTGACGTCGAGCGCGAGCGACAGGTCCAGCGAGTTGAGCACGTCGCGTCGATCCAGCGCGCGCGGGATCGGCGGCACGCGGTCCTCGACCCGCCGCACCGGTTTCTGGTCGAGCCGCTCGCGCATCGCCGCGAGCAGGGTCTTGCCGACGGTGAGATTGCGATAGTAGGCGTCGGCGCCTTCCACGACGACCCATGGCGCCTCGGCGCTGCTGGTGTTGCGCAGCGTGAACTCGGAGACCCTGCGGAATTTGTCGTAGAGCTTGAACCGCTCCCAGTCGGTATCGGTGACGCGCCAGCGGGTGGCACGGTCTTTCTCCAGCGACTTCAGGCGCTTCTTTTGCTGCGCCTTGGAGAGGTGGAACCAGAACTTGAGCAGCAGCGCGCCTTCGTCGGTGAGCATTCTCTCGAAGCGCACGATGTCTTCGATGTTCTGCGCCAGCCGCGCCTGCCTGATCGCGCCATACACCCGGTCGACGACGGGCTGGGTATACCAGTGGCCGAACAGGATGCCGATTTTGCCTTTCGGCGGCAGCGCGCGCCAGAAGCGCCACATGCGAGGGCGCTCCGCCTCCTCGTCGGTAGGCTCGTCGAAAGCCACCGTCCGGATGTGGCGTGGATCCATCCATTCGTTGAGGATGTTGAGGGTCTCGCCCTTGCCGGCGCCGTCGACGCCGCCGATCAGGATGATGACCGGGAAGCGGCCGTTGCGGGAAAGGTCGTATTGCGCGTCGAGCAGCGCCTCGCGCAGCTTCGGCACCTGCCGCGCGTAAATGCTCTTGGCGATCGCATGGCCCAGCTCGGCGGACTCGAACACGGCGACTCCCCATTCAAAGCAGGTCCGGAGACATCACGGCGCGCAGCACGACCTGGCTTTCTTCGCGGCGCGCGCGGCGGCTCAGCCACCACACGGCGCCTTTCTTGATGCTCCATTCCGCTTCCGTCCCGGCGAGCAGCAGCGAAGCGGCGTAGCCGAGTGCCGGTTGGTGGCCGACCACGAGCACCGCATGTTCGGCGTGCGGCCATCCGGCCGCGCCGAGCAGCGCCGCATGCGACGCGCCCGGCGCGACATCCTTCACGATCTCGAAGTCGTCGGTCAGCGCGCGCACCGTCTGCCTGGCGCGCTCGGCGGGGCTGACAATTACCCGCGTCCTGCGCGGCAGTCTGGGGCGCAGCCACTCGGCCATGGCGCGCGCCTGCTTGACGCCTTTCGGCGTGAGCTTGCGGGCGAGATCCGGCAGGCCGTCCTCTGCCTCGGCGTGCCGCCAAAAGATAAGGTCCATAGCCTCGCTCGTTACCAGAAAGGCTTGGCGCGGACAACCGCGCCCAGCGCCGCCGGCAGCGCATCGAGCCGCGCCTGCATCCGTGCTGCAGTGTATCCGTGCAGAAAGCTCAGCGCGTCCGCGCAGTCGGATTTTGCGCCCCGTTCGGCCAGCGTTTCCAGCAGTCGGTGCGTCGTTGCCGCGTCGTTGACGGCGCCGAGCAGTTCCTGCAGATCGAGGAGGCGGGAAAGATAGCCGCGCACTTTCTTGTGCGCGAACAGGCCGCCGAAGAATTCGCACGCATAGCGCAGTTTCTTCGCCTCGATGCGCAGGCGATGCACTGCCGCGGGGTCGCAGTCCTCGGCCTCGTCCGCGCGGCTGCGCAGCCTGGCGTCGCGCCGGGCGAGCGAGCGCGCGGCGAAGCGCGCCAGGTCTTCCCGTGCCGCCTGTGCCTGCTCGGGCGTGCGCGATCGCACCCAGTCGCCGGCGTGCAACATGCGGACCAGATCGATCAGCAACAGCGTGTAATCGGCGTTCTCCAGCGCCTGCTTCGCCGCAGAGCGGGCGCGACGGCGCTGTGCGGCGGCGCGGCGCTTCAAGCGCGCCAGCGCCGCTGGAATGGCGCCGCCGCCGGCTGCCTGGCGCAGCGTCTGGCCGACGAACACGTCCCAGTCGCGCGCTTCTCCGAGCGTTGCCGCCAGCGCGCGCAGCGCGCCGAACTGGGCGGAGAAAAAATCCTTCGGCACCGCGCCGGAAAAGGCAGTAAACGCCGAGCGCAGCCGCCGCAGCGCGACGCGGGCCTGGTGGACGTATTCCGGATCGGGCGAGTGCAACACGCCCGATTCGTTGGCTTGCAGCTGCTGCAGGCAGGCAAAGGCCACCGTGCGGAAACCTTCGTCGACCGTTGCGCTCCCGGGCAACGCGACAGGAGCGGCCTTGGCGGGCGTCGCTCGCTCGCCGATCGCGAGCCGGTAACCGCGCTGCGCCTTCGATGCATTGTCCAGTCGCAGCGGCAGTTCGTGCGCGAGCGCGCTCGCGAGCGAGAACAGCGCGTCCGTCGAACCCGATTTCAGCTCCAGCTCGATTTCGCACAACGGCTCGCGGCGCACGCCGGCCACGATCTCGCCGCGATCCAGGCTCAGCTCCACGCGGCTGCCCGGCAGCGGCTCCACCATGGTCGTGGTGCGCCGGACCTGCGTCGCGAACACGACGCCGAGCCCGCGGTGCAGCGCGCCGCGTTCGAGCAATTCGCCGAGTCCGGCCTGCGCCAGCGCCGGCAGATTCAACAGTTGCGCCGGTACCCGCTCCTCGCTTTCGCTGCGGCTGTGCAGCCCGCCGCTCGCTTCCCCGCCGCCCTTGACGGTCTGCACCCAGCGGCCGGCCTCGCGCCGAAGGCGCACCGTTACGCCGGCCGCATGGAGCGCGAAGTCTTTCGTATCGTAATAGGCGGAAAACAGCCGCCGCGTCATCGGAGGCGCGTGCGGCAGGCGGGCGAGCGCGCGGGTCTTCCACAGCATTCCCGCGCGCGCGGCCGGAACGCTGAGCTTGAGCTCGATCTCGGTGCTCATTCGTGCTGTGCCCGCGAACAAATGCCGCGACATCGCCCGCGTCGTGTAGCTTGTGCAGAGCCTTCCTAGGCTTGGCCGCCGGGATTCGCGGCGAGTTGATCCAGCAGGACCGCCTGCGCCGCCGCCGGCTTGGCGCGGTTCGGCTGCCGGCGCAGGTAGTGCCCCGCGGCGTCCATTTCCCACGCCTGCACGTTGTCGGCGAGACAGGTCTTCAGCGATTCGTCGACGACGCGCTTTTTCAGTTTCGGATCGAGCACCGGGAAGCACACCTCGATGCGCCGGAAGAAATTGCGGTCCATCCAGTCGGCGCTGGCGAGATACACCGCGTCCGCGCTGCGGAAGTAGAACACGCGGTGGTGCTCGAGGAAGCGGCCGATGATCGAGCGCACGCGGATCTTGTCCGAAGTGCCGCCCAAGCCCGGGCGCAGCGCACACACGCCGCGCACGATGAGATCGATCTGCACGCCCGCCTTGGAGGCCTGATAAAGCGCGGCGATGATCTCCGGCTCGAGCAGGGCGTTCATCTTGGCGATGATCTGGGCTGGCTGCCCGGCGCGCGCCGCGTCCGCCTCGCGACGGATCGCCCCGAGTATCTGCGCGTGCAGCGTGAAGGGCGACTGCCACAGGTGCTTGAGCTTGCTCGCCTTGCCCAGCCCGGTGAGCTGCATGAACAGGTCGTTCACGTCGGCGCAGATCGCCTCTTCGCAGGTGAGCAGGCCGAAATCGGTATAAAGCTGCGCGGTGCGCGCGTGATAGTTGCCGGTGCCGAGATGCACGTAACGCTTCAGCCCGCCTTCCTCCCGCCGCACCACCATCGCCATCTTGGCGTGGGTCTTGTGGCCGACCACGCCGTATACGACGTGCGCGCCGACCTCCTCGAGCCGCTGCGCCCAGTTGATGTTCGCTTCTTCATCGAACCGCGCGAGCAGCTCGACGACCACGGTGACCTCCTTGCCGCTGCGGGCCGCGTCGATCAGCGACTGCATCAGCTCGGAGTTCACGCCGGTGCGATACACCGTCTGCTTGATCGCCACCACGTTCGGGTCGGCGGCCGCCTGCTGGATGAAACCCACCACCGGCTTGAAGGACTGGTACGGGTGGTGCAGCAGCAGGTCCCCGCGGCGGATCGCGGCGAACATGTCGTCGTTCTCCGCCAGCGCCGCCGGCAGCCCCGGCACGAAAGGCCGGTACTTCAGCTCCGGATGATCGACCAGATCCGGGATCTGCATCAGCCGCACCAGGTTGACCGGGCCGCTGACGCGGTACAGGTCGTCGGGGCCGAGATTGAACTGCTGCAGCAGGAAGTCCGAGATCTCGCTCGAGCACAGGTCGGCCACCTCGAGCCGCACCGCATCGCCGAAATGCCGCTGCGGCAGTTCGCCCTGCAGCGCGATACGCAGGTTCTTCACCTCCTCCTCGTCGACGAACAGTTCGGAGTTGCGCGTGACGCGGAACTGGTAACAGCCCTGCACTTCCATGCCGGCGAACAGCTCGCCGACGTGCGCGTGGATGATGGAAGACAGGAAGACGAAGGCGTGGTCCGCGCCGGCGATGCCGGCCGGCAGCTGGATCACGCGCGGCAGCACGCGCGGGGCCTGCACCAGCGCGATGCCGGAGCGTCGGCCGAAGGCATCCTTGCCGGAGAGCTGCACCGCGAAATTCAGGCTCTTGTTGAGGATGCGCGGGAAGGGATGCGCCGGATCGAGCCCGATCGGCGTCATCACGGGCATGATCTCGCGCCGGAAGTAGGCCCGGATCCAGGTCTTCTGCTGCTCGTTCCAGTCGCGCCGGCGTAGAAAGCACACGCCGTGCTCCGCGAGCTGCGGCAACAGCTGCTCGTTCCACAGCCGGTACTGGTGTGCCACCAGTTCGTGCGTGCGTGCGGCGACCTGGCGGAACACCTGCATCGGCTGCGCGCCGTCCGGCCCGCTCGCGTCGACGCCGAGCTCGATCTGGGCCTTGAGTCCCGCCACGCGGATCTCGAAGAACTCGTCGAGATTGCTCGATACGATGCACAGGAAACGCAGCCGCTCCAGCAGAGGAACGGCGGGGTCCTCGGCCTGCGCCAGCACGCGCCGGTTGAACTCGAGCTGGGACAGCTCCCGGTTCAGGAAAAGGTGCGGGTCGGCGCCGCGCGGCTTGCCGCTCTTGGCGCCGGCGATCGCCGCCTTCTTGCGCGCCGCCTTTTCGGCCGCCGGTCCCGCCGGCAGCTCGGGCGCTTCGGCCTTGTTGAATGCCGCGTCGCTAATGATGTCCTCCCGCGCCGAAATGACAGCCGGGTGAAGTGCAATTGCGGGGCCGGCTCCCCGCACAGCGGGCGACTAGCGTCCGGGCGGCACATACCCCGCGGCAACGTCGGCGCCCGGACCGAAGAAGTAGCGCTCGGTCTGCTCCATCAGGTACCTGCGGGCTTGAGGATCCGCGAGGTTGAGCCGGTTCTCGTTCACCAGCATCTTCTGGTGCTCGAGCCAGCCCTTCCATGCCTCTTTCGAGACGTTTTCGAAAATGCGCTTGCCAAGCGCGCCGGGAAACGGGGGAAAGTCCAGGCCTTCTGCGTCCTGGCCCAGCTTTACGCACTTCACCATTCTGGCCATCGTTTTACGCTTCAGTAGGTTACACGCGGCCGGCGACCAGCGCGTTACAGCCGCATGACAACTCAGGCGGATGATTATAGGCCCGCGCCAGGCCGGCCCGGGTCAGACGGACTTGGCGAAGACTTTCGAGCGCCGCTGGTAGTTGTAAAGCGCCTGCTTGCGCGCCGGCAGCGCGGCGAGCGGCGCCTCGCTGAAGCCGTGCTCGATGAACCAGTGCGATGCGCGCGTGGTGAGCACGAATACGCGCCTGAGTTTCGCTTCCTTGGCGCGCGTCTCGATCGCCTGCAGCAGTCGCTCGCCGGCGCGCGCATTGCGATAGTCCGGATGCACCGCCAGGCAGGCGAGTTCTCCCGTCTGTTCCTCGGGAAACGGGTACAGCGCGGCGCAGCCCACGATCATCCGATCGTGTTCGAGCACGGTGAACCGTTCGATCTCGATTTCCAGCAGTTCGCGCGAGCGCTTGACCAGCGTGCCGTCCGCCTCCAGCGGTTCGATCAGCTGCAGGATGCCGCCGACATCCTCGATCGTCGCCTCGCGCAGCCGCTCGAGCGGGTCCTGCGTCACCATGCTGCCCACGCCTTCGTGGGTGAACAGCTCCAGCAGCAGCGCGCCGTCGACGTGGCGGCTGACTAGGTGCACGCGCGGCGTGCCGCCGCGGCAGGCGTGGATGGCGAACGGCAGGTAAGGCTTGACGCCGTCGGGCAGGCGCTGCCGGTCGCGCAGCAGCGCTTCCGCCTCCGAGACGGTGAGTTCGCGCAGCAGTTCCCCGCCGCGGCCCGGCAGGCCCGCTTCGTCGGTGAGAAAGATCAGCTTGTCCGCGCCGAGGGAAATGGCGGTTTGCGCGGCGACATCCTCGACGGTGAGATTGAATATCTCGCCGGTGGGCGAATAGCCGAGCGGGGAGAGCAGCACCAGCTCCTCGTCGTCCAGACGGCGCCGCACCGCCTCGGCGTCGATCTTGCGCACCTCGCCGGCGTAGAGCATGTCGACGCCGTGCACCACGCCGCGCGGGCGCGCGACGACGAAGTTGCCGGAAGCCACGCGAATGCGGCTGCCCGCCATCGGCGAGTTCGCCAGGCCGGTGGACAGCTGCGCCTCGATCTCCACGCGCAGGCGGCCGCTCGCCTGTTTTACACAGGAAAGCGTCTGCTCGTCGGTGACGCGCACGCCGTCCACGTAGCGCGATTGCAACCCGCGCGCGGCGAGCTCGTGCTCGATCTGCGGGCGCGCGCCGTGCGCCAGCGCGAGTCTCACCCCGAGACTGGCGAGCAGATTGAGGTCGTGGGTGAGGGCGGCGAACTTGCCGTCCGCCACCACCTCGCCGCCGAAGGCGATGACGAAGGTGCGCCCGCGGAACGCATGAATGTACTGCGCGGCGGCGCGGAACCGCTGCACGAAGGATTCCGGTGCGGAGGAGGCCATGGGCGCAACGACCGGTTACTTCGGCGCCATCCTGATCGCGCCATCGAGGCGGATGACTTCGCCGTTGAGCATCTCGATCTCGAAGATGCTCCGCACGAGCTGGGCGTATTCGGCGGGGCGCCCGAGGCGCGAGGGGAAGGGTACCTGCATGCCGAGCGAGTCCTGCACCTCCTGCGGCAAGCCCTTGAGCATCGGTGTTTCGAAGATGCCGGGCGCGATGGTCATGACGCGAATGCCGCTGCGCGACAGGTCGCGCGCGACGGGCAGCGTCATGCCGACGATTCCGCCTTTGGAGGCGGAGTAGGCGGCCTGCCCCACCTGGCCGTCGAAGGCCGCCACCGATGCGGTGTTGACGATCACGCCGCGCTCGCCGGCCGCGTTGGGCGGTTGTTTCGACATCGCGTCGGCGGCGAGACGGATCATGTTGAAGGTGCCGATCAGATTGACGTTGAGGACGCGCACGAAGGTGTCGAGGCGGTGCGGGCCCTCCTTGCCGACGGTCTTTTCGCCGATCGCGATGCCGGCGCAGTTCACCAGCCCGTGCAGGGCGCCGAAGTTCGTCAGCGCGGCGGCGACCGCGGCGCGCCCGTGCTCTTCCTTCGTGACGTCGCATTCGACGAAGCGCGCGCGCGCGCCGAGCCTGGCGGCGAGCGCTTCTCCCGCGGCGCGCGACTGATCCGCGATGATTGCGTTGCCGCCGGCCGCGACGATCATTTCGACGGTGGCGGCGCCCAGCCCGGACGCGCCGCCGGTGACGATGACGACGCCGTTCTTGAGGTTCATGTTTGGAGAGCGAGGCGAGCGTGAAAAGGTTCGAAGTATAGCGGCGCGGCAATCAGAAGTCGCCCCACAGCGCCTGGAATGCCGCCAACGCGGCGAGCGCCGCGGTTTCCGTGCGCAGCACGCGAGGTCCCAGCCTGACGGCAACGAATCCGCGCGAGGCGGCCATCCCGGCTTCCGCCGCGGAGAAGCCGCCCTCCGGTCCGGCGAGTAGGATCACCCGCGAGGCAGACTTCGGCAGGGCCCTGATCGGCAGCGTCGCCTCGGGTGCGAGCAGCAGGCGCAACTCGCCGGTCGCACATTGCCCGGGAAGCGCGCCCAGCCACTCCCCGTAGCGCATGAGCGGCGCCACCTGCGGCACCCGGTTACGCCCGCACTGCTCGCACGCGGCAATCACCAGGTTCTGCCAGTGCTCGGCACGGCGCGCCGCGCGCTCGCCGGACAGTCGCACGATGCTGCGCTCGGTGGTGAGCGGCTGGATCGACGCCACGCCGAGCTCGACCGATTTTTGCAGCGTGAGATCCATGCGATCGCCGCTCGAGACGCCTTGCGCGAGAATCAGGTCCAGGGCCGATTCTCGTTGCGGGTCCGATTGCGCGCCGGTCTTTACCGACACGTCCCCCTTTCCGATTCGGGTGATGCGCGCCTCGAATTCCCCGCCCTGGCCATTGAACAGCACGACGGTTTCCCCCACCGACAGACGCAGCACGCGCACCGCGTGATACGCGGCATCCGCGGGCAGGCGCACTTCGGCGCCGCTGCCGAGATTGCCGGGGTAGAAGAAGCGCACGCCCGGCCGCGCCGGTTTCTTCTGCAACTCCTTAACCATGTTAAGATTTTGCCATGCGACGACGACCGGGTCATGCATCGGCTGCGCGCTTTCGCGCGCGCCGCGTGGCGCGCAACTCCCCGCTTTCCGAGGTGTAAGCAATGGCTGCGCAAACGCCGATCTGCGACTTCGGCTGGAAGGCGCGAGACTTCGATCTGCCGGGTACCGATGGCAAGCGCTACCGGCTGTCGGAAGTGCGCGGCTCCAACGGCCTGCTGGTCATGTTCATCTGCAACCACTGCCCGTATGTGAAGGCAGTGCGTGAACGCATCATCCGCGATTGCAGGGAACTCGCCGCGCACGGCGTGGGCTGTGCGGCGATCAGCTCCAACGACCCTGCCGACTATCCCGAGGATTCTTTCGAGAACATGAAACGGGTGGCGGCCGAATTTTCGTACCCCTTTCCTTATCTGTTCGACGAGTCCCAGGAAGTGGCGCGCGACTACGCAGCGGTATGCACGCCCGACTTCTTCGGCTTCAACAAGAATCTCGAACTCCAGTATCGCGGCCGCCTCGATGCGTCCCGAACCTCGGCGCTACCCGGCGCGCGCCGCGAGCTGTTCGAGGCGATGGTGCAGATCGCGCAGACCGGAAAAGGACCGGCCCAGCAGATTGCGAGCATGGGGTGCTCGATCAAGTGGAAGCAACGCTGAAAGCCGCGAGCGGCACGGCGACGCGGGTAATGGCCGTGGTGCGCAAAGTCGCCGCCGAGGAGATCATGCCTCGCTACCTCAAGGTGGCGCACCGACGCAAGGCCGACGGAAGCCTGTTCACCGAGGCGGATCTCGCCGCCCAGGACGCACTGGCGCGGTTGCTGCCGCAAATTCATCCCGGTCCGGTGGTAGGCGAGGAAATGACCCAGGAACAGCAAGCCGAGCGCTGGATCGCCGGAGAAGAGGGGTTGTGGTGCGTCGATCCGATCGACGGCACCTCGAATTTCGTCAACGGGCTGCCGTATTTCGCGGTGTCGGTGGCGCTGATGCGAAGCGGGCGCAGCGTATTGGGTGTGGTCTACGACCCGGTGGCCGACGAGATGTTCCACGCTCGCAAGGGCCAGGGCGCGTATCTGAACGACGAACCGCTGCCGATCAAGCTGCAGGTGCCCCTGCTTCGCAACGCGATGGCGCAGGTGGATTTCAAGCGATTGCCCGCCCGGCTCGCCCAGGCGCTCGCGGCCTCGCCTCCCTATTCCTCGCAGCGCAACTTCGGGGCCAGCACGCTCGAGTGGTGCTACGTCGCCGCCGGGCGCTTCGACGTGTATCTGCACGGCGGGCAGAAGCTGTGGGATTACGCCGCCGGCTCGCTCATCCTCGAGGAGGCGGGAGGGCGGATGGGCACGCTGTCTTCGGACGACTTCTGGGCCGACAAGCTCTGGCACCGTGCGGTGCTGGCGGCCCGCGACGCGAAGTTGTTCGACGCCTGGAAGGATTGGGTGCGCGCCCGGCTCTAGCGCGCGGACGCCGTATTCCTCCCCGCGCGCGCTGCGCAGTTTTCTCGATGCGCGCCGGTGCGCGTCACACCGCTTACACTTTTATATCCTGCGCTGCGGCCCATGCCTTGACCGGCTAGAGTCGAGTCGGTATCGTCACTGGTTTTCGCAGCAAAACTCGCAACTTAGGTGCGTCCATGGAGATGACCGGGGCTTTTACCGCCGAACTGACCGGCGCCGAAATCGTGTCCCGCTGCCTGGCCGAGGAGGGCGTGGAGTACGTCTTCGGCTACCCCGGCGGCGCCGTGCTGCCGATCTACGACGAGCTGTTCAAGCAGAGCAAGGTCAAGCACATTCTGGTCCGGCACGAGCAGGCGGCGGTGCACGCGGCGGACGGCTATGCCCGCTGCACGGAAAAAGTCGGCGTCGCACTGGTCACCTCCGGCCCCGGCGTCACCAATGCGATCACGGGCATCGCCACGGCGCACATGGACTCGATCCCGATGGTGATCCTGACCGGGCAGGTTCCCACGCATGCGATCGGGCAGGACGCCTTCCAGGAAGTGGACACGGTGGGAATTACCCGCCCGTGCGTGAAACACAACTTCCTCGTCAAGGACGTCAAGGATCTCGCCGTGACCATCAAGAAGGCGTTCTACCTGGCGACGACGGGGCGCCCGGGGCCGGTGGTGGTCGACATCCCGAAGGACGTCACGCAGCACAAGGTCAATTTCTTCTACCCGGAATCGGTCCAGCTTCGTTCCTATAACCCGGTGGTGAAGGGCCACAGCGGCCAGATCAAGAAAGCGCTGCAGCTTCTGATGCAGGCCAAGCGTCCGATGATCTACACCGGCGGCGGCATCGTGCTCGGCAATGCGCACGAGGAACTCACGCAACTGGTGCGAACCCTGGGCTTTCCGTGCACCAACACGCTCATGGGCCTGGGCGGGTTTCCGGGTACCGATCCGCTGTTCCTGGGCATGCTCGGCATGCACGGGACCTACGAGGCCAACATGGCGATGCAACACTGCGACGTGCTGCTCGCCATCGGCGCGCGCTTCGACGACCGGGTCATCGGCAACCCGAAGCATTTCTTCCAGGAAGAGCGCAAGATCGTCCACATCGACATCGATCCCTCGTCCATCTCCAAGCGCGTGCGCGTCGACATTCCGATCGTCGGCGGCGTGAAGGAGGTGCTGCAGGAACTCATCCGCCAGCTCGCCGTGTCGAGGGAAAGACCCGATCAGGCCGCGCTCCAGACCTGGTGGGCGCAGATCGAGCTGTGGAGAAGCCGCGACTGCCTGAAATACGACCGCGGCAGCCAGATCATCAAGCCCCAGATGGTGGTCGAGAAGCTCTACGAGCTGACCCGCGGCGACGACGTCTACGTCACTTCCGACGTCGGCCAGCATCAGATGTGGGCGGCGCAGTTCTACAAGTTCGACAAGCCGCGGCGCTGGCTCAACTCGGGCGGACTCGGCACCATGGGGGTGGGCCTGCCCTACGCGATGGGCGCGCAACTCGCCCATCCGGAGGCAACCGTGGTGTGCGTGACCGGCGAGGCGAGCATCCAGATGTGCATCCAGGAGCTTTCCACCGCGAAGCAGTACCGCCTGCCGGTCAAGATCGTCAACCTCAACAACCGCTACATGGGCATGGTGCGACAGTGGCAGGAGTTCTTCCACGGCAACCGCTATGCCGAGTCCTACATGGACGCGCTGCCCGACTTCGTCAGGCTCGCAGAAGCCTACGGCCACGTCGGCAGGCGTATCGAGCAACCCGGCGACATCGAGGCGGCGCTCCGGGATGCCCTGTCGCGCAAGAACGACCTCGTCTTCCTGGACTTCGTCACCGACCAGACCGAGAACGTGTTCCCGATGGTCCCGGGCGGCAAGGGTCTGTCCGAGATGATCCTCGTCTGATGGACCGCGCCCCCTTCATCCCGACCGACATGCGGCACATCATTTCCCTGCTCCTGGAGAACGAGGCCGGCGCGCTTTCGCGCGTGGCCGGGCTGTTTTCGGCGCGCGGCTACAACATCGAGTCGCTCACCGTCGCGCCGACCGAGGACGCGTCGCTTTCGCGCATGACGATCGTCACCACCGGCTCCGACGATGTCATCGAGCAGATCACCAAGCAGCTCAACAAGCTGGTGGACGTGGTCAAGGTCGTCGACCTGTCCGACGGCATCCATATCGAGCGCGAGCTGATGCTCGTGAAGGTGCGCGCATCGGGCAAGGACCGCGAGGAGATGAAGCGTCTCGCCGATATCTTCCGCGGCCGCATCATCGACGTGACGGACAAGTCCTATACCATCGAGCTGACCGGCACCGGCGCCAAGCTCGACGCGTTCATCGAGACGCTCGAACAGGGCGCGATCCTCGAGACCGTGCGCACCGGCGCATCGGGCATCGGCCGCGGGGAGCGCATTCTCAAACTCTAGCGGGGCGGGATGCGGAGGCAGTGAGGAGCGGCGCCGCTCTTGCCCACTTACCGCTCGCCGCCCGTCCCTCGCGCATTTCCAACAGAGGCAAACACATGAAAGTCTTCTACGACAAGGACGCCGACCTGCGTCTGATCAACGGCAAGAACGTCACCATTCTCGGCTACGGCTCCCAGGGACACGCACACGCGCTGAACCTCAAGGACTCCGGCGTGAAGGTCACCGTCGGGGTGCGCAAGTCCGGATCGTCGTGGGACAAGGCGCGCAAGGCCGGCCTCGAAGTCAAGGAGATGTCGGAGGCGGTGAAAGGCGCGGACTTCGTCATGATCCTGCTGCCCGACGAGCACATCGCGGAGGTCTACCGCACCGAGGTCGAGCCCCAGATCAAGAAAGGCGCAACGCTGGCCTTCGCGCACGGCTTCAACATCCATTTCGGGCAGGTAGTGCCGCGCGACGACCTGGACGTCGTGATGGTGGCGCCCAAGGCGCCGGGCCACACGGTGCGCTCGACCTATACGCAGGGAGGCGGCGTGCCGATGCTGATCGCCGTGCACCAGAACCCCTCCATGAAGGCGCGCGATCTCGCGCTTTCCTACGCCGCTGCCATCGGCGGCGGCAAGGCCGGCATCATCGAGACGAATTTCCGCGAAGAGACCGAGACCGACCTGTTCGGCGAGCAGGTCGTGCTGTGCGGGGGCACCACCGCGCTCATCCAGGCCGGCTTCGAGACTCTGGTCGAGGCGGGTTATGCGCCGGAGATGGCGTACTTCGAGTGCCTGCACGAGCTGAAGCTCATCGTCGACCTGATTTACGAGGGCGGCATCGCCAACATGCGCTACTCGATCTCCAACAACGCTGAGTACGGCGATTTCACCCGCGGACCGCGCATCATCACCGAGGAGACCAAGAAGGAGATGCGCAGGATCCTCAAGGAGATCCAGACCGGCGCCTACGCCCAGGAATTCCTGCTCGAGAACAAGACCGGCGCGACCAAGCTGAACGCCTTGCGCCGCATCGGCCGCGAGCACCAGATCGAGATCGTCGGCGAGCGCCTGCGCGAGATGATGCCCTGGATCAAGGCCAACCGCCTGGTCGACAGGTCGAAGAACTAGCGAGGGGCGAGGAGCGCTCCTCCTCTCCCTCCTCGCTTCTTACTCAGTGCGGTCCCACTACCCCCACCCGATCATCGCCCGCGAAGGCTGGCCGTTCCTGGCGGCGGCGGCGATCGTCGCCCTGGCCGTCACGGCGATCGGCGCCTGGTGGTCGCTGCCTTTCTGGCTGGTCGTGCTCTTCATCCTGCAGTTCTTCCGCGATCCGGCGCGGCAGGCGCCCTCCGATCGCGACGCCGTGCTCGCGCCCGCCGACGGCCGTGTCGTGATGGTGGGCGCGGCGCGCGATCCGTACACCGGCCGCGACGCGCTGAAGATCAGCGTCTTCATGAACGTGTTCAACGTGCACTCCAACCGCAGCCCGGTCGACGGGGAGGTGAAACAGGTCTGGTACCACGCCGGAACATTCCTCAACGCCGCGCTGGACAAGGCCTCGCTCGAAAACGAGCGCAATGCCCTGCTGATCCGCACCGCCGACGGCATCGAGCTGACCTGCGTCCAGATCGCCGGGCTGATCGCGCGGCGCATTCTGTGCTACGTCAAGCCGGGGGACGCGCTCGCGCGCGGCCAGCGCTTCGGCTTCATCCGCTTCGGCTCGCGCGTCGATCTCTACCTGCCGCCCGCCGCGCGCGCCGCTGCTTCGGTCGGAGACAAGGTGTATGCTGGACGCACCATCGTTGCCCGGGTGACCAGTAGTTCGCTCGCATGAACTATCCCGAACCCCGCTCGAAATGGCTGCTCAAGACCGGCCTTGCCCGGCCGGGCATCTACTGGCTGCCCAACGCGATCACCACCTGTGCGCTGTTCTCGGGGTTCTACGCCATCGTGCAGGCGATGAACCTGCGTTTCGAACTGGCGGCGATGGGCATATTCGTTGCGATGGTGTTCGACGGGCTCGACGGCCGCGTGGCGCGGCTGACGCGCACCCAGTCCGCGTTCGGCGCCGAGTACGACTCGCTCTCCGACATGGTCGCCTTCGGCGCTGCGCCGGCGCTGGTGATCTACGAATGGGCGTTGAAGGGCATGGGCAGGCTGGGCTGGTTCGCTGCCTTCGTCTACTGCGCCGGCGCCGCGCTGCGCCTGGCGCGCTTCAACACCAACATCGGCACCGTCGACAAGCGTTTCTTCCAGGGACTGCCCAGTCCCGCCGCCGCGGGCGTGATCGCCGGACTGGTGTGGGCAATGGAGGCCTACGACATACCGCGGCGCGACCTGCCCTGGCTGGCCTGGGGGCTGACACTGTTCGCCGGTTTCACCATGGTGAGCAGCATCAAGTTCTACAGCGGCAAGGACGTCAATTTCCGCAAGAGTGTGCCGTTCTGGGTGGTGGTGCTGATCGCCTTCGGCGTGGTGGCGCTGGTGCAGATCGCAGACAATCTCCCGGAAGTGCTCTTCTCTCTGTTCTTGATCTACGCCGGCTCCGGCTACGTCATGTGGGTCCTGCAGACCTTCCGGCGCAAGGGTCCGCAGCCGCCGCCCCCGCCGCGCAAGGAACCGGGGTCGCCCCAGTCCTGAGCGCTTGCGCCTCGCCGCCAAAGCCCTTATAGTCGGTTCCATGCTTCTCGAGCAGCACGGCCAACAGAACCTCCTCGATGCCAGCATTCTGCTGGCAGGCCTGCTGCTGCGCCTCGGGCGCTAAATACTCTCGACTCCCCCAACAGTTTGTCGGGTTTGCTGAGAAAACCCGAAATGCCCTAGACGGCGCAATTGCGCCCCGAGGACGCCGCTCTTCGGGGGCCGAACCAGTCCAGCCAATCGGAGACCGTACATGAAAGAGCGTTTGATCATATTCGACACCACGATGCGCGACGGCGAGCAGAGTCCGGGAGCGTCGATGACCAGGGAGGAAAAACTGCGCATCGCCCGCCAGCTCGAGCGCATGCGCGTGGACGTCATCGAGGCGGGCTTTCCCGCCGCGAGCAATGGCGACTTCGAGTCGGTGCGCGCGGTGGCGCAGGTCGTCAAGGACAGCGTCGTATGCGCACTGGCGCGCGCCGCCGACAGCGACATCCGGCGCGCCGGCGAGGCGGTACAGCCGGCGGCCGCGGGCCGCATCCATACCTTCATCGCGACCTCGCCGATCCACATGGAGCGCAAGCTCCGCATGCAGCCCGAGCAGGTCATCGAGCAGGCGGTGAAGTCGGTCAGGCTGGCCCGGTCGCTCGCCGAGGACGTGGAATTCTCCCCCGAGGACGCGGGGCGATCGGAGATTGATTTCCTGTGCCGGATCCTGGAAAAGGTGATCGACGCTGGCGCGCGGACTATCAACATTCCCGACACCGTCGGCTACACCTTGCCGGAGCAGTTCGCCGGCGTGATCCGCGAACTGCGCAGCCGCATTCGCAACTCGGACAAGGTGGTGTGGTCGGTGCATTGCCATAACGACCTGGGGCTCGCGGTAGCCAACTCGCTCGCCGCCGTGACGGCCGGCGCACGACAGGTGGAGTGCACCATCAACGGGCTGGGCGAGCGCGCCGGCAACGCTTCCTTGGAGGAAGTGGTGATGGCGGTGCGCACGCGCCAGGACTTCTTCCCCTGCGACACCCGCATCGACGCCACCCAGATCGTGCCGGCCTCGAAGATGGTGTCGGCGATCACCGGCTTCCCGGTGCAGCCGAACAAGGCGATCGTCGGCGCCAACGCCTTCGCGCACGAGTCGGGCATCCATCAGGACGGCGTGCTCAAGCACCGCGAGACCTACGAGATCATGCGCGCCGAGGACGTGGGTTGGAGCGCCAACAAGCTCGTGCTCGGCAAGCACTCGGGGCGCAACGCGTTCAAGCAGCGCCTGCGGGAGCTGGGCATCGAGCTGGAGTCGGAGGAGGCGGTGAACGCCGCGTTCATGCGCTTCAAGGAGCTTGCCGACAAGAAGCACGAAATCTTCGATGAAGACCTGGTCATGCTCGTCTCCGACGAAACGGTTACCCAGGAGCAGGAGCACTTCAAGCTTGTGTCGCTGCTCGCGCACTCCGAAACCGGCGAGACGCCGGTGGCGCGCATCGTCGTGTCCGAGGCGGGCGAGGAGAAAAAGGCAGAGGCGCGGGGCAGCGGACCGGTGGACGCGACCTTCAAGGCGATCGAGTCGATCGTGGCAAGCGGCGCCGACCTGCAGCTCTATTCCGTCAACGCGATCACCAGCGGCACGGATTCGCAGGGCGAAGTGAGCGTGCGGCTTTCCAAGGGAGGCCGCATCGTCAACGGCCAGGGTGCGGACACCGACATCGTGGTGGCCTCCGCCAAGGCGTATCTCAATGCGCTGAACAAGCTGCACTCCAGGCTGGAGCGCCTGAATCCGCAGCTCTAGGAAAGCTCAGATTTCATCGAGCGGGCGCGGCTTGCGAAGGATCGCGGGCAGACCCGGACCGAGATCGATCGCATTCGCGCGTCGCCTCGCGCGCACCGTGAACACTCGTCGGGTGCAGTGCCATCCCGGCGGTGGGAAAAGCGCGTGCAATCCTCTATCCTTCGCACTTTGCTTCGAGGGACGGACGAATTGAACAAGGCGGCGGACGCGCACGGGTCGGGGCTGCACCGGATCGTGATCGTCGGCGGCGGCGCGGGCGGGCTCGAGCTCGCGACCCGGCTCGGCGAAAGGCTGGGACGAAGGAAGAAGGCGCTTGTCACGCTGGTCGATCGCTCCCGCACCCATCTGTGGAAGCCGCTGCTGCATCAGGTCGCCGCCGGCTCGATGGATCTCAACGACCACGAGCTCGACTATCTCGCGCAGGCGCGCTGGCATCATTTCCACTTCCAGCTCGGCGAGATGATCGGTCTGGACCGCGCCCGCAGGGAGGTGAAGCTTGCCGCGATCGTCGAGGCCGACGGTCGCGAGGTGATTCCCGCGCGCAGCGTGCGCTACGACACCCTGGTGCTCGCGATCGGCAGCCGCACCAACGATTTCGGCACGCCCGGCGCGGGGAAGTACGCGATTTCGCTGGACACGCCACGGCAGGCGGCGCTGTTCCATTCGCGCCTGCTCAACGCCTGCCTGCGCGCCAACGCGCAGAGCGAGCCGCTCACCGCCGCGCAGCTGCAGGTCGCCATCATCGGCGCCGGCGCGACCGGGGTGGAGTTGTCCGCCGAGCTGCACAACACGATTCGCGAGCTGGTTTCATTCGGCCTGGACCGCATCGATCCGGAGCGCGACCTCAAGCTCACCATCATCGAGGCGGCGGCGCGCATCCTGCCCGCGCTGCCGGAGCGTTTGTCGGAGGCCACCCTGCGGCTGCTCAGGAAACTGAAAGTGGACGTACTGACCGGCGAGCGCGTGACCGAGGTAAGCGGCGAGGGTGTGCGCACGGCAGGCGGCAAATTGATTCCGGCCGAGCTCGTTGTATGGGCCGCGGGAATCAAGGCGCCGGATTTTCTCAAGGACATCGACGGCCTGGAGACGAACCGGCTGAACCAGTTGGTCGTGACGCAGACTCTGCAGACCACGCGCGACCCGAGCGTCTTCGCCATCGGTGACTGCGCGAGCTGTCCCTGGCCGGGGCGCGATACGCCGGTGCCGCCGCGCGCCCAGGCGGCGCATCAGCAGGCAAGTCATCTCGCGAAATGGCTGCCGGCGGCAATCGAGGGCAGGCCGATCAAGCCCTGGACCTATCGCGACTTCGGCTCGCTGGTTTCGCTCGGCGCCTACAGCACCGTGGGCAGCCTGATGGGCGCGATCTCGCGCGGCAGCCTCATGATCGAGGGATATTTTGCCAAGCTCATGTATCTCTCCCTGTACAAGATGCACGAGTACGCGCTGCATGGCTTCGCCAAGGTCTTCCTCGACACCCTCGCGCGCCTGATCACGCGGCGCACCGAGCCGCACGTCAAGCTGCATTGAGCCTGTGCGATGTGCTCGGAGCGCCGCCCGGGGCTATGGCTGGTCGCGCTGTGCGCGGCGGGGCTGTGCGCTTGCGCTCCCGTGCCGTACCAGGCCCGGCCCATTGACGCGGAAGCTTCCGCGCGCGCTTTTGGCGAGCGCAGCGAATCCGCGCCCGGTCTCGCGCAGTTCGCCGCCGGCGCCGGTTACGCGGGAAGCTGGCCGCCGGCGCAGTGGCGGCTGGAGGAGCTTTCCCTTGCGGCGATCTATTTCAGCACCGAGGTGAGGGTCGCCCGCGGTCAGGCGGCGGTGGCGCGCGCCGAACTGAACACCGCCGCGCAGCGGCCGCCGTTCGGCGTGCAGCCACTTGTCGAGCACCACAGCAACGGGCTCGAGCCTTCGCAGCCGTGGAGCGTCGGAGTCGCGCTGGAACTGCCCTGGGTGACGACGGGCCGGCGCGAGGCGCGTGCCGAGCGCGCCTCGATGCTCGACGAGGCCGCACAGCTCGACGTCGCGCAAGCGGTGTGGCGCGCGCGCGCCTGGGTACGCGACAGCCTGATCGACCTGCTGGACGCGCGCCGTCGCCTCGCGGCGCTGGAGGCGAGGCTCGCCGCGCGCGCCCAGATGCGCGCGCTGGTGATGCGGCGCGTGGAGCTGGGCGCGATGTCGTCGCGCGACCTGGGGCAGGAAGACCTCGCCCTCGGGGAGGTCGAATCCGGCGTCGCGTTCGAGCGGGCGCGCGTGCAGGAAGCCCAGTCCCGGCTTGCGCAGGCGCTCGGCCTGCCGCAGGACACGGCGCAACGCATTGCCGTGGCGGACGAGCCTTTCGCGCCCGCCGATGCGGTGACGGAGCCGAGCCGGGCGCGAGCGCTCGCGCTGCGCAATCGTCTCGACGTGCGCCGCCGCCTGCTCGAATTCGGCGCCGCCGATGCGGAGGTCAAGCTCGCGGTGGCATCGCAGTATCCGGAGCTTTCCCTCTCGCCGGGCTATCTGTGGGACCAGGGCGACAACGTCTGGTCGCTCGCCGCGAATATCGTTCTCCCGACCGGATCCCGCGCCCAGGCCCTGGTGCGCGAGGCGCAGGCCCGGCGCGAGCTTGCGGCACGGGTCTTCGAGGCGCAACAAGTCGCCGTGATCGGGGAAACCGGCCAGGCGTTCACGCGCGCGCAATCCGCGCGCGCGGTATCCGAGGCGGCGGCAAGGCAGGCCGAGCTTGCGCGCGCCCAGTTCGCGCGCGTGGAAAAGCTGTTCGCGGCGGGCGGCGCCGATCGCATGGATTTGACCGCCGCGCGGCTGTCCGCGCTGGCGGCGCAGGACCGGGAGCGCGAGGCGGGTATCGCGCGTCTGCGGGCGATCGCCGCGCTGGAAGACGCGCTGCAGCGGCCAATTCTGGGCGCGCTCGGCCCGCTCCCGCCGGTCGCGGATTCCGAAGGCGGCAGATGAGGCCGAACGCGACGCAGATCCTGATCGCGGCAATGGCACTTGTCATCGCCGCGCTGTCCTGGGCGCTCGTGTTTTTCGCGCGCGACGAAATCCGGCCCGCGGCCGGTTCGCGCCAGGCGAGCATCGAGACGCCTTCCGGCGCCGGCAGCGAGGGCGGGCGGGCTGTGGTGCGCGTGTCTGTGCAGAGCCAGAAGGCGAGCGGCATCGCCACGCGGCCGCTCGCCGCCGCGGAAACCGCCGACGTCACCGAGGTCTACGGTACCGTGGTCAACATCCAGCCCCTGCTCGAGGCGCGCGGCCGGTATCTGGCCGCGGCGGCCGAGGCGGGGGCGCGGCGCGCCACCGCGGCGGCGGCGGAGGCCGAGTATCGCCGCACGCAGGCGCTGTATCGCGACGAGCGCAACGCGTCGGAGCAGGCGCTGCGCAATGCCGAAGCGCGCTATCGCGCCGAGACCGCGCAGGCCGCCGCGGCGCAGGCGAACGTGGAGGCGCAATACGACACGTTGCGCACCGCCTGGGGCCCGACGATCGCGGGCTGGGCGAGCAGACCCGAGTCCGCGGTCCTGCAGCGACTGCTCCGGCGCGAAGCGCATCTGGTCCAGCTCGCCTTTCCGTACGGCCTGCCCCGCACGGTCGTCCGCTCGCAGTTTTCGGTCGCGCCGGTGATCGGCGCGGCAAAACCGCGGCCGGCCCGTTTCGTCTCCGACGCGCCGCAGGTAGAAGGCGCGCTGCCCGGGCAGACCTTCTTTTACCTGGTCGACGGCGCCGATCTGCGGGTAGGGTCGCGCGTGGCGGCGCGGGTCGGGACCGGATCGGGCAAGCGTCGCGGCGTCATCGTTCCCAGCGAGGCGGTGGTCTGGCACGCGGGCAAACCGTGGGTGTACGTGCGCGCGGACGACGACATCTTCGCGCGCTATTCGATTTCCGCCTCGCGCGAGCTGGCCGGGGGCTGGTTCGACGCAGGCGGCGAGCTGAAAGAAGGCGACGAGGTGGTGGTGAGCGGCGCGCAGCTGCTGCTGTCCGAGGAACTCAAGTTCCAGATCAGAAACGAGAATGAAGACTGAATACCAACCATAGAACCACAGAGACACAGAGGCACAGAGAACTTCCAAAGCGATATATCACCACTAAGGCACAAAAGACACCAAGAAACTCAGGAACAACTTTTACGATTTCCTTGGTGCCTTGGTGGTTAATCCGGATTTTCTCTGTGTCTTTGAGTCTCTGTGGTTAATCGTTATTCATGATCGCAGCGATCGTCCGGTTTTCCATCCGCTACGCGGGCGTAGTTGTCGCGCTCGCGGCGACCCTGATCGCCTACGGCCTGTACACGTTGTTTCGCGCCAACCTCGACGTGTTCCCGGAGTTTTCCCCCAGCCAGGTCGTGATCCAGACCGAGGCTCCGGGGCTTTCCGCGGAACTGGTGGAGACGCTGGTCACGCAGCCGATCGAAAGCGCGCTCGGCGGCGTGACCGGGCTGGAGTCGCTGCGCTCGCAATCGATCCCCGGCCTGTCGGTGGTGCACGTGTTCTTCCGGGACGGCTCCGACACCTACCGCAACCGCCAGGTGGTCAACGAGCGGCTCGCGGTGCTCGCCGGGCAGATGCCGCGCGGAGTCGCGCCGCCGACCATGACGCCGCTGACTTCCTCCGCCAGCACCGTGCTCGGCGTGGGCATCACGTCGAAGACGCGCAGCCTGATGGAGCTGCGCACGCTGACCGACTGGACCATCCGCCCGCATCTGCTCGCGGTGCCGGGCGTGGCGGAGGTGAACGTGTTCGGCGGCGACGTGCGCCAGTGGCAGATCCAGGTCGATCCGGAACGGCTGCGCGGCTACGCGCTTTCCATCGAGGACGTGGCGGCCGCGGCACGCGGCGCGGCCGGGATGGCGGGCACCGGATTCGTGAAGACGCCCAATCAGCAGATCATCGTGCAGACCGACGCCCAGCCGCACGCGATCGGGGACGTCGGGCGCGTGATACTGGTCTATCGCGCGGGGCAGGCGGTGCGCATTTCGGACGTCGCCGAAGTGACCGAGGGGCCGGCGCCGTCGATCGGCGCGGCGGCGATCGACGGCGTGCCGGGCGTATTCATGATGGTGCAGGGCCAGCTCGGGGCCAACACGCACGCGGTGACCCAGGAGCTGGAGCGCGCGCTGGAGGAGCTGGGACCGCTGCTCGAGAAGGAGCAGGTCACCCTGCACGCCGAGCTGTTCCGTCCCGCCAACTTCATCGAGACCGCGGTCACCAACGTGCGGCGCGACATCGTGGTCGGCTCGGTGCTGGTGGTGCTGGTGCTGTTCCTGTTCCTGTTCAACACCCGCACCGCGTTCATCTGCACGCTGGCGATCCCGGTGTCGCTGCTCACGGCGGTGCTGGTGCTCGACCATTTCGGCGTGGGGCTCAACGTCATGGTACTGGGCGGGCTCGCGATCGCGCTCGGAGAAGTGGTCGACGACGCCATCATCGACACCGAGAATATCTTCCGGCGGCTGCGCCTGAACCGTGCCTCGGCGGCGCCGCGGCCGGCGCAGGAAGTGGTGCTCGATGCCTCGGTCGAGGTGCGCAGCTCGGTCGTCTATGCCACCTTCATCGTCGCCCTGGTATTCGTGCCGCTGCTCACGCTCTCCGGCGTCGCGGGCAAGCTCTTCGCCCCGCTGGGAATGGCCTATATCTTCGCCATCCTCGCATCGCTGCTGGTGGCGGTGACGCTCACGCCCGCGCTGTGCTACCTGCTGCTCGCGCGCAGCGAACTGAAGTCCACCGATCCGCCCGCAGTGGCGTGGCTCAAGCCGCGCTATCTCGCCTTGCTGCGGCGGATCGAACGCTATCCGGGCCGCATCGTCGGCGCCGTATTCGTGGTGATCGCGGCCGGGATCGGCATCCTGCCGCTGTTTTCCGGCGAGTTCATCCCGGCGCTGCGTGAAGGCCACTACATCATCCACATGACCGCGGTGCCCGGCACCTCGGAGGCCGAGTCGCTGCGCATCGGCCGGCGCGTCTCCGAAGCGATCCTGTCGGTCAAGGGCGTGAAAACGGTCGCCCAATGGGTCGGACGTTCGAAGAACGGCGCCGACACCTTCGGCACGCACTACAGCGAATTCGAGGTCGAGATCGGCTCGCTGGGGGGAGCCGAGCAGGCGCGCATCCTGGACGAAATCCGCGCCACGCTCTCCGGCGCGCGCGGCGCCGGCTTTCCCGGCGTGGCATTCGCGGTCAATACCTTCCTCACCGAGCGCATCGAAGAGACGATCAGCGGCTACGCGGCGCCGCTGGTGGTGAACCTGTACGGCGCCAATCTGGACGCGCTCGACCGCGACGCGCTGGCGGTGGCGTCTTCGCTTTCCGCGGTTCCCGGCGCGCGGGACGTGCAGCTGCAGGCGCCGCCCGGCACGCCGCAGCTCACGGTACGGCTGCGTCCCGAGCGCGTGACTGCGCTCGGGCTCACGCCGGCGGCCGCGCTCGCGGCCGTCCACGCCGCTTACGAGGGCGCAACCGTCGGCCAGATCTACCGCGGCACCCAGGTGATCGATCTCGTCGTCGTGCTGCCGCCGCGCATCCGCGACAGCATTGCGCAGGTGGGGTGGCTCACCATGCGTAATCCGGACGGCAGGCTGGTGCGGCTGTCCGACGTCGCCGACATCGAAGTGACCGGCGGGCGCTACAAGGTGCTGCATTCGGGAGGAAGGCGCATCCAGACCGTGACCGCCGATGTCGACGGCCGCGACTTGCAGGCCTTCGAGCAGGATGCAAGCCGGCAGATCGCGAAGCAGGTGCGGCTTTCGCCGGGCGACTACGTCGTGGTGAGCGGCACCGCCGCGGCACAGCGGCAGGCGCGCACCGATCTCGTCGCGCATTCTCTGCTGGCGAGCGTAGGCATCTTCCTGCTGCTCTACCTCGCGTTCAACAGCCTGCACAACCTCGTCATCACCTTCCTCAATCTGCCGTTCGCTCTGATCGGCGGGGTGATCGCGGTGCTCGGCACCGGCGGCTGGCTCTCGCTGGGCTCGCTGGTGGGATTCGTCACCCTGTTCGGCATCACGCTGCGCAACTCCATCATGCTGGTGTCGCACTATCAGTATCTGGTCGAAGCCGAGGGCGCGCCGTGGGGGCTGGAAACCGCGCTGCGCGGCGCCGCGGAGCGATTGCCGTCCATCCTGATGACCGCGCTGGTGACCGGGCTCGGGCTGCTGCCGCTCGCCGTCGGCTCGGGTGAGCCGGGGCGGGAAATCGAGGGGCCGATGGCGATCATCATCGTCGGCGGACTGGCGACTTCCACGATACTCAATCTGCTCGTCCTGCCGACCGTGCTTCTGCACTTCGGGCGCTTCCAGCCGCGAAGCGGGCAGGCGCGGCGCTCGACCGCCTGATACACTGCCCGCACTTTGCGCCGCAGCGGCGCCGGAAATACTTTGCGCCGCATCGGCGCCATGGAGAAGGAATTTCGATGGCTACGGTCCAACTGACCAAGGACAACTTCGAGCAGGTGGTGGGCGGGAGCGACACCGTCGTCGTCGACTTCTGGGCTCCCTGGTGCGGCCCCTGCCGCATGTTCGCGCCGGTGTTCGAGGCCGCCTCGGAGCATTATCCGAACGTCGTCTTCGGCAAGGTCAACACCGAGGAGGAGCCGGAACTCGCGGCGAGCTTCAACATCCGCTCCATTCCCACCCTGATGGTGGTGCGAGAGAAGGTCATCCTGCTCTCGCAGGCCGGCGCGCTGCCGGCCTCGGCGCTGACGCAGGTGATCGACAAGACACTGTCGCTGGACATGAAGCAGGTGCATCAGGAGATCGCCGCCAGCGAAGCGCAACCGCAGTCCTGATGTTCTGAAGCAGCGAGACTGCGCCCGCTTACCCGCTGCGGGCGGCGGTTTGCGGCATTTGCCTAGGTTTCGCGCCCGCCAGGGTACGCGGCCTCGCCCAGCAGATAGGCGCGCATGTTGGGCTCGCGCAGCCGCGCGAGGAACCAGTCAAGCGCTTTCCCCGCCTGCCGCGGATGCCACGCCAGAAAGACGTTCGCGGCCGCCTTGTTTCCTTCGACTTCCTTGCGCACCAGGCGCCCGGCCTTGACATGGGGTTCGGCCCATTTGAGCGGAAGAAAACCCACACCCAGCCCCGCGATCTGCGCCGCCAGCTTGGCGCGCATGTTGGGGACGGTCAGCGTGTCCTGGCCCTCGACGAGCCCCGAGCTGCGCGGCGGGAGCAAGCGCGAAGTATCCGCCGCCGGCACGGCGCGGTGCGCAAGCAGGTCGCTGGCGGCGAGCGGTTCCCGCGCCTGTGCCAGCGGATGATCGGGCGCGACGACGAACACGAACTCGAACTGCCCCATGGGCTCGACTGCGATCGACGCCTCCGGCGGCACCTCGCCCGGGGCGGCGATCGCCAGGTCGGCACGGCCGGACAGCAGCGCATCCCAGCAGCCGCCGAGGATCTCGGCGGACAGCCTGATTCTCGTGCCCGCGTTTTGGCGATAGAACTCCTTCAGCAGCGCAAACAGCTTCTCGACCGGGACGATGTCTTCCACCGCGATGCGCAGTTCGGACTCCCAGCCGGTGGCGACCCGCTGTACCCGGCACTCGAGATCGGCGGCCGCCCGCAGCAGGAATCTGCCCTCGCGCAGCAGCTCTTCGCCGGCATTGGTCAGCCGGGCGCGTTGGCGGCCGCGGTCGAACAGCTTCACGCCCAGGTCCTGTTCCAGCTTTTGCACGGTGTAGGTGATCGCCGAGGGCACGCGGTGCAGTTCTTCGGCGGCCGCGGCGAAGCTGCCGTTGCGCACGATGGCATCCAGGACCGCGAGCGCGTCCAGAGAAATTTTCATGGTCCGGAAATCAAAAGTCGTTTATCATGCGCGGCAAATAACTGACTAAATAGTCAGAAACAAAACAAACCAATACCTTGTCTCAACCGTTGGCACTGGTCCGGATCGCCCGCCGGTGCGCCACGCGAATGCAGCGGGAAGGATGCCTTTCTTTCGCGACGGCGCCTCGCACTCCGGACGATTGAGGAGTATTCCTTTGTTGCTCAGCTCGCGCACTTCCCTTTTCGGTCCGCCTTTGCTCCTGTGCGGGGTCCTGCTTGCGTCCGGATGCGGCTCGAAGAACGATGCCAACGCGCAGCAGGCCAAGCCTGCCGCGCAGCCGCCCGCCTCGCAAGCCCAGACTCCCGCCAAGCCGATGGGGTTGCCGGTGCGCGCCACGCCGGTCAAGGTGACCAAGGTTGCAGACGAGGTTTCCGCCGTCGGGTCGCTGCTGGCCGAGGAATCCGTCGTCATCCGCCCCGAGATCGACGGCCGCATCACTGCCTTGCCGTTCCAGGAAGGGCAGGCGGTGGGGGCCGGCCAGAAGCTGGTCACCATCGACAGCAGCGAATACGAGGCGCAGCTCGCGGCAATCGAAGCCGACTTGCGCACCGAACAGCAACGCTACCAGCGCGCGCAAGAGCTCTTCCAGCAGAAGTTCATCAGCAAGGAGGCGCTGGATGTGCAGCTCGGCTCGGTGGAGCGGCTCAAGGCGCGCGCCGACGAAGCGCGCGCTAAACTTGCCAAGACGGTGATCCGCGCGCCGTTCTCCGGCACGCTGGGGCTGCGCGAAGTAAGCCCCGGCGCCTACGTCAAGGCGGGCGACAACATCGTGCGCCTGGACAACGTGAGCTCGATCAAGCTCGATTTCCGCATCCCCGAAGTCTTTCTATCCAAGGTCCGCCCCAACCAGGAGGTCGCGGTGCGACTGGATGCGTATCCGAACGAGGAGTTCCGGGGCCGGGTCTATGCCGTCGAGCCGGCGGTGGACGAAAAGACGCGCACGGTCCTGATGCGCGCGCGGGTGCCGAATCGCAACGGCAAGCTCAAGCCTGGCATGTTCGTGCGCGTGGGCCTCACCCTGGATGTCCGGCCCAAGGCCATCGTCATTCCGGAGCAGGCGATCTGGCCGCAGGGCCGAGATGCCTTCGTGTTCCGCGTCGTCGACGGCAAGGCCGTGCTCACCAAGATCGAGCTAGGCGTGCGCCGGCCGGGCGAGGTCGAGGTGACCAGCGGACTGGGCGACAAAGACGTGGTCGTCACCGACGGGCAGATCAAGCTCAAGGACGGTGCGCCCGTGATGGTCATGGGCGCGCAGCCGGCCGCACCTGCGGCGCCGGGCGGCATGCCGGCGCAAACGGAGAAAAAGGCGGGCTGAGGGGCCCGGCCTGAGGAGGGGGCGCCATGGTTCTATCGGACATCTCGATCAAACGCCCGGTGCTGGCCACGGTGATGAGCCTGCTCATCGTCCTGGTCGGCTATTTGTCGTTCACCCGCATGGCAGTGCGCGAGTACCCCAACATCGACCCGCCGGTGGTGTCGGTGCGCACGGTGTACAAGGGCGCGACCGCGCAGGTGATGGAAAGCGCCATCACCCAGCCGCTCGAGGATTCGCTCTCCGGGATCGAAGGCATCAAGACCATCAAGTCGCAGAGCCGGGAAGAGGTGAGCCAGATCACCATCACCTTCTTCACCGGGCGCGACGTGGATGCCGCTGCCGCCGACGTGCGCGACCGGGTCGCGCGCATCCGCAAGCAGTTGCCCCAGACCTCCGACGAGCCGGTGGTGTCGAAGATCGAGGCCGACGCGCAGCCGATCCTCTGGATCGCCATCATCAGCGACCGCCATTCGCCGATGGAACTGACCGACTTCGCCGATCGCTATCTCACCGACCCGCTGAAGGCGCTGCCCGGCGTTTCCTCGGTGATCATCGGCGGCGAGCGCAAGTATTCGATGCGCGTCTGGCTGGACCGCGAGCGCCTCGCGGCCCAGGGCCTGACCGTGCAGGACGTCGAGGACGCGCTGTACGCTCAGAACCTGGATTCGCCGGGCGGGCGCATCGAAAGCAACCAGCGCGAATTCACCGTGCAGCCGCGCACCGACCTGCTGTCGCCAGAGGAATTCAACAACATGATCATCCGGACGGTGAACGGCTACCCGATCCGGCTGAAGGACGTGGGCTACGCCGCTCCCGGCCCCTACGAGAACCGAAAGATCGTGCGCGTCGGCGGCAACGAGGCGCTGGGACTGGGGGTCGTCAAGCAGTCCACGGCCAACACCCTCGAGGTGGCCCGAAGCGTCAAGGCGCTGCTGCCTCGCCTGCAGGCCTCGCTCGCCCCGGGCATGAAGGCGTGGGTCGCCGTGGATACCTCGATCTTCATCGAGGAATCGATCAAGGCCGTCTACCGTACCATCTTCGAGGCGCTGACGCTGGTGGTGCTGGTGATCCTCGTCTTCCTGCGCAGCGCCCGGGCCACCCTGATTCCGGCAGTGGCGATCCCGGTGTCGATCATCGGCCACTTCACCTTCCTCAAGGCGCTCGGCTTCTCGATCAACACGCTGACCCTGCTCGGCGTGGTGCTGTCGATCGGCCTGGTGGTGGACGATGCGATCGTCATGCTGGAGAACATCCACCGCCACATCGAGCAGGGCATGAAGCCCGTCAAGGCGGCGCTGATCGGCAGCCGCGAGATCGGCTTCGCGGTGATCGCGATGACGGTGACGGTGGCGGCGGTGTTCACGCCGCTTTCGTTCATGACCGGCAACACCGGCAAGCTCTTTACCGAGTTCGCGCTGACCGTCGCGACCTCGGTAATCGTGTCCGGCTTCGTCGCGCTGACGTTGACGCCGATGATGTGCTCGAGGCTGTTCAAGACCGGCGATCACGGCTGGGTCTACGAGAAGACGGAGCCCTTTTTCGAGGGCATGAACAACGGCTACCGGGCGGTGCTGCGGGCGAGCCTGCGCCACCGCTGGGTCGTCGGCGCCCTGTTCGCGGCGGTCGCCGCCGGGATGATCTGGCTGTTCTCCCAGCTCAAGGACGAGCTGTCGCCGGTCGAGGACCGCAGCATCTTTCTCGCTTTCGTGGTGACGCCGGAAGGCTCGACCATGCAGTACACCGACAGCTACATGCACGCGGTCGAGGGCATCGCCAAGGGCATTCCCGAGATCGACACCATGTTCGCGGTGGTGGCGCCGGGTCTGGATCGTCCGAACCCGGTGAACCTTGGCATCGCCTTCGCGGTGCTGAAGCCCTGGGACGAGCGCAAGCGCTCGCAGCAGCAGATTACCAAGGAGCTCACGCCCAAGCTCTACGGCGGCCTGCCGGGGGCGCTTTCCTTCGCGCTCAATCCGCCGTCGCTGGGACAGGGCTTCCTGGACAAGCAGGTGCAGTACGTCATCTACGGCAACACGTACGAGGAGTTGCAGGGCTACGTCAACAAGATGATGGCCAAGCTCAGTCAGTATCCCGGCGTCACCGGACTGGATACCGACCTGAAGCTCAACAAGCCGCAGCTCGCGGTACGCATCGACCGCGACAAGGCCTCGGCGGTCGGCGTGTCGATGGAAGCGATCGGGCACACGCTGGAGACCCTGCTCGGCGGGCGCGACACGACGCGCTACAAGCACGAGGGCAAGCAGTACGACGTGGTGGTGGAGATGGAGGACGCGAAACGCATGCAGCCCAGCGACCTCACCTCCATCTACGTGCGCAGCGCGAGCGGCGATCTGGTGCAGTTGTCCAACCTGGTCAGCCTGCAGGAGACGGTGGCGCCGAAGGAGCTCAACCACTTCAACAAGCTGCGCGCCGCGGTCATCAACGCCAACGTCGGGCCGGGCTACAGCCTGGGCCAGGTGCTCGATCACATCGACGGTCTGGTGAAGAGCGAGCTGCAGGAGGAAGTGCGCACCGACCTCGACGGGGTGTCGCGCGAGTTCCGCGAGGCGGGCAGCCAGCTCTGGTTCACGCTGGTGCTGGCGCTGGTGTTCATCTACCTGGTGCTCTCCGCGCAGTTCGAGAGCTTCGTCGGCCCGTTCGTGATCATGTTCACCGTGCCGCTCGCGTTCATGGGCGCGCTGCTCACCATGTGGATCAATGCCAAGTTCGATCACGGCGGCACGCTCAACGTGTATTCCAAGATCGGCCTGGTGATGCTGGTCGGCCTGATCACCAAGCACGGCATCCTGATCGTGGAATTCGCCAACCAGTTGCGCGCCAAGGGAATGGAGAAGTTCGAGGCGGTGGTGGAGGCGGCGACGCTGCGGCTGCGCCCCATTCTGATGACCACTGCGGCGATGGTGCTGGGTGCGGTCCCGCTCGCGCTCGCGCACGGCGCGGGTTCGGAATCGCGCCAGGCGATCGGCTGGGTGGTCGTGGGGGGGCTGACCTTCGGCACGCTGTTGACCTTGTTCGTCATCCCGACCGTGTATTCGCTCCTGGTGCGCAGGGTGCATCTGCCCAGCCTGGAAGACGAAGAAGCGATTTCGTTGCCGGCCGGCGCCGCTTCCGGCGGCAGCGGCGCGCTGTCCGCGCCGCACAAGGATCTCAAGGAGCTGTAGCGCGACAGCGCACCGTCACGGCTCGGGGCGCAAATCTGGCGGCAGGTGTTTATTCACCTGCCGCCTTTTTATCTATATAAGTAGGGAGATGAGGCGTGGCGGCGCGCAAGCCGGCGGGGGGCTGCGGCGCCGTCTCCGGCTTCTGATGTCGAGCCCTGCGGCGGCGTGCATTTCGGCGCGCGATACTCGCTTCGAAACAAGGACGGAAAATCGATGCATCCCACCACACATTGGCGCACGCCGGCCGTAGTACTCCTGTGCGGCGCCGTCATCCTCACGCTCGCGCTGGGAGTCCGGCAGAGCTTCGGCCTGTTCCTGCAGCCGATGAGCGCGGAATTGGGCTGGGGACGCAGCCACTTTTCCTTCGCAATGGCGCTGTGCAATCTGATCTGGGGAATGGCGCAACCCTTCTTCGGCGCCTGGGCGGATCGTCAGGGCGCCGGGCGTGTCGTCGCGGTGTCGGGCCTGCTGTTCGCCGCCGGGCTTGCGCTCATGCCGTATTCCACCACTCCCCTGATGCTGGACTTCAGCGCTGGAATCCTCGTCGGCCTGGGCATCAGCGGCGTGAGCTTCGGAGTCATTCTTGGCGTAGTGGGTCGCGCCTTTCCGCAGGCGCGGCGCAGCCTCGCGCTCGGCATCGCCTCGTCGGGCGGGTCGTTCGGCCAGTTCCTCATGCTGCCCTTCGGCCAGCTCTTGATCTCCGGCCTTGGCTGGCACCATGCCTTGCTCGTGCTGGCCGGGACGATACTGGCAACGGTCCCGCTCGCGGCGGCAATGGTCGAGCGGCGTGGGCCCGGGTCCGCGACGTCAGCCCGGGCCGAGCAGTCGCTCGGCGCCGCCTTGAGAGAAGCGGGCGCGCATGCCGGATTCTGGTATCTGACCGCGGGGTTCTTCGTCTGCGGCTTCCAGGTGGCGTTCATCTCGGTGCATCTGCCCGCGTATCTGATCGACCTGAAGATGGCGCCTGCGGTCGGCGCCACCGCGCTCGCGCTCATCGGGCTGTTCAATATCGCCGGGTCGTTTGCCGCCGGCATGCTCGGCGGCCGCTTCAGCAAGAAATATCTGCTGTCGGGCATTTACATTCTGCGCGCCGTCATCATCGCCGCGTTCCTGTTCCTGCCGGTTTCCCCGGTCACGGTGTATCTGTTTGCCGCCGGCATCGGCTTCCTGTGGCTGGGCACGGTGCCGCTCACCAACGGCCTGGTGGCGCAGATCTTCGGCGTGCGTTTCGTCTCGATGCTGTTCGGCATCGTCTTCCTGAGCCATCAGATCGGCAGCTTCGCCGGGGTGTGGCTGGGCGGTTATCTTTTCGACGCGAGCGGTTCGTACTATCCGGTCTGGATGGGGAGTATCGTCCTGGGCGTGGTTGCCGCCATTCTCAATCTGCCGATCGACGAAAGGCCGCTCGCGCGCGTGGAGGCGCAGGCGGCGTGATCGCGCCGGGCTGGCGATCCGCGCTCTGGTGGGTCGTGCTCGCGCTCATCTGTCTCGCGCTCACCGTACTCGCGCTGCGCGCCTATCTGTCGCCGGAGTCGCTGATCGACTTTGCCAATTTCAAGCTTTGCGCGCTCGCGCCCGCGATGACTTGAGTCCAATTCCTGCCGGAGTGCACTTGAAACATTCAGATAAATTGAATAATACATTCCAATAATTATTCTTGTACATCTTGTACTTGAATCATATATTGCCCCTGCTTTAGTTGCGGATCGGACTGAAAGGAGAAATGAGGTCAATATGATCGAACTTCGCAGGAGCGGCGAACGGGGCTTTGCAGACCACGGCTGGCTGCGGAGCTTCCATACCTTTTCGTTTGCCGGGTACTACGACCCTCGCCACGTGGGCTTCGGCGCGCTGCGCGTCATCAACGAGGACCGCGTCGCGCCGGGCGCCGGTTTCGACAAGCACCCGCATCGCGACATGGAGATCATCAGCTACGTGCTCGACGGGGCGCTCGAACACCGCGACAGCATGGGCAACGGCTCGGTGATCCGGCCGGGGGATGTGCAGCGCATGAGCGCCGGAACCGGCGTGTTCCACAGCGAATACAACCCCTCGCAACGGGATCTCGTGCACTTTCTGCAGATCTGGATCGAGCCCGCGGTCTATTCGATCGCGCCGAGCTACGAGCAGAAGTATTTCGACCCCGCGGAAAAGCGCGGCAGGTTGCGGCTGCTCGCCTCCCCCGATGGGGGCGACGGCTCGGTGAAGATTCACCAGGATGCTTGCCTCTACGCGGCGCTGGTCGACGGAGAAGAACGGGTCGAGCACGAGATCGCGCCCGGCCGCCGCGCGTATGTTCACGTTGCTCGCGGCGAAGCCGCAGTCAATGGCAAGGCACTTGCCGCCGGCGATGCGCTCGGGGCGACCGGCGAGCGGCGCATCGCGATCGACAACGGCCGCCGGGCGGAGGTGCTGCTTTTCGATCTGGCCTGACGTGAAGCGCTTGTTGTATGGCGCGGCGAAAGGCTATATTGGGCCGCTTCCTCGCAGCAGGAGCAGCGCAGCCGAAGTTACCCGATGCCTTATCAATCCTGACAGGGAGAACGCCATCATGACGACGATCAAGAAATTCGGACCGCTGGTCGCACGCATTCTGCTCGCGGTGATCTTCATCATCTCGGGCCTCGGCAAGATCATGGGCTTCCAGGGCACGGCGGGCTACATCCAGTCGGCGGGGCTGCCGGCTCCGCAATTGCTCACGGTCATTGCGATCATCGTCGAACTCGGCGGCGGCATTCTCCTGGTGATCGGCTGGAAGGCGCGCTGGGCGGCGGCCGCGCTGTTCGTGTTCACCTTCCTCGCCGGCCTGTTCTTCCATGCCTTCTGGGCCGCGCCCGCCGACCAGGCGATGATGCAGCAGATCCAGTTCATGAAGAATCTCGCGATCATGGGCGGCATGCTCTACGTCGTGGTGTACGGCTCGGGCCCGCTGAGCGCAGAGAAGGCGTCCTGAGGAATCGACTCGCGTCGGCGCCGACGCGATCGCGGGGCGCGCCGCGCAGGGGCGCCCGAAGTCCCGGCCGCGCGCCGCCGCCGGACCCCGTTCAGTCGAGCCGCACGTACTCGTAATCCACCGGCAGGTTGTTGATGCCGCGCTCCGGCGGGGCGATCCAGCTCGCCACCTTCCCCGGTTCGACGACGCGCTGCATCAAGCCTTGGACGAAGGCGCGGTCGGACTCGCTCGGGATCCACTCGGCAATGCGCCGCTCGTACTCTTCGCGCGCCAGCGCATTGCCGGCGGGATCGACGGTCGCATTGGCCCAGACGCCGATCATGCGGCGGAACCGCGAGCTCGGTAACTTCAGCTCGAAATCGATCCCCGCGCGCCTGATCTGCATGTTCCAGCGCCTGACCCCGATCTCGCAGTCCCTGCTGTAGGCCTCGCGCAGCACCTCGTTCATCGCGTTGCGCAGGCCGACGACTTCCCTGCCTTGCGGCGTCTCGAGCTCGAAGCTGGCATCGGCGCAATCATGGTCTTCGTATTGCGTCTCGTCGGGACGCCCCTTGATGCCGTTGGCGAACGAGGATGCCGCGTTCGACGACACCTCCGAGCCGAACAGGTCCAGCGAGGAGCTGTACCAGAAATTCAGGTAGCGCTGGATCGTCGGCAGGTCGATCGCTCCCTGTCTTCGCACCGCGTCCGGATCGTCGGTGCCCAGCTCCCTCATCACCTCCAGCGTGCGCTTCACCACCCGCCCGACCCCGCTCTCGCCGACGAACATGTGGTGCGCTTCCTCGGTGAGCATGAAGCGGCAGGTGCGCGCCAGCGGGTCGAACCCCGACTCGGCGAGGCTTTTCAACTGGAATTTGCCGTCGCGGTCGGTGAAGTAGGTGAACATGAAGAAAGACAGCCAGTCGCGGATCGGCTCGTTGAAGGTGCCGAGGATGCGCGGCTTGTCGGCGTCCCCGGAGTGGCGCGCCAGCAGCTCTTCCGCCTCTTCGCGCCCATCGCGCCCAAAATGGGCGTGCAGCAGGTAGACCATCGCCCACAGATGGCGCCCTTCCTCGACGTTCACCTGGAACAGGTTCCTGAGGTCGTACAGCGAGGGGCAGGTGAGGCCGAGCAGGTGCTGCTGCTCGACCGACGCGGGTTCGGTGTCGCCCTGGGTGACGATGATGCGGCGGAACGCCGAGCGCAGCTCGCCCGGCACCTGCTGCCAGGCCGGCTGTCCGAAGTAATCGCCAAAACCGATCGTGCGATCCGGAGTCGGATCGGCGAGAAAGATGCCCCAGCGATAGTCCGGCATCTTCACGAAGCCGTAGCTCGCCCAACCCTGCGCGTCCACGCCCACCGCCGTGCGCAGGTACACCTCGTCTGAGGCGAACCGGTTCGGCCCCATTTCCCGCCACCAGTCGAGAAACTTCGGCTGCCAGTGCTCGAGCGCGCGCTGCAGCGCCCGGTCGTTCGCGAGGTCGACGTTGTTCGGAATCCGCTCGCTGTAGTTGATGCTCACGAATTAACTCCTAACATCGAAATCTCAACGCAGAGGCGCAGAGGACGCAGAGTTCGCAGAGAAAGAACTCGATACCGGAGCCACAGTCGTGCTATGTGGAAGAGATAGGGTGTAAGCATTGGCCTTGTCTTGCATTGGCAGTCGACGCGGATGTGCTCAAATGCGCTTCTCCATGTTCAAGTCCGACGATCTGCTGTCCACACATTTCATTCCCGATTTTCCTCTGCGAACTCTGCGTCCTCTGCGCCTCTGCGTTGAGAAGTGGATTTGGATTCTGCGCCACTGCGTTGAGGCGTTGATGTTCCGCTTTTCACACTCGTTCCCAGCTGAACTTGGCTTTGGCGCCGGAGCCGTAAACCTTCAATGCACCGTGCTCGCCGACCGCATTCGGACGGCCGAAGATCCAGTTCTGCCACGCCGAGAGACGCCCGAAGATGCGCGTCTCCATCGTCTCCGAGCCGGCGAAGCGCAGGTTGGCTTCCATGCCGGTCAGCGCGTCGGGCGAAAGGCTCGCGCGTTCCTCCACCGCGATGCGCACCTCTTCCGCCCAGTCGATGTCGTCGGGGGCGAAGGTCACCAGCCCGAGGGCGAGCGCCTGCGAAGCCTTCAGCGGCTGGCCGATCCGCGCGCGCAGCGCGTGGGCGGCGGCGATTTCGCCGCAGAAGCGCGTCTGCAGCCGCGTCAAGCGGTTCGCCATGGGGTAGGCGCCGAAGTTCATTTCCGACAGCGCGATCTCGGGCGCGCCCGGTTCCGCTTCCGGCGATGCCAGCATGTAGCTGCGGTCGGCAGCGAGCGCCAGCTCCGCGAGCGTGCCGGCAAAGCACGAACCGTGGTCGACGATCGCGAACAGGCTACGCGAGCTGACATCCAGCCGCGCCAGCGCCCGCCGCAGCCAGCCTACGGTCTCGCGCACGAACCAGTCGTCGCGCTGCGCCTTCAGCACGGCATCCGTTGCGAGTACCGCCTGCACGTCGCCGAGGGTCTTCAGAAGCCAGAGGCCGATCTCGAGTTCGTTGGTGCGTAACATCAGGATCGCGTCGTCCAGCTCGCGCGCCACGGCGAGCGGCCACCACTGCGCGCCGGCTTCCCGGATCTCGCCTGCGTCTGCCGGCTGCGCGCCGTCCGGCCCATGGACCGTGATCGTCGCGCTGCGCGCCTTGCGGTCGATCCGCACGTCGACGTGGCGGTAGTGCAAGCCCTCCGCGTCGATCGTGCGCGCGAGCGGTGGCAACGATACGCCTTGCCCTGTTGCGCTTCGCGTGCTTTGCGCGCACAGCGCCGCGGCGCGTTCCTTCACGACCTGTGCGAACTGCTGCGGGCGCGCGATATGATCCACCAGCTTCCACTGCTGCGCGCGATCGGCGCGCACGCCTTCGGCCGTGGAAGCAAACACATCGGCGAGATCGCGCCGGACTTTCCTCTTGTCGAGGAGCCGCGTCAGGCCGCCCGTTCCCGGCAGCACGCCGAGCAGCGGCACTTCCGGCAGGCTCACCGTGGACGAGCGATCGTCGATCATCGCGATCTCGTCGCAGGCGAGCGCCAGCTCGTAGCCTCCCCCGGCGACCGTGCCGTTCACCGCCGCCAGGAACTTCAGGCCCTCGTGGCGGCTGGAGTCCTCCATGCCGTTGCGGGTCTCGTTGGTGAACTTGCAGAAGTTGACTTTCCACGCGTGGCCGGACTGGCCGAGCATGTAGATGTTGGCGCCGGAGCAGAACATGCGCTCCTTTGCGCTGGTGATGACCACGCACTTCACCGCCGGGTGCTCGAAGCGGATGCGGTTGAGCGCGTCGTTGAGCTCGATGTCCACGCCCAAGTCGTAGGAGTTGAGCTTCAGCCGGTAGCCCGGCTGCAGGCCCCTGTCCTCGGCGACGTCCATCGCGAGCGTCGCCACCGGCTCGTCGATCGACAGCCGCCAGTGCGCGTAGCGGTCCGGATGGGTATCGAACGTGACGGGCGTCGTCTCTTTCGGCGCCGCGCCCTGGGCGACTGCGCTCATGGTGCTCCTCCTTCCCGGGCCCGGATCGCGCGCTTGAGCGCCGCGAGGCTTTGTCGCACGCTGCGCCCGGCGGTCTCGACCGTCGCGTCCGCCTGCCCGTAAAGCGGCGCGCGGCCGGCCAGGATCCGTCGCAGGTCGTCCATCGCCTGCGCATTGCCGGCCATCGGGCGCGTGTCGCCCTGCGCAATCACCCGCGCCATGTGCTCCTCGGGCGAGGCCTTGAGCCAGACGGTGAAGCAGGTGGACCGCAGCAGGTCGTAGGTGGACGGCTCCGAGACGATGCTGCCGCCGGTGGCGATGACGCAGCGCTCGTGCGCCTCCAGCGTCTTTTCCAGGCAGCGGCGCTCGTATCTGCGGTAGCCCTGCTGTCCGTAGAGCAGGAAGATTTCCGCGAGGCTGGTGGCCGCTTCGCGTTCGATCTCGCGATCCAGCTCGATGAACGCTACGCGCAGCGCGGCGGCGAGCGCAGCGCCGAGCGTGGACTTGCCCGCGCCGCGCAGGCCGACCAGCGCGACGCGCTTGCCGCGAACCGCCATCGCGTTGCCATAGTCGCGCAGCAGTTGCTCTCGCACCCGCGCCAGCCGCTGCGGCGGCAGGCGGCGCAGGAACTGGTAGATGAAGCCCAGTTCGGCGGGCTCTTCGTCGGGCCGACTCAACAGGGCCGCCGGCGAAAGCCCGACCGCCGCGCCGATCTGCCGCAGCAGCAGGATGGAGGCGTTCCCGCGCCCGGACTCGAGCTGGGCGAGGTAGCGCTCGGACACGCCGGAGTCGCGCGCCAGCATCCTGCGCGTCAGGCCGCGGCGCGAACGCGCATCGCGCACCCGCTCGCCGAGCGTGCGCAGCAGCGCGGCGTCCTCGGCTCCGGGCGAGGAGAGGGCTTTCGAGCCGGGCCTGTGGTCACGCGCGCCCATTGCGGCAAGGCAGCGCGGCCGGCTGCACTTTATTGCCTATCAGCACCATCATGTGCATGATAATGCATGTACGGCGCAATACAAGCCGGGGAAGATCGGACGTGACGGACGCAGATCAGCAGGCACTGGAGCTGACTATCCTGGTGGGCACCCAGACCGGAATCGCGCAGCTCGTGGCCCAGGCCCTGGAGCTTCGGCTCGAGGACCTCGACGTCCGCGCGCATACCGTGCTCATGGACGACCTGAGCGCCGAATTTTTCGCGCGCGGCGGCTTGTTCCTGATCTGCACGTCGACTTACGGACAGGGCGACGTGCCGGACAACGCCAAGCAGCTCTACGAATCGCTGCAGTCGGCGCGTCCGGGCCTGTCGAATGTCCGTTACGGCGTGGTTGCGCTGGGTGACCGCACCTACGCCGAGACGTTCTGCAACGGCGGCAAGCGCTTCGACCGCATCCTCCGAGAACTCGGCGCAAAGCGCGTGGGCGAGATCATGTTCAACGACGCGAGCGACGGTACGCTGCCCGAGGACGAAGCCGTGGAATGGATCGAAGGCTGGATCGCACTGTGCCGCGGTGCGGCAGCGGCGGCGCCGGCGGGCGACGCGCAGCGGGGCGATTTCGGATTGGCCTAGGGAAGCGCTGCAGAACCTGCACGACGCGCGTTGCGCCCGGCGCCGTTTGCGGCCGCCGTGGCGCCTTCTGGGTACACTGCCCGCTCGCGGCAACCGCCGCGAAGAGCCGCACCATACAGGGAACAGGGGGAAAGGAGGGGGGCGTGGCAGGACTCAGCCGGGCGGATCATTCGGTCAGCCCGCCGACCGTGGCGATTCCGCGCGACTACAACGCGGCCTACGATCTGATCGAGCGCAATCTCGCGGCGGGACGCGCGGACAAGATCGCCTATATCGACGATACGGGGCGCTACAGCTACGGCGAGCTCGCGCAGCGCGTGAACCGCGCCGCGAACGCGCTCGTCTCGCTCGGGCTGGGCATGGAAGACCGCATCATGCTCGCCCATCTGGACACGATCGATTTCCCGAGCGTGTTCCTGGGCGCGATCAAGGCGGGCATCGTGCCGATCGCCGCCAACACGCTGCTCACCACCGCGGATTACAGGATCATGCTGGAAGACAGCCGCGCCCGGGCGCTGGTGGTCTCGGAGTCTTTGCTGCCCGCCTTCGAGCCGATTCTGAAAACCGCGCCGTTTCTCGAGCAGGTGATCGTCTCCGGGAAGGATTCGCGCGGTCACGTTCATCTGCAGCCGCTGCTGCAGAAATCGGCGGATCGCATCGAACCCGCGCCGACCACCTGTGACGATGTGTGCTTCTGGCTGTATTCCTCGGGCTCGACCGGCGCGCCGAAAGGCACGGTGCACGTCCATTCCAGCCTGATCCACACCGCCGAGCTCTATGCCCGGCCGATCCTCGGCATTCGCGAAGCCGACGTGGTGTTCTCCGCGGCGAAGCTGTTCTTCGCCTACGGCCTGGGCAACGCGCTTACCTTCCCGCTGTCGGTGGGGGCGACGACGATCCTGATGGCGGAGCGGCCGACGCCGGCGGCGGTGTTCAGGCGTCTCAGGGAGCAGCGTCCGACGATCTTCTACGGCGTGCCAACGCTGTTCGGCGCCATGCTGGCGAGTCCCGATCTGCCGAAGAAGGACGAAGTGGCGCTGCGCATCTGCGCCTCCGCCGGCGAGGCGCTGCCCGCCGACATCGGCCGGCGCTGGGCGGCTCGCTTCGGCGTCGACATCCTCGACGGCATCGGTTCGACCGAGATGCTGCACATCTTCCTGTCCAATCGCCCTGGCGAGGTCCGCTATGGCACCACCGGCAAGCCGGTGCCGGGCTACCGCATCCGTTTGGTGGACGAGGAAGGCCGCGAAGTCGGCGTGGACGAAATCGGGGAGCTGCAGATCAGCGGGCCGACCAGCGCGGCGTACTACTGGAACAAGCGCGCCCGGTCGCTCGAGACTTTCCTCGGGCCCTGGACCCGCGCCGGCGACAAGTACACCCGGGACAGGGACGGCTATTACACCTACTGCGGCCGCTCCGACGACATGCTCAAGGTGAGCGGCATGTACGTCTCGCCTTTCGAAGTGGAGGCGGCGCTGGTGACGCATCCGGACGTACTGGAGGCGGCGGTGGTCGGCGCCGCGGATGAACAACAGCTCGTCAAACCGAAGGCCTATGTGGTCACGAGGCCCGGGGTTGCGGGCACGCCCGCCCTGGCCGACGCACTCAAGCAGCATGTAAAGGACCGCCTCGCGCCGTTCAAGTATCCGCGCTGGATCGAGTTCATTCCCGAGCTGCCGAAGACGGCGACCGGCAAGATCCAGCGCTTCAGGCTGCGCGCGATGAACAACAAGTAGAGCCTCCGACGATGAGCGTTTCCTTCCTCACCTCCGGCGGACACCGCCTCGAATACCAATGGATCCGGCCGGCGCGCGCCGGCGCCCATGCCCCGGCGCTGGTATTCCTGCACGAAGGGCTGGGCTCGCTGGCAATGTGGAAGGGCTTTCCGTCGGAGGCGGCTGCGGCGACCGGCTGTCCGGCGCTCATCTACTCTCGCTACGGCTACGGCAAATCCGACCGGCTCGACGCGCCGCGCGCGGTCGACTACATGCACCGCGAGGCGCTGGAGACGTTGCCCGACCTCCTGCGCCAGCTCGGGGTGGCGAGTCCGATCCTGGTGGGGCACAGCGACGGCGCGTCGATCGCGCTCATTCATGCGGGCAGCGGCAGGTGGCCGGTACGCGGGCTGGTGCTGATGGCGCCGCACGTATTCGTCGAAGAGCTGACGGTAAATAGCATCGCCCAGGCGAAAGTCGCGTTCGAGACCACCGACCTTGCAGCGAAGCTCGCGCGCTACCACGACGATCCTGCCTCGACGTTTCAGGGCTGGAACGACATCTGGCTGGATCCGGACTTCCGGCGCTGGAACATTGAAGCGTACCTGGCCGGCGTGCGGGCGCGGGTGCTGCTCATCCAGGGCGAGGACGACCAGTACGGAACCGTTGCCCAGGTAAGGGCGATCGAGCGCCAACTGCGCGGCCCGGTCGAGACGCTGATGCTCGAGCGCTGCGCGCACGCGCCGCACCTGGACCGGAAGCAGGCCACGCTCGACGCCCTCGCCGGTTTCGTGCGCCGCTTGCTGCGGCAGCCGAATGCGGCCCGCGCTGCGCGCTGACGCGCCGCCCGGCGCACCGTCGGCTCAGAGAATGTTGAAGCCCGCGATCGCGCCCGCGCCCATCAGCGCGAACAGCGCCGCGGCGACCATGCGAACCGCCTTGAGCGGTACTTTCGGCGCCGCCGCCTGGCCGAGCAAAACCGCGGGCACGTCGGCGAGCAGCATGCCG
>Ga0070741_10001279_pt1 | contig 78608 bp, 76 predicted proteins | sample Coa_R1_4_FD_66440 | JGI IMG/M metagenome (GOLD analysis project Ga0070741, IMG submission 66440) | Surface soil microbial communities from Centralia Pennsylvania, which are recovering from an underground coalmine fire - Coalmine... | ecosystem: Environmental > Terrestrial > Soil > Unclassified ...
ATGCCCATGTTGACGCGCCGATTCTTGTACATCCCGAGCATGAACCCGAGCATGACGACGGCCATGGTTGCCCCCATCACCAAGGCCATGTAGGCGCGCGTTTCGCTGAAGAACACGTGGTCGAACTGGTACGTATTGAAGTACATCAGTCCGAACATGACGATCGTTGAGGTCGCAATCATGGCGCCGAAGCGCGCGTATCCGTTCATCTCCACTCCCCGTTTCTCCGTCGTTGACACGCTAGCGCCTAGTCGGCGCCCGGCCGCCGCACAGGCCGACTCGATGTATGCGAGTGCCTGATTCTCCAACCATTGCCATCCTTCACGAGTACGAGCGTCTCGAGGCCGCCTGAATCGAGCTGGCGGTCGCCGACCTTCGCCTTGATCGCATATTCCGAGGTCGCATAGGCGGACTGTCCTCCAGGCAACACGGTCACCTTCGTGTTGCTATGACCAAACTGCAGGTTCTCGAACGACTTCAGCTCAGCCGGGATGGTGATCGCGATAGTCGAGCCAGCCGTGGTTGATACCACCGCCCTCGTAGATCGTCACATCCGGGTGATAGAACGTCGCGAGCTTGTCGAGGTTCTTGGCATTGAAGGCCGCATCGTAGGCCTTCAACCACGCTTCAACGGTGGCCACCTCGCTCGCCTGCACGCCGGCGGCTGACGCACTCAGCTTCGTGACTGCCGCCGGCCGGCTGGCGCCAGCGGCACCGATCCAATCCGCGACCGTGCCATCGCTGAAATGTTGATGAGCCTTCCACGTGATTTCCGTCGCGGCAGGATTCCGCGCACGGAAAGCGAATTCCGCCGCCGTCTTCGGCGGAATCGATTTCTTCCACGTGATCGACGTGATGCGGTCGCCTTGCCTTGTCGTCTCCAAGGACACGCCCTCGGCCGCCAACACTTCGAGTACGGTCACGTCGCCCGGAATCTCGAGCATGACGTGCGTTGTCGTGACGACGCCCTCCGTTGGCACGCGCAACGTGTAATGTTCCTCAGCGCCCAGCTTCGACTCGCGAGGCAGGACGCTGACGTGAGCCATCGCGAACGACGGCACGAGAATGACAAGCGTTGCAAAGAGAAGGTTCTTCTTCATGCGACGGCTCCGTTCATTGCGAAGAGCACTACTACTTCGTTGCCGCCACTGCACCAACCTCGATGCTCTTCGCCGTCAGGCTCTTGTCCTTCTGTTCAACGGCCGTTACGACGACCCGAGTCCCGACCTTGATCTGCTCGACCTTCACCGTAGGCGTGGCCTTGACCTTCGTGTCCTTTGTGACCTTGACCATCACGTCCTTGCCGTCTGTATCCTTCAACATCACGTGGTCGGCGGCGGCCATCGTCACGGTTCCCATGACCTTGTGCTCGTGGCCCTCGTGCGCGAGAAGCCGCGTCCCGGAACCAAGGGCCAGCACGGCAAGGGCGAGAGCGATTGCAAACAGTCGTTTCATGATCGTGTCCTCCACAGTTGTCAGGTTTAGAACCACAGCCGCAGTCCAGTGACAAATCGAGCGCCGCCCGTGCTCTCGCCGGCGGCTTCGGCGAAGTCGGCCGTCTTCCCCCATTTATTGTTCCAGGTGATACCGACGTACGGCGCAAACTCGCGCTTGATCTCGTAGCGCAAACGGAATCCAAGGTCAGTGGTACTGAGCCCTGCGCCCACGCCGCGTTCAGGATCCGATTTGCCGACGAGCTCTACCTCGAAGAGCGGCTGCAGCACGAGGCGATTCGTGAACAGCAGCTCGTACTCGACTTCAAAGCGGGCGTGTGTGCGACCGGCCCCACCGACATAGACGGTGGCCTCGATGTCGAACCAGTACGGCGCCAATCCCTGCACGCCAAACGCAGCCCAGGTTTGGGCCGGTCCTGGGCTGAAGTCCTGACGGATGCCGCCGACAAAGTCCCAATATCGCGCGAACTGCCGCCCATACAACACGTGCGTTTGCGCCTCACCCACACTGCCGCCCTCGCCGTCGCCTTCTGCGCGGAACCACAGTCGATCGCGATCTCGGCCAACCCACCCGCGGCTGTCGATGTTCACGCCATTGGCGCCTTCGGTCGCTTGGAATTCGAGCTGATCGAACAGGACGAAGTAGTTCATTGAGCGGTCATGCACCGCGTGACCCTCGACGTCCGGGAACGCCGCCTTTCGAGCGTCATCGGTCACCGGCGGTATGAACGGCGGCAGCTCGAGCGGCTTCCGCGCAGGCTCGGTAGCCGCGGCGCTGGGCTTGGACTGTTCTTGCTGCGCCACCACCGGAGCCGCGGCCGCGAGCAGAAGGCCAGCGATGGCTGTGGCAAGTCGGTTATGTCGCCGCCAGGTCACTCGTCCACTCGCACTTCCCGGAACATGCCCGCTTCCATGTGAAAGAGCAGGTGGCAGTGATACGCCCACCGTCCCAACGCATCCGCGGTCACCCGATACGATCGTTTCGTGCCGGGAGGCATGTCCACGGTGTGCTTGCGCACGTGGAACTTGCCCTCGTCGTCTTCGATGTCGCTCCACATGCCGTGCAGGTGAATCGGGTGCGTCATCATCGTGTCGTTCACCAGGACGATGCGGAGGCGTTCGCCGTAGGTCAGGCGCAGGGGTTCGGCGTCAGAGAACTTCACGCCGTTGAAGGACCACGCAAACCGGCCCATGTGCCCGGTCAGATGCAGTTCGATCGTCCGTCCAGGCTCGCGACCGTCGGGATCGTCAAAGGCGCTCTTGAGATCGGCGTACGTGAGGACCCGTCGTCCGTTGTCACGCAGCCCGATGCCCGGATCGTCCAGTCGGGACGTCGGCATCATCGTCTGCATGTCAACGAGAGGATTGCCGTCTTCCGTCGCCGGATGCTGCTGCATACCGCCGCTCATCTCTGACATCGCCGCCATGTTGTGCCCTGCGTGCGGATCAACCGGCTGCTGCGGCGGCATCGTGTGCCCCGCGTGCGGATCGGACGCAGCAGGCTGGCCTGCCGGCGCATCCGCGGGCTTCTGTGGGCTCATGGCATTCATGTCATGCCCCATTCCCCCGTGCCCCATATCCGCCATCGTCAGCATGGGCCGGGCATCGAGCTCGGGAACCGCCGCCCTCAGACCGTCGCGCACGGCTAAGGTGCCAGCAGCGAAGCCCGTTCGATCCATGGACTGCGCGAAGATCGTGAACGCGTCCTGACCGGAGGGCTCGACGATGACGTCGTAGGTTTCCGCCGTCGCAATCCGGAATTCGTCCGCGGTGACTGGGTGCACGTACTGGCCATCCGCCGCCACCACGGTCATCTTCAAGCCTGGAATTCGGACGTCGAAGTACGACATCGCCGACCCGTTGATGAACCGCAGCCGAACTCGCTCGCCGGGCTTGAAGAGGCCCGTCCAGTTGCCAGCCGGTGCGGTGCCGTTCATCAGATACGTGTAGGTGTAGCCAGACACGTCGGCGAGGTCCGTCGGGTTCATCCGCATCTCGCCCCACATCGTGCGATCCGCGAGTGCCGCCTTGAGGCCTTGCGTGCGAACGTCCCGGACGAAGTCGCCGACGGTCCGCTGATGAAAGTTGTAGTAGTCCGAGCGCTTCTTCAATTTCGCAAACACCCGCTCAGGGTTTTCGTCGGTCCAGTCGGTGAGCATCACGACGTGTTCGCGGTCGTACTTGAAGGGCGATGGTTCCCTCGGTTCGATGATCAGGGGACCATACAGGCCGCGTTGTTCCTGAAATCCCGAATGGCTGTGGTACCAGTACGTGCCGGCCTGTCGGACCGTGAAGCGATAGACGTAGGTCTCGCCGGGACCAATACCGTGGAAGCTGAGACCCGGCACTCCGTCCATGTTCGCGGGCAGCAGGATGCCATGCCAGTGAATGGACGCGTGCTCATCGAGCGTGTTCGCCACACGCATCGTGACCGTGTCGCCCTCTCTCCAGCGAAGAGTCGGCGCCGGAACAGAGCCGTTCACCGTGACCGCGACTCTCGGATTGCCGGTGAAGTTCATCGGCGTCTCGCCGATCCGTAAGTCGAACTCGGTCCCGGAGAGCGTCGTCCAGGCAACGGGCCTAGTCCCTTGCGCCCATGCCGGCGTCCGCCACAGTCCCAGTCCCGCCACGGCGCCGCCGACGGCGAGCCCTTTGACGAAGGTGCGCCGAGAGACGCCCCCGCCAGATCCATTGTTTGATGTGAACCGGTAAGCACTCATGATGTCAGTCCTGATGGCCCTTCCTGGGCGACGCCGATACCGCGCCGCTCGAGTCTCCCCGCAAGAAGCGCCGTGTCTCTTCTTCTTCTTTGAACTGCGCTGGGGTCCTGGGATTGAGCGATTCCATTCGCTCAATCTCCTCGGGTGTCAGCTTCGACAAGCGCCGGACAAGATGGACCAACGCCCAGCTGTCGCGCTCGCCTTCGGGCGTTCCGTTTCCCCAGGCCGGCATGCCGGTCAAGCGAATGCCGTGCTCGATGATCGAGAACAGCTCACCGTCAGTCAGTGACTGTGTGTTCGTCAGGCGCATGTCGGGAGCCCTCGGGTACAGACCTCGACCGATCTCCGTGTCGCCGCTTCCGTCGTTGGCATGGCAGGTCGCGCAGTGGTCGGCGAAATGCTCCAGCGCCTCATCCAGGACTTCGTCTGAAGCCGGAACGGGGTTCGCAGTGGACCGCACGGCATTCGGCGTTGCCAGACGTCGCATGAGGCGCGCGATGATCTCCTCGGTCCGGCTTGGATCCGTCCTGGTGCTCAGCCCGCGGCGTGCGATCGAATACGCACCCACGCTGCCAATCACGGCAGCCGTGATCACGAGAATGAGCAGGGCGCGCAATACAGCCTTCATGAATCAAACCTTCTCCGAACCGTACGGCCAGAAGCGGCCAGCGGTCGTGTCAACAAACGAACAGTTGTGGCAGAGTCGGCGCGAATACGCGCCTCAGGCAGGGGCGATCAGATGCGCAGCACGATCGGAGCGCGTGTCCGAGATGCGCTTTGAGGCGGACTATAGCCAGAGCATTCGCGAAGAGCGGTCAACCCGAGAACACCTGGTCCCGACAGACAGTGGTCCGCAACCGATGCGAGGACCGTGGCGCCGGCGCGGCCGGCGGCGAGCGCTTCAGTCGAATCGCGAACGATGCCGTCGTGACTGAAGCAGTCATGTCCGGGCAAACCGCGAAGGGCTTCTCGCGCGGGCGCACCGGGCAAAGGGGAGTTCGTACCGCCGCCGTGATGGTGGCCCGTGTGAATCCCTTCACTCGCGCGAGGACTCTCCTCCATCTCACAGCGAGCGAGGCACACGACGCTGCTCACCGGAAGACCAGCGAGAACCGCCAGCAGGACGAGCGCAATACTTTTCTGCCTCACAACGCTGCCACCTCCAAACAGTCTAGCGACAGCGGTGGCTGACGAGGGTGTTCAAGCGCTCTATTAACGAGATTTAATATTCCCGAACTCGGACACTATGTCTGGGATCGGCGTGCTCAGGAGCGCGGAATCTTCACCGTAAAGGTCGATCCGCTACCGAGACGACTCTGGACCTCGACCGTGCCACGATGCGCCTCAACGATTCGTTTCGCGATCGCCAAGCCCAGTCCCATTCCCTCAGCGCGTTGGCCGGCCGACTCGGTCCGGAAGAGCCGATCGAACAACCTCGGCAGGTGTTGTTCGGCGATGCCGATGCCGGTATCGGTGACGCGCAGAACGGCGTTGCCATCTGCGGCATCCAGGCGAATAGTCACCTCTCCGTCAGCCGGAGTGTACTTGACGGCGTTATCCCCAAGGTTTAAGACCACTTGTTTGAGCCGCATCGCGTCGCCGCGGACTGTGATGCCCGGCACAGCACTGTAGACAACTTTGACGCCGCGAAGCTCGCCAAGCGCGGCGATGATGTCACCGGCTTCTTCGACGATCTCAGTCAGATTGACGGGGCCCATATCCGGTATCGGCGCATCCGCGAGTGCGAGGGATCGGAGACCCAGCACGATGGCGCGGATGTCTTCCACTTCGTCGGCAAGGCCGACGAGCCAGTCCGCGTCCGTGGTCCGAGTCGGATCTCGACGGGCCGTGTCAAGCGCACCGTTGATTACGGTCAGCGGCGTCTGTATCTGGTGCGATACGTCGCCCGCAAACTGGCGTAGTGACTCGAACGCCCGCTGAAGCCTGTCCAGCAACTGGTTCAACGTGCCGACGAGCGCGTCGAGCTCTTCATCCCTTGGGAGGACTTCCACTCGGCGGGACAGATCGGTCGCCTGAATGTCTTTCAATGTTGCGGTCACGGATCGGACCGGCTCGAGCGCGCGCTTCGCGATCATCCATCCCCCGAAACTCGACAAGAGCAGAACGCCCGGAAGAAACGGTAAACAGGTGACCGCGATCTTGCGAAGCACTTCCCGTACGTCGCCCAGCGGGTCACCCACCTGCACGTAAGCATCCGGCTGCCGCAGCGGAACGCAAATGAAGCGTACGTCGGCGGATCCTTCCAGATCCACCGTGAAGAAGACTGGCGACGCCGGTCCTATGCTCGCCGCGTGCACCAGCGCTTCTTGCTCGCCGATATTCGGTTCACTCAAGGCCAGGACTGGATCGCGGTACACCAACTCGCCGCGATTGTTTCGGATCATGACAAACCTGGAGCCCACGGGCGTTCCCAAAATGGCCTGCCGAATGTCTGCCTCAGTGAGCGGAACGGTGCTGAGCGCCTGAATCAGATCGTTGGCTTGTCGAGCGAGCTCGTCGTCGTGGTGTCGATAGAGATTTCTCGACAAGACGACGTAGCACAGCGCGGCGAAGACTGTCAGCGTCACGGACAGGATGATCAGGTGCCACAGCGTGAGCTGTCCCCGCAGCGTCCTAATCAGTGGTTTGCGGGTCGCGGATGACATACCCTACCCCTCGAACGGCATGAACGAGACGCGGCTCGTTCGGCAGCTCAATCTTCTTTCGAAGATGATTGATGAACACATCGATGACGTTCGTCAGGCGGTCCCAGGTGAAGCCCCACACGTGCTCGGCAATCATTTGCCGTGTGAGCGCGTGTCCGGCATGTCGCATGAGATGTTCCAGCAACTCGAATTCCTTGGCGGTGAGGTCGACGCGGCGGTCCCCTCGCTTTACGATGCGCGTGACCGGGTCGAGGCTGAGGTCTGCCACCGTCAGGGGCACCAGCCCTGGCTCTCGATGCCTACGTAGCAACGCCCGGACCCTCGCGCGAAGCTCGGTGAAATCGAACGGCTTCGTGAGATAGTCGTCGGCTCCCGAGTCCAATCCCTTTACGCGATCGTCGACCAAGCTGCGCGCCGATAGCATCAGAATCGGCGTCCTCATTCCAAGTGCTCGCACCTGTCGACACACCCCGAAGCCGTCGATGCCAGGGAGCATCACATCAAGGATCAGCAGGTCGTAATCGGTCGCCTGCACTCGCTGCAATGCATTGGCGCCGTCCGCGACGATGTCGACCGCAAGTTGCTCCTCGCTCAGTCCGTTCCGAATGAACTGGGCGACCTTCGGTTCGTCCTCAACCACCAGGATGCGCACTGACGAGCCCTCCGCGCCGGGTCCTCTTGCACGATCGGCGACACGCCCACGATACCCGAAGACACAAGCCCGCGCCCCCGGGTAGGGGTGCTCTCTTGGAAGGTAGGAGGAAGAGGATGCGAGGACGCACGGGCGTCCCAACATGATTAACGCAAATTAATGGTGTGCCGGGTCCCCGTGGAGTATTTCTCATCACCGCTGAGAATTCGGCATCGAGCACCTGTCTGGCGGACGCTTTGCTCGGGACACGAGGGATTCCGCATGGCACATGGCCTGCTTCTCTTGAGAGAAAGCGTGGGTCCGGAGATCGCGAGTCCGCGTGCGCCGGAGAAACGGGGCGAGGGGCTTCGCTCGCGAGCGTGTGACGCCGACAACGCGGAGGATCAGACGCGACCGCCATCCTAACAACAGGAGGTTACGCATGAAGCAACCGAGCCCACCCCGCAAAGCGCGTCCGCCCGCCACGCGGACTGAGATGGCGGCAGCCGCGGAGCCTTCTCGTGACGCGATTGCTCAACGCGCGTACGAGTTGTACCTCGCTCGCGGGCGGACGGACGGCCATGATCTCGAGGATTGGCTGGAGGCGGAGCACGAACTACGTCGCGGTTCGGACTGATTAACGAGAATTAACCGTCTGCGAATGCGCTGCCACCTATCCTGAGTGGGCGCGTCGGTATGGTGTCCTCGCTTCATCGGTCCTTTGTCCCGCAACGCTATTGAAAGCACGAGGACGGTCATGCAGGCGAAAGTGCGTGTGGGCGTGAACGGATATGGGGTGATCGGCAAGCGTGTCGCGGACGCCGTACGGGCGCAGCCTGACATGGAACTCGTGGGCGTCAGCGATGTGACCACGGACTTCCGGATCAAGACAGCCGTCGTGCTCGATCTGCCTGTGTACGCGTCCATGCCCGAGAAAGTGGGCGAGATGCGGTCATCAGGCATTCCGGTCGCGGGCACGCTCGACGATCTTCTCAAGAAGATCGACGTGGTGGTGGATTGCACGCCGAAAGGCATCGGCGCACAGAACCTCGGACGGTATCGACTTTCAGGCGTGAAAGCCATCTTGCAGGGTGGAGAGAAACACGAGCTGACCGGCCATTCGTTCGTGGCCCAGGCCAACTACGCATCTGCTCTGGGGCGCGACGCCACGAGGGTGGTCTCGTGCAACACTACAGCCACGGTGCGCACGCTCGGCGCTTTGAGGGATGCAGGGCTCCTGAGCAAGGCGCGTGGCGTGCTCATTCGCCGGGCCACGGACCCCTGGGAGACGGACCACAGCGGCATCATGAATACCGTGGTGCCCGAGGCGCACATCCCGAGCCACCAGGGACCGGATGCTCAGACTGTACTGCCTGATCTCGACGTGATCACCGCCGCGGCGAAAGCTGCTCACACGCAGTGTCACCTCCACTACTGGATTGTTGAACTGGTCCGTCCAGTGAATCGGGATGAGATTCTCGACGCTTTCCGAGCGGCGCCGCGGATTGCCTTCGTGCGCATGCACGACGGGGTCGTCGCGCTCAACAGCACCGTGGAACTGATGCGCGACCTGGGACGGCCACGTGGCGATCTCTGGGAAGTAGCGTTGTGGGAGGACGTGCTTTCGGTGCAGGGCCGCGAGGCTATCTATACCTACCAGGTGTTCAACGAAGCCATCGTCGTGCCGGAAACCGTGGACGCTATCCGCGCACTCGCAGGCACCGTAAAGGACGGCCCGACTTCGATTGCCCGGACCGATGCAGCGCTTGGCGTGCGACGCGACTTCCTGATTCCTGCGGCTGTTGGCACGGCACCGACGCCCTCCGCGTAGAGATGAGACCGCGACGATGCTCGAACTGGTAGACGTCGGCCCACGATCGCTGAGCGCGTATCGAGGTATCGCGCCGGATGCGATTCTCGATGATCTGCAGCGGTGTGCGTCGGTGCTCCGTGGTGCGCGCGTGCTCCATCTGAATGCGACGCCATACGGCGGCGGCGTGTCGGAGCTGTTGCGGTCGGGCGTACCGATCCTCAACGACCTTGGGCTGGTGGCGCACTGGAAGATCATCCGCGGCGACGATCGCTTCTTTCAGGTGACGAAAAAGATCCACAACGGCTTACAAGGTGCCGACGACAACCTGACGGAGAGCGAGCGCGAGGCGTACCTCGGCACGTCGCGGCGCAACGCCGAGTTACTGGACGAGGAGTACGACTTCGTCTTTCTGCACGACCCGCAGCCCGCGGGAATCCTGTCGCTGCGCGGGAAGGGCAATGCTCGGTGGATCTGGCGGTGTCACATCGATACGGCACAGCCCAATCCAAGTGTGTGGGCGTTCCTCCACGACTATTTGAAGCCGTTCGATGCGGCGGTATTCACCATGGAGGCGTTCGTCCCCCCGGATTTCCCGATCGCGCACGTCGAGATCATGCCGCCGGCCATTGATCCGCTCAGCCCGAAGAACATGCCACTGGCCGAATCCACGGCACGTGGAGTGCTCGAGTGGATTGGTGTCGATCTCGATCGACCGCTGATCACCCAGGTCTCCCGCTTCGACCCGTGGAAGGACCCGCTCGGCGTCATCGCCGCGTATCGCCTTGCCCGTGAAGAGGTGCCTGCCCTCCAGTTGGCCCTGGTGGGGTCGATGGCTCTTGATGATCCGGAAGGCTGGGAAGTCTACCGGCAGGTACGAGACGCTTCGCAGTCAGACCCCAGCATCCATATCTTCACGAATCTGACCGGCGTCGGAAACATCGAAGTCAACGCCTTTCAGCGTCTCTCCCAGGTGGCGATTCAGAAGTCCGTCCGAGAGGGCTTCGGGCTGGTCGTGTCCGAGGCGCTGTGGAAGGACACACCCGTTGTCGCGGGAAACGCGGGCGGGATCCCGCTGCAGATGGCCGATGGCGTCGGCGGCGTGCTGGTGGGCAACGTCGACGAGTGCGCGAAGGCGCTGGTCGCGCTCCTCAAGGACCCAGAGCACGCGCGAGAACTGGCACGCAAGGGTCGCGAGCGCGTGCGTGAACACTTCCTGCTCCCGCGGCTGTTGCTGAACGAGCTGGAATTGATGAAGGAACTGGCGGCCGGCCGGCCCATCGTCCCCACGGAACACCGTGATCCAGTGTGCGGGATGTCAGTGAGCGCGGAAGGGGCCGCGCCGGAACTGCAGTTTGAAGGAGCGACGTATCGCTTCTGCTCGGACGCGTGCCGGACGGAGTTCCTGCGCGACTCGGAGCATTACGTCGGTCGAGTGGCGCCATGACCGAATCATGCGATCCCCTGCCATCGACGGATCGTCGAGCGTTCGATCACCGGCGATTGTCGAACATCGCGGCTAAGCCTCTCGCGATCCGCGAACTGCGATCGCCAGAGAGGCGCAATCACGCCACTCGAGAGGCGTCGGTTCGCCGCGTTCGGAGCGAATTCAACGAGATGCATGGCCTGCGGATCACGCTTCAACAGGCGGGGCGTTTGTTCGGACTGAGAGAGGACGTGTGCGCGCGGATTCTGGGTGGTCTTTGTCACGAGGGCCTTCTGGCACGGCTCTCGGACGGCCGGTACGGTCGAAAGGACGTCGCGTGACGACCAGCGTCGCAGTGGTGACTGTCTCTGTGAGGGTGATGACATGTGGTCGGACTACGGTGCTCACATGGGCTGGATGTGGTTGTGGTGGATTGTGGGGCTTGCCTTTCTATTCGTCGTTGTGTGGGCAGTCGCTCGTGCGGCTGCGCCGCCGTCGACGCGCGGAGACGAGTCGCCTGAAACGATTCTCAAACGCCGTTACGCGCGCGGCGACGTTGATCGCGAGGAATACGAACGCAGGCTGACCGATCTTCGCAAGTAGGCGGTCAATTCATGGTCGCTCTGGGCGACCGGAGTGGAAAGGCCATATGGAAGGTTTGTTCTCGCTCTTGCTGTTTGCCGCGTTCTTCTACTTCATGATGCGCTTCGGGTGCGGCGCCCACATGGTGCACGGTCACGGCGGTCACAGTGACCACGCCGGTCACGGCACTCAGGGCGGGCGCGAGCAAGGGACGGCCCGCGATCCGGTGTGCGGTATGGAGGTCACGCCCGGCCAGGGCTACACCAAGATGCACGGAGGCCGTGAGTACCGCCTCTGCTCGCGGGCGTGCCTCGACAAGTTCGACGCAAATCCGGACCAGTATGCATCCCAGCACGGAGGCACTCGATGAAGTCCAGTGTTTCGTTGGCAGCTTTTGGCCATGCGACAAGTCTGTTTCTGGCCATCACGTTCACGCTGTGTGTGGGGTTCGACCTCGTTTTTCCGCAGATGGCGATGTATCGAAGCTGGCAGGCCCTGCTTCCGGGGTTTACCTGGATCAGCTGGTCGAGCTTTCTGGTGGGTCTCATCGAGAGCTACGGCTATGGCTGGTACGTCACCTTGATCTGGGTGCCTCTGTACAACGTATTCGCCGCACGAAGCGCTCGATGAGCGTTGGCGTGGTCAATCCGGTGGATTCGGCGAAGCCGTCGATTGATCCGATATGCGACGGCTTGGAACGAGTGTCCCGATGAATAGAGACCAACAACCCGCCGATTCCGGCGCCACCTCAGGAACTGTTGCGACGGCGAGGCTCGTCGACCCGGTGTGCGGCATGAAGGTGGCGCCCGACAGCCCGCACCAGCTCGAACACGAGGGCACGACGTACGTGTTCTGTAGTGCCCGGTGCCTGACGACGTTTCGCGAAGATCCGGCCCGTTACCGCGTCGGCAGCCGACGCGCGGAACGATCGGCAGGCATGACGCCCGCAGCGGAGACACCACCGAGCGCGGCGTACACGTGTCCCATGCATCCGGAGGTGCATGAACTACGTCCCGGAAGCTGTCCGAAATGCGGCATGGCGCTCGAACGCGCAGCGCCGTCAGCCCCCGTCGTACGCAACGAGTGGACGTGCTCGATGCATCCCGAGATTGTGCGCGACGCACCCGGGAGCTGTCCGATCTGCGGGATGGCGCTCGAGCGGCGCACGGTGAGCGCCGAAACCGACGACGACAATCCCGAACTGCGCGACATGACTCGGCGATTCTGGGTCGCGATGGCCTTCACGTTGCCGCTGGTGCTGCTCGCCATGGGCGATCTGCTACCGGGCCGTCCGATGTCGGCCTGGCTCTCGATGCGGACACGAACGTTCTGGGAGTTCGCCCTGGCCACGCCGGTGTGCCTGTGGTCAGCGTGGCCCTTCTATGTCCGGGCCATTCAGTCCGTGGTCCGCCGCAGCCTGAACATGTTCACCCTCATCGGGCTGGGCGTCAGCGTGGCCTACGTCTACAGTGTCGTCGCGGCACTCGCGCCAGGCATTTTTCCCGCCTCCTTTCGCGAGGACGGCGACGTTGCCGTCTACTTTGAAGCCGCCGGCGTGATCGTGACGCTGATCCTGCTGGGTCAGGTCTTGGAGCTCCGGGCCCGCAGCCAGACGAGTACGGCGATCAAGAAACTGCTCGGCATGGCCGCCACCTCAGCGCGGCGACTTCATGAGGACGGGAGCGAGGAAGACGTGCCGCTTGAGGCGGTGCAGGCCGGCGATCGACTCCGGGTACGGCCCGGTGAAAAGGTACCGGTCGACGGCGTCGTGATCGACGGGCACAGTCCGGTGGACGAATCGATGGTGACGGGCGAGCCGATGCCCGTCGAGAAGCAACCCGGCGACAACGTCATCGGTGCCACGATCAACGGTACGGGCAGTCTCGTGATGCGGGCAGAGAAGGTCGGGGCCGAGACGCTGCTGTCGCGAATCGTAGCGATGGTCGCCGAGGCCCAGCGCAGTCGTGCACCGATTCAGAAGCTGGCCGACGTGGTGTCGGGGTACTTCGTACCTGTGGTGGTGCTCATCGCCGTCATCACCTTCCTGGTCTGGGCCTACGCCGGTCCGGAGCCTCGCTTCGCGCACGCGCTCATCAACGCTGTCGCCGTCTTGATCATCGCGTGCCCCTGCGCCCTTGGTCTCGCAACCCCGATGTCCATCATGGTCGCGACGGGGAAAGGCGCCACGATGGGCGTGCTGTTCAGAAACGCCGAAGCCATTGAGATCCTCCGCAAGGTGGACACGCTCGTCGTCGACAAGACCGGCACCCTTACCGAAGGGAAACCCCGGCTTGTCAGCGTCACGCCGGCTGACGGTGTCGACGAGGCGGATCTCTTGCGCTTGGCCGCGAGCCTCGAGCGTGGCAGTGAACATCCGCTGGCAGCAGCGATCGTCAAAGGGGCAGAGACCCGAAACCTTACGCTGTCGAATGCTGAGGCGTTCGATTCAGTCACGGGCAAAGGCGTCAAGGGGCGGGTCGAAAACCGCGAGGTCGCGCTCGGAAATCGCGCGCTCCTCGAGAGCCTGGGTATCGATCCGGGTGGGCTCGGAGAGCGCGCCGAAGCGTTGCGCGCCGATGGGCAGACGGTCATGTTCGTGGCGATGGACGGCCGAGCCGCCGGCCTTGTCGGTGTCGCGGATCCGATCAAGGACAGCACACCGGACGCCATCGAGACGCTGCATCGGGAAGGCGTGCGGCTCGTGATGCTCACCGGCGACAGTCGGACCACCGCACAAGTTGTCGCGGGCAAACTCGGCATCGACGAGGTGATGGCGGAGGTGCTGCCAGACCAGAAGGCGGAAAAGGTCAAACAGCTCCAGTCGGAAGGGCGGATTGTGGCCATGGCGGGCGACGGGATCAACGACGCGCCCGCCTTGGCGCAGGCGCAGGTCGGCATTGCGATGGGGACCGGCACTGATGTCGCGATGGAGAGCGCCGGCGTCACGCTCGTGAAAGGGGACCTGCGCGGGATCGCCCGGGCGCGCAGCCTCTCGCGGCGGACGATGCGGAACATCAAGCAGAACCTGTTTTTCGCGTTCATCTACAACGCTGCCGGTGTGCCGATCGCGGCCGGGGCGCTGTATCCGGCCTTCGGCCTGTTACTGAGTCCGATCATCGCCGCGGCCGCCATGAGTTTCAGCTCGCTCTCGGTCGTCAGCAACGCCCTACGGTTGCGTCGGGCAGCCGTGTAGTGATGAATCGAGTGGACCCGGTCTGCGGCATGCCCGTTCCCGAGGACGGGACTGTCTTTCTCGAACGCAGCACCGACCGCGTCTGGTTCTGCTCGGAATTCTGCCAACGGCAGTTTGTCAGGCACCCGAAGGCATACGAGGCAGCCGCGCCCGGGTTTGTGCCGAAGGCCGTGGACTGGCAGGGCCGGCGGGTCGCCTACTTCTCCATGGAAGTGGCATTGTCGAACGATATCCCGACGTACTCCGGCGGCCTAGGCGTGCTCGCTGGCGACACGCTGCGCTCGTGTGCGGACTTGGAAGTGCCGGTCGTCGCCGTTTCACTCGTCCATCGACGCGGGTACTTCCGCCAGGAGATTCGCGACGACTGGCAGGTTGAGCACGACTCGACATGGGAGCCGGAACGGCTGCTGCGCGGGCTGGAACCGCAGGTTGCTGTGGACATGGAGGGGCGGGCCGTACAGGTTCGCGCCTGGCGCTACGACATCATCGGATCGACCGGCTACACCATCCCGGTGCTGTTGTTGGACACCGACGTCTCCGACAATCGGCCCGAAGATCGCCATCTCACCGACCATCTGTATGGCGGCGACGCCCGCTATCGCCTGATGCAGGAGGTCGTCCTCGGCATCGGTGGCATCCGACTGCTCCGCGCGATCGGGTGTACGGGACTTCGAACCTTCCACCTGAACGAGGGTCATGCGGCGCTGGCTCCCCTCGAACTGCTTCGCACGCAGGATCAGACCGACGGGTGGGACTTTCGTCCCGTGCGGAACCGCACCGTGTTCACCACGCACACGCCGGTGGAGGCGGGACACGATCAGTTCGACACGGCTCTGGCGGCTCGCGTCCTGGGCGACTTCATCGGACGCGACGTGCTCGACATGTTGGGAGGCCGCGATCGGCTCAACATGACGCATCTCGCACTCAACTTGAGTCACTACGTGAACGGCGTGGCCCTGCGACACCGCGAAGTGTCGAGCGAGCTCTTCCCACGGTACGAGATTCACCAGATCACCAACGGCGTACACGCGCGGACGTGGACCAGCGTCGCGTTCACGGCGCTCTTCGATCGTCGTATCCCAGGCTGGAGGAACGATCCGTTGATGCTCCACAACGCGATCGCCCTACCGCCGGACGAAGTCTGGGGCGCTCATCAGGCAGCCAAGCGATCGCTCCTCGACCAGATTGGTCACCGAACCGGCCGCGCGTTGGACGGCAATGCCCTGACGATCGGCTTTGCCCGACGCGCGACAGCCTACAAGCGCGCCGGGTTGGCGCTCAGCGACCTCCGTGCTTTGAGAGCCATCGCTAAAGACCGGCCCCTACAGTTCGTGTTCGCGGGCAAGGCGCATCCCAAGGACGACCCGGGCAAGCAGGGCATCCACGCAATCCTGGAAGCGGCTCGGCAACTGGGCGACGAGGTGCCGGTCGTGTATTTGTCTGATTACGACCTCGATTTGGCGCTCGCGCTGGTGGCAGGCGTCGACCTCTGGCTCAACACACCGCTTCGGCCGCTCGAAGCTTCGGGAACCTCCGGGATGAAGGCCGCCCTGAACGGCGTGCCTAGCTTCAGCGTGCTTGACGGGTGGTGGCGCGAGGGGTGCGTCGAAGGCGTCACCGGCTGGTCCATTGGCGCGGCCCGTCCGCCAGGAGGCGAGAAAGCCGACGAAGCGGACGCCGCGGATCTCTACCGCAAGCTTCGGGAGGTCATCGCGCCGTTGTTCTATGACGACCGCGACGGCTGGGTCCGGGTGATGCGCCAATCGGTCGCATTGAACGCGTCCTTCTTCAACACAGATCGCATGGTGCGCCAGTACATCGCCCACGCGTACTCACTTGGTGAGGAGTCGACGGGGAACGGAACATGACTTCTACGGGTCTCCACAGTCAGGTCGGTCTCGATCGACACGGCATTGCCAACGTCAACGTCGTCTACTGGAACCTCTCGACACCCTTGCTGTACGAAGAGGCGCTGCGACGGCGCGAAGGACGGTTGGCTCATCTCGGTCCGCTGGTCGTGCGCACGGGTCAGTACACTGGCCGCTCGCCGCTGGACAAATTCATCGTTCGCGAGCCATCCAGCGAACAGCAGGTGTGGTGGGGCGATGTGAACCGGCCATTGGACCCACAGAGGTTCCAAGCATTGCGCGGCCGCCTGCTGGCGTACCTCCAGGATCGAGACCTCTTCGTCCAGGACTGTTTCGTCGGCGCCGACGCGAGGTACCGCGTGCCGATTCGCGTGATTACTGAGACCGCCTGGCACAGCCTCTTCGCCCGGAACATGTTCATCCAGGCGACGCCTGACGAACTTGCCAGTCACGCTCCTGAGTTCACCGTCATTCAGGCTCCGAGCTTCCATGCGGTCCCCGAGGTGGACGGCACACATTCGGAGGTGTTCATCGTCGTCAACTTTGGCGAGAAACTCATTCTGATTGGCGGAACACCTTACGCCGGCGAGATCAAGAAGGCGGTCTTCAGTGTGATGAACTTCAGGCTGCCGCAGCAGAACGTGCTGACGATGCATAGCTCGGCGAACATTGGCGACGGTGGCGAGGTGGCCGTCTTCTTCGGGTTATCGGGCACCGGAAAGACAACGTTGTCTGCGGATGCAAGCCGGACGCTCATCGGTGACGACGAGCACGGGTGGAGTGATCAAGGGATCTTCAACCTTGAGGGTGGGTGCTATGCGAAGGTGATTCATCTCTCGCCCAACGCCGAACCTGAAATCTTCGAGACAACACGCCGGTTTGGCACCATCCTCGAAAACGTCGGGCTCGATAGCGCAAGCGGTCGCCTCGATCTCGACGATGCCTCACTCACGGAGAACACTCGCGCCGCCTATCCGGTCAGCCACATTCCGAATGCGACGCGAGACGGGATGGGAGGCCATCCGAATCACATCATCATGTTGACTGCTGACGCTTTTGGTGTACTTCCACCAATCTCGCGTCTGTCGCCCGCGCAGGCGATGTATCACTTCCTCTCGGGGTACACGGCCAAGGTCGCCGGTACCGAGAAGGGCGTGACCGAGCCGAAGGCGACCTTCAGCGCGTGCTTTGGCGCGCCGTTCATGTCGCTGTCGCCAGGCGTGTACGCCAAGCTGCTGGGCGAGAAGATCGCGAAGCACGAGGTCGACGTGTGGCTCGTGAATACGGGTTGGAGCGGAGGACCGTACGGCGTCGGGAAACGAATGAGCATCGCTTACACCCGTGCGATGGTGCACGCCGCGGTCACTGGGGCACTAGCGGGCGTGCCAACGAAGCCCCATCCTATCTTCGGCGTGGCTGTCCCCGCGGCGTGTCCAGGCGTTCCGGCTGAAGTGCTCGACCCGCGCAGCACGTGGGTCGACCCGCAGGCGTACGACGAACAGGCTCGGAAGCTGGCCGCCATGTTCGCCACGAACTTTCAGGTCTTCGCGGCTGAGGTTGCGGACGATGTGCGAGCCGCGGGACCGGCGGTGACCTAAGTGCGAGAGCGCCGTCAGGACACGAGCATGCGTCGTTGGGCCTCCGTCGAAGGAACGCCGCTGCCGCTTGGGGTCACGTGGATCGAGACCGAGCAGGCGTACAACTTCGCCCTCTACTCTCGCCACGCGGATGCCGTGACGCTCCTCTTGTACGGCGCCGACAATCTGACGATCCCCTCGTTCAGCTACGCACTGAACCACCTTAGCAACAAGTCAGGGCACGTGTGGCACTGCCGCGTCCGCAAGGAAGTCGTCGCGGGCGGTAGATATTACGCGTTCTCCGTGTCGGGTCCGGCGAGAGTGGACGCGGCCTCGATGCATCGCTTCGATCCCGAGAAGGTCCTGCTGGATCCTTATGCGTCGTCGGTCTTTTTTCCAGCGACATACGACCGCGCGGCCGCGGCCGCTCCCGGTGGGAACGCAGGGAAGGCGCCGTTGGGCTTCCTCTGCGCCTGCGAAACACGCTTCGACTGGACAGGCGACCGCCGCTCGCGCCACGACTCGGATACGGTGATCTACGAGCTGCACGTCCGGGGGTTTACGCAGAGTCCAAGTTCCGGAGTGTCCGAGGACCTTCGCGGCACGTTCCTCGGCGTGATCGAGAAGATTCCCTATCTGCGAGAGCTGGGGATCACGGCCGTGGAACTGATGCCTGTGCTTCAGAACGATCCTCAGGAAGGCAGCTCCTGGGGGTACATGCCGCTCAACTTCTTTGCGCCGGACCAGCGGTATGCCGGGTCCGGTCCGCTGTGCGGTCAGCATGACGAATTCAAGGAGATGGTCAAGGCCCTCCACGCAGCCGATATCGAAGTCATCCTTGATGTCGTCTATAACCACACCTCGGAGGGTGACAGTTCCGGTCCATCGCACTCCTTCAGAGGCATCGACAACAGCACCTATTACCTCATGTCGGCTGGGGAGCCAGGCCACTACGAGGACCTCTCGGGCACCGGCAATACGCTCAACTGTGCGGACCGCGCCGTGCGGCGGCTGATCCTCGATAGCCTCCGCCATTGGGCGCGCGAGATGCACGTCGATGGATTTCGTTTCGACTTGGCGTCCGTCTTCACGCGCAACCTCGACGGAAGTATCAATTTCTCCGATCCGCTGCTCGCCGCTGACGTGATGGCCGAACCGGATCTCACAGATCGACGCCTGATAGCGGAGCCCTGGGACGCCGCGGGCATTTATCAACTTGGGCGAAGCTTTCCGGCTACGACATGGTTGCAATGGAACGCACGGTTCCGCGACGACGTCCGCCGCTTCGTGCGTGGTGAGCCAGGAGTGATTCCGTCGCTGATGTACCGGCTCTACGGAAGCGATGATCTGTTCCCGGACGATTGCGAGCATGCCTATCATCCGTACCAGAGCGTGAACTACGTCACCTGTCACGACGGTTTCACGTTGTACGACCTGGTTGCGTACAACGCGAAGCGGAACTGGGCGAACGGCCACCAGAACACGGATGGGCCCGTCGACAATTACAGCTGGAACTGCGGCTGGGAAGGCGACGAGGGCGTCCCCGGCGAGGTCATCGAGCTGAGGAAGCGGCAGATCAAGAACTTCTGCGTGCTGCTGCTCCTCTCGAATGGGACACCGATGTTGCGAGCCGGCGATGAGTTCATGCAGACGCAGCGCGGCAATAACAACCCGTACAACCAGGACAACGAAACGACGTGGCTCGATTGGAACCGACTGCAACAGAACCGGGACGTGTTTCGCTTCTTCAAGCAAGTCATCGCGTTTCGGAAGGCGCACCCGTCGCTCGGCCGGAGCCGATTCTGGCGCGACGATATTCAGTGGCACGGAGTGGGGCCGAGGCCCGATCTATCACCCGACTCGCGGAGTATCGGGTTTCATTTGCGGGGGGCCTCGCAAGGTGATCGCGATCTGTACGTCATGGTCAACGCGTACTGGGAGCCGCTGACATTCACCATCCAGAACGGATCTCCCGAAGAGTGGGTCCGCGTGATCGACACCGGCAGAGACAGTCCGGATGACGTCTGCGAGCCGGGAGCCGAGACGCCCGTGGGCTCGCTGACGTATCAGGTTCAACCGAGGTCCATTGTCGTACTTGTCGGTCAAGAACGGGTGGGGCTAACGGCGTGAGCAAAAAGACGACCCGAGCCGATGCCACACGGAAGAGCATCAGCCGAAAGGATTACAAGGCCACGCTCCACGCACTGCAAGTGGAGCTGGTGAAGCTCCAGCGGCACTTCATCAAGTGCAACGACAAGATCCTGGTTCTTCTCGAGGGCCGAGACGCAGCGGGTAAGGACGGAACGATCAAGCGCATCGTGCAGCACCTGGGCCCCCGAGAGACCCGCGTCGTGGCACTCGGCACTCCGTCCGATCGCGACAGGAGCGCCTGGTACTTCCAGCGATACGTACCTCACCTTCCGACTGCTCAGGAATTCGTGCTCTTCAATCGCTCGTGGTACAACCGCGCGGGCGTGGAGCGGGTGATGGGGTTTTGCAGCGACGACGAGTACGAGGAGTTCATGCAGACAGTGCCGGATTTCGAGCACATGCTGGTGAAGTCCGGGATCAAGCTGCTCAAGTACTACCTGGACATCAGCCGCACGGAACAGAAGACACGCCTGAAGGCTCGTCACAAGGATCCGTTGAAACAATGGAAGGTGAGCCCGATCGACAAAAAGGCGCTCAAGCGATGGGGCGCCTACAGCCAGGCGCGAAACGCCATGCTGGCTCGTACGCACAATCCGGTGGCGCCGTGGACCATCGTGCGCGCCAACAACAAGCATCTGGCTCGGCTCAATCTCATCAAGGACCTCTTGATGCGCCTCCACTATGGCGACAAGGACGAGGCGGCACTGGTCACCGACCCCGCCATCGTCTTTCAGTACGACCAGACGTACGTGGAGAACGGTGCCATTGCGCCGTGAGCACGCGGCGTAACCGCTAGAGGAGGCGCCATGAAGACGGTGACCGTGGATGTCGGTGGGTTGCTCTCGGCGTTGAGCGCCCGCGGAGTGGAAAAGCAGCTTGGCAAGTTGGCCGCCGTCTCGCGCGTCGATGTCAACTACGCGGCGGGGAACGCCACCATCACGTACGACGAGGCAAAAACGACGCTGGCTGCCATCAAGACCGCCGTGCGAGCGTGCGGTTATCACTGTACAGGTGAGCAGGTGCCACGGCACGTCTGCGAGCCCGGCGATCCGCCAGACGGAGGGAGCACGCTGGCTGCTCCAGCCCATGCCGGGCATGGTGCCGGCCATCCCGCCCAGGCCGCTCGACCCGGCGTCCAGAAGGAGGAGATGGCCCATGAGATGGGGCACGGCTCCGGCATGGACATGCAGGCGATGGTGCGCGACATGCGCAATCGATTTTGGACCTGCCTGCTGTTCACGGTCCCTATCTTCGTGTACTCGCCGATGGGCGGACTCTTCGCACCTCCGGCGCCGCCATTGGGACTGCCACTCGATTTCTGGCTGTTCGTACTCGGCACGATCGCGATCGTCTATCCAAGCTGGCCGTTCTTCGTATCAGCATGGCGCGCCCTGAGGAACGGTGTCCTGAACATGGCAGTGCTGATCGTGCTGTCGGTCGGCACGGGCTATGTCTTCAGCGTGGGTGCGACGTTCTTTTTCACGGGCGCACAGTTCTACGAAGCCGTCGCGGTCCTGCTGGTCTTCATCCTGCTCGGTCACTGGCTCGAGATGCGCGCCCGCGCTGGCGCTTCCGACGCGATTCGCTCGCTCATGGATCTCGCGCCGCCCAAGGCGACGGTGCTGCGCGATGGACGCGAGCTCGAGGTGCCGACGGCCAGCGTCGCCAAGGGCGACGTCGTCGTGATTCGGCCCGGCAACAAGATTCCCGTGGATGGTGAGGTACTGGAAGGCGCGTCCCAGGTGGACGAATCGATGCTGACCGGCGAGTCGATGCCGGTGGCGAAGAAGCCCGGCGACATGGTGGTGGGCGCGACCATCAACAAGAGCGGGAGCTTCAAGTACCGTGCGACCAAAGTCGGCGCGGATACGGCGTTGGCGCAGATCGTCAAGCTCGTGCAGGAGGCACAGAACTCAAAGGCTCCCGCGCAACTGCTGGCGGACAAGGCCGCCCAGTGGCTCGTCGTCATCGCCATCGTCGTTGGGCTGGCGACGTTCGCAATCTGGTTCTGGTTAATCGGTCAGACCTTGCTCTTCGCCGTCACCCTGACCATCACAGTCTTTGTGATCGCATGCCCAGACGCCCTGGGACTGGCCACGCCGATGGCCGTGATGGTCGGCACCGGCCTCGGCGCGCAGCGCGGGATTCTGTTCAAGAACGCCTCGGCGCTGGAGGACGCCACCCGACTCACGGTCGTGGTCTTCGACAAAACCGGAACCTTGACGATGGGTCAGCCCGAAGTGGTGACGGTGGTGGCTGCGCCGGACGTCGGTGAAGACCGTGTGCTGAAGCTCGCGGCCACGGTCGAGCAGGGCTCCGACCATCCGTTGGCGCAAGCGATCCGGCGACGGGCCGGGAGTCTGGAGCTCGAAGCACTGAAGCAGTTCGCGAATCTCGAAGGCAGAGGCGCTCGTGCAGAAGTGGGTGGCCGCACGGTGCTAATCGGGAACCGGCGCCTGATGGACGAAGAGAAGGTTGACATGTTGAGCCTCGCGACGGAGGTGACGCGGCTCCAGGGTGCCGGCCAAACCGTGGTGCACGTCGCCTTGGGCGGTGCCTTGATCGGTCTGATCGCGATCGCCGATGCGCCGCGGCCCACGTCGGCGGCCATGGTGCAGGGCATGAGGGCGCGAGGCGTCGACGTGGCCATGCTCACGGGGGACAACCAGGCGACGGCCGAGCGGATCGCACGCGGACTCGGTATTCAAACCGTCATCGCTGATGTGCTGCCCGGACAGAAGGTAGACAAGATCAAGGCACTCCAGGCCCAGGGCAAGAAGGTTGGCATGGTGGGCGACGGCGTCAACGACGCACCGGCGCTCACGCAGGCGGACGTGGGGTTCGCGATCGGCGCCGGTACCGACGTAGCGATGGAGAGTGCGGACGTGGTGCTGATGCGAAGCGACCCGTACGACGTGCTTCTGGCCATCGAGTTGTCGCGCGCAACCCTCCGAAAGATGCATCAGAACCTCTTCTGGGCCGTCGCGTATAACGTCGTGGCCTTCCCGGCAGCGGCCGGCGTGTTCTACCCGCTCGTGGTCAGCCCCGAGGTGGCCGCTCTGGCCATGTCTGGAAGTTCGGCGCTCGTGGCTGTCAATGCGCTTCTCCTGAAGCGCACTCGGCTCGAGAACAGGCCTCCGAGCGGACGTGGATCTGACTGAATCGACCGTAGAACGCGCCGCTCGGGTCCGAGCCCTCCTGAAGCAGTGCTGCCGGATGTGCGGGCCCGGTCCCGGGCACGCCTGTGAGCAGAAGCCGGAGGCCCCGTTCGAGGCGGTCGAATGTCCGGGGCGGCTGGATCCGGTCGGACCGCTCGAGCCCGGCCTCCAGGCCCGACTGACCCGGGCTTCCGGGCGTCCCCTCACGTACACAAATCGCGTGCGACTGCTGCGGGACGGCGCCGATACGTTCACCGCGATGCTCGAGCTGATCGAGAATGCCGACGAGGAGATCCTTCTCGACAACTACATCATACGGGCCGACGCAGTGGGCCGAGCATACGGGGAGGCGCTCACAAGACGAGCGCGGGCCGGCGTCGATGTTCGCATCCTCCACGATCCCTTCGGTGATCTACTGAGCGTGCTGCCACTCCACATGCAGTTCTGGCGCTCGCCAGCGCGGCTGAGCGTCTACAACCCCCCGCGTCCAACCCTCGGCTACCTGCGCGCGTGGCGTGATCATCGCAAACTTGTCGTGCAGGACCGCGCGAGGCTGGTAGCCGGGGGACTCTGTGTCGCCGATGTGTGGCTCGGCAACTGTGTCCGGCAGTGCACGTGGCGTGATTCGGCGGTACTCGTCGAAGGCGGCGCGGCCGCACACGCCGCGAGCGAGTTCGACCGGCTCTGGCGCGACGGTTACGCGTTGACCTGGCGTCGGCGCCCGTTCAGGCCGCCGCCGTCGCCTCCACCGTCTGGAGCTGGCGAAGTGCCCGTACGGGTACTCGCAGATGAACCAGGCCGTCGTTGCACCGAGGAAGCTCTCCTCGCCGCTATTGGTGCAGCGCGATTCGAGGTTCTGATCACGAACCAATACGCGGTGCCGACGCGGCCGATCACAGAAGCGCTCGTCGCTGCCAGCCGCCGCGGCATCGACGTCCAATTAATCCTGCCGCCCGCAAGCCGTCCGTTCTTCGTCGGGTTCGCGACGGAGCATCGTCTCGGGGCCCTCTTGGGAGGTGGGCTGAGTATCTGGCACTGGAACGGAGCGATGATGCACGCGAAGACCGTGGTCGTCGATCGGAACTGGTCGCTGGTGGGCTCGACCAACCTGGATCGCCTGAGCCTTCGGCGGAATGCGGAGATGAATATCGAAATCCACGGTCCTCGAGTGGGCGAGCAGATGGCGCAGATGTTTGCGGCCGATCGGGCCACCTGCACGATGTTCTCTCTAGCGGACTGGAAGGCGCGTTCGCCGCTCCGTCAAGGGATGACGCGTGTTATGGCCTTGGCTGATCCGCTCATGTAGCCATGTGGCGTATTCCGCTCGCTGGTGGGTGTTCGGATGGTTTCCACCCAGGTGGATTTGTGCACACTTCGGATCGATGGAGGAACTTGTGGATGAGACTCGTTACGGCATACGTGTGACCGTTCCTGTGGCGTACGAACAGGCCATCGACCGAGTGACCGCGGCGTTGAAGGCCGAAGGTTTTGGCGTTCTGACGACGATTGACGTCCAACAGACGCTGAAGCAGAAACTTGACATGGACTTTCGAAAGTACGTGATCCTTGGCGCATGTAATCCGCTGCTCGCGGATCGGGCCTTGCGCTCCGAGCTCGAGATCGGCTTGCTCTTACCGTGCAACGTCATTGTGTACGAAACCGAGCCGGGCCGTAGCACCGTGGCGGCGATGGCGCCGATCGCTGCATTGGGTATCGTCGGACAGAATGCCGACCTCCAGGTTATTGCGCGCGAAGCCGATCAGCGGTTACGTCGGGCCCTCGCGACTCTCGAAGGCGCATGAGTGTGTCGAGCGGAGAGACGCGAAGCATGAGCCACGATCCCGAATTACCGAGCGCCGATCCGCGTGCCGGCGCCCGCGTTGCACGCGATCCGTTCACCGGTGTTCAAATCCGCATTGGAGTCATGGGGTCTGCTGGAGGGGAACTCGAGGCGTCCGTCGCCGAGAGCTGTCGTCGGCTGGGCAGCGCCATTGCCACGAGCGGTTGCTGCCTGCTCACGGGAGCCTGTCCGGGCGTTCCACATGAGGCCGTCCTCGGCGCGAAAAGCGCCGGGGGGCACGTCGTGGGTATCTCGCCCGCGCGCACGCTCAGAGACCACGTCGACAAATACCAATCGCCCTATCGAGAGTACGACGTCCTGATCTTCACCGGCCTTGGCCTGATGGGCCGTGAGCTGGTCAACATCCACAGCAGCGACATCGTGATCGTCGTTGGCGGGCGCTCGGGCACGCTGGGTGAGTTCGCGATTGCGTACGAAGAGGGAAAACTCATCGGAGTACTGACCGGCACCGGTGGCATCACCGCCGCCTTGCCGGCTTTGGAGGCGAGCCTGAACAAACCAACGGGCTCCGAAGTGATGTACGAATCAGATCCTGACAGACTGGTCGACGGGCTGTTGGCAAGATACAGGTCAGGCGACTACATGTGTCCCTGCCATCCAGAGTCAACTCGTGATGCGCCTGGCAGCTGACGACGACGCACGCCAACGCGCCTCTCGATGTAGCCTGCGTAGTCACGGAGTTTCCTTCGTGATTCCCTGGTGGGTCGCGCCGCCCGTTACGGGTGCCCGAAGGAGCCCGAGGCTGAAAAACACCCCTGCCGCGACGAGTCCGGCCGCCAGGATGAACGACGCGCCGGCGAGGCCGCCGATGTTGAACAGCAGGCCGCCAGCCGCGGAGCCAATGGTGACACCCAGACTGGCCGCGGCGGTTTGCTTGCCCAACTCCCAGCCTTGAGCGCTTCCCGCCGTCATCGAGACCCAGTAGGTCAAAATCGGCGAGAGCACGCCGGCACTGGCGGCGACAACTCCAATTACGCCGAGCATGACCCGAAGGCTGGTCGCCCACGGTACGAACAACAAACCGGTAGCGAGTGCGACGAGCGAGGGCGTGATAAATCGGCGTGTCGTCTCGACTCGGATCCAGGGCGAGAAGGCCACGGCCTGCGCCACAAACATGACCAGGCTGCACTCGGTGAACATCAGCGCGATTTGATACTTCGTCAGATGAAGTTCTTGTGTACCACGCAGTGCCAGGCCGACCTCGAAGACGCCGATTCCGGTCGACACGACGAAGGTCAGCACCAGCAGTTTGGTGATTACTGGCGGAGACTTCGGCGCTGGCAGGACCGGGGCGCTCCCAGAGGGGTCAGTTCTCGCCTTGTTCGGCACAGCGAAAGCCACTGCGGCACTGACAAGTCCAGCGAAGATGGCCGTTGATGCGAGCGGTATTGAAATAGATCCCGCTTCAGACGTCACGAGGAACTTCGCTCCCAAACGCGTCAGGAAGACACCAAGGCTCGGGCCGATGAGAAAGCCGGCGACGCTGGCCATGCTGACGAATGCCAGCCGGCGGCCGCGCTGTTCACCGGCCGCCGTCAGATCTCCAATCGTTGCTGACGCCACCGGCGTTGCCGCAGCCGCGAACAGCCCGCTCAGGAAGCGCTGGACGTAGATCCCAGGGATGCTCTCGACGAGCGAGAAGACGACGGTGGCCGTACCGAACCCCAGCAGACCGGCGAGCATCGCCGTACGGCGGCCCTGAGAGTCGGACAGTCGCCCCCAGGCCGGAGCGGCCACGAACAGCGCCAGAGCGTACACCGCCGTCAGCAGCCCTGTATGCCGAGAGACCAATGCAGGTGACGCGCTGGCTTCAAGCAGCCGAGCGACCAGATCGGGCAGCAGGGGAAGCACGACCCCGTATCCCACCGAGACGCTGAAGACGCTCAGCACGAGCGCAGCCGTGGTCAAGCGGGGCACGTTGACTGTGCGCTGGGATGTGTTCATTGCGGGGCCGACCTACCGGTCGCGTGACGGATCCCGCTGCGATACTGGCACGCATCGAACCGAATCCGATCGGCGCTCGCAACATCAACGATTAATTCTTGTTAATGGTCTGCGAATGCGCCGCCGACTGGCCCGCGCTGTGCTACCTATGAAACCGATGTGGGGGCGTTTGCTTCAAGAACCCGCGCATTGCCCAGAGGAACGGTCATCCGATGCGAAACGAGCGCTGTTGGTGATCGCCGTCAGTGAGAAGAAGTTCGCACAGCGCGCGGGATTTTCCCGCCACGCGTGGCAGTCGTGATCTGGTTGATGCAACACCCAACGCTTTGGCTGGAGCCTCGAACCGTGGAGACGCACATGATGTCCGATACATCATCAACCAACAAGCCGAGTAGTTCGGCGCTCACGATCGGGTTCTGCTTCTTCCTGGCAATCGCCGCGTTCTTCCTGTGGACCGAGCACCGAGCACATCTGTTCGGGATCCTACCGTATCTGATCTTGTTGGCGTGCCCGTTTGTCCACCTGTTCATGCACCGCGGCCACGGTAGTCACGGGCGCGACGAGCGTGAGCCGATCGGCCAGTCCTCCAGCCCGGATGCAGGCGGCACCGCGCGCGGCGCGGCAAGAGGACACCGGCACGGAGAGCCATCATGAATCACGACGCGCCTGCTTATGGCCTCTGGGGCCTTGCGATCATCAACGCGGCGATCTTCATCATCTTCGCGTTCAGCTTCTTCAAGCCGAAGACGAAGCGCGATTGGCGCACGTTCGGGGGCTTCTCCGCATTCATTGTGGCGCTCTTTGTGGAGATGTACGGCTTTCCGCTCACCATCTATCTGCTCGCAGGTTGGCTACAGACACGATTTCCTGGCACTGACTTCCTGACGCACGATGCCGGCCACATCTGGTATTCGCTGCTGGGATTCAAAGGCGATCCGCACCTCAATCCCATTCACATCGCGAGCAATGTGTTGATCGTCGCCGGCTTCTTCCTACTGTCTGCCGCATGGCGAGTGCTCTACAAAGCCCAGCAAACCGGGACACTGGCCGCGACTGGCCCGTACGCCCGCATCCGGCATCCTCAGTACGCTGCGTTCATCGTCATCATGATTGGGTTTCTTCTGCAATGGCCGACGCTTCTCACCCTCGCGATGTTTCCAGTGCTTGTGACGGTATACGTCCGGCTGGCCCACCGCGAGGAGCGGGAGGTCGCAGCTGAGATCGGCCACGCATGGAACGTCTATGCGGAGGCGACGCCTCGATGGTTTCCGCGGATCGGCGGAACCGCGGGCGCCCGCGCCCCGCACGTCGAAGGGCGGCGCTGAGATGATGGATTCGACCGTAACGATTGCTGGCGGGGGATTATCAGGACTGGCGGCGGCACTTGCGGTCGTGCGCCGAGGCGGGCACGCGCGCGTCGTCGAACGGCGCCGCGACGTCGGTGGTCGGTTCCACGGGGACTTCCAGGGCCTCGAGAACTGGTCGACTGAGCGTGACGTTCTGGACGAATTGAGCTCGTTCGGCATCAACACTGCGTTCGATCATGCCCCGTTTCGGGAGTGCGTGTTTTTCGATCCCGATGGTCGCGAGTACGAGTGCCGGTCTCCTGAGCCTCTGTGGTACCTCGTTCGGCGTGGCGTGCAGCCCGGCACGCTGGATCAGGCGCTGAAGGCTCAAGCACTGGCGGAGGGTGTCGAGATTCAGTTCGGGAAGAATGTGGAGCACTTGCCGGAGGGCGGGATCGTTGCGCACGGGCCGAGACACGTCGACGCGATTGCGGTGGGCTACGTCTTCTCCACCGACAGAGCTGATGGCGCGTTTGGTGCGGTGTCTGATGAGCTCGCGCCAGCAGGCTACGCGTACCTCTTGATCAGTCGCGGCCGCGCGACGCTCGCGACGTGCATGTTCGACGATTTTCACAACGACAAACAGTACCTCGCACGGAGCCTGGACTTCTTCGAACGCAAGGTGGGCATCAGGTTAGGCGATGCCAGGCCTTTCGGGGGATTCGGCAACATGGCGGCCGAACCGAGCGTCCGCCGCGGGCGTCTCCTCTTCGCGGGTGAGGCTGCGGGCCTGCAAGACGCGCTCTTCGGATTCGGCATGCGCTACGCGTTGACCTCCGGCCATCTCGCGGGCCGCGCATGTGTGGAGCACGACCTTCCCGGGTACGAAGCCGCCTATCGCGGACGACTGCGTCCGCGCATTCATGCAGCCGCGGTCAACCGCTTCGTATATCGGTGGGCCGGTGTCCGCGGCTATCGAACGCTGGTGGAGCGTGTATGCGGGGCATCGGACCCGCGCGCCTGGCTTCGCCGCCACTATGACCACCGGTGGTGGACACCGCTCGTGTACCCCATCGCACGTGCACACGCCGCACGGCTGCAGGCTCGGGCCGCGCATGAGTGCCGAGAGGGCTGTGACTGTACCTATTGCCGCTGCGTTCGTGAAGCGGCCACCCAGCACGTCGAGCGCGATGTCCCGAGGGCCGCTGACCATCCTGCGGAACCCCTTACCACCAACGTGGATGCCGCATCCCGCGGGGAGGCAACTCCATGTCCGTGAAGTCGACGACCATGCCCGTTCCGCGTGTGGCCGCCATCGCCAGTTTGCTCCCGTTGCTGTTGCTCTTCCTCGCATTCGCCGCCGGGATCCCTATTGCTTTGTGGCTCTACGTTCTGGTGCTGGCGTGGTGCCTGCTCCTGCCCTTTTTGATATCCGGCCGTGACACACAGGGCGACGATGATGCTCAACCCGGACCGGCGCTCGGCCCTCGTCCAGCAGATCGGCTAACTGAACAACGAAACGTCCTCCATCGACTGGTTGATGCCATCGATCCGGCGATCTTCGAGGTTGACGGCCAGGAGGTCGCACCGACTGGTCTGGTCTTGCGCGGGCGCCTCCGCGTCAGGCCGAATGATGTGCAACGCTACGTGGCCGAGCAGGCGACTGGTCTCCTTGGACGTACTCCGCAGGTCATGGTGCACGAAGACACGGGAGGCAGGCCGTACCTGCTCGTCGCCAACGCTGAATTCGAACGAGCCTTACTGGCGTCGATCCCTCCCAGGCGGCCACTCGTCAACCTCGCGCTGTTCGCGGCAACGCTGGCGACGACCACGTTCGCCGGTGCGGCGCATCGGGGAATAGATCTGTTCGAGCGCCCGGAGGCCTGGACAGCCGGCCTGCCGTATGGACTCGGCGTCATGCTCATACTTGGCGTCCATGAAATGGGCCACTACTTCGCCGCTCGCTACCACGGCGTGCCCGTCTCGCTCCCGTACTTCATCCCTATCCCCTTCGCATTGGGAACCTTCGGAGCGTTCATTCGGTTGCCGCCATTGCTCAAGACGCGGCGGCAGCTGTTTGATATCGGCGTAGCCGGACCACTCGCCGGACTCGCAGTCGCGGTCCCGGCCTTGGCGCTCGGTCTACAGTGGTCAGCAGTACTACCAGTCGATGCCACAACGGCCGCGGACACGCACATGGCCCAAGGTGTCAGTGTCAACGCATCGATCTTGCTCGCCCTCGTCTCGAAGGTGGCGATCGGCGAGACGTTGTCCACTGGCCACTACCTGGTGCTGCACCCGCTGGCGTTCGCCGGCTGGCTCGGCCTGATGATCACGGCGCTCAATCTGCTACCGGTCGGGCAACTTGACGGCGGTCACATTTCGCACGCGCTGTTCGGTCGAGGGCGGGCGCAGGGCATCGGTAGTGCGACGCTTTTCGTTCTGGTGGCGCTCGGCTTGTTCGTCTGGTCGGGGCTTTTGTTCTGGGCGCTGGTGGTGTTCTTCATTGCGGGCCGCCCAGGAATGCCGCCAATGGAGGACGTGACCGTGTTGGACGGCCGGAGGCGAGCCGTCGCTTGGGGCTCGTTCGCGCTTCTGGCGCTGATACTGCTCCCGCTCCCGCATGCACTATCGCCGGAGATCGGTTTCCACTGCCCGTACGTGTGAGCCCGGTCGATAGTCGGACAATTCACCATGCTCTTTGACATCTTCAGAACGATCGTTTCAACAAGGAGGAGAATAGCCATGATTCGACTGACAACCCTAGCAAGTGCTGCACTCTTGATCGGCGGACTCGCAGGCGTGACCCACCTGACCGCGACACCGGTACTGGCCTCGCCCAATCCTGTCGCGGCGCAGCAACAAGACCACCAGGAGCATCATCCAACCCCCGCCGAACAGGCAGAGACGCAGAAGCAGGACGCGCAGATGATGCAGATGCACCAGAAGATGATGGCCGACATGAAGGCCATGGATGACAAGCTGAACACGCTCGTCACGAAGATGAACGCCGCCACCGGAGACGCGAAGGTAAACGCGATGGCGGAGCTGGTCACGGCCGTCGTACAGCAACGCGGGACGATGCGAGACGCAATGATGCGGATGCAGGGTCAGATGATGGGCCACATGATGCAGCAGATGGCCGGGGGCATGTCCCCTGAGATGAAGAAGATGATGGCGGACTCCCCGATGATGAAGATGATGATGTCGGGTGGAGCGGCAAAGTGAACATCACAAGCCGGTAATCGAAGCTGGCGACAGGAATGGATACTGCTGTCGCCCTCGTCCAGGCGTACCTCAACGTCAACGGCTACTTCACCGTCGTGGAGTACCCCGTACTCGAAGCGTTCCGCCATGCCCGGCACGTGCCGTGACCGATCTGGACGTTCTTGCTTTGCGTTTCGCGGGCGCGGGACATGAGGTCATCCGTGGCAAGGGGCACGCGCCGATAGGTGGACGCGACTTCGAGCCGGACTCGGTACTTGGGTGTGCGCCGGATCGCGACTGGAACGTTCTCCACCACGCGCAGATCAAGGACCCGGGGCTGGGTGTACGGGCACTTCTGGAGAGGTGGGGAGAAGGACGGGGCGCCGAATAGTGAACGATGAACACTAGAACGTTCCAAATTGTCGTGCCAAGCGCATCAACAGGGCCGAGCTGAGTATGGTCGGTTGAGGCACATGGCACCAGCTCTCACCTCGGTCCTGGCGATCAACGGGGGCTCGTCTAGCGTCAAGTTCGCGATGTACGACGCCAGTACCCTGCGGCAGGCAGCGTTGTCCGGCACCCTCGACCGGCTCGGCGGCGCCACAACGCTGTCATGGCGAGCGACGGAAGGCACGTCCCGCGATGGTCACACGGAGGTGCCGCACTACAAGCCAGCAGCGGGATTCTTGATTGACTGGCTCGGAGCGCGGGACGAGTTCGCGGCGGTAACAGCCGTGGGACATCGCGTAGTCCACGGAAGCGCGCGTACGGAACCGGAGCGAGTCACGCCAGACGTGCTCGACGAACTGCATCGTGCCATTCCCTATGCACCCGATCACCTGCCACTCGAGATCGAGTTGATGGAGACGTTTCGCGATCGTCATCCACATTTGCCACAGGTCGCCTGCTTTGACACGGTGTTTCACGGCAACATGCCGCGCGTCGCCAAGCTGCTGCCGATTCCGCGGCGGTACCAGGCGAAGGGCGTCCAACGGTACGGCTTTCATGGCCTGTCCTACGCGTACTTACTCGAGGAGCTCGCCCATATCGCAGGGTCGGAAGCCGCCCACGGTCGCGTGATTCTTGCGCATCTGGGCAATGGGGCCAGCCTGGCCGCGGTACGGGGAGGCACGAGCATCGATACGAGTATGGGTTTTACCCCGGCGGCCGGGTTGGTGATGGGCACGCGGCCCGGAGACCTTGACCCGGGACTGGTGTCATTTCTCGCCCGCACTGAGCAGATGACCGCGCCGCAGTTCCACCACATGATCAACCAGGACTCCGGCCTCCTCGGCGTGTCGGAGATCAGCGCCGATATGCGCGACCTGCTCGCGCGTGAAGCCGACGACGTCCGGGCAGCGGAAGCGGTCGCACTGTTCTGCTACCAGGCGAAGAAATGGGTGGGCGCATTCGCCGCCGCGCTCGGCGGGCTCGATACACTGGTGTTTTCGGCGGGTATCGGAGAGCGCAGCGCCTCGGTCCGAGCCCGGATCTGTGAGGGCCTGGGGTTTCTCGGCATCGAACTCCACGACGGCCGCAACGCGGCGCACGCCTCGGTGATCTCCACCGACGCCAGCCGGGCGACGGTGCGCGTCATCCACACGAACGAAGAGCTGATGATTGCGCGCTCGGTGTCACGAGTCCTCCAGCTGGGCGCAGACACAACGGAACCTGCATGATGACCGCACAATCGCCGCCGCTGTCCGGGGCCCTACTCCACAAGATCGATGCGTACTGGAGGGCCGCGAACTACCTCTCGGTCGGGCAGATCTACCTCTATGACAATCCCCTCTTAAGGAAGCCTCTCACCCTGGCGCACATCAAGCCGCGCTTGCTGGGTCATTGGGGCACGACGCCTGGGCTGAACTTCGTCTACGTCCACCTGAATCGCGTGATCAAGGACCACGACCTGAGCGTTGTCTACATCGCTGGCCCAGGGCACGGCGGGCCCGCGATGGTCGCCAACGCCTATCTGGAGCAGACGTACAGCGAAGTGTATCCACACATTTCGCAGGACGAAGAAGGGATGAAGCGCCTCTTCACGCAGTTCTCGTTCCCCGGGGGCATTCCAAGCCACGTCGCCCCGGAGACGCCCGGTTCGATTCACGAGGGCGGGGAACTTGGCTACTCGCTGTCCCATACGTTTGGCGCGGCGTTCGACAACCCCGATCTGCTCGTCGCGTGCGTCGTCGGCGATGGCGAAGCGGAAACCGCTGCGCTCGCCACCAGTTGGCACTCGAACAAGTTTCTCAATCCGGTCCACGACGGCGCCGTGCTGCCCATCCTGCACTTGAACGGGTACAAGATTGCGAGCCCGACCGTGCTGGCGCGTATTCCGCGCGAGGAACTGGAGGCGCTGATCCGCGGCTACGGGTACGTGCCCTACGTCGTCGAGGGCGACGATCCGATGGACATGCACCAGCGGATGGCTGCGACTCTCGATACCGTCATCAACGAGATACGCGGCATCCAGCGCGAAGCCCGCACGAACGGGTTCTCGGTGCGTCCCCGCTGGCCCATGATCATCCTTTGCTCGCCGAAGGGGTGGACAGGTCCGAAGGTCGTCGATGGGAAGAAGACCGAAGGCACGTTCCGGTCTCATCAGGTGCCGATGGGCGACATGGGCCGGCCGGGCCACGTGAAGGTTCTGGAGAAATGGCTGAAGAGTTACCGGCCGCAGGAGTTATTTGACAAGGCCGGCCGGCTCGTGCCCGAACTAGCCGCGTTGGCTCCCACAGGGGATCGGCGAATGAGCGCCAATCCCCACGCCAACGGCGGCCTCCTGCTGCGCGACTTGAATCTGCCGGACTTCCGCGCCTACGCCGTGACCGTACCGCAACCAGGCGCCATCGATGGGGAAGCCACGCGCATCCAGGGCGAATTGATCCGCGACGTCATCAAGCGCAACCCGGATAATTTTCGTGTTTTCAGTCCGGACGAAACGAATTCGAACCGGTGGAACGCCGTATTCGATGTCACGAATCGTTGTTCAACAGCCGAGATTCTTCCTGTCGACGACCACGTCGCGCCCGATGGCCGCGTGATGGAGATGCTCAGCGAGCACCAATGTCAGGGCTGGCTCGAAGGCTACCTGCTGTCTGGGCGGCACGGATTCTTTTCCTGCTACGAGGCCTTCATCCACATCATCGATTCCATGTTCAACCAGCACGCCAAGTGGTTGAAAGTCTCGCATCAGATTCCGTGGCGCCGGCCCATTGCCTCGCTCAACTATCTGCTCACGTCCCATGTCTGGCGGCAGGATCACAACGGCTTCAGCCACCAGGACCCCGGGTTCATCGACCACGTGGTGAACAAGAAGGCCGACATCATCCGTGTCTACCTGCCGCCCGACGCGAACACGCTGCTCTCGGTCACCGACCACTGCCTGCGTAGCCGCGACTACGTCAACATCATTGTGGCCGGCAAGCAGCCGTCGCCGCAGTGGCTGGACATGGACGCGGCCATCACCCATTGCACCGCAGGCCTCGGCATCTGGCCGTGGGCGAGCAATGATCAGGCCGGCGCGCCGGACGTCGTCATGGCGTGTTGCGGGGATGTACCCACCCTCGAGACCCTGGCGGCAGTCGAGTTGCTGAGGAAGTACTTCCCTGACCTGAAGGTTCGGGTGGTCAATGTCGTCAATCTCATGAAGCTCCAGCCGCAGAGCGAGCACCCCCATGGCTTGAGCGACAAAGAGTTCGACGTCCTCTTCACAACTGACAAGCCGATCATCTTTGCCTATCACGGGTATCCGTTGCTCATCCACCGCCTGACCTATCGACGCACGAATCATCACAATCTGCACGTCCGGGGTTACAAGGAAGAAGGGACGACGACCACGCCGTTCGACATGGTAGTGCTGAATGACCTCGACCGGTTTCATCTGGTCGCGGACGTCATCGACCGGGTACCTGCGCTCGGTCCGCGCGCCGCCTACGTCCAGCAAGCAATCCGCGACAAGCTCATCGAGCACAAGCAGTACATTGCAAAGCACGGCGAAGACATGCCCGAGATTCGCGATTGGAGATGGAGTCTCGGTACAGCCGTTCAGCGGGTGCGCGGTCGGTCGTCGAGCCCTGGGCGACGCAAGCGCTAATGGGGACTCGCCGTGCCTCCCGTGCGTGTGGTGGGCTTATTCACCTGATTCCACACCTCATCGAACGCGTCATCAGGGATCGCGGCCTTGAGATCGAACGCGAACGGGCGCACGCTTCCGTGCTCGTACACGTTGATGAGCAGTGTGTACGGAGACGTCCGCAGGATCGATTCCACATCGGTGAAGCGCCAGTACCGCGAGTCGGCTGGTTCGGTGGCCTCATAGGCCAGACCTGCGGCGTAAATGGCGATCGTTCCGTGTGTCCCTTTCTGGTAACGAAGGTGTTTGGCGTCGATGCGGGCCCGAGGCTCGCCAATGCCGGCGGGCAGCACGGCAGACGTCAGCGGTCGCTGGATGTGCTCGAGCAGGAACGCAACCAGGTCGCTGGTCACCGCGTCCTCGGTCACGTCGAACGTGATCGTCCGATCGGCACCGAACCGCCAGCGGCTTCCGTCTTCAAACGTGTCGAACGCGATCTCGTGTTCCGACATCACCCGGATCTGTTTCAGTTCGTGATAGGGCCAGCGTCGCGACTTCTTGGGATCCGCAGCATCGAACCCCACTCCGCTCGCAGAGAACACCAGGGCGCCTCGGCTGCCGGCGCCTTCCACTGACAGACGGAAAGGTTCCTGAGCGGGTTGCGGCGCGCCGGTGTAGGCCAGGACCAGCGTGCACGTGAGGAACAGAATGTTGACCATGGCGAGGCCCTCCTATGATTGCGGCGCGTGCGTGCGCGCAGGCTTCACTTCGCTGTGCCATTTCCATATGACGAAGATGACGGGGTAGACGAGCAGCTCCAGGGCGAACGAGCTCACAACGCCGCCGACCATGGGCGCCGCGATCCGCTTCATCATGTCCGCCCCGGCGCCCTGACTCCACATGATCGGCAAGAGGCCCAGGAGGATGGCCATCACCGTCATCATCTTCGGACGAATGCGTTTGACCGCGCCTTCCTCCACCGCCTCCTGCAGGTCCTGAAGGTTGGCCATGCGCCCCTGCTTTCGATACTTGTCGTACGCCTGGTCCAGGTAGAGCAGCATGACCACGCCGGTTTCCGCGTCCACTCCCGCCAACGCGATGATGCCGACCCAGACAGCCACGCTGAGGTTGTACCCGAGCAGGTAGATCAACCAGAACGCACCGATGAGAGAGAATGGCACCGCCAGCAGGACGATTGCGATCTTGGCGACGCTCCGCGTATTGAAGTACAGCAAGACGATCACGAGCAGCAGCGTGACTGGAATGACGACTTTCAGCCGTTCCGTCGCGCGCAGCATGTATTCGTACTGGCCGCTCCACTCGAGGTAGTACCCATCCGGCAGCGTCACCATCCGGACGACTGCGGCCTTGGCGTCCGCGACATAACTGCCGATGTCCCGGTCGGCCACGTCCACATAGACGTACCCGAGGAGCTGCGCCTGCTCCGTGCGAATGACCGTCGGGCCGGTCGTCAGCGAAATCACCGCGACCTGATCGAGCGGGATCTGGGCGCCGGCAGGCGTAGAGATCAGGGTCCGTTTCAGGGCGTTGACGTCGGCGCGATACGCGCGCTGATACCGGACGTTCACGGGAAAGCGCTCGCGGCCTTCGAAGGTCGTGGTGATGTTGGCTCCCCCGATGGCCGATTCGATCACCATCTCCACGTCCTGCACGGTGAGACCGTATCGGGCGATCTGATCACGCTTGACCGTGAAATCGACGTAGTAACCACCGGTGACACGCTCGGCGAACACATTGCGCGTTCCGCGCACCATCCGGACGGCCGACTCGACTTGGCCGGCGATCTCATTGATGCCGTCGAGGGTGGGGCCGAACACTTTTACGCCCACCGGGGTGCGGATGCCCGTGGACAGCATGTCCGTCCGAGCCTTGATGGGCATCGTCCAGGCGTTGGCGACCCCGGGCAGACGGACGGTGGCATCGAGCTCGGCTTCGAGCTTCGCGGGCGTGATCCCAGGGCGCCACTCTGATTCGGGTTTCAGGTTGATCACGGTCTCGAACATCTCGAGTGGTGCCGGGTCGGTAGCGCTGATGGCACGACCGGCCTTGCCGAACACCGATTCCACTTCGGGAATCTGTCTGATCAGCTTGTCCTGCATCGTCAGGACCTGCTGCGCCGTCTGCACGGAGGCTCCGGGCAGTGCGATCGGCATATACAGCAGGCTGCCCTCGTAGAGCGGCGGCATGAACTCTGAGCCGAGTCGCATCACGACCGGGACCGTACTGGCCATCAGCAGGACCGCGACGAGCAGTGTGGCCACTCGATGGCGGAGGACGAATCTGACGAACGGGTGATAGCCGCGAATCAGCAACCGGTTGACCGGGTTCTTCTCTTCCGGTGCGATGGTGCCGCGGATGAAGAGCACCATCAGATACGGCACGACCAGGACAGACGTGAGCGCCGCATACCCCATGGCGAAGGTCTTCGTGAAGGCGAGCGGCTTGAACATGCGCCCTTCCTGGGCCTCGAGCGTGAAGATAGGCAGGAAGGAGACGGTAATGATCAACAAGGAGAAGAAGAGCGGCCGTCCAACCTCTTGGGCGGCCTCGATCAGAATCTGGTGCCGTGGCTTGGTTCCAGCGTCGCGCTCGAGATGCTTGTGTGCGTTCTCGATCATGATGATCGCCGCGTCGATCATCGCGCCGATCGCGATCGCGATGCCCCCCAGGCTCATGATGTTGGAGCCAAGCCCGATGTACTTCATCGCCATGAACGACAGCAGGATCGACAGGGGCAGCGTCAGGATCGCGACGAGGGCGCTGCGAAAGTGCCACAGGAACACCACACACACCAGCGAGACGATGATCGCCTCCTCGATCAGCTTCTCTTTCAGATTGGCGATGGAGCGCTCGATCAGGCCCGAACGGTCGTACGTGGTGACGAATTCCACGCCTGTGGGCAGCGAAGGCTGAATCTTCTCGGCGACCGCCCGTTTGACGTCCTCGATCACACCGTAGGTGTCCACGCCGTAGCGGACTACAACGATGCCGCCCGCCACGTCGCCCTCGCCGTTCAGATCTGCCACCCCGCGGCGCATGTCGGAGCCGATCTGGACGCGCGCGACATCCTTGACCAGCACCGGTGTGCCGTCCGGCTTCGCCCCGAGGCTGACCTGCTCGATGTCGCCGACGTTCTCGATGTAGCCCCGGCCGCGCACCATGTACTCCCGACCCGTCCACTCGACGACCCGTCCTCCGACATCGTTGTTGCTCTTCCGGACGGCCGCGACGACCATGTCGATGGACATGTTGTAGGAGAGCAGCGCGTTCGGATCGACCTCGATCCGGTACTGCTTGACGTACCCGCCCACAGGAGCGACCTCTGCCACACCGGTAACGCTGCGCAGCCAGTACTGGACGTACCAGTCGTTCAGCGTGCGCAATTGCGCGAGATCGTGCGTCCCGCTCCGGTCGACCAGCGCGTACTGGAAGGCCCACCCCACGCCGGTGGCATCCGGGCCGAGCACGGGCGCGACACCGGCCGGCAGCCGGCCCTGCAGCCCATTGAGGTACTCGAGCACGCGGCTGCGCGCCCAGTAGGGGTCCGTGCCGTCCTCGAAGATGATGTACACGAACGACACGTCGAAGTACGAGAAGCCGCGGACCACCTTCACGTTCGGCGCGGAGATGAGCGCCGTGACGATCGGGTACGTCACCTGGTCCTCCACGAGCGTGGGGCTACGGCCCTCCCAGTTCGCGGTGACGATCACCTGGACATCGGACAGGTCGGGGATGGCGTCAATCGGCGTGTTGCGGATGGCCCAGATGCCACCGCCCGTGATGCCCACCATCAGCAGGATCACGATGAAGGCGTTCCGGGCGCTGAAGGCGATGAGTCTTTCAATCATGGAAGTCTCGCGTCCCCTACTGTTTGGGCTTCGAGTGATCCATCCCCGGCATCGTCGGAGAGTCGGGCGCCGGGTTCTTGCCCACTTCACCCGTCATCGTGTGCCCGTGGCCGACCATCGACTGCATGGCGGCCTGGAGATTCGTTTCCGAGTCGATCAGGAACTGCGCCGAGGTGACGACGCGGTCCCCGTGCTGCAGGCCGTCGAGCACCGGGTAGTACTGATTGACAGGGGCGCCGACGGTCACGGGCCTGGGCTCGAAATACCCGTCGGGCAGCGCCAGTAACGCGTACCGCTCAGTGCCGGTGTCGATCACCGCTTCCCGCGGGACGGCCAATTGATGACCGCCGCTGGCGTTGATGATGACGGTGACGAAGGATCCGGGCTTGAACTCGAGTCCAGGATTGCGGAACTCGACGCGTACCTTCGCCCGCCGCGTTTGTGGATCGATGTCGGGATAGACAAACGTGATCCGGCCGCTCAATCGGCGCGTGGTCTGCCCATACGGAAACTCGATCGCGGCTGGCTGACCGAGCTTGAGCAAGCCCAGTTCGTATTCGAAGACCTGCCCGAGCACCCACAGGGTGGACAGGTCGGCGATCTTGAACGTCGCCATCTCCGGGGTGATGTATTGGCCCGGGAAGGCGTTGCGCTCGAGCACGACCCCGGTGAAGGGCGAGTAGACCGTCAAGATTCGCTGAGGCTCGCCCGACCGCGACAGCTCCTCGACTTGCGCGTCCGTGACGTCCCACAGGCGGAGGCGTTCGCGGGTCGCGGCGAGCAACGAGCGAGCGCCCTCACGCGTTTCCTCGATCGGACTGGAGGACAACTGCCGGTCGGCTTTGAGCGCGAGCAGGTACTCCCGCTGCGTCGCCACCAGATCCGGGCTGTAGATGGTGAAGAGCGGCTGGCCTTTCTGCACTTGCTTACCGACAAAATCCACCGACACGGTCTCCGCCCACCCCGCAATCTTCGCGTGGATTTCGGCGACGCGCGTTTCGTCGTAGGCGATGACACCAACGGTACGGATGCTCGTCTCCAGTGCCTGGTGCGTCACCTCCGCGGTTCGGACGCCGATCAGCTGCTGCCGCGCCGGCGAGATGTAGACGCGCTTGCTGGCTGATGCGTCGGCCAGCGGAGCGTTGGGGTCCGGTGCACCCAGTTGGCTGGTCTGCTCAGTCTGGTGAGAAGGCGCGGGCGCCACTGCGGCACGTCCGATCGCCAGCCACATGCCCGTTGCCCCGACCGCCAACGAGACCAGAACCAATGCGGCAGTACGAACCCACCGCGACCGTTGGCTCTGCGCGTGCTGCGACGGTTCTCGTGCGGACTGCGTCGGGGTGACTGGTGACTCGCCTTGCGGTTCCATGATCGGCTCCTGCTTCACTTCACTTGATGAACTCGGCAGCCACCAGCGGTTCGAGCCCCGCCAGCGCCGCGTGATACTGCGTCCGCTGCTCCTCGAGACCAATCTCGTACGCCAGCACGCTCACGAAATCAGTCAGCACGGTCAGGAATTCGGTCTTGCCGACCTGGTACGAGGCGAGCGCGGATTCCAGCGTGAGCCGTGCCTGCGGGAGGATGCTGCCGCTGTACAGATCCATCAGGCGCTTCGCGGACGATGCATTCACATAGAGCTCGGTAACCTGCGCCTCGGCGAGCGCCACCGTGTTGTCACGCGTGCGACGCCAGACGTCCACTCCGGCCACCGCTTCCGCGACCATGGGCCGCTGTTTGCGCTGCCAGAAGATCGGCACCGTGACCATGACGTCCACGCCGTACATCCACGGCATGCCGCCGACCATCTTCTGCGCCGCCACGTTGATCCCGAAGTCCGGCAGGATCTCCTTTCGCGCGAGTGCCAGTTGCTGCTGCGATCGGGTGATTTGCTGCTCGTCGCGCTTGAGGGCCGGATATCGCTGCAGCGCCTCGGCGCGGAGCGTCGCGACGTCGGGTGGCAGCGTGACGACGGTGAAGACGAGATCGGGATCGACGGAGGTGTCCTGCTGCCGATAGAGCAATCCGTTGATCCGTGCTCGCAGACCCTCGCGCTGCCGTTCGAGCATCGTCGTCCGCTCGATCAGGCCAGAAATCTCGAGCTGCGCCTTCAGCACGTCCTGTTGGATGGCCTGGCCGACGCTGAATCGTGCTTCCGCCATCTGCCGGAATTGATCGAGGATCTCCCGATTTCGCTGGACAATCGCCAGGCTCCGCGTGGCGAACTGATACGCGAAGTACGTCGCCTTCAGATCGGCGGTGAGTTGCAGCCGAGTGTCCTCGAGGGTCCAGCGCGACGCGTCCGCGTCGACGGTGGCAATCCGCGACCGCAGCGAGAGCTTGCCGGGAAACGGAATCTCTTGTGAGGCACCGACCTGCCGGAATGCGTTCGGCGTGCTGCTCGCGGGGAAGAATGGCGGACGCGCCAACCCACCCATGTAGCCAAACGACAGTGTCGGATCGGGTGGCGCGCCCGCAGGAGCGATGCGGGCGACACGCATGTCGATGTCCCGCCGCGCAGCGGCGAGCGCCGGGTTGTTCCGTCCTAGCTCGGCAACCAGGGACGCCAACGTCGCGTCGGTGTCGGTCGATGCTCGCCGGACATCGCTGAGTGACGTCAGCGCCTGCGGTGTCTGGGCCCCTGTCTCGGCTGGCAAGATCGTCGCCCACACCGTGAGAAGCAGAACGAATGGAAAGCCTACGAGGCGGTTCATGTCGATCTCCGGATACTCCCTACACTCCCGCCGGGCCGGCGGTACGCAGCCGGCCCGGGTTGTTCAACCTTCGATGTTTACCGGGCGACGTCGGCCAGTTGCTTGTGCATCGCGGCACCTTCCGTGGCTTCTTTCGCCGCGTCCTTCGCGAGGGTGGCCAGGCGGTCGTGATGCACCGCGGCCTGCGCGATTCGCGTGCCTCGGTACGTCTGCGCCAGCGCGACATGCTCGTCAGCCTCGGCGGTGTATCGCTTGGCCAGGGTCAGGAAGTACTCCTCGAGCCCACGGTGTTCCGCAGGCGTGCGTGCTTTCGCGGCGAGAGCGTTCAGTTCCTGCGCTGTGGGTTCTGGCGCGCCGGCTCCAGCCTGGAACCGGGCTCCGCCCGGAGGCGGAGTCGCCGGCGTACCGCTGGCCAGCTTCGCGTGATACGTGGCAAGTTCACGCGCCGTCGTGGCCGACTGCGTATTGAGATCAGCCAGTCGCTTGCAGTGCGCGCTCATGCCGCTGCCCAGGTTGCGGCTCGGGTTGCCGACGAAATTCTGGGACATGGAGATATGCCTCTTCGCCTCGGCCGCGTAGCGGTCGGCGAGAGCGCTGAAATGGGCGCTGAGCTGCGCCTGGTCGCCAGGCTCTCCTCGCGCAACGAGTTGACGCACCTCCAGGTTGTTCAGAAGTCCCGAGGGCGTGTCTTGTGCTGCGACGCCGCCGGTAAGGGTCAGAACTGCGACGGCGGCGAGCGACAGGGAGCGGAAATAGACGGTTCTCATGGCGGACCAACCTCTCTGGTGACCGAAGTCACGCCGAAACTGTGCTGTCTTCGCCTGCGCGACTCGGACGCGCAGGACATCGTCTACGTGATTGGGAATGGAGCCGCAGACGCTCGGCCCAATAGGCCGGCCGCGGCGCAGTGGTTCAGATTCGGAGGGCGATAACGAGAGGACGTTCTTCGAGCCGCATCCGCAGCCCCGACTCATGGGCGGGGCGCAGATCAGTTGGTGGAGCAACTAATTGGAACCGACGAACAACGAGAGCGTTTGGAGCGTCTGGGGCGGGAGCCGTGCGCCGACCGTCCTCGCGGATAAACGCCACGGCCCCGACTGCGACGTTGGCGCAGGTGTCGCCGGTGCGCACGCTCGGGGACGTCGTTGACTCCTGATGCGGGCAGGCCGCCGAGGTGGCGTCGTCACACGAGACCCTGCACAACAGGCCGGCGTTTTGCCCTACTGCCAGCGTCAGCACGATCGAAAAGAGAGCTGCTCGAAACACGTGATGCTCGCCGTCCGTAAAAGCAAGAGCTGCGCCAGCCCGAAAGTGGGCGGAAATCTCAGAAAACACCGACGTTTTCACCGGCTCGCCGCCGCCGGACAGACGGACGTGCTGAATTTCGCCGGTCAGCGCCGAAAATCCCCCGCGGATCGGCACATTGCATGCCACCCGCCTACTAGTCTGTGCCGAACCTGGCTCTCGGATGCGACCAATGGCGGTGTAATGAAAGGAACCGTGCTGCGTTATCAGGACATGAACGAGTCCAAACGAACGAACAGCCCTCCTGTCCACACGACCAGACTCAGCATCGTCGGCATGTCCTGCGGCGCGTGCGTGCGCCACGTAACAAAGGCGCTGAACGGGGTGACGGGGGTCGTACATATCGACGTTGACCTCGCGAAGAACGAAGCGGTGGTGGTCCACCTGTTGGGTCGCGTTGACGAGGCTGGTCTGATCGCGGCGATCAGTGAGACGGGGTATCAAGCAGGTGTGCTGGCGTCGAGGGTTGGACACGATGAGCTCGTATCCGAACCGGCGCCCGCGCGTCGCTCCACGGGCTGTTGCTGCGGGTAGATCCTGCGCCGGTGTTCGCGCACACGTTGTCCGGCAGGACCGGTATCATTCAATTGATGGACACGCCAGATGGTTCGGCGCCGGTCGAGACGCTGCTCGAGAATCACCGGGCATTCTTGCGCTACTTGGAGCGTCGGGTCGGAGATCGTGCGCTCGCTGAAGACATCCTGCAGGATGCGTTCGCGAAGGTGGTGGCGCGACCAGAGCAGGCGCCGACCGATGAAGCGATTGTGCCCTGGTTCTACCAGACACTGCGAAACGCAGCCATCGACCAGTTTCGCCGGCGTGGCGCTGCTGACCGCGCATACGAGGCCTTCGCCCGCGAGCTCGAAACGCACGACGAACCCACAGACGTTTTGCAGGCGGCAATCTGCGCCTGCGTTTCACGTTTGGCGGCGACCCTCAAGCCCGAATACGCGGAGGCACTACAGGCGATCGAAGTCGAGGGCACGTCGGTGAAGGCATTCGCTGAGCAGAAGGGCCTCTCGTCCGGCAACGCCGGCGTCCGGGTCTTTCGTGCGCGCGAAGCGCTCAAGAGGCGCGTGACCGAATCCTGCGGCATCTGCGCCGAGCACGGATGTCACGACTGCACGTGCAAGCGCGTCTGACCAATCCGCGTTGGGTCCCATCCGTTCAGCCGTCGTTCAGTTCACTGTCCGTTAGAATGTTGACGCGGAGTGGCCTGCCACGAAGGGACCTTCGACCATGATGACGCCGGCTCTACGCCGATTCACGCTCACCACGCACCTCACGTCCTCGCTGGGTTGGGTCGGTGCTGCCCTGGTGTTTCTCGCGCTGGCCCTCATCGGATTCACCAGTGATGACCCGGTGACAGTGCGCGGGGCGTACCTCCTGATGGCGCCGGCCGCGTGGTTTGTCCTCGTGCCCTTGGCGCACGCATCACTTTTGAGCGGCATCCTCTTGTCGCTGGGCACCTCGTGGGGTCTGTTTCGGCACTACTGGGTCGTGTTGAAGCTGGGCATCACGGTGTTCTCAACGATCATCCTTCTGATCTACATGGGGACGTTCAGGCAGATGGCCGGAGTAGCGGCGGATCCGGTGATGGATCTCGCGACTGTACGGAACGCATCACCAATCCTTCACGCCGTCTTGGCCTTGATCCTGTTGCTTGGTTCCACCGTACTTGGCATCTACAAACCGTTTGGGATGACGGCCTATGGGTTGCGGACTCAGAATGAACAGAGGCAGATCACTTCGACGACCTTTGTTACGGCGAGGACCGCGCCCGCCATCGACGCCGCGACCCCGGCGTGGATGTACGCGGCTGGTGCAGTCGCGCTGGCTCTGGCGTTACTGATCATCATCATGCACCTCACCGGCGCTACGTTCACTGATCACTAGCTGTGGCTGTCCGCGCGGTGTTGGTCCCACGCCTGCAGGGTCTGCCGCTGGCGTCCGCGTGCGCGACGTCGTTGGAGTCATCGAAACCGCGATTTCCGGCACGAAGCCACGACCGTGCTCGAAGCGTACATGCGCTTCGATCTCGCCGTCAGATCGCATTCTTCGGCTCCGAACGGATTGGCCCAAACCGAAGCAGATTTGACACTGGGCGCTCGGTCCTGCATTCTAGGGATGTGCTGATTCTCAGCAGGCGATTGTTCGCGCTTGCGCTGGCCGGTCTGATCTCGGCCGGCAATGTGGCGATTTGCGCCGGCTGGGCGTCTACGCCTGAAGCGCGCATGGCGTGCTGCGCCGACAGTTCCTGCCCAATGCACAAAACGGAGTCGAAGGGCTCTGAATCGGTGAGTGCTTTCAGCCAGGCGCAGGCGGACAACTGCTGCGCATCGGCTGAACACCGGAAATCCAGCGAATCGAGTCCGACGTTCGTCACCGCAATTCCCAGCGCAGTTCTGGGAACAGGCGTCGTTCTTCCGGCCGTTGCCCCAGCTCTCGTCTTGAGCGACGGCCGGCGGACTGTCGCACCCATTCCGACCGCGCACGTTCCCAAGCACGTTCTCCTCTCCGTCTTCCTCGTCTAGCCACTGACAGTCGCCGTGTGTCCCCGCGTGTACAGCGGGCACTGAAGACGCGCGTCTGCGCGCGTCCGTGACGAGTAGTGGCCGTCAATCCCGCTACGGGTCCTCCTCTTCTTGGATCTGTGCGCGGCAATTCCGGCTGCGAGGATTTTGACCGGAAAGGCTAGGGAGCATGCGTACCAAAGTCACCATTGTCCTGCTGTTGATCGGTCTCGATGTGACGGCGTCGCCAGCGCAGCTACGAGCGGGCGCGTCGTCCGCGCAGGACCGGCAGCAGCCGGGCATGGTCCACGCCGAGGCCCAGCCGACCGGGCCGCCGGTCTCGCTCGCGGAGCTACTGACGGAGGCACTCGAGAAAAACCCCGAGTTGATTGCACTCCGCGCGCAGGTTGACGTTCTGAAGCAACGGCCAGCGCAGGAACGGTCCTTAGGCGCGCCGATGGCCGAAGCCCAGCTCTGGCAGTGGCCCTTCAACTCCATCAATCCGCGGGACACGAACATGTACATGTTCATGGTGACGCAGGATCTGCCGGGTCGCGGCAAGCGCGATTTGCGCGCCGCGGTCGCCGACAAGGATGTGGCACTCGCCGACAGCGACATCACGATCCGCGCACGTAGCGTGGTCAACCAGATCAAGCAGGCCTATGCCTCGCTGTTCATCGCGCGGAAGGCCATCCAGGTGCATCTAGACAGCGTGGAGCTCTTACGGCAGATCGCGGACGTCTCGCAGGCGAAATACACCACGGGCCGCATTTCACAGCAGGACGTGCTCAAGCCGGTCCTCGAGCTCTCGAGGCTGCACACGGACATCATCATGTTCGACGAGCAGGCCAAGCTGGCGACGGCGCGCCTCAACGTCCTCCTCAATCGAATGCCTGAAACGCCGATTGGTCCGCTGGTCGAGCCACAGGAACAGACGATCTTGCCCGCCACCGCCGACCTGCAACACCTCGCGCTTGATCGTCAGCCGGAATTGCAGCGAGCCCGCCTCGAGATCGAGCGGGCGGAAGCCGAGCTCGCGTCTGTTCAAAGCGACTACAAACCTGACTTTTCCGTGCAAGGCGGCTACATGCTCCAGCCGCGGATGCCCGATGCGTGGATGGGGCGCATCGGCATCACGTGGCCGAAGGCTCCGTGGTCGCGCGGCAAGATAGACGCGCGCGTGGCGGAACACACCGCCGCCATTCAGGCTGCGAAAGCGCGCGCGCAAGCGATGGAAAACATGGTCCGGCTCGCCGTGCAGGAAGCCTACGTGCGGGCGACATCCGCTCAGGACCGCGCCGTGCTCCTACGCACGACGATCAAGCCTCAGTCGCAACAGACTCTCGAGGTGTCGCGTGTCGCGTATCAAACCGATCGCGTGGACTTCCAGGCCTTGATCGATAACCAGCGCGTGCTGCTCGACGTGAACCTGGACTACTTCCGTGCGCTCAGCGATTTCGCGCAGGCGCTCGCGGACCTGGAACGCGCCGTCGGAACCGACCTGCCCCCGAGCACGACCGCCGCGGTGACCGCCAAAGGAGGACAGTGACATGAGACGCGTGGTACTGGCGATTGCCGCCGTCGGAGTCGTCCTGCTCGTCGTCGCCGTGGCCGTGTACGCCTTTCGCGCCCGAGGCAGCCGGACACCGGCCGCACACAGCGATTCCCAGAGTCAGCAGCCGATGGCCGGCATGCCAAGCGGGGAACCGGCGCCGAAAGCCAGCGAACCGGCTGCAACACCGCGAGGTGACGTCACGATCGATTCACGTCGCCAACAACTGATCGGCGTCCGAACCGCTGCCGTGACGCGCGAGCCGATGCAGCACACCCTGCGCACCATCGGTGTTGTCCGGTACAACGAGACCAGCCTCGCGGACATCAACCTCAGGCTGGAAGGGTGGATTCGCGATCTCTACGTGGACTACACGGGGCAGCCGATTCAGAAGGGACAGCCACTCTTCACGCTCTACAGCCCCGACCTGCTCGCGACACAACAGGAGTACCTGTTGGCGCTCAAAACGCGCGATCAGATGCAGGGCTCCGTCATCCCGGAGGCTCGTGAGCGCGCGGAACAACTGGTCGCGGCCGCACGCCAGCGTCTAGCACTCTGGGATCTGCCGGAAGAGGAGATCCGGGCGCTCGAGGAGAGGCGTCAGGCGCCGGAGGCGGTCGTTTTCCTTTCGCCGGCCTCAGGGTTCGTCATCGAGAAGCAGGCGCTGCAGGGCATGCACGTCATGCCTGGGCAGACGCTCTACAAGGTCGCAAACCTCTCGACCGTGTGGGTCGAAGCCGACGTGTACGAGCAGGAGATGGCGCTGGCACGTGTCGGACAGCGGGCGGCGGTCACGCTCGACGCGTATCCGGGCGAGTCGTTCCAAGGCCGCGCCATCTACATTTACCCCTTCGTGGAAGAAAACACGCGCACCGTCAAAGTGCGATTCCAGTTCAACAACCCAAGCGGACGCTTGAAGCCGGGGATGTACGCGAACGTCGAGATCCAGGGGAGGGACGCCGTAGGTCTGATGGTTCCCGCCAACGCCCTGCTGGATGCCGGCACGGACAAGGTCGTCTTCGTCGCGGAAGGTGATGGGTACTTCACACCACGGACGGTGAAGGTCGGAAGGAATCTTGGCGACCGCATCGAGATCCTGGACGGCGTAAAGGAAGGCGAGCAGGTGGCGACGGGCGCTACGTTCTTCCTGGATTCGGAAAGCCAGCTGCGCGCGGGGCTCCAGAACTACGAGGCGCCGAAGGGCGCGCAAGGCGGGCCTGCGAGCGGACCCACGCTCGACATCAGCTTCCGCACGCAACCGGACCCGCCAAAGACCGGCGAAAGCGTCTTCGAAGTCGCGGTGAAGGATGCGGGTGGCCAACCCGTGAGCGATGCCGACGTGTCGATTCAGTTGTTCATGCCGGCGATGCCGACGATGAACATGCCGGCGATGCGCAATGAGACGAAGCTGCCCCACGTCGGCGGCGGAGTCTATCGCGGGCCAGGACAAGTGATGATGGCCGGCCGATGGGACGTGACCGTCACGGTGGCGAAAGGCGGACAACAGCTCGGGCGGAAGCAGCTCGCCCTGGCGGCGAGATAACTCGTGACGGGTAACCAGGACAAAAGGAGATGACGATGTTGCACATCAGCACGCGGAGAGATTACGCCCACGGCGGATTCAGTCGTGCGGTTGCCGGGGCGGCGATGGCGGTCGCAATCACAATGAATGTTCCCCTTCAGATCGCCGCGGCGCCGCAGCAGTCAGCCGCGACGAAGAAGCCGACGCTCGACATCATGCTCACCAGCAAACCGAGTCCACCCAAGACTGGCGACAACACCTTCGAGGTCATGGTGAAGGATCCGGCCGGGAAGCCGATCACCGACGCCGAGGTCACCGCCATGTTTTTCATGGCGGCCATGCCGGCGATGAAGATGCCGGAGATGAAGAACAACGTCACACTGAAGCACGAGAAGGAAGGCCGGTACGTCGGGACCGGTCAAGTGATGATGGCCGGCAAGTGGGACGTCACGGTGATGGTCAAGCGCGCCGGGAAAGAGATCGGGTCGAAGAAGTTCCCGGTCACCGCGCAGTAGCAGGGCGACGTGTCTGAGGGGAGCTCGAGGCGAAGACGACCATGATCAGCCGAATCATCGATTGGTGTGCGGGCAATCGGTTCTTGGTGTTCACCGGCACGGTGGTGCTCACGCTCTGGGGCATCTGGGCGATGACGGCGACTCCGCTCGACGCGGTGCCGGACATCTCCGATGTGCAGGTGATCGTCTCGACCGAATGGATGGGCCGAAGCCCTGACATCATCGAGGATCAGATCACGTATCCCATCGTCACGGCTCTCCTCTCGGCGCCGCGCGTGCGGACGGTTCGGGGCTTTACCGACTTCGGTATCTCGTACGTCTACGTCATCTTCGAAGACCGTACGGATATCTATTGGGCGCGCAGTCGCGTGGTCGAGTATCTCCAGGGCATTCGGGGCCGATTGCCGGAAGGCAGCAATCCGACCATCGGTCCCGATGCCACCGGCGTCGGCTGGGTGTTTCAGTACGCCCTCGTGGACGAAACCGGCCATCACAACCTCGCGGACCTGCGTGGGGTGCAGGACTGGTTTCTGCGCTACGCACTCGCCTCCGTGGACGGCGTGGCCGAAGTCGCCAGCATTGGCGGGTTCGTGAAGCAGTACCAAGTGAATTTGGATCCCAACAAACTGGCGGCCTACGACAAGTCGGTCAAAGACGTCGTCCACGCGATTCGCGCCAGCAACAACGAGGTTGAAGGGAGGCTGCTGGAATTCTCAGGCCGTGAGTACATGGTCCGCGGTCGCGGCTATCTGACGTCTCTCGAGGATATTGCCGGCGTGTCGCTCGGCGCCAACTCACGAGGCACGCCAGTTCGGGTTGGCGACGTCGCCGACGTCCAACTGGGGCCGGATCTCCGTAGGGGTGTCGCGGAGCTGGACGGAAAGGGTGAGGTCGTCGGCGGCATTGTGGTCATGCGGTTTGGCGAGAATGCGCTCCGTGTGATCGACAGGGTGAAGGCCAAGCTCCAGGAGGTGCAGCACTCGCTGCCTGAGGGCGTGCGCGTAGTGCCGACGTACGACCGGTCGGGTCTCATCAACGAGTCCATCGGGACGCTGCGGCGCACGCTGATCGAGGAAGCGATCGTCGTCTCGCTCGTGATCCTCATCTTTCTCTTCCATGTTCGCTCAGCGCTCGTACCGATTCTCGCTCTCCCGATCGCCGTGGTCGCGGCGTTCATCCCGATGTACTACCTCGATGTCAACTCCAACATCATGTCGCTCGGGGGACTGGCGCTCGCGATCGGGGTGCTGGTCGATGCTTCGATTGTCATGGTGGAGAACGCGTACCGCCATGTGTCCGAACCGGACGAGCCGATCGCCTATGAAGATCAGCCACGCGTGATCATCGGTGCGGCGAAGCAAGTCGCGCGGGCCATTTTCTTTTCTCTCACGATCATCATCGTCTCGTTCGTGCCGGTGTTCCTGCTCGAGGCGCAGGAAGGGCGAATGTTCAGACCGTTGGCGTTCACCAAAACCTCTGCCATGGTGCTCGCCTCGCTTCTGTCGATCACACTCGTCCCGGTACTGATGACTATCTTCATCCGAGGCCGGCGGCTGAAGCCGGAGTCGGCGAATCCCATTTCGCGCATGTTCACCTGGCTGTATGAGCCGATCCTTCGCACCGCCCTGCGCTTCAAATGGACCGCGCTGGTGCTGAACTTCGCGGTCGTGCCGCTGACGATTCCGCTGCTGTTCGTCATCGGGAGCGAATTCATGCCCCCCCTCTACGAAGGCTCGATGCTCTACATGCCGACGTCACCGCCCGGCATGTCGATTACCGAGGCGACACGCCTGCTCCAGGTGCAGGACAAATTGCTACGGAAGGTGCCGGAGGTGGAACAGGTGTTTGGGACGGTCGGCCGTGGGACGACGCCGACCGACAACACGCCGATGGGCATGGTGAACACGACGGTCATGTTGAAGCCGCGAGACCAGTGGCGCGCTGGCATGACATTCGAACGGCTTCAGGCGGAAATGGACGCGTCGCTGCAGTTCCCGGGCTTCCCCAATGTCTGGACACAGCCCATTCGCAATCGGCTGGACATGCTGCTCACCGGGATCAAGACGCCAGTGGGCATCAAGATTTTCGGGGCGGATCTCAACCTGATCCAAGGACTCGGGCAACAGATAGAACGCATTCTCCAGCAGGTGCCAGGCACCAGGAGCGTCTATGCCGAGCGAGTCTCTCAGGGCTATTTCACCGACATCCGCATCGATCGTCAGGCCATCGCCAGGCATGGACTCACCATCGAGGACGTCCAGGATGTGATCCAGTCCGGCCTCGGTGGGGAGAACGTGACGCAAACGGTTGAGGGACGTGAACGATATCCGGTGAATGTGCGCTACGCGCGTGCGTTCCGCGAGAGCGTCCCAGCGTTGCAGCGCATGTTTGTCAAGACGCCCATGGGCGCGAGTATCCCGCTCGGTCAACTCGCGGAGATCTCGATGACCACCGGTCCGGCGATGGTGCGCGACGAAGACGGACAGCTCGCCGGGTACGTGTACGTCGATACGGTCACGAGCGACATCGGCGGCTATGTGGACGCGGCGAAGGCGGCGATCGCACGAGACCTGAAGCTGCCCACCGGATACACGCTGCAATGGACCGGACAATACGAGTTTCAGGTCCGCGCGCGCGAACGGCTGAAGGTTCTGATTCCACTCGTGTTCTTCATCATCTTCATACTGCTCTACATGACGTTTCACTCCGCGTCGGAGGCGACAATCGTGATGCTCTCGGTCGTCTATGCGATGACCGGCGGCGTCATCCTGCAATGGCTGCTTGGCTATAACTTCTCTGTCGCGGTCTGGGTCGGCTACATCGCGCTGTACGGCGTAGCAGTCCAAACCGGTGTTGTGATGGTCGTGTACCTGCACGAAGCACTCGACAAGCGCCTACGACAGGGCGGCGAAGTCACGGCGCACGACGTGCTGCAAGCCACGATCGACGGCTCGGTCCTGCGGCTCCGTCCAAAGCTGATGACTGTCACCGTCGTCATGGCGAGCCTCGTGCCGATCATGTGGAGCGCGGGTGTGGGATCGGACGTGATGAAGCCGATCGCGGCGCCCATCATCGGCGGGATGATCACGTCGACGATTCACGTGCTAATCATCACGCCGGTGATCTTCTACATCATGAAGATGCGTGCGTTGCGCAAAGGGCGGCTGAAGGTGTCCGGCATGGCCGTGTAGGCGTGCGGAACATAAATAGATCGCAGATATGGGTATCGGCCTGGTGAAGAACCAGTTTCTCGTGAATGGAGGTTACATGACTCGCAACATCGGCTGGGTTTTGTCAGTGCTACTGATCGGGGCCGTCGCGACGCTCGTTGGCCAGCAACAACAGAAACCGACGGTTGATGTGTACAAGAGCGCGACATGCGGCTGCTGCAGTAAGTGGGTCGAGCATCTGCAGGCGAACGGATTCACGGTTCGCACGACCAACCGTGAGGATCTGGCGGACCTCAAGGCGAAGCACGGAGTTCCGCGCCGGGTGCAGTCGTGCCACATGGCTGTCGTGAACGGCTACGTAGTAGAGGGACATGTTCCAGCCGCTGATGTTCAGCGACTGCTCAAAGAGCGGCCCGCTGTCGTCGGCCTCGCCGTTCCGGGGATGCCGATCGGCTCGCCGGGAATGGAGATGCCTGGCCGCAAGGCACAGCCGTTCGATGTCCTCACCTTCGACAAAGATGGCCAAACACGAGTGTTTGCCAGCCACGGCAAGTGAAGCACATTGGGTTGCGGTTCAGGCGCCAAGCCGAACTGTGATGGAAAACTGGAACGTCGGTTGCGTCCTCCTGAGGGTATCCAGGAGGCTCTATGAAAAGCCGCACCGCCGTTTGGATCTTGGCGATTCTCGCAGTCGTGCTGGTCGTTGTTCCGCTGTTTGGCATGCTCGGCATGATGAGCATGAGCGGGATTATGGGCACGGGAGGCATGATGGGCGGTGGCGGGAACATGATGGGAATGAACGGCGTCGGGATTGTCTGGATGCTGCTGGCCGCCGTCGTCGTGGTGGCCCTGATCGTCGTTCTCGTCAGTGGTGTGAGCAGAACCTGAAGGGGTGTAACGCCCGTCGGGTTCTGCGTCTAACAGATAGAGCCATGATTCGAGCCGTTGCCTTGACGGTCGCATTGACGCTGGCGGGCACGCCCGTCGCGATGGCTGCGTGCATCGTGTGGTGCAGCTCACCCTGTCCCACGTCGATGCCGAATTCTGCGACCGGGGTCACGGCCCCACGCACCTGCGCCGACACGCTCGTGACCGGACCTGGGCTTCGGGAAGACAGTCTGCGGGAAGCGTCGACCCATCCGGTGACGCACGTCGCCCTGAACACACCTCGCGCGTTCATCGCAGATCTCCAGAGCGGCCGAGTCACACGGAACCGTTGGCACAGCGAGTCTCCGCCTGGCCACCAAGAGCCGCCAACCGTTCTCCGAATCTGATCCTTTTTCTGAAGCTGTTTCGTGTGCGCGTCGTGCGAACTCGCCGGCGCGCACTACGAGTCCGTCTGTCAGTTTTCGAGAGAAGGGTGATTGTCATGAGAACGATATTTTCCCGTACGGTGTTTGCTGGTCTCGCGCTGGTGGCCCTCGCAACAGGAGCCGCCGCACAGGACCGAACAAGGTTGTTGACGAGTATCGAAGTGAAGGAACTCGTCGCACGGGCCCAGCCAGACGACCATGCGCGTCTGCGCGATCACTTCGGCGCGCTGGCCGACAGCTACGCCGTCGATGCGAAGCTGCACAAGGCGATGGCCCAGGTGCTTACGGGCAACCCGAACCATCCGCCGGCGGTGAGTCCTGGGGCTCGCCATCTGCGGCTCGCGGAAGCGGCCAACCAGTCGGCTGCAACACTTCGCGAATTGTCCAATCACCACGGTCGCCTTGCTGGCGGCCTGACTTCGCAGCCGCCGGCGAACAGCGCTCGCTTTGAGAATGGTGAGGGTGCGCCCGCACCGACGGCCGCGCAACTCCGTGAGCTGTCGGCCGGCGCACGTACCGCCGTCGAGCACAGGGCCCTCGAGTCGTACTTTAGCGACCTTGCCGCGAAGTACACGAGCGACGCCCGGCGACACGATGCGATGGCGCGAGGCTATCGAGGCCATGCGAATGACCGGTCAGGAAGCTTTGCTGCCCTGGCCGTTCACTGCGAAGGACTCGCGAAGTCTTCGCGCGAATCCGCCAGCGCGGCCCTTGCTGCCGCGGCCGAACACCGGCAACCGCCAACGGTTGGCTGACTTCGGTGGCTCTAACCGGGGCAGGCCCCACATTCACGCGTGGAGGCCTGCTCGGGTAACTTCGAAGAGACACGAGACGTCTGGGCAGACGCTACGGGCCCGCATGAGAGCCAATAATGCGACGCTAGACCATCGGCACAAGAGGGAGTGATCGTGTACCCCGTATTTTTCCGCATCGGCAACTTCGAAGTGACGAGCTTCGGTGTCATGCTGGCCGTCGCCGCCCTATTCGGCCTGTGGCTGTTCCGCCATGAACTCCAACGGTCACACCTACCAGTGGATGTGGCTGACGCTGGGATCGTCGGGGTGATTGGTGGACTCCTCGGCGCGAAGCTGCTGTGGACGATAGAACACGCCACCCACGGACCCGTCTCCGAACTGTTATTCTCGCGCGGCGGATTGAGTTGGTACGGAGGCCTGATCGGAGGCGTTGGCGCCGGCCTCGCATACATCGTGGTCAAAGGGTGGCCCCTCGTTCCAGCGCTGGCCGCGGCGACACCCGCGGTCGCGTTCGGACACTTGATCGGTCGCATCGGCTGCTTCCTTGTCGGTGACGACTACGGCATTCCATCGAATCTCCCTTGGGCCGTGCCGTTTCCCGAAGGACTACCCCCGACCACAGTCGCAGTGCACCCAACGCAGCTGTACGAAGCCGTCGGCTTGGCGGTCCTGGGGTGGCTTCTGCTGCGGTGGCGCCAGCGCGGCGTCGCCGACGCGATCGTCCTTGGCCGTTATCTCGTCGGCGCCGGTACGTTGCGGTTCGTCATCGAGTTCATTCGCGTGCACCAGCCAATGGCGCTCGGTCTCGCCATGGCGCATTTCATGTCGCTCGCGGCGGTTGCCGTGGGAATCGTGATCCTGGTTGTGTCTCAGCACCCGCGTCGGGCTGCCCAGTCGCACCGGGGGCATTCTTGATGCAACGCCTCTCAGCCGACCGTCTTTACCAGCGCTCACGTCCGCAGGAGACGCAGTCCGCTGCCGATCACAATGAATTCACTGACTTCGTGACCGATCACCGCGGCGGTGAGTGAAAACATACCTGCGATCGCGCCGACGACAAGTACAGAGATAACGATCACGGACAACACGAGGTTCTGTCGGACAATGCGTTGCGTACGGGTAGCGAGGTGACGCGCGTAGACGAGTCTCTCGAGATTGTCGCCCATCAACGCCACGTCCGCGGTCTCGAGCGCGACGTCCGTTCCCGCGGTGCCCATCGCGATGCCGACCGACGCTTCCGCCAGCGCGGGCGCGTCGTTGACGCCATCACCCACCATGGCGAGATGGCCGGAGGCCGCGCGCAGTTCGCGTACGACCCGGAGTTTGTCTTCTGGTGTCAGGTTCGCGCGCACATCATCGATCCCGAGATGCGCAGCGACCGCGCGCGCCGTTCGTTCGTTGTCGCCTGTGAGCATCACGATGCGTTGTATTCCGGCCTTGTGCATCGCGCCAAGCGCCTGCCGCGCGTCGTCGCGTATACGATCGCGAATCGCTAACCAACCCCAAACCGCGTCGTCGGTCCCGACGAGGACCACCGTGTGCCCCGCCTCCTGTAGCCGGGCGACCTCGTCTCGTATCGCTTCGAGCGACTGGCCAAGGCGCGCACTGAACATTTCGGGACTGCCCAAGTACACGTGTCGCCCCTCCCACGAGGCCGTCACGCCTGCCCCGGTGAGCGACTGGAACGCTTCGACCGGCGCCGGTACGACTCCCTGATCGGCCGTGAATTTCATCACGGCTCGGGCGAGCGGATGCTGGCTGGCGCGCTCCAGTCCCGCGGCAACGGCCACCACGTCGCGCTCGCTCATGGCACCGAGGATACGAATCGTCGCCACCTCGGGCTCGCCGTATGTCAACGTGCCGGTCTTGTCAACGGCCAACACGCGTACGCGCGCCAGTTCTTCGAGATAGATCCCGCCCTTAATCAACACGCCATTTCTCGCTCCGGTTCCCAGTGCGGCGACCATCGAGATCGGCACGGAAATCACCAGCGCGCACGGGGCCGCGGCGACGATGAAGACGGTTGCTCGCTCGAGCCAGGTCGACCACGAACCACCGGCGACCAACACGGGAACGACGGCGAGAAGGACGCCGGCGAGGAGCACCGCGGGACTGTAGCGCTTGCCGAAGCGCTCGACGAATCGCTGCTGCGTGCCCTTCCGCTCCTGGGCCTCCTCGACCATCTGGATGATGCGAGCAATCGTGTTCGTCGCTGCGGTTCTGGTTGCGCGGACCTCGAGCGCGCCTTCGGCGTTGATGCTGCCCGCAAAGACGTCGTCACCGGGCTGCTTCTCGACCGGGATGCTCTCACCGGTGACAGGGGCTTGATTCACGCTCGACGTCCCGGTGACAACCTCACCATCAGTCGCGACCGCCTGGCCAGGCTTCACGAGGAAGATATCGCCGACGATGACCTCCTCAATGGGGACCTCGACATCCTGTCCGTCTCGCCGTACCACGGCTCGCTTCGGCGTCAAGTCCATCAGCGCACGGACGGCGGAGCGCGTCTTCTCCTCGGTGTAGCCTTCCGCGGCTTCTGACATCGAGTAGAGGAACACGAGGATGGCGCCCTCTTCCGGGGCTCCCAAGAGCGCCGCCGTCACTGCGGCCACCATCATCAGCAACTCGATGCCGATCTCGCGCTCGAACAGCAACTCCTCGATGCCCTCCCGGCCGAAGTAGTAACCGCCAATAGCCATCGCCGCCACATAGGCGGCGATCGACATTGGTTCCGCTTGAAATCTGCCAAGGAGCCAGCCGCCCAAAACCAGGAGACCTGCTATCGCGGACGTCACGACTTTCGGGTTGCGCCAAAGGGGCGGACGCGCGCTCCCCGGTGAGGAGTCGCGCGGCGGGAAGCCGCTCACGGCCAGTTGTCGCCGAAGTGCCAACGCCGAGACGACTCCGGGATCGAACGCCAATGTTACACGGCCGGCTTTCGGTAGTACACGAAGGGAGTCCACTCCAGCCTGCTGGCCCATTGCGCGCTCGAGCGCACGTGCGTCATGTTCGCAATCGAGGTTCTGCACTCGCAGATCGAGGGTCTGCTTCGCCATGATCCCTTTGTCGCCTCCGCCCGGAACGCTCCGAGTCGCCCAACGCCAAAATGCATTACCATTGTTTGTCATTTCAGCAAACAATGAAATGCATTGGCGCCTTGCAGATCCTCCGTTGCCGGCCCAAAACCGACGTGATAGAGTCACCGACGATGGTCTCATCGCGATGGTATCGGACGTGTGTGCTTCTGCTAGCCGTCTGGCTGCTCGCAGATACCGCGTCGTTTGCCTTTTGCGATCCACAGCCATTCGGCGCAGTCGCCGCCACGTCACTCGTCAACGCGGGACACGACCAGCAGGACGGTTCGACCCAATCTGGCGACCGTCCTTGCCTGTGCTGTTCGCACGGCGCCCAGATCGTGACGTTCGACCTGCACGTCACCCAAGAGCCCGAGGCGCGTGTGTATCTGCCTCGCCTCAGGCTCATCGACGTTTCACCGCGCCAAGCTTCTCCCCCTCCACGTTTTTAGTTCCGTCTAGGTGCGCGACTGTCTTCGATAGTCGCGGGAACAGCGGAGCTCTTTCTTCTCGAAGGTCACTATGCGCCATGCCGTTACCGCTATAGCCGGGACGTTCGTCTCGATCGTGTTGTTGGCTCTCGGAGATCCCGTCCTTGCGCAGCAGACGCCGCCAGTGAACGTCGCTGCCTCGCCGGCAAGTTCAACGGCGACCGGGCAGTTCCTCGACGCGTCGGATGGTCTCAGCGTGGCTCAGCTGGTACAGCTTGCGCTCGCGCGCAATGGGGATCTTCTGGCCACCCGACAGCGGAACCTAGAAGCGCAGGGGTTGCTTCGACAGGCCGGCTTCCGGCCGAACCCCGTCTTGGAAACCGAATTCGGCAGCGGAAAGCCAACCGGCAGTCCTGGTGAGCGCGAGTTCAGCCTCGGATACAGCCACGTGTTCGAACTGGGAGGCAAACGTGACCGCCGAGTGGAGGTCGGTCAAGCAGGGCTCGATCTGGCGCGGCTTGAGATCACGGATCGTGAACGAACGATTCGGGCCGAGCTCCAGGAGCGCTACATCTCGGCGATGGCATCGATCCGCAATCTCGAAGCCGTTTCGCAGCAATTCGAGGTGACGCAGCAGAGTTTTGCCGTGACCCAACGTCGAGTATCAGAAGGCGAGTCACCGCGAGTGGAGCAGATGGTCTTGCAGGCAGAAGTCGGGCGGCTGGAGGCAGAGCGGATCCTGCTCGCGAGTGACGTGCAACAGGAACTCCTGGCTCTGCGCGTCATCGTCGGGATGAATTTCAACGAGCGGCTGGTGTTGCAACCCGATGGCGACCGACCGCCCGCGACGCTCACTCTCGAGGCCGCACTGGCGCAGGGGCTTTCATCCCGGCCGGACCTAGCAGCGGCCCGACAGGAGGAGACGCGGGTTGCTGCGGAAGTTCGCCTCGCACACGCCGAGCGCGTGCCCGATCTCGCCGGTCTCGTCAGATACACCGATTCGCAGACGCGATTTGACCAGTTCGGGCTGACGGCCAGCGGTGCGCTGACGCCGGTGCAGGATCGCGATCGCGTGCTGACGGCGGGACTCTCGATCACGCTCCCGATGTTCGCCCGCAACCAGGGCCAGATCGAGGCGACGCGCGCTCGTGAAACGGCCGCGTCGCTGCGCCGTCAATACCTCGCGCGAAGCATCGAAGCAGACATTCGAGGCGCCTACGGTCGCTACCAGGCCGCGCAACAGGCGGTCGAAGTATTCAGGAAGTCCGTCGTTCAGCCTTCCCAAGAGGGCGCCGCGGTGTTGCGCGCGAGTTACGCCGCAGGCGAGGTTCAACTCTTCGATGTACTCGCCGTGCAGAGGCGTCTCATCGACAGTCAGAAAGAGTACACAGAAGCCATTCGGCAGGCGGCCCTGGCCCGCGTAGCCTTGGAACGCGCCATTGGCGTTCCTCTCCAATAAGGACGAAGTGATATGGCGCACGACACGATCACGAGTGAGACTCACGAACAGCCTTCCCGTCGTCGATCGTGGCTCACGGCAGGAGTGCTCGTACTCGTTGCGGTGGCGGTGATCGCCTGGTGGTGGTCGTCAGCGTCACCCGAGCCGCAAGCTGCGAAGACCACCGCGGAGTCCACAGAACGACCGGGCGAGCCAGCGGTGCTCGAGGTCGAACCAGACGTGCAGAGTGCCGTGGGTCTCGCCGATGCGCCGGTCGAACAGCGTTCGCTGGCCGAGACCATCCAGACGACCGGCGTGGTCGGACCGGACGACACGAAGTTGGCGCGCATCCGCCCGTTAGCAGAGGGCCGGGTGACGCGCGTCGCGGTTCGCGTGGGCGACCGCGTAAGCGCCGGGCAGACGTTGCTGACGTACGACAGCATCACTGAAGGAGACCTGGTCTCCCAGTATCACTCCGCGGTCGCGGCGCTCGAACGGGCGATGGCCGAAGCGGACGTGACGAAACGTTCGGTCGAACGTGCGGACAACCTTCTCGAGATGGGTGGTGTGTCCAGGAGTGAACGAGAGCGCCGATCGGCCGAGCACCAGCGTGCGCTCGCCGAGGTCAACAGCGCGCGCGCGACCGTCACAAGCCTCGAACAGAAGTTGCGACGGCTGGGTGTGTCGCAGGGAGATCTCGAACGGCTTCGCAAGGGCGGTGACGCCGATGCCAGTTCCAGCAGCGCGGTGAGTGCGCCATTCGGTGGCGTCGTGACCGAAGTGCACGCCGCACAGGGCGAGACGATCAACCCAGAGCGCGAGCTGTTCACGGTTGCCGACCTCGGCAGAGTATGGCTGCTGGCCGACGTCTACCAGAAGGACATCGCAAAGATTCGCGTCGGCCAGAACGCGGTCGTCACGGTCGATGCCTACCCGGGAGAAGAGTTCTCGGGCCGGGTTACGAATATCAGTGACGTGCTCGATCCCGGTACGCGCACCGCAAAGGTCCGCTGCGAGGTCGCGAACCCGAACGGGCGTTTGAAGCTGCAAATGTTCGCGACGCTCGCACTGCCGGTGTCTGCCGCTCGCGAGGTGCTCGTCATTCCGGCACGCGCCGTTCAGGACATCGATGGTGTGCCGACGGTGTTCGTACGCGTCGATGAGGAGCACTTTCAGACACGGCCGGTTCGGGTTGGCGCCACGGTCGGTGACGCCGTGGAGATCGCCGAGGGCCTGAAGACCGGCGAGCGGGTCGTGACCGACGGCGCGCTGATGCTGAAATCGAAGCTGAAGCTCCGCGTCGAAGAGGAAGAGGGAGAGAAGAAATGATCGAACGCCTCCTCGACTTCAGTATCCGGTATCGGATGCTGGTTATCGTCGGCGGCGTCTTCCTCGCTGCGGCGGGCCTCTATTCCGCGTCGCAGTTGCCCATTGACGCCGTGCCGGACATCACCAGTAACCAGGTACAGATCAACACGCTCGCCCCGGCGTTTGCTCCTGAGGAGATGGAGAAGTACGTCACCTTCCCGATCGAAGTGGCGATGAGCAGCCTGCCGCGGAAAGAGGAGATTCGATCCATCTCCCAGTTCGGGCTGTCGCAGGTCACCGTCACCTTCGAAGAAGACGTGGACGTGTACTGGGCGCGCCAGCTCGTACTCGAACGGCTGGCGGAAGCCGAACGTGAACTCCCGCCGGGCGTCGCGCCGGAACTCGGCCCGATCAGTACGGGTCTCGGCGAAATCTATCAGTTCACGGTCGAGCGACGGCCCGGTAGCAAGAGTGCCGATCTGTTACCGGCGGCCTCTCGTTTGCCTGGCACGACGCACACCGACGATCTGATGGATCTCAGGACGATCCTCGACTGGGTGATCAAGCCACAGCTCCGCACAGTGCCGGGCGTAATCGAAGTCAACAGCTTTGGCGGACGAGAGCGCCAATACGAAGTGCTCGTCGATCCTCGGCGGCTGGTGGGCTATGGCCTGACACTGCGGCAGGTGATCGAGGCCCTTGAACACAACAATGTGAACGGCGGTGGTGCCTACCTCGAGCGCGGCGGCGAGCAACAGCTGCTTCGTGGGATTGGGCTCATCGGCTCCATCGCTGATGTCGAAAATATCGTGATCGCAACCGAGAAGGGCACGCCCGTGCGCGTCCGTGATGTCGCTACGGCCGGCGTAGGTTCGCAGGTCCGTCAAGGAGCAGCTACGCGTGACGGTCACGGCGAGACCGTGTTGGGCATGGCCATTCTGCTGAAAGGTGAGAACAGCGGGGCGGTGACAGCGCGCGTCAAAGAGCGCCTGGAGGCCGTGCAGAAATCGTTACCTCCCGATGTGGTGATTCGGCCGTTTTACGACCGAACCGGGCTCGTCGAGCAGACTGTTTACACGGCCAGCAAGAATCTGATCGAAGGCGGCCTGTTAGTCATTGTGATTCTGTTCCTGTTCCTTCTGCAGATCCGCGCCGGTCTGATCGTGTCTTCCGCCATCCCGTTGTCGATGCTGGCAGCAATCATCGGCATGAATTATTTCAAAGTATCGGCGAATCTGATGAGCCTCGGCGCCATCGATTTCGGGCTCATCGTCGATGGAGCGGTCATCATCATCGAGAACACCGTGCGGCGGCTGGCCGCCCAGCGCCAGCACCTCGGTCGAGCGATGACGCTTGAAGAACGCCTTCGACTGACCCGCGATGCCGCCAGCGAGGTGCTCAAGCCGGCGCTGTTTGGAATGGTCATCATCATCGCCGCGTACATTCCAATTCTCACGTTGGCGGGCATCGAAGGAAAGATGTTCCGTCCGATGGCGGTCACGGTCATTCTCGCGCTGCTGGGTGCCGTGGTGTTGAGCGTCACGCTGATTCCCGCCCTGGCCGCGGCCTTTCTGCGTGATCATGCGCACGAACGCGAGAATCGCGTGCTCGAGGCGCTTCGCCACAGGTACGCCCACGCCCTCGACTATGTCGTCGCGCGGCGAGCAGCTATGACCACCGCGGCGGTGGTGTTTCTCCTGGTCTGTGGACTGTTGTTTACGAGACTCGGATCGGAGTTTCTCCCGGAGCTCGACGAAGGCGCCCTCGCCATCAACCACATGCGCCTGAAGAGCGTCTCGCTGACCGAAGCCGTCCGACAGGCAGAGGTGGTCGAAAAACTGATTGGCGAATTTCCGGAAGTACAAACGACCGTGAGCCGCATCGGTCGACCGGAGATCGCGACGGACCCCATGGGCCCGGACATGGCAGACACTTACGCGCTCCTGAAGCCTCGGTCCGAATGGCGTCCAGGTGTGACTCGCGAGAAACTCGTCGGCGACATCGCGGAGCGACTCGAGAAAATCCCAGGCGTCGCGAGTTCGATTTCGCAGCCCATCAAGTTCCGCATGATGGAGTTGATCGAAGGCGTGGGCGTGCGCTCGGACGTGGCGGTGAAAATTTTTGGTGATGACATGGACGTGCTCATGCGCGAGGCGAATGAGGTCGCCACTGTTGTTCGGAAAGTGCCAGGCGCCGCCGACGTCAAGGTGCAGCAGGTTACCGGACTCCCGGTTCTGCAAGTGAGGATTGACCGCGCCGCCATCGCGCGCTATGGCATCAACGTCGCCGATGTCCAGGAGGTCATTCAGTCGGCGATTGCTGGTACGACGGCAACGAAGGTACTCGAGGGGTTTATGCGCTTTGACTTGGTCGTGCGCTTTCCTCCCGAGGTGCGATCCGACCCGGCAGCGATTGGCAATCTGCTCGTGGCGTCACCCTCCGGTGAGAAGGTGCCGCTCGCTCAGATCGCGCACATCACGAGCGAAGAAGGGCCAGCGGAGATTGCTCGCGAGAATGCACAACGGCGCATCACAGTCGAGGTGAACGTGCGCGGGCGCGACATTGGATCGTTTGTCAACGAAGCGCGCGCCCGTGTCGACGCCGCGGTCAAGCCGCCCGCCGGCTACATGCTCGCCTGGAGCGGGATGTACGAGCACCTCGAGAGCGGGCGACAGCGCCTCATGGTCGTCGTCCCGGTGACCTTCGCCCTTATCTTTCTCCTGCTCTTCACGACGTTCAACTCGTTGAAGCAGGCCGCCCTCGTATTTACTGGAATTCCCTTTGCGATCTCCGGAGGAATTCTGGCGCTGGTCCTGCGCGGGATGCCGTTCTCAATGAGTGCGGGCGTTGGTTTCATCGCACTCTTCGGCGTTGCCGTGCTCAACGGCGTTGTCATGGTGACGTTCATCAACCAGCTTCGCGACCAAGGCCGCTCCGTCGGCGAAGCCATGCGCGAGGGGGCACTGACGCGGTTCCGGCCCGTGCTGATGACGGCCCTGGTGGCGGGTCTCGGCTTTCTGCCGATGGCTCTCTCCCACGGCACGGGTGCGGAGGTGCAGCGGCCGTTGGCGACTGTCGTAATAGGCGGCCTCCTGACGTCCACGATACTCACGCTGCTCCTGCTGCCCATGCTCTATGGATGGTTCGAACGGGAACGGGCGGAGGTGGAACTGTGATGCGGGAAGTGAAGGCTCTCATCCGTCCACAACGTGTTGAGCACGTCGTGGCCGCGTTGCACGACATTGCCGGTTTGCCAGGTGTCACTGTCTCGCCGGTGCACGCCTACTCAGGATCGCGTCCGTCTGGGTCAGCTACCGCGCCTGCGAGCGTGGAGGCGGATTTCATCAAGCTCGAGACCGTCGTCCCAGAGGAGATCGTTGAGACCGTCGTCGTCACCATCGCGCGCGCAGCTCACACGGGCCGCGATGGCGATGGTATCGTCTTCGTCGTTCCAGTTGACCAATTCGTGCGAATCCGAGACATCTCGGGAGCGGATTCACGCGCTCTCTGATTGCGCTGGGTGGCTCGCTCTTCAATTCCAGATCAGCGGCGGGCACTGCTACTCGCGCTCTGGTTGAACATAGGCCTCGCCGCGGCGCTATTTATCAGTGGCGTCATCGCGCAGTCCAGCGGCTTGATTGCGAACGGGCTGGACAACACGTCTGATGCCGTGGTGCACGCCCTCAGCTGCTACGCAACGACACGTGGGACGCAGTGGAAGGTTCGCGCGGCCCGCCTGTCGGGCATCATGCTCATTCTGCTCAGCGCCGGAGTGCTGGTCGACGTGTGGAGACGATTCGTTTCCGGCGCTGAACCGGTGAGCGGCGTCATGATCGGTATGACCATTGCCGCTGCCGGATCAACATGATCTGCCTCAGGGTGTTGCGAGGAGTGCGTCACGAAGATGTCAATTTGCGAGCGGCCTGGACGTTCAGCATCAATGACTTCGTTTCGAACCTCGGCGTCCTCGTGGCCGGGATTGTCATAGCGTGGCGCGGCGACGCGTGGCCGGACTTGGTCGCCGGCGTGGCGATCGCGCTCGTGGCGGCCAGGGGCGGCGTCGGAATCTTGGCGGACGCGCGCCAGTCGAGTCGAGCGTGACGGTCGAGCGTCTAACGGGTTGACATAGGATTCAAGAATGGCAACGCAGCGAGATAAACCCGTACACCTGGGCACTCATGCAAAACTGTTTCGAGGGCTTTCCGATCCGGCACGTTTGAGCCTTCTGCTGCGGCTACGAAACGGTCGATGCTCCGCAGGCGCACTCGCGCGCGACTGCGGCCTGAGTCCATCGAATGCCTCGAACCACCTGCAGTGCCTTCTGGACTGCGGCCTGGTGCACATTGAGGCGCGCGGCCGCCAGAACGTCTATCGCCTCGCAGATCGCCAAGTGCTTCGGCTGCTAGACGCGAGTTCGCGCATTCTGCACGCCCGCGCCGGCGTACTCATCGATGCCTGCCAGAACTATGCGGTGCTTTCGCGGCGGGCGCTCCGGGCATCCGCGACGCGTCCGGGCAATGTAAGGAGAACGGCACGGCGTTCCGCCAGCCCCTCGACCCGCCGGCGCCGCCAGTCTTAGTTCAGGTCATGCGCAGGTGATTGTCCACGCGAGGATAGGTGAGACTCTATGCGTGCAGCGGTCCCTACTTCGCGCTCTTGATCGAGGTGCCTTTTGTCGATTTATCGAGCCGATCGAGCGCGGCTTTTTTCGCATTGAGCCGGATGTGCGAATAGTGCTCCAGCATTCGCCGCGATAGGTGCCCCGTAATCGATTCGACCACGTGATCCGGTTCACCGGCCTCGAGGAGTCTGGTGACCACAGTGTGGCGGAGGTCATGGAAGCGCAGGCCAGGCAGTCCAGCCTCATCACGTAGCGCACGCCACGCCGTATCCCACTTGCTCGCTGGCATGGTGGGGTCAAGCTTGTGATGCTGGTTCGCGCACCACAGATAGTGGTGTGGTTCGGTGTGTCCGAGTATGTCGGCGCGCTTCACCATCCGCTGCACTGCATCAAACGCGGAGTCGTTGAGCGGGATCACCCGTTTGCTGGTTTCGTTCTTGCTCGCTCGGATATGGACGACGCGCTTCTCGGCGTCAAAGTCCTTGCGCCGGACGTGCTTCACTTCCACCCCCCGCATTGAGGTGTTCGCGGCAAGCTGTGCGGCGCACCACACGTGCTCCCACTCGGGATTGGCCTCGGCCGTCTTGAGCAGTCGTTCCTGTTCTTTATTGGTCAACACGCGGCCGATCGGCTCGCCGCCGGATTCGGTGAGCATCTTCACGTCGTCCTCGAGCCGCCGCCACTGCTTGAAACGCTTCAACACCTGGCGCAGGGCGCCAATATCCATGTTGACCGTGCGGTTGCCTGCGCCTTCGAGCCGCCGCTTCGCCTGGAAGCCTTCGATGGTGCGCGGCGTGATTGACGACAGCTTCACGTCGCCCAGAACGCGTTTGACGACCTCGAGACGCTCTCGATCGAATTCGATCGCCCGCTCCGTGTTTGCGGTGGCCTTCTTTGCCTTGAGGTAGTCGTCAACGGCTGCAAACAGCTTGATCGAGTGACCTTGCGGCGGCAGGTGCCCCTGCAGCGCGGCCCGAACGAGCTCTTTCTCGAGCCGCACTGCTTCTTGCCAGTTCGTGGTGGCGTGCGTTGATCCCTCGGGGCAGAGAGGTCGCCGAATCCACACACCGTTAACGACTGTCTGTGTCCAGTAGCGGCGTCCGCGTTTCCAGAGTCCCATGAGCCATCTCCCGTCGAGAACGTCGGTCAGAGTATTGAGGCCGGCGTGCAAGTGGGGTCTCCACGCAAGCCCTGATCACATCGGGCCGTGATCAGATCGTGCTTGCGTCTCGACGAGAGCCTGCCGTTCGTATTCGTCCACGTCCTCAGGCCGGTAGCGCACCGCGCGGCCCATCTTGAGGAACCGCGGGCCGACCCGTTTCAGACGCCAGGATCGCACCGTGAAGCGCGATACGCCCAGGCGAGCTGCAACCTCGACGTCCGTCAGCGTGGTCGTCGCTGAGGGCTTCGTGAACGACTGTTCCGATCCTACATCGTCGTTAGCCTGAAGGTGAGACATGATCCCCTCCACATTTCCACTGCTGCTTCGGTTTCTGAGAGCCGGACGCCGCCACGGTGGCGGCGTCCGGGTTGTGTGTCGTCTAGGAAGCCGCCTCAGTCGCTGCCTCCTCGTACTCGGCGTAGGCCTGCAGCACGAGATCACGCACGCGCTCCTGCGAAGCCGCGTCAGCGATTGGGCGCAGCAGCGCGAAGCTGCGGCGCTCACCGTTGACCGAGTACTGACGCGCGGGGAACGTGACGTTGCGGCCACTGCCGCTGCGGCGCTCCCACACGGCAAACCCGATCAGCTTCAAGCCGTCGAGCACGCCGTCGGTGAAGTGCAGCTCGGCATCCGCGAGTTTGCCGGGCGGGTTGGCTTTGTCGTTCGGAACGATCTTGACGACCATGATGTGACCTCCTGAAAAGCTCGCCTCCTCGGCGAGCGGTTAACGCCGACGAGTGAGTGCGAGTCACGCCGCGACCTGGCTGGTTGCTGGGGCTTGAAGCCGCTGCCAGAGCCAGTGCTGCAACGTGTTGAGGCCGACGAGTCCCGGATCCGCCGACAGCAGCGGGTGCTGATGACCGCGGTACTTGCCTCGTTGCCAGGCGAGCTCCATCGCATCCACGAGCACAAGGCGCGCGTGTGCCTTGGCGCGGGACGGATCGAGCGTGATCGGCTCCGCCGCGAAGCTGACGACGTCCGCGAATGTCGCGGCGTGCAGCGTGACCGTCGCTGGTGAGTCCAGCTCGGTAGGAGCCGTGGTGACGAACGCGAAATAGATCCGCGTGTGGTGGCCGATCGTCACCGTGATGTTGGGTGTGAGCGACCGTTCATTCATTGGTGTTCTCCTTTCTTCGAGATTCCCCGCCGCTTCGATAAATGCCCTCCGTGTGAAGTCCCGAGGCCGAGTCAAGGCCGCGCCAGCGGCGAGCGGAGCGAGCGAAGCCTTGACGCGGCTGAGGACTTCCACAGAATGCGAAGGTCGAAGCGGCGGGCATGGGTCACGTCCTCTTCGTGAACTGGCCGCTCTCGTGGAAGCTGAAGTAGCGGCCTTCGTCGCCGACGATCAGGTGATCGAGCAGCGCGATGTCGAGCACGTCGGCGGCGGCACACAGTCGGTGCGTGAGCCGCGCATCGTCGGGACTCGGGGTGGGATCGCCGCTCGGATGGTTGTGGACGACCATCACGCCGGTCGCGCCCGGTGTGAGACACGCGGGCAGGAAGACGTCCGGCAGGGACACTGACGTGCTGTCGCGCGTACCGCGCGAGAGCACATGCCAGGTGAGCAGGCGATGCTTCGTGGAGAGACAGGCGACGCCGAAGACCTCGACGGCCTGATCGGCGATCAGCGGGCCGAGAACGGCCGCCGCGTTCCGTGGGTTGTTGAGCGCCACGGCGGGCACATCGACGACGCGGCCGTCGCTGTTGCGCAGCGAGCGGTAGGCGACGACGAGTTCGCGCACGCGGTGGCCGCGCGGCGAGGCCGATGAAAGGACGGAAGCAGTCATTAGGAACTCCTTTCAGTGCGGGCGTGGCCCTGAGAGCGACGCCCGGGACGCACGACGCCGTCGCCGTGCGCAATCGCAGCCGTTGGTGTTGAGTTCTGCTTGGAGCGGACCGCACCCGAGCCCGATGCGATGCCCTGTCCGAGACAGGTCGTAGAGCGACCAGCTGTGGCGCAGCAGCAGCGCGATGGCGATCAGCCGTGGGTACTGGCTGACGGGCACGCGGGAGACAGGACCGACGAGTCGATCGAATTCGTCAGTGACGTGGAGTTCGTCGAGGAGGGTGTTGACGAGCCGACGCGTCCACGGGAGATCGTGTGCGTCCTCCGCCATCTCTTGAAGGACAGCGAGGCGGTGACGCTCTCTCCAGTGTCGAGCCTCGACGCGCTCAGGCGTCCAGGTGCGTGGTTGTGGTTTCGTGACTCGTTGGCGGGCGGATCCGTCGCGCATGGCAGACACCTCCGGCAGAGCGCCTGGCTCTGGGAGCGAAGGCGGCCACCTTGCGCGACGGTCTGTCGCGAGGGGCGGGTGATGGACGTGGCGTGGCGCCAGCGTCCGCTGTGACGTGGGTGAGGCCGCGGGCTGAGCCCTGACGGCGAATGACCGGGCCTAGTGGACCGTGGTCAGGAGGCGGCTGGCGGCGCGATCGAGGTTGAAGCGGCCGTCCTGCCAGGGAGTGCGCTGACTCAAACGCGTGAGCCCTTGCACGTAGCCCCAGACAGAACGGGGATTCGACTCGAACGTCTCCGCGAGCGTGTACGCCTCTCCAGCCTGCTTCTGCGACAGATCCAGTCGCTGCACGGCTGTCTCTTCTACCGCCTCACGAGTCGATCCGAGCTCCTGGGACTGCGCCCGCAGGAGTACGAGCCGATCGTCGGCGACGTCTGCATCCAGGGCGGAGCGCACGCTCTCGAGAGAGGTCGTCCACTCGTCTTGAATCGACGTTCCCACGTGTCGGCGCCGGAAGCCGACGACGTGCTTGAAGCCCCAGATGATGTGATTGCCGCACACGGCGCGGAACAGGAACACATCCAGGGTGAGGGCGGCGGCACCGACGTCGCTGTTCCGGAGAATGAATCCGCGGAACAAGCCAGCGTGCGACGTGTCGGTGGGGTCGTCGAGATCGCGGTTGCCGTCCACGAGGAACAGGAACATGTCTCGATCTCCCAGGTAGGCGCCTGACGGTACCCGTTCAGCGCCGAATACGCCGTCCTTGTAGCCGAGCGGCAAGGACCAGGCCGGATGCTGGGCCATGAGGTCGAGCACCCGCGCGGTCAGCTCGTCATGGTGCACACGCGCGTACCTCGGGGAGGTGACGGCGTGCACGGTCCACGGATCGTCGCGATCGAGGAGCAGTTGATGCTGCTCACGACGTTGACGGTGCAGCCCGTAGTTGATCGCATCCGAGGCGATCACGGCGGGCAGCGTTCGGAGGTACTTCGGCGGCGCCCCGGCTATGCCGGCGAGTTGCTCGAAGCTCCAATTCGTGAGGGCGGCCTGGCGACCTGACGCGTCACGTAGCGCGAGCGCGTCAGCCCCGACTGCTTCTGTCCTGACGGTGACGGTCTCGATGGTGCGCTCTTCGGTGCGGATGCGCCGTGCGCGGGCCGCCTCGTAGAGAGCGTGAACACTGGCGTACCGTTCGTCCGGTGGGCGTGACGCCCATTCCCGATGAGCCGTGTACGCGTTGACAGCAGACACACTTATTCCGTTCATTGGAGTGCTCCTTTCTGCGTGCCCTGGGGGCGACGAGGTGGAACGAAGCCTCACGCCGGGCGGCGTGAGGGGGTGGTCAGGACGACCACAGCGAGAGAGACCCGGGATCTCCGCGTGTTTCTCAAAGCCGGTGCGATGTCAGACCGGGCGACGGAGATCCAAACCGTTCTCAGTTGTGATCCACCTCCGGAGCAGGAGCGGCAGCGGACTGCCTGTCGGACACGATGTACTCGCGGCGCAGCACGAACGGCCCGTGTTTCAGGGTCACGAGCGCTCCGATGATGACGATGCTCGGCACGCCCTGATGACGCTTCGACAACAGTAGATGATGACGGAGGACCGTGTGGGCTTCGGGCAGGCGCTCTTGAATCTCACGGATTGCAGCCCACTCCTCAGCGGAGGCCATGACGGCGTGGGCGCTGCGCGCCACGACATCGGCCGGGGTGACGACAACATCTGCTGAACCCGTGAACTGCCGGATGAACCTTTGGAGCCTCTGAGCGCCGTCGTGCACATAGACGGGCCGCGTATCGACGGCCGCGAACACCTGGTCACTGATTCGCGCGATGGCTTCGGCCATCGGCAGGACTCCGGCTGCGTGCCGCGCCTTCTCTTCCTCAGTTCCGTTGTTGCTGATCCACTCGGCGATGAATTGCTTCTTCTCCTCGTGCAGGGCTGCCTGCGCGATCTGATCCTGCCGGACCTGCTCCTGGTAAGCGCGCCGGTCTGCGCGGAATCGACGGTGCGCCTCCGGCGGCACATCTTTGGCGAGGCCCTGATCGATCGACACGTCGAACAGCACGCCTCCGCGGTCGGTAATCACGTAGCAGCTCTTCGGAGTCGGGGGCGGGTGTGACGCTGCCCGCATGCCCTTGTCGGCCAGGAACGCTTCGGCGACGCTCTGCCGCCGCGCGCGGTCGTCGTCTGCGCGCTTCGTGCGCACGGCCGTGCGCTGGCTGAAGTAGGCGGCCTCGAGTTCGTGATTCTTGGCGGCGGCACGATACAGCTCTTCGACCGTCGGGGGTACGTCGTATACCGGCGCGGAGTCGATGCGCACGATACCCGTCGTGTCCATCTCGAAGCGCGGTCTGAGTTTGAGTCGGGCAACGCCTTGTTTGTCAACGGACACAAGGTGCAGGCGGTTGGCCGGGACCTGCAGCGCGATCTGCTGGAGCGAACGACCGTCGCCGCCTGAAAGAAGTGACGCCTTTCTGCCGTCCTCCGACAGGAGGAAGCTCGCGGTCGCGGAGAGCGTGCGCGCAGCGTCGGCACTCGGCGGTGACGCCACTGAGGTGGAACCAGCTTGCCTATCGACGAAGCGCGTCACGGTTTCCATAACAGCGTCCTTTCCGCGAGACGTCGACCGCACGGCCGACGGAGATCATCCGTCGCGTGAGAACCGCGGCCCCGGGCGGCGGGGCTGAGCCCGCACCGCCCGGGTACCTCTCTGGTCGATCAGGCATGCTCCTCGGAGCGTTCGTACGCGTCCAGGATGCTCTGCTTGATCGCCTCCTGCGCGCTGGCGTCCCCGTTCGCGGGACGCAGCAGTGCGAAGCTCCGGCGTTCCCCGTTTACGGAGTACTGCCGGGCCGGGAACGTCACGTTTCTCCCTCCAGCGCGACGTTCCCATACTGCGAAGCCGACCAGTTTCATCCCGCTGAGCGGGCCTGATTCGGCTCCAAACATCACCTCCGCGTCAGCGAGCTTCCCTGCGGGAGAACCCTGCTGATTCGGGATGATCGACACGGACACAACGACTTCGCCTTTTGACTTGGACATGGTTGTCTCCAAGACTGCCGTAGGCCTGAGACCGCTTGGCAGTGGCTGGTTCGAGCAGGTCCTGAGGACGCAGTCGAACAGGGGTGGGACGCACGGCCCTGGGAGCGCGTGCGTGGTGACGGGAAGATTCATACATACAACCATGTGCCTTGACAGTCAATAGGAGATTTCAACTTTTGTTATTGCTGAGATACGAGCATACGCATGGTGGAGTCAGAGGAGACCACCCTGGGGCTCGCGCCCATACCTCCTCGCGTTCATAACCTTCTGTCGCAGCTCGCGTTCCGACCACGGCGGCGCGCATCGCGCGTTCCACTCGCTCAGCGCGCGCAGCGCCTCGTCGTCTGAGAGATCAAATCCGCGCACGATTCGACAGCAAACTTGAAACGTCCGCAGATCGCCCTGCTGTCCGGCGACAGCGGGATCGACGCACTGGAGAAACGCGCGTGCGCGCTCCACCGAGCGCGTGGGCGGTAACGGTCGCCGCGCCTTTGTCATGCTCGATGGCGTTGTCCCGGCGCCGACGGCTGGCAGATCCCTCGCCACGAAGACGTCTCGCCAGTGGAGGTACTCGATGCCGACACGAACCGATGGCTGTCGCTTGTGATTGAAAAGTCCCGGCAGCCTCGTGGTCTGCGTGCACGACGTTGCGGCCCGATCCGTGAGCAGCTCGCGAGCGAGCTGCTTCTGCAGCTGCTCGACTCGGGACGGCGCGATGTCCCGGACGCGCCACAGCACGTGGAGCCGCCCAGGCGACGAATGCAGCACGTACGACGGCGGCGGCAGATCCGGTCGCGTGGACAGGGTGGCGAGGAGTCCTGGACCGTCGAGGTCCTCCTCGAGGAACAGATGCCGCACATGCGCGACGGCCTCGCGCGCGCGCGATCGGCCGGGCCGGTAGGCATTTACGCCGACATACACATTCCAGCCGTGTGCGTTCATGTGACGAAGCCACGCCTGAAAGCGGTCGCTGATCGCTGATGCGACAGGCACAATCCGCTGCATGACCTGGCCCGTGCGATAGGTCTTCAGCAGCACGCCTATCGAGTCGTCGGGAGCGAAGGCTGCTTGGATGAACCGAACCGGGGCGCACTGGTCGATCGATACCACCTCGTCACTCCTTCGTGAGCGCGACCGATCCAGTGAACGGGAACGGGCAATCGACACCTGTGATGCTGCCCTGAATGCTTCGAGCCTCGGCGGTGGCGAAACTCCCGAATGTCCCACGACATCCGCGGGGGGAGTCGTACTCGCCCTGGGTGCTGATCTGGGCCGGCGGCGTGTTGCCCGGAATCATCGACGTCGATGACGTCAGGGTGATCGGCAGCCAGCCGTTCTCGGAGCGGATGGTGGTACGGAAGGACTGCAGATTCGTCTGCGGGACCACTTCGAAGGTCCAAGTTACGATCCCGCTGACCGGGGCTCCAGGTTGCGCACCGGTGGGATCGGGCTGAATCGTCATGGTGCCTCGCCATGTTCCGACGAGGAACGACTGCGCCGGCGTCGGTGAGGTCGGCGCGGAACCGCCGTCTCCGCACGCGATCAGTGGAAGGAACAGCAGCAGCACGATCAACTGACGGATGGTTTCCTTCATGGCAGGGCTTCCTCCGGCGCCGGGTAGTCGAGTAGTCGCGGTTCGAGCAGGAAGCGATCGCTCTGCCCGTCATACCCGCGTACCGCCGCGATCTCGGTGACACGCCGATGTCCGCCGACTCGTGCGATGTGCACGACGAGGTGAATGGCCAGTCCGATGGCCTCGCGGGTGCTGCGGTGCGGCAGGCCCACATTGGCGGTCAGGACACAGTGGGCAAGGCGGGTAAATGCCTGCTCTGCGGAGTTCGCGTGGATAGTACTGAGGCTGCCCAAGTGTCCGGTGTTCAGCGCCTGTAGCAAGTCAAACGCCTCGGCTCCCCGCACTTCGCCAACGACGATGCGGTCCGGCCGATGTCGGAGGGCAGCGCGGAGCAGGTCGGCAATGGTGACAGGCGGTACCGGCGCTTCCTGGCCAAGCGGCTGTTGTGCACGACGTGCTTCGAGTCGAAGGACATTCGGTTTGTTCAGGTGAATCTCTGCGGTTTCTTCGATCAGCACAATGCGATCGCGGTCGGGAATGTGCGCGGCCAGCGCGTTGAGCAGGGTGGTCTTGCCGGTGCCGGTACCGCCGGAGATCAGGATGTTCTGTTCCGTCGCAATGGCACGGGTCAGTTCTCTCGCGGTCGCCTGGGTCAGCGAGCCGATCGCGACAAGGTCGTCGAGGCTGTACCGGCGCGTGAACTTCCGGATGGTTAGCACCGGGCCGGCCACGGCGCACGGCGGGAACATCGCCGCGACACGCGAGCCGTCCTCCAGCCGCGCATCCAGGAGCGGTTGCGCGTCCGAGATTTCGTCGCCGCACGCCCGTGCGATGTTCTTGATCGCGACCGTCAGGTTTCGCGTCTCGAGGGTGCGATCCGGCACAGCCTCGATGGTGCCGTCGCGCTCGACGAAGATGTGCCGGCCTCCGTCGTTGACCATGACCTCGGTGATCGTCGGATCGCAGAGCAGGTCCTCGATGGGTTTCAGGAACGGCAGAATCCGGTCCAGGCTGCTCACAACTGCCCCCGTGCCACCTGGTCGAAGTAGCTGGTCTGGACGTCAAGGTAGTGCGGCTTCAGATAGCAGAACTGCGGACGCATGGGATTGAGTCCGTCGTACGGAAGGGCGATGGCCTGCCCGTTCTGCAGCTCCGTGAATACGCGTGGCGAAAAGATGTACTCGTGATGCGGCGCGTAGCTCTTGCTCGCACTCACGGTTTGCCTCGCGGCGGTGGCCCTGCCCGTCAGCAGGGAGATGTGTGCGCCCTGGCCACCTTCTGACAACGTGTAGTGGGCCTTGAGACGGTCGCGCCGACCGCACAGATCCGCCGCGGCGCGCGCCGTGAACTCGTCGCTGGTGGCGAGAAACAACTTTGTCCGGAAGCATTGGAGCAAGGTGCGCCAACTCTCGTCTCCGGGCAGCGCGGATCGCAGCGAACTGACGCTCTGAGTCGCAACGATCGGAATGAGTCGGGCCTGCCGTGACAGCGCGAAGGTGCGCTCGTCGCCGGTCGGGTCGGTTTCGCCGACAGTCGCGAACGCGTGGTACTCATCGCAGACGAAGAGCAGATCGCGCCAGATCTGCTCCGGGTGCGCTGTGATCTTCGGGATGCGCTGGATGACGGCGCGCTGGAAGTCCAGCTTCAGCATGACACCCACGGCGCGCGCGAGTCCGGGATTCAGGCCCACCGGGAAGTTCAGCGCCAGTACGTGGCCCGATTCAAGGAGTTCCTGAAGCGGAGGCAATGGCCTCGGTTCGCCCGGTTTCGGCGGACTGGCGTAGGCGCTTCGCGGCGGGCAGAACGTCCGGTGGACGGCCGGGTTGTCATCGAAGAGCGAGAGGAAGACCACGATGCCTTCGGTGATCGACGAACGCAAGCGGTTGTCGAGCTTCTTCCAGCTATGCGTGAACCATCGGTCAACGGCTTCGAGCTGGTGTTTGCGATCCAGCCACGCCGTTCCCTGCGCGCGGCGAACCTGAAACGGGATCTTCCGGTCGGCCAGGTATCCTTCGAGGTCGGCGCTGTACTGGCGAGCCATGTGATCTGGTCCATCCGAGAACCAGTCTCTCCACGCCGAGTTCGCCAGATCCTGGATCTCGTAGTTCGTCAGCGGGACCACGATGACTTCCGGCGGCTCTTTCAGCGTGGCTTTCAGCTTCGAGATCTCGCCGTCGATCAGCCCGTCCGTGAGGATGTAGCGATAGACCTCCGCGAACGTGGTGTACCCATCGGCAAGGCGCCGTAAGAGAATGACGAACTTGAGCAGGTCGGTGTACGCCTGCTGCCAGAACGGCTCCTTCGACTTGCCGAACAGGTTGTTGACGAGCGTCGCGATGGCGTACGCGACCGCGTAGGGATCGAGATCGTTGTGGAGCGGGTTGTAGCAGATGTCGCCACCGAGCCGAATCTCGGTGTAGTCCGAGGCGCGTCCGGCACGCGAGAGCATGCCGCGGACCTGCTGGCAGAAGTCGCCCTTCACTTCGAGGACGAGCCCTCCGATCTTTCGCTGAGGGTCATCCGCTCTCCAGCGCAGAAGCTGGTCGGTGTACGGGTACATGCACGCGGACGTTTTGCCGGTTCCAACGGCGCCAACCACCATCACGCCCGTGTAGAGGCCACGCTGAGGAATCGTCAGCCACGTCGGCGCGGGTGCACGTCCTGTCGTTGTCTCAAAATGGCTCTCGCCAAGCACCAACGTGGGCGACGGCCGCCGTTCGGGTGTGATGTACGCAGGAAGGGCGCGTTGTTTGGACCTCGCCGGCCGGCGGTACGCGACGATGGCCGTCAGGGAACCAAGAATGGACGCCGCGAAGAACGGCGTCGTGAACCACAGCGCCGCGTACCCGTACACCAACACCAGGAATGCGGTGGGATTCCGCAACTCGATGATCTGCAGGTACACGTTGGCGCGATCGACTGGATAGGCGTGGACACCCGCTGTGCCCACACCCATTGCGATCAGCATCGCGACCAGCGCTCGTTGTTCGAGAATCATCCGGCTCACGGCTCGTGCCTTTCCTGCCCGCTTGTCAGGCGTGCGTCACGGATGGTTCGGCTGTAGCGTCGGCCGCGGCCGACGGCGGTTCGGCGCGGCGTCTGCTCCGGCGCTTCTTCACAGGTTGACCGGCTGGCGACGGCGGCACGAACGACGCGGTGTGCTCAGCACGCCAGGCCTGAAACTCCTTGTCCCTGGCCAAGACGGTGTCGATGACCTCATTGAGCACGTAGTCGGTGGACTCACCGAGGAAGTGCGCATAGGCAAACAGCGTCTCGTTCGTTTCGCGATCGAGCCTGACCATCCGACGGACCAACTGCTTGCCACGGGTGCGCGGTTTGATGAGCGGCATGGTTCCTCCTGCACGGGGCTAACGCGAACAGATCGCCCGCTGGTTCCACGGCACTGAGCGCGGCAGAATCGCGGCAAGATGCAGCGATGTGTCCGCGGTGGTGACCACCCGCGGATCTCGCTGCAGATGAACCTCGACAGTCACGGGCTGCCGTGGCGTGAGCGACCACGCGCTGGCCGCAGGCCTGGCACCCCGAACTGTGCAAATGCGTGGTCGCTCACGCCACGGTTGCCTCTGTGAACGCCTCCCTCGGCTGACTGCAGTCTGCGGGCGGCAGAAACCGCCGCCCGTTCTTGACCGCTGTAACCAGCAACAGGCCAAGGGCTTAGCTGGTGCGCTGTGGCCACAGCCGGAGCACCAGGAAGCGGCCGAGACGATAGGACGGCTCACCGCGAGGGGGGAACACCTCACGCGAGGGCCTGTTCCCCCCCTGTGTTCCCCTCCCTGTTCCCCTGTCAGGCGCTCACGCCGTGCCGACCAGGTGTGAGAGACGAAAGTACTGACGGCGCATTTCATGGCGTTCAAACCGTCCTTCTCTCCGCTCGATGGCGTCGGCCAGACTCGTCGACATGGCGACGTCGACCGCGCGCCCGCCATCGAGTTCCAATGCTCGGCGCAGGGCTCGAAACCGTGGGGTCCCGAAGATGCGTCGCGCCCGTCGCATCCGCTTCTCGTCGCCCACTCCCGGAGCGAGCGTGCTGGCCTCCCAGAACCACCGAAGCTCGTTTGCGGTGACGGGATCGAGCGGCGCGCCGAGCTCGAGCCGAAAGGCGCTCTCGTACTGGTCAGCAAGGTCTTGCGCCCGCCCTTCGTTGTCGGTCTGCTCGACCGGCACGAGGAGCTGGATCGACCACGCGGGCAGTGCGCGCAGGAGTTCCGCGTGGCGGCGCAAAAACACCCGGAAGTCGTGCGGTAGCGGGCTCACCAGGAGGTACAAGAACGCGTGAGTTCGACCATCTGGTGAGATGCCAATCGGCAGCTTGTCGGGGAAGTGCCGCACCGTGATGTTCGGCTTCACGCCGAACGCCAGACGCGGTAGCGCGTCCCGCTCCAGGGACGTTGTGGTCAGGAAGTGAGCGACCTTGTCCTGCTCGGCCCCGAGCCAGTGGAACTCGCGATGGGTGATGACGTGGTCGAGGATCATCAGGCGCTCGAGCGCCCGCCCCAGCGCCATCCGCTTGCGGAACCGAACGTCTCGCTGTTCGATGGCGTCGTACAGAGTCGTGTTGTGGAGGTGGTAGACGCGAGCCTTGTTGTGGCCGCAGCGATACGGTGTCGCGAACTTCCGCGTGGTCAACCTCTGGAGGAAGTCGACCATCTTCTGTCCACGGGCGATGCGCGCAAACGTGCAGTACTGCCGCCCCAGAAAAAAACCAGAGTGCAGCATCACTTCGACCAGGAAGGCGGCCTGCCGATGGGTGAAGCCGAAGCTTGCGACGCGCTTGACGCGCTCCTCGTGGGTCACAGGAACTCCTCGAAGATGCGCGGGTTGGGGCTGCGGCCGGACCGCCCGCCGCGGCCTCCGAGACCGGTGCTGA